>ERZ773090.41-NODE-41-length-161850-cov-471.08_pt1 | contig 161850 bp, 140 predicted proteins | sample MGYA00580579_ERZ773090 | MGnify/ENA primary metagenome ERZ773090 (study PRJEB29015, sample SAMEA2738014) | human oral metagenome | biome: human oral; feature: human-associated habitat; material: dental | place: China | collected 2132 ... | reverse complement strand
GAGATCAACGACCCCGCCGTCACTCTCGGCCCGATACGCCACCCTCGGCGGCGGGCAGCGCCCAGGCGCGACGCGCTTCGACGCCGATCTCGACGTCGTCGCCCTCGGTGTGGATGTCCTCCGCCTCCGGGTCGGACTCGACGCACACGAGCGTGCCGTGCGCTGTTTCCACGGAGTACTCGACGTGGTCGCCGTAGAAGACCGAGGTCAGCACGGTGCCCCGCTTACCGGCGAGCTCACCGCTCCGGCCGCCCGCGTCGTCCCCCGCCTCAGCACGGGTCAGGCGCACCGACTCGGGCCGTACGACCACGCTCAGCTCGTCGCCCTCGCGGATGTCGGGATGCACGGGTACTTCCAGGTGCTGTCCCAGGACGTCCACCCCGACCGCATCGTCGACGACGGCTCCGGCCGTGGCCTCCAGGAAGTTGGCCCGTCCGATGAAGTCGGCCACGAACACGCTGGCGGGGCGGCGGTAGATCTCTTCGGGGGTGGCCACCTGCTCGATGCGCCCGGCGTTCATCACCACGATCCGGTCCGACATGGTCATGGCCTCGGCCTGGTCGTGGGTGACGTAGATGGACGTGATGCCCATGCGTTGCTGCAGGCGGCGGATCTCCAGGCGCATGCGCACTCGCAGCTTGGCGTCGAGGTTAGACAGCGGCTCGTCGAACAGGAGCACTTTGGGGCGCACCACCATGGCGCGGGCGAGCGCCACCCGCTGCTGCTGGCCGCCGGAGAGCTCGTTGGGAGCGCGATCGGCCAGCACGGTCAGGTTCATCGAGGCCAGTGCCACGTCGACGCGCTCACGGAGTTCGTCGGCGGACAGGTGCCGCAGCTTGAGGCCGTAGGAGACGTTGTCGCGCACGCTCAGGTGGGGGAAGAGGGCGTAGGACTGGAAGACCATGGACATGGGGCGTTTGTTGGGCGGCAGGGTCACCATGTCCTCCCCGTCGAGGACGACCCGTCCGGAGGTGGTGTCCTCGAAGCCCGCGACCATGCGCAGCGTCGTGGTCTTGCCGCAGCCGGAGGGGCCGAGGAGGGTGATGAACTCGCCCGGTGCTATGTCGAGGCTGATGCGGTCGACGGCGGTGACGTCCTTGCCCCGGTTGGCGAAGACCTTCGTGACGTCGCACAGCTGGAGGTGGCCGGCGGTCGCGGTGTCGTTGATGGTGCTCATGGTTGGGTCCTGGTGGTCCTTCGTAGTCCTGGTGGCAAGTGGGATGGCCCGATGGTCTGACCGTCCTGCGGCGGTGCGGCTCGAGTCGGCGGTGCGGTTGCGCGGTGTCCTGTTCACGGTTCCGCTCACAGCGTCGCGCCCGATTCGCGGACCCGCCGGTCTTTGACGAGCAGGTTCATAACCCCGGTGATGGTCATGACGATGAGGATCAGGACCGTGCAGAAGGCGAAGGCGTTGCCGAAGCGTCCGGCATCGACCTCGGCGAGGATCTGCGAGGTCATGATCTTCGTGTGCGGGGTCGTGATGAAGATGATCGGTGACAGAGTCGTCATCGACCGGGAGAAGGCGTAGGTCAGGCCCGCCAGGAAGGCGGGACGGATGAGCGGGAGGGTGACCCGGCGGAATGTGGCCAGCCCCGAGGCGCCCAGGGATGTGGACGCCTCGTCGATCGCCTTGTCGATCTGGTGCAGGCTGGCCACGCCCGAGCGCTGCCCGGCCGGCGTCGAGCGGGCCACGTAGACCATGACGATGGCGATGGCGCCGGCTGCGACCGCACCGCCTCCGGCCAGCGGTGGGATGACGTTGATCGGGCCGATGGCCACCGGCACGTTGTAGGTCACCAGGTAGCCGATGCCGATGACGGTGCCGGGCACGGCCAGGCCGAGCATGCCGATGAAGTCCATGATCCCGGCGCCGCGGCGCAGACGGACGACCACCAGCCAGGCGATCACCATGCCCAGGACCCCCGCGATCGGGGTGGTGATGAGCGCCAGGATCGTGGTGTCGATCATGGCGTCGTTGCCGATTCCGGACAGGATGTAGTCGAAGTGGCGCAGCGTGAAGGAGTTGTTGACGCCGAGGATCTCCACGAATGCCCCCGCGATGACCGCGAGATAGACGATGACGACCAGAGCGAGGATGAGCGCCGCCAGCGTGAGCAGCGGGATGCGGGTCCGGTTGTCGCGGATCCGCTTGACGGACCCGGCGGGCTTTCCGGTCACTGTCACTGTGGAGGTGCGCTTGGACCAATAGCGCTGGAGGAGGAAGACCAGCAGCGAGGGGACCAGCAGCACGAGGGAGTAGGCCGCCCCGGCAGCCGTGTTGTAGTCGCCGGTGATCGCGATATAGGCCCTCGAGGCCAGCACCGTGTAGTCGCCGCCGATGACCAGGGGGTTGGCCAGGTCCGCGATCGCCTCGACGAACAGCAGGAGGAAGGAGGCGGCAATGCCGGGGATCACCATGGGCAGGGTCACGGTGCGGAAGATCGTCCAGCGGCTCGCCCCCAGCGAGGAGGCGGCCTCCTCCATGGCCGGGTCGAGGCTGCGGAACATGCCCAGGAGGTTCATGTACGCCACGGGGAAGAAGGACAGCGTCAGCACCAGGGTCAGTCCGCTGAGCCCGTAGATGTTCCACTCCTGACCCAGCAGCTGCTTGGAGATGATGCCGTTGCGCCCGAACAGCGTGATCGACGCCGTCGCCACCGCGAAGGGCGGGGAGACGATGGGGATGAGGCATACGAGGTGGAACAGACGCTTCCCCCGGAAGGCGACGCGGGCCTGGACATAGGCCAGTGCGAACCCGACGGCGGTGCCCAGCGCCCCGACCACAGCGCCGAGGACGAGCGTGTTGACTACGATGGTGCGGTTCGTCTTCGAGGAGAACAGGCCGGTGAGGACGTCGAGGCCGGATCCGGAGAAGGCCTCGGCGAGCACCCTGATGAGGGGCAGCCCGACGAGCAGGATGAGGAGGAGGGTGACGATGCCGGTGATGGTCAGCGTCACGGGGTCCTGACGGACTTTCGTGCGGTCGCGGGACCGGCTGCGGGCGATCCCGCGACGGGGCTGCGCCGGTGCGTCGGAGGACGGGGCGGTGGCGGACATGGGGCCTCGGATCAGTGGGAGGGGCGGGTCGATGGGGTCGGCGGCGGGCAGCCGTCTCCCGGTCGGCGACGGAATCCGTCGCTGACCGGAGCGGCCGGGGCGGTGCGCTCGGCGAATGCGTCCGGTGCGCGGCGGTCATTCCGCCCGCCGCGCACCGGACGCCGGGTCTGGTTGATCTACTCCTTGGGGGCCGTGGCGATCTCGTCGTCGAAACGGGCCGTCAGGCTCGGCTTGGCCTTCGCGGCGGCGGTGAAGTCGTAGTCCACGAGGTTGACGGAGTCCAGGTCGACCATCTTGTCGGAATGGTCGGCCTCGGGGTTGGTCAGGACCTGGTACGAGCCGACCGTCTGCCCCACGTTCTGCCCGTCGGCGGAGATCGCGAAGTCGATGTACTTCTGGGCGGCCGTCTTGTGCTTGGAGCCGTTGACCAGGGCGACGCCGCCGACCTCGTAGCCGGTGCCTTCCGAGGGGAAGGAGACGGTCAGGTCGCTCATCCCCTCCTCCTGATACTTCACGCAGTCGTGGGAGAAGACCAGCCCGACGGCGGCCTCCCCGCGCCCGGCGATCTGTCCGGGGGCGGTGCCGGACTTGGTGTACTGGAGCACGTTGGAGTGCATCCGCTGCATGTAGTCCAAACCGGCGTCCTCGCTGCCGAGACGGGTGACCTGAGTCCACAGGGTGGTGAAGGCGGTGCCGGAGGTCGAGGGGTGGGCGGTGGAGATCTGACCTTTGAGAGCCGGATCGAGCAGGTCGTCCCACGAATCGGGGGCCTGGACGCCGAGAGCGTCCAAACGGCTCTTGTTGGAGCAGAAGCCGAGGACCCCGACGTACACGCCGGTCCAGTTGCCGTCCGGGTCCTTGTACTTGTCGGGGATGGCGGCGGCCTCAGGCGAGGAGTAGGACTCGATGAGTCCCTGGTTGACGGCCTCCCCGTAACCGTCGACGGGACCGCCGTGCCACACGTCGAACTCGGGATTGTCCTTGGCGGACGCCAGGCGCGCGACCGTCTCGCCGGAGGACAGGCGCACATAGGTCGCCGGAATGCCGGTCTTCTCGGTGAAGGCGTCGGTCCAGGCCTTGCACAGGTCCTCCATGGCGCCGCACGCGATGGTGATGGGGCCGTCGTCGGCCCCGTCGGCGTCGGAGGAGCTCGTCTTGCCGGCGCATCCGGCCAGCGCGAGGCTGAAGGAGAGAGCGCCGACGAGAAGGGCGCCCGCCCTGCGATGGGAGAACATGGGGAACCTTTCGCAATGGCGGCGCCGCGTCGCGCCGCTGGTCCTATGATCGCTCGAAAGGCGGATGCTGAGCCGGTCACGTCGGTGACGAGTGATGACAACCCTGTTATTAATCGATCGGATTGTACGTCCTCCGGCTGCCCCTCGGGCGTTTCAGGGTAGCCGCGGCATGGTGTAGCCCTGCCCCCGTGCGGCGACGACCAGATCGGGGGGCGCGTTCCGGCGTCCGAGGTGGCGGCGCAGCCGGTAGACGGTGGTGCGCACCATCTCGCGCCCTCCTGCGGACTCCGCTGTTCCCCACACCTCGTTGAGCAGGTCCGCCCAGGTCAGGACGGAGCCGGCGTGCCGGGCCAGGGCGGCCAGGAGGCGGGCCTCGGTGTCGGGCAGGGGGATCGGCCGGCCCTCCCAGGCGACCTCGCCCGTGGCGGCCTGCACGCTCAGCGCTCCGTTGGATACGACGTCGCCCGTCCCCGCAGCGGTGCGGCGCACGACGGCGCTGGCTCGCAGGGCGAGTTCGCGCGGCGAGAAGGGCTTGGTGACGTAGTCGTCCGCGCCGGCCTCCAGGCCTGCGATTCGGTCCTCCTCATCCCCCAGAGCCGTCAGCAGGATGATGGGGACGGCTGCGGCGGCGCGGATCCGCCGGCACAGCTCCACCCCGCCCAGCCCTGGGAGCATGACGTCGAGCACGACCAGGTCGAATGACTCCTCACTCAGCAGCTCCCAGGCCGATTCGGCGTCGGCGGCGCTCACGCACCGGAAGCCCTGGGTCTCCAGTGCGAAGGTGATGACGTAGCGCATCTGAGGCTCGTCATCGACAACGAGCCCCAGGGGACGCGAGGTGCCGGCGGTCGTATCCACGATGCCTCCTTCCGTTCCTATCATGCCCCGCTATTCATGCTTCGACGCCGGGTCCGCATCGGGAGTCGTACGGCCGCCCTCGCCGGGAGAGCCCGGCTCGAGCCCGTTCGATACGGATGGGCGGATCGGCAGCGTGAGGTAGACGGAGGTCCCGCGCGAGGCCAGGGAGTCCACCAGGACGCTGCCGCCGTGCAGGGTGAGGATCTGCTTGGTGACGACCATGCCCAGTCCCACGCCGCGGCTGACAGGCGCCTCCAGGGAGTTCTGGGAGCGGAAGGGGGTGAAGAGCGCCTCGCGCTGGGCCCGTGTCATGCCGCGTCCGTTGTCGGCGACGGTGATGAGTGCGGTGTCCTCCTCGCTGCTGACCGAGATGGTGATGGTGGCGTGCTCTCCCGCGTGGCGCACGGCATTGGTCACCGTATTGGCGATCGCCTGGCGCAGGAGTCTGCGGTCGGCGACCATGCGGATGGGGGCGCCGTGCTCCTGCAATCGCATCGGTGCGGCCACGGTGCGGCGCATTTCCTGGATGAGAGTGCGCACGAGGCGGCGCAGCTCGACGGACTCCAGATGGAGGGTGAACAGCTCATGGTCCAGGCGGGCCTGGGTCAGGAAATCCTCCGCCATGCCGATGGCCTGCTCGGTGTTGTCGAGAATGGTGGCCACGAAGCGGCGCTGCACTTCGTTGAGGTCGCCGGGGGTCTCCTCGGCGAGCAGCTCGGCCGAGGCGCGGATGAGGCTGAGCGGAGTGCGGATCTCGTGGGCCAGGGCGTCGCGCGGGGCTGCGTGCTCAGCGACTCGGGTGCGCAGGCGCTGGGTTTCGGCGCGCGCCAGACGGGCGCGGTGCCGGGCGATCGCGGCCAGGGCGGCGGCCGCGCCCAGAGCGAGGAGGAGCGGGAGGACGATCAGAAGCACGAGGTCAGTGTCGCAGGCGGTGGTGCAGTGGGTGCGGCCCCGGGGTCCTGGCCGGGGTCGGACCGATTGCGCGCGGGGCGCGTGGATCTTCGCCCCGCCGCCAGGATCTGCTGCCCGACGGCGCGGTCGCGTCGTCGGAGGCGGCCCGGCGCCGACGCGTGCTACTCGGCGGCGGGATCGGGCGCCGCCCGGGTCAGCAGCCGCAGCAGGGCGATGGCTCCGGTCTTGCTCAGCGGCTCGTTGTTGTTGCCGCACTTGGGCGATTGCACGCAGCTGGGGCATCCGGTCGCGCACCCGCACCCCTCGACGACGGCGAGGGTCGTCTCCAGCCATTGGCGCCCGGCCCGGAAGCCGCGCTCGGCGAAGCCCGCGCCGCCGGCGTGGCCGTCGTGAACGAAGACCGTGGGCGCCCCCGTCTGCGAGTGCACGGCGATCGACAGGCCGCCGATGTCCCATCGGTCGCAGGTGGCCAGCAGCGGCAGCATGCTGATCGAGGCGTGCTCGGCGGCGTGCAGCGCGCCCGGCATGTCGCAGGGCGCGATCCCGGCCGCCTCGACGGCCGCCTCCGGTGCCGTCCACCACACGGCCGCCGTCGGCAGGACATGCTCGGCCATGTCCAGCTGATGCCGGGAGACGACCTCCATCCCCGGCAGGGCGAGCCTCATGTAGCCCGTCACCCGGCTGGTGACCTCCACCGACCCGAAGGACCAGCGGATCCCGTCCGCCCACTGCCGGGTCTCGCGCTCGGCGATGATCCGCACGCTCGAGGTCGCGCACGAACGGGTCCGATAGCCGACGGCCGCCTTCTCGGTGACGATCGCGGCCTCCTCGCTCAGCTCGTCCACGACGTAGCAGCGCCCCTGGTGGATGTAGACGGCGCCGGGATGCACGGTCGAATCCGCGGCGGCGCCGTCGACCGTGCCGACTACCGCGCCCGTGGCGGCCTCGACCACCGGCACCTCGGGCGGCCCGTCCCCGCGCAGGGCGGTCAGATCCTGCGGGCGGCCGGGCAGGGAGGCGTTCCAGTACCAGCCGGCGGGCCGGCGTCGCAGGGCGCCGCGGGCGGCCAGGTCGGTCAGGAGGGACTCGTCCTCCAGGCCGAACAGGGCGATGTCGGCCTCGCGCAGGGGCGCCTCGGATGCGGCCGCGCACAGGTGAGGGGCGAGCACGTAGGGGTTGGCCGGGTCGAAGACGGTGGCCTCCGGAGCGGCGAAGACGGCCTCCGGGTGGTGGACGAGGTAGGCGTCCAGCGGGTTGTCGCTGGCGATGAGGACGGCGACGCCGCGGTCGCCGGCCCGGCCGGCGCGCCCCGCCTGCTGGCCCAGGCTCACACGCGTTCCCGGCCAACCGGCGATGATGACGACGTCCAGCCCGGTGACGTCGATGCCGAGCTCGAGCGCATTGGTGGTCGCCAGGGCGCGCAGGCGCCCGCGACGCAGGTCGGACTCCAGGGCGCGGCGCTCCTCGGGCAGGTAGCCGCCCCGGTAGGCGGCCACGGTGTCGACGAGGGAGGGCAGGCGGAGCTCCAGAGTGCGGCGGGCGCGTTCGGCGACGACCTCGGCGCTGCGGCGCGAGCGCACGAACACCAGGGCGCGAGCGCCCGCGCTCAGCAGGTCGACGAGCAGTTCGGCGGCCTCGACGACGGCGGAGCGCCGCTGCTCCGGATCCTCCGCCAGGTCGAGCGCGCCGGGGCCGGCCGAGCCCGAGCCGTCCGAGGCAGAGGCGTCGGCGGCCGGGTCCGGGGCTTCGACCCCGGGTGAGGCGGGCCCCTCCCAGGCGGTCCGCGGGTCGCGCAGGGCCGGCTGCCACAGGGCGAGAATGCGTTCGCCGGCGGGGGCGGCGTCGTCGGTCACGGCGGTCACCGCCTCCGGTGCGACCCCGATGAGACGCGCGGCCGTGAGGGCGGGTTCGGCCGCCGTTGCGGAGGCGCACAGGACCGCGGGTCCGGGGGAGTCGGGGGTGAGCCGGCGGGCCAGGCGCAGGAGACGGCGGACGACGAGAGCCACGTGCGCGCCCAGGATCCCGCGGTAGGCGTGGCACTCGTCGACCACGATGTAGCGCAGCGAACGCAGGAAGCGGGTCCAGCGCTCATGGCCGGGCAGGAGGGAGAAGTGGAGGAAGTCGGGGTTGGTCAGCACGATGTCGGCGCGGGCGCGCGCCCAATCGCGTTCGGCGAGCGGAGTATCGCCGTCGCAGGTGGCGGTGCGCACGGTGCGCAGGGAGCCGGCGGGGGCGCCGGCCTCGCGCTGCACGGCTTCCAGTTCGGCGACGAGGCGGGTCAGGCAGGCGCCCTGGTCGGCGGCCAGGGCCTTAGTGGGGGAGAGGTAGAGGGTGGTGGGGCGGCGGCCGACGGCGGAGATGCGGGCGCGGGCGGTACCGGCACCGGGGACGTCGTCTGGACCGCCCTGCGCGATCAGGTTGTCGGAGAGGGCCGGCAGCCAGGCGGCCAGGGACTTGCCGGAGCCGGTGCCGGTGGAGATGACGGTGTGACGGCCGGCGTGCAGGGACTCCGCGGCCTCGGTCTGGTGCGTCCAGGGGCGGGCGATGCCGAGGCGGGCGCAGGCGGCGACGAGGTCGGGGTCGGCCCAGGTCGGCCAGTCGCTGTGGCGGGCGGGGCGCGCGGGGGTGCGCTGGAGGTGGACGAGCCGTTCCTCGCGCGCGCCGATGGACTCCAGGAGTCCGATGAGGTCGCGGACGGGGGCGTGGAGCGGCTGGTCGGGCACGGGGCCAAGTGTGCCGCAGGGCCGGGGCGGCGGGGCGGGACTGCGACCCTCCTCAGGGTGCGGGCGCGGCGTGCGGTGACACGACGGCGATCGCCGGCTGCCGGACCCTCTCCGGGGCGCGGGCGCGGCCGTGCCGCCGCCGTCGTCTCCGACGCGACTGAGCGGATCGGTGCCGCAGCGCGCGGGTCTCAGTCCTCGCCGTGGATGGTGACGGCGTAGCCGTCCGGATCGGACAGGGTGAAGGTCGTTCCGAAGGGGCCCGGGACCGGGCCCTTGAGAATGGGCGTACCGAGCTCGACGAGCTTCGCGTGAAGGGCCTGGACGCCATCGCACCGGAACCACAGGCCGACACCGGTCCCCGGTCCGGGGCCGGCGTCCAGGTCGGTGCCCGGCAGGGGCTCGCGGACGGCGAAGGGGATCGGCGTCGTGGCGAATACGACGGCTCCGGGCGGCGCCTGCGGCGCGCGGGACAGGCCGAGCCCGTCCTGGTAGAACCGGGCGGCGCGTTCGAGATCGCGCACCTGCAGGCTGACGAAGTCCGGGCCGGTGACGGTCATGGTCGTGTCCTTCCGTTGGGATCCATCCTCAACATGTCAGTATGCTGACATAGTAAAAGAGTGTCAACTTTCTGACATGGATCGTGCTGCCGTCGTTTCCGTCGGACTGGAAGTCGGCCACCACGTCCGCGCGGCGCCCCGCGCCGCTTCTTGGAGCAGGCGGCCGAGCCGGCTGCGTCGATGCTGGACGTCCGCGTGCTCGTCCCGATGCGCTTACGAGACGATCCCCTCCAGCAACGGGCTCGCCTCCCCGCTCCAGGAGATGGCGAGCTGGTCGCGGGCGCGCGTGGCCGCCACGTACAGGAGCGAGCGCTCGCGCAGCATCGCGTCCGCCCGGTCGGCCTTGGAATACTGCTGGTCCCGAAGCGAGCGCGGGATGGCGGTCGCGGATACGTCGAAGAGCAGGACCTTGCGGAATTCCAGTCCTTTGGCCCGGTGCATGGTCATGACGACCGGCCGGCCGCATCTGACCGCCTCACGGTCGACGGCGCGCACGTCGATACCGTGCTGGGCGAGCCCGGCGGCGACGGCGTCGCGCTGGTAGCGGTCGCGCACCAGAATCGCGATGGTCTCCGGGGCGCTCTCGCCGTTCTCCTGGTCCTCCTTCAGCCATATGCGCAGCAGTTCGGAGGCCTTCTCAAGCTCGTCGGCCCGCTCTCGCGCGTGAATGATGACGGGTTCCGGCCCCGACCTCGGAGAGACGTACCGGTGCTCCTCGGCTTCTCCCTCCATGTCCTCGTACGCGCCCGGCTCAAGAACTTCGAAGGCGAGGTTGAGGTTCTGGCGGGTCGTCCGGTAATTGCGCGTGAGCCGCCGTGAGCGCCCCCGCACATGAATCTTGTAATGGCTGAGCGTGATCTTCTTACCGTAGATCCGCTGGTGGGAGTCCTCGGCCAGGAACAGGTCGTCCGGCCCGTCCTCCACGAGGGCCCGCAGTAGAAGCAGGTGCGCCGGCGTGAGATCCTGCGCCTCGTCGACGAGCACATGCCGGAACAGTCGGTCCGCGCCCTGCGCCGCCTGACGGTCGAGCCAGGCGGCGGCCAGCGCCAGCTGCTCGGAGAAGGAGGCGGCGTCGAGGTCGGCGTTGCGGTCCCGGTACCTCTCGATGGCCTTCCAGACGGCGGCGCGCTTGCGTCGATCGAGGGCCACGCCGCGCCCCGGCCGGCGGACCCTCAAGTACTGGCGCAGGCTCGTCATGTGGTTCGGCAGGATGACCAGCTCGTACTCGGAGGCGAGGAAGTCGGCGGACCGGAGCCCCTCGGGAAGCTCCCCGCCCACGAGGGTGAGCACTTCCTGCCACAGGTTGTCCCCGGAGTAGGACAGGATACGCGTGCGGTGCCGGCCGATGACCTGCTCCGCCGTCGCCGCGATGGAGTCGCCGGCGCGTTGGAGGACGGCGCGGGCGACCTTGTCCAGGCCGCTGACGAGGACGCCGGGCTCACCGATCCTGTCGGCGATGGGGATCTCCGGGTCGAGCTGAGAGACCTGACGGCGCAGGTCGTCGGCGAGGTTGCGCGTGTAGGTCGTCAGCAGGATCTGCGTCTTCTCACCGGCTGCGATGTCGCGCTCGGCCAGGGCCACGGCACGGTGCACGGTGACGACGGTCTTCCCGGTTCCGGCGCCGCCCGAGATGCGCATGGGGCCGTTGGTGCGACGGTCCACGAGGGCGCGCTGCTGCGGGTGGAGGAAGACCTGCCATTCGTCGAAGGTGAGTCCCTCGATCGCCCGGCGCAGGTCGTCGTCGGTCTCGAGCCAGGTGAAGGTGGAGCGAGCGGCGCGGGTGCGCAGGCCCGCGATGAGGTCGGCGTCAGTGGGGTCGGAGGCGACGTCCTGCGGGTGCAGGAGTTCGAAGTCCTCGCGGACGCTCTCGATCGTGCCGCCCGTCGCTAGGCACAGGAGCGCCTCGCCCTGCCAGGCGACCCGGGCGGTGGCGACGAGGTCGAGGAGCTGGGACTCGTGGGCGGCGGCGAGCGCCGCCGCACCCAGCCGCACGTCGATGCCGAGCTCGTCGCGCAGCGTCTCGACGGTCAGCCCCTCGGGCCAGGTGGGGGCCTGGTCGCGTCTGGGAGCGGCGACGGCCCCGGGCACGGCCGACGCCGTGACGTTGCGCGGTCGCGTCGCGACGGGCGCGCCGCCGTCCGCCTCCGCGGTTCTCGCCCGAGCGTTCCTGCGGCGCGTCTTGACGTTGGCCGCCTGAATCCGCGCCGTCTCACGGGCGAGCTCGTCGGCCTCGCGTCTGGCGGCGGCGAGCTTGGCCCGGGCCGTGCGTCGTGCCTGCTCGACGGCCCTCGCGTCCTGCTGGACGCAGTCCTGGATGCGGGTGACCTCGGTGGCTCCGTTGTAGGGGTTGACGCCGACGGTGATGGACTCGGCGATCCTGTTGGCCTCGTCGTGCGGCCAGATTCCATGGATGACGTAGACGGGCTCGCCCTCGGTGTCAATCTGGAAGAGGACGGCCCGGTAGGAGCCGGTGACGCGGGCGGTGCGCACGCGCCGGTCGGCGGCGCCTCGGATGTGCTCCAGGTGCAGGCCGGCGCTCGTGCTCATGGTGGAGAGCTTGGTGATGAAAGGGCCGATCTTCGCCCTCAGCGACGGGTCCCTGGTGGTGGCGTCCTTGGTCTTGCTGCTGGGCCAGACGATCGCAGCCATGTCAGTGTCCTCAGTGTCCTTCCAGGAGCGCGGTGATGCGGGCCGCGAGCTCGGCGGGGTTCTCACCGGTATTGTCCCCGACCCCTACGACACGCCAACCGGAGGTCGTGAGGGCGTTGACGTCCTCGTCCAGCGGATCGGCGACGACGGCGACTCGCTGGTCCCGCCACGACAGATCCGTCATGATGCCGCCGGCGACCTCGACGCCGTCCTCCCCGTGAGCGACGCCGGCGGTGGCGAGGTGGGGCAGGAGCGCGAGGACGGCCGGTGGCGTCAACTCACGGTCGACGTCGTTCCACCCGAGGTCGCTCATCGCCTCGGGGCTCGCTCCGGCGGCGGTGGCGACGGCCTCGGCGGCGGCGCGGTCGCGGAGCTCGTTCAGGGCGAGGCTGGTGGTCGTGATGTCCACGGGCGCCTGCGCGAGGGCGAGCACATTGCTGAACCTCAGCCAGGCCAGCCAGGCCTCGGCATGATCGGGGGACTCGAGTGCCTCGTTGGAGTCGTCGAGCACGAGCGCCATACCGGTGGTGGACGTCCCAGTGAGCTGGACTGCAAGGGCGAGGTGGGGACTGGTGAAGACGGAGCCGGACGTCTGGGCGTCGGTGCCGGCGGGATCGGGAAGGTCCTCGTCGGGGCGCAGCGCCCGCAGGGCCTCCCAGAGCGGATCTGCTTCGACGCGTGCGGCGGGGGCGTACCTCAGAGCGGCGGTGGCGCTCATGGGGATTCCGCGCGCGGCGCCGAGGACGAGCGGGCCCCACACGGAGTCGGCCAGGGCGCTGCTGGCGGAGGCGTCGAGGTCCTGGCCGCCCGTGTCGTTGAGGAGCATCGCTTGAAGGAGAGCCATGGGCCCGCCCCGCCAGCTGGCAATAGCCTGGTCGGTGATGCCGCCGGCGCGCGCCGGGCCGAGGGACCCGTTCTTGAGCCTGGTGACGGCCTCCTCGTCGAGCCAGGCGGGATTCCACGGATCGTTGAGGTCGTCGGCGCCCAGCATGATGACGCGGTAGCCGGAGGCGCGCAGCCGGGCTCGCTTCGTAGCATCATCGGCGAGGCGATTGTGCGCGCGAGTGGCGTGGTAGGTGCGGCCGTCGGTGAAAATGGCGATGGGGACCTGGCCTCCTGGTCGCAGACATGTGAAGTCGGGGCGGGCGCCCGCCGCGTCGAGCTGAGGGCGGATCCTCCAGCGGCCGCCGTCGATCTCGAGCGCGGGAGCACCCGAGGGGTCACCGGTGGTGCGTACGGCCATCTCCGTTCCCAGTCGCATGGCGAGTTCGGAGCGGAAGCGCACCTCCAGCGGGCTCTCGCCGCTGGAGGCGTGCACGGCCTCGTCGGTGACCGCCCAGGTGGGCACGGCCGGGTCGAGCTCGGCGAAGAGGTCCCTCTCGTTGAGATCCAAGAGCTGACGGATGGCGTGGAGGGCGGCGGCGCGCGTGACTTGGTCTCCGGTGGCGTGCGGCTGGAGGCAGCGGTGGCACATGACCGCTTTCTCGTCGCGGCACGGGCAGTCCTCGAGCCGTTGGCCGGTGCGCACGAGGAGATCCCAGAGGCTGGCGGGTCCGCCGAGATCGGTGAGATAGCCCGTGCCGCCCGGAATGGTGTCGTGCAGGAGGAGAGCGGGGCGGATCTCCCCGGGGTCCCCGTCGGTGACGGGGTGGGGAACGCTGATGATGCCGAGGTGGTCGGGGGTTCCGCCGGTGGTGATCTCCAGACCGAGGAGGATGGCGGCCGCCAAAGAGGCCACGCCGACCGGGTCGGTGCCGAAACCGGCGGGCAGGACGAAGGCGATGGCTTCCGTGGTGAGCTCGCGTGCGAGGTCGGTCTGAATGACGTGCTCGGCCGGGTCGTTGCGGTGCTCGCACCAAGGCCGGTGCTCACGGGCGGTGGAGACCCCGGTGTCCGTGTCGAGCTTGCCGCAGGCATCGCAGAGTCTGAAGTCGCGTGAGGAGACGGGCGCACCGGCCACCGTGTCGACCGATTGCCCGGCGAGCGCCCTGCCGGTGTTGAGCCAGCGCAGGTTCAACCCGCGGTACCGGGTCAACCCGAATCCGGAGGCGTGGACGCTCCATTGACGCGACGCCCGACTCGGGTCGAAATCGGCCAAGGGGAGGACCTCGAATCGGGTGCGCACGCGTTCGTCATTGGCATCGCCGATGCGGGCGTCGTCCTTGGACACGTCCGCGAAGACTCGGGTCAGGTGCAGGACCCGTCGGGCCCGTCCGACGTCGGCGATGGTGGTGGAGCGGCAGCGGGGGCACTGACGCGGCGGCGCCGGTGCACTCTCCTGCGCATCGTGCACGTCGACGTAGCCGCAGGACTCGCAGGTCAACCACCACTGCGCTTGACCGGCTAGAGCGGAGGAGTCGATTCCGTCGACCCGCATCTGAAGGCCACGGGTGTAGAAGGTGGCCCCGGGCGCCAGCTCGCGCAGGGCGTGGGCGGAGGCGCGGGAGATGTCGTAGGGCTCGGAGCGGAAGTCGTCAGTGTCGGGGTCGCGCCAGGACACGCGGGCGGACAGGCGCACGGTATCGTCGATGAGGGCGTAGTTGGGCAGGATGCCGTGGCGTTCGAGGGCGGCCACCCAGTGCTCCTCCTCCAGATCGAGCAGTCGGTGCGTGACGGCCTTGCGAGCGCCCTCGGCGGCGCGGCGGGCCCGTTCGTCCTCCTCGGTGGCGTTAGGGCGGTCCGCGGCCGCGATGAGCTCGGGAAGGGCCGCGCGGATCTGTCGTTCCTGGATGTGCAGCTGCTCGGCCTCTCCGCGGTGCTCGGCGACTGCCCGCTCGAGCATCTCGCGGGGGCCGGCGCCGTCGTCATGAAGGACCCAGGCGGCCAGACGTTCCAGCGCGGGCGTGCGGTCGGCGAAAGCGGCGGTGAACGTTGCGGTGAAGACGGCGACGAGGAGCGCCCCGTCGCGGACGATTCGCTCGCACATGGCGGCGATGAGGGAACCCTCGCCGTTGTTCCCCAGGGCGGAGCGGGCGGTGCCGCCCCCGCGTCCCCCGGAGGGCACGGCGGGGTGGTTCTCACGGGCAAGGGCGTCGAGGACGGAGGCGAGGAACTGGCGGCGGAGGATCTCCTCGGCCCCCAAGTAGGTCGACGGCGGGGCGACGCTTCCGTCGAGGAGCCGGCCGGGGTTCTTCAGGATCGGTAGCTGGTCGCGGCGTCCGGGCACGTAGGCGAGCGCCAGAGCGGAACCGCTTCGACGGCCGGCGCGACCGACTCGCTGCACGTAGGAGGCGACCGTGTTCGGCAAGGAGCCGAGCATGACGGTGGACAGGTCCCCGATGTCGATGCCCATCTCCAGCGTGGGGGTGGCGACGAGAACGTTGGGGTCCCCGGGCCGCTGCTCGGGGCGTTTGAATCCGGTTTCGACATCGGCCCGTTCGGCGGCGTCGAGCAGGGAGGTGTGCTCGTGGGCGTCGACGCGGCGCACATGGGCGCCGGAGTACATGTCCCGGTAGAAGCTTTCCGCCTGGTGCGGTTCGGCCGCCAGGCGCCCGGGGCATGCGGCGGTCAGGCACGGGGCGTTGTCGAGCTGGTCGACGGTGGCGACGGCGGCGGGCAGCTGGGTGCGGCAGGTGTCGCATACGAGGAGGAGGTCGTCGCTCGTGGCGTCGTGTAGCGGGGAGACCACGACGCGACCGGCGGGCAGGCCGTAGACGATGCCGCCGGAGTCGGTGCGGGTGGCGGTGAGGATATCGGCTTCGGCGAGGTGGTGCAGGAGCGCGGCGACGAGGCGGGCGGCGTGCGCGGGCGTCACTCGCAGGCACTTGGCGGTCCAGGCGGCGTACCAGGAGCGGGGGGAGGCCACGGGGATGGAGGCGGAGCGGCGGGTGTTGAGGCGTCCGCCGACTTGCGGGAAAGCGGGGGCGGTGCGGCCGGCGGGGAAGGCGGGCTGGCCCTGGTGGCGGTTGCGCTTGTACCAGATCCACAGGCGTGCGCCGTCGTTGCGCTTGTAGCGGGTAAGCCATTCATGATCGATGGCGCCGTCGCGGCGCATGCGCTCCAGGGTGACGCGCACCCAGGTGAGCAGAGTGGATTCGGTGAGGCCCTCGAAGCCGGGGAGGGTGTCCTGGGTGCTGTTGCCGAGCGCCCGCCGGGCGAGGCGGATCAGAGCGCTCGCGCGGCCCCCGGCGACGTGCACGGTGAGGGAGCCGGTGGCTTCCAGGGTGCGTCCGTAAGTGGATTGGAGGCCCACTTCGAGGGCAGTGTCGAATAGGAGCCGACGGCGCACGTGCTTCTCGGCGGCGCGGCGCCGACGGGCGGGGGCGTCCGGGTCCCAGTAGGGCTTGAAACGCTCGTGCTCGGTGAGGGCGGAGGGGACGAGCCGGTAGCGGTCGAAGGCGCTGCCGTGTGCGGCGGCGAGGGCGGCGTCGATCCAGGCGTCGATGGGCATGTCGGCGGTGAGGGCGCTGCGCAGGGCCGAGCGCAGACTCATGGTGTGAGAGCGCTGGTCGACGAATCCGGCCCGGTGGGCGGCGTCCTGGACGGAATCGGTGAAGATGAGGGCGCGTTTGTCGGTCTCGTCGAGGGAGTCGTCGCCGAAGAGGGTGGTGAGAGTGACGGACAGGAGGGTTGCGACGGCGGAGCCGAGGAAGCGGATCGAGTCCCGGGCGCCGCAGGAGGGGCAGACGTCGTCGGTAGTGTCCTCGGCGATGGTTCGTTCGTCCCCGGTGAGGGTGAGGACGGGCAGGATGCGGCCCTCCTTCGTCTCCAGGTCGGCGTCCTGCGGCGGATGTGCCAGTAGTTCGCGGTTGTTGACGGAGTACCAGCGCAGCCCGGGGTAGCGGGCTTCGAGACCGGTCTCGCCCTCGGCGAGGTGGCCCCGGTAGTCGGCGTCCTCGCCGGGGGCGGCCAAGAGGGCGCGGAAGCGGGTGTCGCCGAGGAGGTGGTCGCGGCGGATGGCGGATTGGTCGTCCTTCTCACCCTGGCCGGTGGGGGCCAGGACGATGCCCCACCCGGAGCGTCCACAGGAGCGGCAATACAGGGCGGGGCGTGCGGGGGCGTCGTCCTCGGCAGCGCGATCGGCGGCGTCGGCCCAGCGGAAGGCGGGCCCGGCGTCCAGCGCCCGGTCGACACGGGTGACCTCCCGGACCCACAGGGTGATTTCGACGCTGACGGCGCGGTGGTCCGGTATCCCGTTCAGGCCGGCGCGGATGGCGGATAGGGCGGCGAGGATGGCAGCGAGCGCTCGGCGGGCGAGCCCGGGGTCGTGGCCCGGGCCGATGAGTGTGCGGGCGAGCTCGGCCAAGGCGGTGGCGCGCCCGGTTGCGCGGATGAGGGCGAGGACATCGGGGTGGGATTGGAGGGCGGAAGCGAGGCGTGAGGCGTCGGTGTCGTCGTCGGATCTGTCGGACAGGTCGTACAGGCGGGCGACGACGCCGCGCAGAAGCGCCTCGGGTTCGGGGGAGCCGGTCTCGGCGAACCGGGCGAGGGCCTGCAGATTCTCGGCCGTCAGGGACCTCAGGCGCAGGGCGCGGCTGGCCAGCCCAGTGGCCTCAGCGGCGCGGCTGTGGGTCTCGGCCCACTGCGCGAGGTCGGCGCGCGTCTCAGTGATAACGGCGTTCGCGGCCAGGTCAGTCCCGAAGACGTCACGGGCGAAGGCGAGCATCCGGGAGGAATCACTTCCGTCACCGAGGGTGGCGGACGTGGCCACGGGGCACACGGGCCCTAGCGGGGAGGCGGTGAAGGTTTCCCGGCGCGAGTCGTCGACGGGCAGGTGGGCGCGCAGGGTCAGGCCGAGGCGCCGCAGCAGCATGGCGACGTCGGTGCCCTGGGCACCGTCGTAGGTGTGGAACTCGTCGAGGACGAGGTAGGTGAGGGAGCCGGCCGAGACCTCCCAGAGCCGGCGGTCCTCAGGGCGCAGGAGGAGCTGGTCGAGCATCTTGTAGTTGGTGAGCAGGATGTCGGGCGGATGATCGCGGACGACGTAACGGTCGGTGATAAGAGAGTCGGCGGTGACGCGTTTGCTGGCCTGGGTGGTGGAGTCGCCCGTGTAGAGGGCTGCGGTGACGCTGGCCAGGGCGGGGTCGGTGATCAGAAGGTGGGCGAGACGGCCGGCCTGATCGGTGGCGAGGGCGTTCATCGGGTAGAGGATGAGGGCTTTGAGGCCGGTGACGCCGGCGGCGCGGGCGCGCAGCACGTGGTCGAGGATGGGATGGAGGAAGGCTTCGGTCTTGCCGGATCCGGTGCCGGTGGTGATGATCGTGGGCTGGGGACGGTGGCCGTTCTTGGTGGTCAGGCGGCGGTAGGCGTCCTCCTGGTGCCGGTAGGGGACCAGGCCCGGGTCCCAGTCGAGGGGCTGGTCGGCTACGCCGGAGCGAGCGCTCGCGGCCAGGTAGGGCAGGCGCAGGCGGACGAAGGGCCCGACGAAGACGCCCTGCTCGGAGTCTTCGAGGAAGTCCGCGAGGGCGCGCCGCGGCTGCGCATCCGTCAATGCGAAGGTCGTCGATAGGTAGTCGACGATCGAGGTGCGGATGCGCTCGGCCTGGAGGGACGGGAGCAGGAGGGTCATGACTGAAGCACGCTGGTTGTGGGTGGTGGGACTCGGATGTCGGACGGGAGCGGCGTCGGCCGGGGCTGGCACGGCCTCGTGCGGATCGCCGTCGTTCCGGGAACATGATCCCGCTGACCAGAGGTTACCGCAGGCTGCGTGAGGGCTGAGGCTCTTGTAAGTAACGTAATGTACGTTTCCGCACTTTTCGTCCATAATGTCCGTTATGACCGAAATGACTGTTACTGCTGCGCGCAACAAGCTCGCCGATGTCATCGACGACGCCCGGGTGACCCACGCGCCCGTGTTCCTCACCCGCCGGGGCCGTCGCGTCGCCGCGGTGATCGACGCCGATGACCTGGAGCGCCTCACCCAGGCGGCGGAGGACCTGGCGGACATTGAGGCCGCCGACGCCGCCCGTGCCGAGATCGCCGAGCACGGCACCATCCCCTGGGACGAGGTCAAGGCTGACCTCGGGCTCGCATGACTCACCGGATCCGGATCAGCCCGGCGGCGGCCCGTCAGGTGCGCAAGCTGGATGGCCGCACTCAACGCCGGGTTCAGGCTGTCGTGGAGCTGCTTGCCCAGGAGCCCCGCCCGGCTGGTGCCAAGAAGCTTGTCGGAGGGCACGGTGAGTGGCGCGTGCGCACCGGCAACTACCGCATCATCTACGAGATCGACGACGGGGCGCTGGTAGTCCTCGTCCTCGCTGTTGGTCACCGCCGCGAGGTCTACCGCCGGAAGTAGCGGCGGGTGCTCGCCCGCGCGCGAGAAGTTCTTGAGGAGGAAGTGAACATGAAGACCACTGAAGAGATGCTTGACGAGATCGAGAACGCCAACAACGGAGATGGTCCGGCTCCCTTGGCTACGGTCGACGATCCTGATCTCGCAAGAATTGCGGTCGCGCAGATACGTCTTCGTGCCGCCGAGCGCGAGCTCGACGAGGCCGTGATGGTTGCACGAGATGTTGGCTTGTCGTGGCAAGCGATCGGGGATGTATTGGGCATGACTCGCCAAGGTGCGAACAAACGTTTCCACGCTGCCTGAGGAGCCGTGTGTATCTGCGATATCGAGTAGAGACTCTCGGGCTTGGTATTTGTGACGGAGGTAGGCCTTCTCACCTTGACGGATGCGTCAACTTCCGCAAAAGTATCAAACTTCTCGTGAACACGTATCTTGGGTGTCGTTCCAGTTGGGGAAATGGCCAATTCGCGAAGCCAGCCATGTGGTATGCTCTCGGCTAATCGCCTCTTCTGCATCAGCGGCCAGCAGAGGCCAGTCCTCCTCGTCAACGGTGAGTAATCTGGACGCTTGAATGCCTAGTTCCTTTGTTGCTACTGCGTATGCAGAGGCTAGAGGAGAAAACTGTTTTACTGCTACCCATGCGGTGCCGGCAGTAATCATAGCCGCCAGTAATCCTGCAAGGTCAACACTCCATCCGCCAAATGCGCGACCCGCTGCTAGGGTGGCCGCTAAAAACTCGGAAATGGCAAGAAGGGCACTTGAAAGACGAGCTTTCCGTCGGTTCGTTCGGGCTTTACTTGCGTACCATTGTTTCTGCTCAAGGGTTCTGCCTTTTACGTACTCGGAGCGTCTTGATGAAAATTCAAGAGAGCGCAGTGCGTCCATGCAGTCTGTGATAACCGGGTCCAAGTCATCGAAGATGACGTTATCTGATACTTGGCTCAAGATCGATGAAATGCGTTGACGAAAGTTAGATTCCGCCTCGGCTCGGCTCATCTCCTTCGAAAAGGGGTCTGCGCAGACGGAATATCGCCACGCAAGAGTTTTGACAGATTCCGCCACCGCTCTTCCTTCGTACCACGTGCGCTCCGGCTGAAGGATTAACAGAGCGAGTTCGCACCCGAATGCGGAAATGAAGCCAAACAGAATTATCCAGGCAGCGATGTCGAAGCTTCCGAAATGCCAAGATAATGCGCCTCCAATTGCGGCAGATAGGCCACCTCCGATCTTGAGTCCTGTAAGCCATAGCGTCTGCCGCTGACCTCGCTTAGATTCGTCGTCGGCATTCCTCCAAGCGCCGGGTAGGTCGGCCTCTGTCAAGGTCATGCTTCCTCTAATCAAGCGTTACGCTGGCGGAGTAGGCGTCTATTGTTACGAAGATAATCCTTCTTGGTTCGGTCGGAGTAGGCAATTTCAATAAAGTCTGCCAGGGTGTCGGAGTTAGACGGGTATCGCCACCAGCGTGCGTAACCTTCTGTCCCATCCTTGCCTTGAATATTGTCTTTCAGTCGATAAGGTAGTTGCCTGCCTGCGTAGGCTGCCACCGAAGGCAGAGTGATGGCGAGAAGCCCGCTGGCTGAAACTTGCGGGGTATTTCTAAGAGATGCGGCAATCTCCCAGTCGACGTACTTTCGTCCCCAGGTCTCCCGGCCGATCATCACGATCGTGACGGAGGTATCTCTCAAGTACTTTTCGCGAATTCGCCTCATAATGTAGTCTTGATCCGAGCTGTTGATGATGTCGCCAGACATGCTTGCGCCAATGCCTCGGGCTATGAGCACATCTTGGTTGTGGTCGAATGTCTGGATAAACTGCGCAACTTCTATCTCATCTGCGTGATGGTAAGAGATAAAACACTTGCGTCGTGTTTTGGTGGCTAGTGTCGTCATGGGATTCTCCTCGCGTTTTGATGAGGTGGGATGTGGGTGGGGGTGTAGTTGATTTACCGGGGGCAGGGATTTGTGCCTACTCGGAGATAGTAGGTATCCCTATGCCGAGGCCGGGCTGGGTGAGGGTGGTGTGGATGCGGCGGAAGTCGGACTCGCGGTCGCGGATGCGGAAGGGAAGACCGTAGACATACTTTACACCCGAGTCAGGGTGGGTGTGGGTGCGCTCGGAGAGTGGCATGTCCTCATTGTGTTCCGGACGCTGGCGCTTCTCCCAGGCCCGACGGACCGGAGTCGGCACCTGGCGGCCGTTCGCGTCATAGACGTAGGCGCCTTGGCCACGGCCGTGGTCATAGTCGTAGAGGACAGCGAACTGAGTGCGGTAAATCGTACACAGGTCCTCAATCGGCACGCCCAGCATGATCGCCACCATGACATCGATCTCCGCCTGAGCATTACGACGATCCTCCGCGCGACGCAAGGGCGTATCCGCCGTCCACTCCGGACCAATCGGACGCTCATCATAGCGCTCCAGAATCGGTGAATCAGTCGCAAACGACTCATTCCAACACTCCGCCCACAGGTCGGCATAGGCGTCCGTGAGGCAGATCAGGCGGAGGGTCCGGAGGACTACTCGTTGCGCGAAAGGGTGTGTCTTGTCGAGGTTTGGAAGACGTTCGAAGTCCTGGTTGATGATGTCGTTACGGGAACGAGTGCGAATCTGGAAGTCTGCAAGGAGAGTGGAGGCTCCCGCGAGGATGAGGGGCAGAGCGGCGGATTCTGTGGAGGGTGTTGCTGCGGAGTAGACCGGATGTACGTGGGCTGTGCCGGGCGGGATGATGGTAGGAATGAGGGTACGTTCGCCAGTGTTGGCTGCCATACGGCGCCAGGCGATGCGGTAGTGGTCGCGGGCGGAGGAACTGTCCCAGTGGGTGTAGAGGCGGTCGTAAGTGGTGCGGTCGCCCGCAGGCTTGTATTGGGTAATAGGCTGTGCGTTCGCGGGGAGTGTTTCCAGGTCGGTTGAGGTCCAGTCCAGGAAGTGCCTCATCGTCTCGTTGGGCTGCTTGTATAGCGGCGTGGAGACGTAGAGGTGAGGGCCCTGAAGGATGGCATTGTCCCAGGATGCCGGACCCCATTCTTTTGAGAACAGTCCTTTTTGAAAGTCTGTTGTCTCGTTCCAGCCGGTTGAGAATTGGAGGCCGAGGGTGCTGATGCGTGGTCTGGTTGCCAGTGTTGCGAGTGTACGTGACGCTGCCGAGTTGACTGTTGAAACCATGGGGGCGGATCGCCAGTCGTCGACTTCCGTCACCATTTTCCAGGTCTTCAAGGTAGATTCGTCAACAGACTGAATGCGGGCTGCATGTGGTCGCAGGTCCCAGGTTCCTGTGTGTGGGTCCTTGAAGCCTGGCTCTTCTCCACTGCCATCGTGCATGAGAGAGCGCTGTACAGTCTCGGGATGGTAGAGCGAGGTGGCGTGGAGGAATAACGGCGACTGTTCTGTGCCGTACACGTGGATGCCGTAGATCTTTTGGTGCTGGATGTCGAAGAGCTGGAGTTCGTTAATGAACTGCCAGTGCCGGCGCAAATGCCGATAGGTAGCGGCGCGGAGTCCTGGGGTCTTGGCGTCGGTGAAGTGGGTCTCCATATGGATGAGGGAAGAGATGCCCCGCCCACTCTGGTGCTCCCAGACCTGGCACATGAAGGCCCGGTAGAGGTCGGGGCGTCCTTCCATGATCGGGTAGATGGTCTGGTCGCTGATGAACTCAGCGAGGACCGCGGTTTCGGCGGCTCCGTCGAGCACTGTGGCGAGGACGCCCTGGCGTGCCAGCGTGTACGGCAGGCGCTGCTTCCGGTCCGCGACTGGTGGCTTCTTCGTGAGCATCCACCAGGGATCACCGTCAGCGAGAAGCGTCTCGACAGCGACATCGGGCCTCACCCACGGCGGGTTTCCCACCTGGAGGTCGAAGCCACCGCGGGCAAAGACGGTGGCGAAGTCCAGCTCCCAGTGGAAGAACCCCTGTACCGCCGTTACCTCCCGCACCACGGTGAGCCACTCGTGCTCGTCAACAACCGACTGCACTTTGCGGGCTCCGGCGAGACCGAGCTCAACCTCCTCCATGGTCTCCAGCTCCGTCCAGGAGGAAGCATCCACCAGGGTCCCATCGGTGCCCTTGGCGTCCTTGACCTGCTTGCCCAGCAGCCCCTCCAGGGCGCCCAGCCACTCATCCAGGCTCGGCGGGGTTACATCCGTGGTCAGCGGCCAGAACCACAGGGCGCACCACGCATCCATGACCAGCCTCAGCCGCCGGTACGCCGAGCCCGGTGCCGCCAGGTAGGCCTCGATCTCCTCGCGGGACACCCTTGAACCGGCGTCCTCCTGCACCTCGCGGCCCCACAGGTCGATGCGGCGCGAGGCCTCCGCTTCCGCCACCCGCAGGCGCCGCAGAGTCATCTCCCACAGCACCTCCACGCGCCGCGCCAGGGCCGTCAGCCGCAACGCCTGGGTGGTACTCAGCGCCTTCGTGATCTCTCTGCGCCAGGTCTTGAGGTCCTTAAGCCTGCCGGCATCAACCAGGTCCCGCACCTGCTTGGGGACCTCCACCGCGCTGCCCCAGCCCTTAGCCGGCAGGAGGAAATGATGGATGCTGCCCGAGACGTCCAGCGCCCCGCCGATCCGGTGCCGGGAGGCCGCATCGGCGTCGTCGAGCACGGCCGCCACCTGGCTCAGCGGCTCGGCCACCGGAGCGGCCGACAGCCACGCCCGCTTCTTCAGCTGGGACGTTGAGTACAGGGCCCGGCGCGCCCCCACCAGCGAGTTACCGCGCCGCAGCCGCAGCCCGAACCACGGAGCCGCCAGCCCCTCCACCATCGTGTCCAACCACAAGGACACCTCCGCCAGCTCCACCGCCGTCGCATTGAGGTCCACCCCGTAGACCTGGTGCAGGGCGATGAAGGCCTTCACCTTCGCCAGCTCCCGGGGCCGCTCCTCAGGGTCCACGCGCCGGCCCAGCTCGCGCTCACGCCGCGACAGGTACTGCTCCGCCAGCTGGCGCACCGCCTCAATCGCGAAGGCCCCCGAACCCAGCGCCGGCTCACACACCGTCAGGTGCAGGATCTCCTCAGCGCTCGTCGTCCGCCCGTCCTGATCCAGCAACTCCTCCAACGCCTGCTGCACCGTGAAACGCGTCAGCACCTCCGGGGTGTAGAAGGAAGCCGAGCGCTGCCGGTCCCGGCCGGAGAGCCGGTAGACGAACTGGCCCTTCTCATAGGTGACGTTGCGGCGCTCGCCCGTCACCTCATCCTCCACCGTCACGAAGTCCTTCTCCTCCAGGCCCTTCATGACATCCTCGGGCACCACCCACGAGCCCTTCGAGGCGTCCCCGCCCGGCGCCACCTCCCACAGGCGCTCGGTGGCGAAGGAACCCGAGTAGCTCATGAGCCCCTCATAGACGGCGCCCAGCTGGTTGATGCCCAGCTCCACATAGGAGATGAAGCCGCGGCCGGTCTTCCCGTTCTCCGTGGTCAGCAGCAGGTGGCGCAGCACGCGCAGCAGCGCCGCATTGCCCAGGCCCACCTCGTCGATGAGCGCCGTCGCCTCAGGCCGGAACAGGTCGGCGCGCATCGGCTGGAAAACCAGCCCGTCGAAGGTTTCCTCCGCCTCGGGGTCCACCAGTGCGTTGAGGCCGCGGTTGACGAGCTGGAACAGTGTGTCCAGGGACTGGTAGATGTGGATGCCTGCGCGTGCCGATTCCTCGTGCAGCTCCGTGAGCGCCAGCTCGCGCAGGCGGTCCAGGCCGTAGCCGGCGTCGTACTCGGCCGCGCCCACCGGCAGGACACCCAGTTCCGGGCTCGCTTCGGCGTAGAGCAGGAAGATGATCCGGTAGATGTAACGCAGTGCCTGGAGCGCCAGCGGCTGGGCCTGTTCTTGCGGCAGCGGGCCCAGGCCTCGGGCGGCGTGGCGTTGCACCACCTCGTTCGCGATGATCTCGATCGAGGCGCGCACGCCCTCACGCAGGTCTTTCGAGACGCCCACCGTGTGGGCCGCCGAGTCCTCCAAAGTGGCCGCCCACCAGGTCTCGCCCTCCGGGCCCGGCACGAGGGAGGCGGCGTCCAGGCAGGTCAGGGCCCGCTCCACCTCCCCGCCGCGCGTGGTCTCATTGCGCTCGACGACGAGCTGGATATTCACCGCCAGCCACCGACCCTCCGGCCACCGCTCCTTGTCCACCACCAGCGCCCACTGGCCGGCCAGCACCAGGGCGAAAGCCGGGCCGTGCTCGTCGGTCATGAGGGCCGATAGCGCCCGGGAGACCGACTCCACCGGCTCGGCGCCCTCGACCGGCTGGGCCGCCGGCTCGGCCAGATCCACCGGTTCCCACGCCTGCGCGAGCGTGCACGCGTCCTTGACGAGCAGGTCCTCGATGGTCGCCGCGGGGCGGGCCCGAAGCAGCGCCGCAGGCGCCGGTCCCTCATCCCCCACTGGGCGAACCAGGGTCACCGGCCCGCGCTCGGTCAGGCGGTACTCGGCCGAGGCGAAGCCCAGGATCTCGCGCATGAGCGCATCAAGCTCGGCCGTCGCCTCCAAGGCCGCCCCTGTTGTCGATTCCTCCGCTGCCGCAAGCGCTGCGAGCAGCGCCTCCAGACGGGACCGCTCGGCGCGGAAACGCGACCGCGGCGTCGCCACCGGCGCAGTCCGAGGGTCAGCCGGTTTCTCCAGAGCTTCCCATTCCTTGCGGCGCTCCAGCACCCGCGCCAGGAAGGACTCCTTGGTGGCGTCGGTGGTGACGTAGTGTTCGCTGATCCAGTCCTCGCCCACAACGAGCGCATCCGACGCCGCCATCAGCGCTCCTCTTCCGTCCCGAAGTCCGCCGTCCCGAAGTCCGCTGGCACTACGACCAGCAGCGGCCGCACGAGCGTGTGCGCCGGCAGGTGCTGGGTCATCAGTTCTTGCTCCTCCTTGACCATGCTGCGCTGTGCACGCAGCTGGCGATTCTGAATGAGGGAACCGGCCTCGTCGTCCCAGGCGTCCGCATGGCTCGCCCACGCCTCCACCCGGACCTGCGCTTGAGTTCGTGCCGCTTCCACGGTCAGCCGCATCTGACTTTCGGCCGCATCCACGGCCGGGGCGATGAGCGACTCCAGCAGGGCGGGGTCCGCGGTGACACCCGAGTTCGTCAGCTCGTGAGTCACCCCCGCCGCTTCAAACATGTCCGCGGGAGAGGAATGCACCCGGGCGATCGCCACCGCCTCGGGCCGACGCCCCGCAGCTAGCTCCGCCCGTGCGGCCTCCAGATCCAGGAAGGGGAAGGCGGCGCTCACGCTCACCAGAGAGACCGTCCGGCCCGCACGGTTCGTCAGCGTCCCCATGAGCAGCACCGTCGGAGCCTCGACCTCGCCGCGCACCGCGAAGACCGAGGAGCGCCCGAGCCTGGCCAGGACGCGGTCGCCCGCCCACTCCAGCACCGGGTGCAGGGGCCCCAGGTAATGAGCCTCCGGCCAGGAAGAATCCGAGGAGTCCCGCAGCGCGTCGGCCAGCAGGCGCGCGCCCTTCTTCTGCGTCGTCGCCAGCAACAGGTGCTCCTGGACGCGGCGCTCACGCAGATAGGACTGCGGCAGCACCGACAGGCGGCGACGCAGACCCGCCGGCGGCACCAGCTCCGCAATGTGCTGGGTGGGGTGCTCCCGCCAGGAGACGCCGCCACCATCGGAGCGGGCGAGCTCCTTCTCCTCCGGACGCTCGTAGAGCTCGATGAGGGCCTGACGCAGATAGTCCAGCTGGGTGGCGTACAGCGTCGAGGTCGGCAGCGGGGCGGCAGACCCGGAGCCCGGCGCCGTCGGGAGGGAGTCGGCCGGGGCTCCGGGGCCGGCCTGGTCGCGGCCCGCTGGAGTACCGAGGTCCGCCGCGGCGCCAGGGCGTGCCCCGATGTCAGAGCCCGCCACGGCTGCACCGTCGGCCCTGGCCTCGGCCGTGCCCGTGAGTGTGGCGAACAACGCCGCCATCGGATCCAGGGCCGACCTCTCGTCCGCATCCGGCACGACCTCGTCGATGTCCGTGCCGGCTGCGAGGGCCTCGCGGATCGCCGCCTCCTCCTTCTCGCCCGAGTACAGGCCCATGAGAGAGGCCGCGTCGCCCAGCGCCCGGTGCGCCTGATCCTCCTTCTCCATGAGACGGGTCAGCACGCGTACGTCGCCGGAGAAGCTCGGATCCGAGGGGCTGAGCAGAAGAGTCGTGATCTGCGGGCTCGTCTCCTGGCCGTAGCGGTCGATGCGACCGTTGCGCTGCTCGATGCGGATGAGCGACCACGGAATGTCGTAGTGGATGAGCTCGTGGCACTGAGCGTGCAGGTTGACGCCCTCCGAGGCCACGTCACCGGTCACGAGAATGCGCACCGGGGTGTGCGACTGGCGGAAATCCTCGACGACCTCCTGCTGCTCGACGTCCGACAGGCTTCCATGCATGATGCGCACCGCCTCCTCCGGGAGCCCCAGGTCCGCTCGCAGATGCTCCGCCAACCAGGTCAATGTCGCAATGCGCTCGGCGAAGACGACGACGCGCTCGGTGGACCGCGGCCCGATCCCGATGCGGGCCAGCTCGGCGAGCAGGGCCCGGTACTTGCCCGAGTCGGCGGCGTCCGCCCGAGCCGCGAGGGCGCGCAGGCGGGTCAGCGCCCGGGTCTGCTCCGAGGTGGTCAGGGCCTCTTCACTGGCTGCCCGTTGCCGGCGTCGGTTGACACGCTGGTCGATCGTCTCGATGAGCGCCGCGGGTGAGGACAAGAAAGCTTTAGCCAATGTCCAGGAGAACAGAGCGTCGCCGGCCCGGGCGGTGGCGCCGGGAACTGCGCCCGGGGCCGCCGCGCCGTCGGGCCGGTGCAGCCACACGCGTGACAGCTCACTGGCCACCGCATCCTCCGCGGGCGACGGCATCACCAGCCGGTTGACCGGGACCAACCGCTCCCTCCACCGGCCGCCCACGACGTCGCGCACTTCATCGGAGTGGCGGTGCCGGCGGATGACGAGGCGGCGGACCGCCTCCTTATCTAGTGTGCCGTTCGCGTGCACCGCCGTCGGCTCCAGGAGGCGGATGAGCTCGGCGAAGGACGTGGGGTCGCCGTTGTGAGGCGTGGCCGAGGCCAGGACGAGGGCGTCGGTCTGGCGCGCCAGGATGTCCGCCAGACGATTGTTGAGGGTGCCGCGGTTGGTGACGTTGTGGGATTCGTCGATGACGACGGCATCCCACCGCTGACGGCGCAGGTGGTTCAGGTAGCGGTCCGACTTGAGGGTGTCGATCGAAATGATCGAACGGCGGAAGACCGAGAAGGGGTTGCGGGTGGCCGGCACCGAGCGGCGCACCCGCTGAATGCCGAGCGAGTCCAGGCGCACGAAGGGCAGCGCGAAGCGGGACCACATCTCGTGCTGCATCTGTTCCAGCACATGGCGGGGAGTCACGATGAGGATTCTCTCGCCCCGGCCGCGGCGTACCAGCTCGGCCAGGATCATCCCGATCTCCAGGGTCTTGCCCAGGCCGACGGTGTCGGCCAGCAGGATGCGCGGGCGCAGGCTCGCCGGGTCCAGCGCCTGGCGCACGGCTGTCAGCTGATAGGGGAGCGGGTCCGCCAGGACGCCGCCGACTACCGCCAGATCGGTGGACGAAGCGGGCAGTGCCGTCTTGCGCAACGTCGCCTCCAGCCACAGGCGCGAGAGGCGGTGGCGAGTGGAGGTGTCTGCGACGACGCGCGTGCGGCGCGGATCGACCGGTTCGATGCGGTCGATGCCAGCGGAGAACTGGGCGGTCGTATCCTGGACCAGCTCCGAAAGGCCCTGCACTGTGATGAGCGTGCCGTCGCTGGTTTGCGAGATCTGGGTGACGAGCCAGTCCTCATCGCGCACTCGCACCACCGAACCCGGGGCGACGTCGAGGGACGGGGTCTCCGGCGACGGCGAAGCGGGCGCAGCCGGGCCGGGCGCCGGCGGAGCTGCGGGGGACGGCGCAGTGGAGGCGGCGTTGGGAGGGACGGCTGTAGTCACAGGCATGATCCTAGAGAGGACCACCGACACGGCGGAGCCGCTGCTGAGGCGGAACCGATCCGTGACCTCGGGGCGCGGGTCTTCCGCCAATCATGAAGACTCAAGACTAGTGCGGGCCGTTTAGTGCGGGCTTCCGTCGGATTGGCGAGGGATCCTATGCGCAGGAGCGAGGCACCGAGGTCGTCTGCGTGGTTGTGCTCTCCGAGTCGGTGAGAACTGGCGGGGGCCGGCGAAGAGGAGTCGGCGGTGGTTTCTGCTTCCGATCGGGGTCGGGAGCGCTCGCACTCGTGCTACGAGTCGCGTGCCGTCGAGCCGTGCCTCGTCGTGCAGGCGGTGATTAGGCGGTGATTGTCCAAATCTGTCACAAAGGGGCTCACGAGCCCCTCATGTCGCCGACGGAACCGCGGAATCATGCGGTTTCACGTCGTCCGCCCGCGCCCAATCGTGGCCTTTGTGACAGATTTGGACACCAGAGCGATTCTGGCGCCCAATGCGGCCTCGGGGCCGGATCACCGCCAGTGCTTCGCCTTCGAGGGCTCGCCGCCGCAGAGCTGCAGGCGTGCGCCTCGCCCCGAACCGATGCAGCAGGCCGTTATCCTACGCCCGGCCGTCGATGACAAGGGCCGGCGCATGCGCAACCACGCCAAGTTCCTCGTCGTCGACCACCAGATCCTCGTCGTGACGGGCGCCAATCTCTCCTTGAGCGCAGAGGAGCGCAACGTCGAGTTGGGCCTGCGGATCGACGATCCGCTCCTCGCTCGCGCAGTCGAGGACCAGATGCGCGCCCTGGAGGACGTCAGGATCTACGAGCGGGTCGGCGGGAAGGGGTAGCCCGAACGTCTATTGAGCCGGGAGGCGATCTGACGGCCATCTATTCCCGGCTCCTGGACGGCGAGCACAGCGTGGCGGGCGGCATCGGTGGGCGGCGACGAGCGGTGCATCGCTCCGCCCCGGGCCGGTCGTCATCCCCGGGCCGGTCATCATGCGGTCCAGTGCATCCGAACCACGCGAATCGTCCCCTCGGGCCGGGGTCGCGAGGCAGAATCCTGGTATGGGAATGGACCCTGCCCCTGATGACCGCCTTCGGACCCTGCAGTACTGGTGGATGCTCGAGCTGTTCAGCCCGCAGAAGGTGCCGAAGCCAATCAAACAATCGACACGTCCGGAAGGCCGCCAGGTCATCGAGTGGCGGCCAGGTGAGCCCTTGCCGTGGTGGTCCCTGCGCCCGCCGGCACCGGTGGGCAGAACGAGACGGAGGTGGCAGCACACCGTCTACCTCGGCCTGTACGACCTCGAGGACGTCTACCAGTACTTGCATCACGCCTTCGCCGAGGACCGGGACGCCTACGACGAGCGCCGTGCCGGGGTCAGCGCCTGCGCGGCGGTCATGCTCGACGACCGCGGGGTGCTGATGGTCGACTCCGCGACGCTCTCCACGGCGCTGTGGGCCGTCGCTCGGATCAGGGACTCCGGCGCGGCGCCGAGCCCGCAATGGACCGGCGGATTCTCCCTGGCCGCCCAGGAGTTCAAGGAGGAGGTGGACGTCGTCGAGGGACTCCGCCGCGAGGCGGCCCGGGCCGAGAAGGCCCCGCCCCAGGACGAGGACTCCCTGTGGACGCTGCTGCACATCGCCCACGAGGCCTCGGGGATCGCCGGCACGCCCCGGCTGGCCGGCCAGCGGATCATCATCTCATCGGTCGCCGTCTCCGATCGCCGCACCGGCGACGCCGCTGCGGACATCGACTTCCTCAACAGCTTCTTCCTCGACGACCTCGCGGCCGTGCAGGTGGCCCTGACGGACGGCCGCTGCTCGCCGGCGCTGTCGGAGTACCTGACCGCCGACGCCCTGCTCCCCACCGATCTGCGGTCGGACGTCATGACGGAGCACGCCGTCGTCGACGCCGGGGTCGGGATCGACCGGCTGCCGAAGGGCCGATGGCCCTCCAACCCCGAGCACGGACTGGCGCTGCGGCAGCAGTTCGCCGTCAACCGGGCATTGGACGACCTGTCCGGGACTCGCGGCCTCATGGGCGTCAACGGGCCGCCCGGCACCGGCAAGACGACGATGCTGCGCGACATCCTCGCCGGCAACGTCGTCGAGCGCGCACGACGCCTCGCCTCCTTGCAGCGCCCCGAGCACGCCTTCACGGCGACCACGCACCGGTGGTCGTCCAGCGACGGATACTCGCGCACGATCCGCCAGCTGCGCCCGGAGCTCACCGGATTCGAGATGGTCGTCGCCTCGGCGAACAACGCCGCCGTCGAGAACATCAGCGTCGAGATCCCCGCCCGAGAGGCGATCGCCGCCCGGTGGAGGGACGACGCCGACTACTTCGCGGATATCGCCTCAGCGATCCTGGCGACCGCCGTCGCCGGTGCAGAAGAGGGGGAGACGCCGGAAGGAGCAGAGCGGACAGAAGGAGCAGAAGGATCAGACCGAAGGGCCTGGGGGCTGGTCGCCGCCCGACTGGGCAACAAACGGAACCGGGGAGACTTCCGGTCGGCGTTCTGGTTCGACGCCGTCGACCCGCGCACGAGGCAGCGCGTCCCGGCAGCTGCCCCGCGCATGCAGACGCGTTTGAGTCAGTGGCGGGATGGGACGGCGCCGCGCACCGACTGGTCGCGGGCGCGGGAGGACTTCCGCCGGGCCGAGCGGCGCGTCGATGAGCTCCTCGCGCAGCGGCGGGCCGCCCAGGATCGCCTGAACCGTCTGGAGGCCATCCTCCGGGAGGAGGACGAGCTCGCCGCGCAGGCGCAGGGGCGGGGGGCCGAGGTCTCCGCGGCTGTTGGCGAGAGCCGCGCGTACGCGGCCGCCGTCGAGCGCGCGGCGGCGGAGTGCTCCGAGGCGCGCACGGTCCGGGACCGGCAGGTCGAGATCAGGCCCGGGGCGCTCGAGACGCTCTTCACCCTGGGACGCGCCGTCCGCGAGTGGAGGGCGCGGCTGGAGCCGCTTGAGGGCCGGTTGCGAGCGGCGGAGCAGCACTGGCGGCAGACGTGCGACCATGCGCAGTACCTCGACGGACGGGCGCGCCGGCTGTCGGAGGAAGTGACGACTCTCGAAGCAAGGCGCCTGCAGGCGGTCCGGGAGGCGACCGAACTGCGCTCGCGGGTGGCCGCGGACCGTGATGCGTACGGGCCCGCATACCCTGAGCGGACCCGGGCGGGGAAGGCCCGTGAGAAGAGCACCCCGTGGCTCGACGCCCGGCTCGACGAGGCTCGCTCTGAATTGTTCCTGGCGGCCATGCGTCTCCACGAGGACTTCCTGGCCAACGCGGCCGGTGACATGCTGAAGGGGCTGCGCGCGGCCATCGAGGTGGTGTCCGGCGCCCACCCGCGCAACCTGGAGCCCGAGAAGCTACTGGCGGCGTGGCAGACTTTCTTCCTGGCCGTGCCGATGGTCTCGACGACCTTCGCCTCCGTCGGCCGCATGTTCGCGGGTCTTGGGGCCGAGTCCCTCGGCTGGCTGCTCATCGACGAGGCCGGGCAGGCGCCCCCGCAGTACGCCGTCGGGGGGATCTGGCGCGCCCAGCGGGTCATCGCCGTCGGCGACCCGCTGCAGCTGCAGCCGGTTGTCACCATGCCGCGCAAGGCCCAGCGCGACATCGCCGCCGCCTTCCACGTCTCCCCGACATGGATTCCGCCGCGGGCGTCGGTCCAGACCCTGGCTGACCGCATGTCGCGCGACGGCACCGCCCTGCGTCAGGGCGAGGAGTCGGTGTGGGTGAGCATGCCGCTGACGGTGCACCGCCGATGCGATGACCCGATGTTCAGCCTGTGCAACAGGATGGCCTATGACGGCATGATGGTCAGCGCGGTCCATCGTCGTCTGGACGACCCCGAGCACCCCGACCTCTTCGACGGGCCGGACGGCGAGCCGAGGATTCTGGCGAGCCAGTGGTTCGATGTCCCGGCGACCACGTCCGGGACACATCTTCAGGACGAACAGATCGTGCAGGTGCGCCGCCTGCTCGAGGACCTCGGGGATCAGGGCATCGCCACCTCGCAGATGATCGCGATCTCGCCTTTCCGGGTGGTGGCCGACAAGCTGGAGTCCCTTGGGCGGCAGTACCCGGGGTTGCGCGGCGGCACGATCCACACCGCACAGGGCAGGGAGGCCGACGTCGTGTTCCTCGTCCTGGGAGGGGATCCGAGCGCCCCCGGGGCGAAAGGCTGGGCCTCGTCGACCGTCAACCTCGTCAATGTCGCCGTGAGCCGGGCGAAGCGGCGCCTCTACGTCATCGGCGACCGCGCGGCCTGGGCGCCGTACCCCTACTTCAACGGGCTCGCCGCCGCGCTCGGCCGTCAGCCCGGCGCGGCCCCGGAGGCGGGAGGCTGAGCACGGGTCGGTGAGGGGCGGCGGAGATCGGTGAGGGCGAGGCGGCGGAGGCCGCTCACCCTCCCGGCGCAAGCTACACCTCTCCTCAATGGATCGGCGGTTCCATAACGTGCTGCATTGCCCTTCAACAGACCGAAGGTCTGTTATTGGTGGCGGGTCGTCGCGGCCCGGCGACCCGCTTCCGCCCACTGACTGTTTCGGCCGTCGCCCGACCGCTGAAAGGAACCGCCCACGGAGGACGTCACCCTGAACAACGGCGTGAGATGCCGATCCTGGGCCTCGGCGTCTTCCAGATCCCCGAGCCCGAGACCGAGGCCACCGTTCGCTCAGATGCGACCGGACAGTTCGTACTGGGCCCTCGTCGTCCCGGCCCACGCCCTCACGGGGATCGGGCTGGGAATCATGTTCAACTCCGGGTCCAATACCGCCACCCTCGGTCTGGCGACATCGGACACCGGCATCGGCGCAGCGGTCTACAGCACCTTCCAGCAGCTGGGCGGAGCCACCGGCACCGCGCTGATGAACACCATCGCGACCTCGGCGACCGCCGCCTGGCTCCTCAGCCACTCGGCGGGGGCCGGGCAGTCCGGCGGCTCCGCCGCGGGGACGGTCCACGGCTACAGCGTCGTGTTCTGGGCCTCGTCGGCCATCTCCTCGTCGCCGCGGCGCTCGCGGCCCTGCTCATCCGCGCTCCCCGGCCTGAGGGCGGCCAAGTGATGGCCGGGCGGCTAGCGTTCTCCTCCCGCACCGCCCCGTGGTCGGGGCGGTGACCGGAGCGGGTGCGCTCGGGCTCGTTGAGGGTCGCGGGTCGCGTGCTGTGGATGGCCGAAAGGGTCGCCGGTTGTCTAAATCTGTTGCAAAGGCCGTTGCGGGGTCCGGGTGCCTGAGATGAAACCGCATGATTCCGCGGTTCTGTCAGCAGTGCATGGGGTTCGCGGGCGCCTTTGCAACAGATTTGGACATCGTGCGCGAGTCCGGGGTCCGATTCGGGCCCGGCGCCGGTTCGTGGAGAGGGTCCTGAGCCGGGGCCGCCGGTCGCTGAGCCGCGTGTGCGCGGCTCGATCCCCGGATTGCTGCGACGAGCCGGGCTCCACAAGCAGGGTTCCGCGCCACCTGTTCACAGGGCTCGATCCGGAATATTGCCGCTCCCTTACCCGGTGCGCAGCAATGGACTCATGCACGACGATCTCCTCGCCCTCGTGCGCGGCTGCTACGGCGCAGTGCGCATACGGGACCTCGGACTGAATCGCACCCAACGGCGTCACCTCGCCGCTCTCGTCGAGGCGGGCGATCTCACCGCCCACGAGCACGGCGTCATCAGCATTCCGGGCACCGACCGCGCCCTCGTTCTAGCCCGTATTCACGGCGGACTTCTCACCTGCCAGGCCGCCATGAGCCACTACGGCCTGCCGGTGGCCCAGGGTCGCGAGCAAGTTCATCTCGTCGTCCCGGACAGAGGACGCTTCGCCGCACTGGGCCGCGAGGTTCTCCATGCCGACCGGAATCAGTCCCAGCCGTCGCCCACGTCCTTCCCGGTGCAGTCGCTTCCCAAGGCCCTGGCGCGCTTCCTGCGCTGCCATGCCCGGGACGACTCCCCGCTCATCGCTCTTGATGCCGCCCTCCATGACGAGCGGGTCACGGCCGAGCAAGTCCGCGCGCTGCTGCGCGGCCCCGGCTCGGTCAGGGCGCTCGCCCGACTCGATCGCGCGAGTGCCCGGTCGCGATCTCCCCTGGAGACGCTGGCGCGAATAGACCTCGAGGACGCAGGTCTGAGTCTCGAGGACGGGGTGGATGTCGAGGGTGTCGGTGAGGTGGACCTGGTGGTCGAGGGGTGGATTGTCGTGGAGCTCGACGGCTACATCTACCACTGCGACGAGTATCAATTCACCCTCGATCGGTGGCGCGACCGCCGGCTCGTCGCCCGCGGCTACCTGCCTCTGCGCTTCACGCGGAAGGAGGTCTACGCGCATCAGGTCGTTCCGGACGTTCTGAGGGCCCTCGATCGCTGAAGAATGTCCAAATCTGTCACAAAGGCCACGATTGGGCGCGAGCGAGCGATGTAGAACCACATGATTCCGCGGTTCTGCCGGCGACGTGGGGGGCTTGCGAGTCCCTTTGTGACAGATTTGGACATGGATGCCTCTTCAGCGGAGGCCATTGGAGCCAGCCGGGCCCTGGAGGCCTGGGCGGGCCGGAGGATCGGGCCCTGGAGGCCTGGGCGGGCGCGCCGGAGGCCGGGACCCGCCACGGTCCGGGCGCGCCGGCGGCGGGGGCGCGCACATTCCGACCCGACCGACCTTGCACCGCTCGCCGCTCACCACACCCCGATGATGCTCCACCAGATCGGCCCGACCACCAGCCAGCTGGCCATGTGCACGATTCCCAGCACGAGCCCGCTCCGCCACCACGTCCCGAGTTCCACGTACCCGGATCCGAAGTACAGCGGTGCCGGCCCGTTGCCGTAGTGGGTGTAGTGGGTCAGGCATCCCATGAGGGTCGGGATCGCTCCGAGGAACACGGTCGGCGGCACCCCCGGTAGCCCAAGCGCCAGCCCCACCCCGAGGAACACCGCGAACATGGAGGCCGTGTGAGCAGTGCCCGAGGCGAACAGGTAACAGGTAATGGGTCAGTGCGTACACACCTGTCAAGGCGGCGAAGGCGGCCACGGTGTCGAGCCCTCCCATGCGCGCGCCGATCTGGTCTCCCAACCACCCGATGAAGCCGAGCTCGTTGAGGTAGGTGCCCATCATGACCAGCGCCGCGAACCAGGTGAGGGTGTCCCGTGCGCTGTCCCGTGCGCTCTGTTCGGTCTTCGGTGGGGGATGCGGGGCGGAGCCGCGGGCGGGGCGTGCGTCTCACGTGCCGCACGCCGACGACACGCGAGACGCGGTGCACGACATGCAGGTGTTGTGATCCCGCACACACATATGTCGGGCCGCGGGGAGCGGCGGAATCGTGCCGAAAGCACCCACCGATGGGATCGACGAGAGCCGTTGTAACCACAACATATTGTGGTCGGAAAAGGGTGATACACCTACATGATGTGTCGCATGGCTGTCGTTCGGTTGTACTGTCGGTCCTGGTGGTGCTGCTCCGGACGCCCCGTCCGGGACCGGAGCGGCAGCACCCGCCGTCGTGATGACGGCGGCCGCATCCGTTCAGCGAAGTACTGGAGACGCCCGTGTCAGACAGCAGTCAGATCCCCACCGCCGCGCACCTCGCCGCCGCGCACCCCGAGCTCGTCGCGCGGGGCTCCGCGGACTCCGCCGTCGCCCACGGCTCGCGGCCCACGGTCGACGCCGTCTCCACCATCACCGAGTACCTGGACCGCTCCGACTGGCGGGTCAACGCCAACGCCAATCAGGGCTACTCGCTGGGCGGGATGATTCTCAACACCTCGGGGAAGATCATCGCCAACTACTGGCTGAGCCAGATCTACTCCCAGGAGGCGGGCGACGCCCACCGAGCCGGCGACTTCCACATCCACGACCTCGACATGTTCGCCGGCTACTGCGCCGGATGGTCGCTCAAGAACCTCCTCCAGCAGGGCTTCAACGGGGTGCCCGGCAAGACCGCCTCCGCGCCGGCCAGGCACTTCTCCTCCGCCGTCGGGCAGATCGTCAACTTCCTGGGCACCTTGCAGAACGAATGGGCCGGCGCCCAGGCGTTCTCCTCCTTCGACACCTACATGGCGCCCTTCGTCCGCCTGGACTCGATGACCTACGACCAGGTTCTCCAGTGCATGCAGGAGCTCATCTTCAACCTCAACGTCCCCTCCCGGTGGGGCACCCAGACGCCGTTCACCAACCTCACCTTCGACTGGACCTGCCCGGCCGACCTCGCCGACGAGCACCCGCTCGTCGGCGACGAGCTGTGCGATTTCACCTACGGGGACCTGGCCGACGAGATGGCGATGATCAACCGCGCTTTCATGGAGGTCATGACCACCGGCGACGCCGAGGGGCGAGTCTTCACCTTCCCCATCCCCACGTACAACATCACCAAGGACTTCGACTGGGAGTCGGAGAACTGCGACCGCCTGTTCGCCATGACCGCGAAGTACGGGCTGCCCTACTTCCAGAACTTCATTAATTCCGAGCTGGATCCCGGCATGATCCGTTCCATGTGCTGCCGTCTCCAGCTCGACCTGCGCGAACTGCTCAAGCGCGGCAACGGCCTGTTCGGATCCGCCGAGCAGACCGGGAGCGTTGGCGTCGTCACCGTCAATATGGCGCGTCTGGGGTACCTGCACGCCGGCGACGAGGCCGGGCTCATCGACGCCCTCGACCGGCTGCTCGCCATCGGGCGGGACAGTCTGGAGCTCAAGCGCACGGTCATTCAGCACCACATTGATGCCGGTCTCTTCCCCTTCACCAAGCGGTGGCTCGGCACGCTCGATAATCACTTCTCGACTCTCGGTGTCAACGGCATGAACGAGATGGTCCGCAACTTCACCCGTGACGAGTTCGATCTGACCGACCCGCGCGGCCACGCCATGTGCGTGCGGATCCTGGATCACGTGCGTGACAAGATGGTGGAGTTCCAGGAGGCCACCGGTCACCTCTACAACCTCGAGGCGACTCCGGCGGAGGGAACCACGTACCGTTTCGCCAAGGAGGACCGCAGGCGCTTCCCCGGTATCCTCCAGGCCGGCACCGAGTCCAATCCGTACTACACGAACTCTTCGCAGGTGCCCGTCGGCTACACCGACGACCCCTTCGAGGCCCAGGAGATGCAGGAGGAGCTCCAGACCAAGTACACCGGGGGCACTGTCCTCCACCTGTACATGAATGAGCGGATTTCCTCGGCCGCCGCCTGCAAGGAGCTCGTGCGGCGCAGTCTGACGGCATTCCGCACCCCCTACATCACCGTCACTCCGACCTTCTCGATCTGCCCCACTCACGGCTATCTGGTCGGGGAGCACCTGACCTGCGAGAAGTGCGCCGAGCTGCACCCGGACGCCGAGCCGGTCGAGTGCGAGGTATGGACTCGAGTCATGGGCTACTTCCGCCCCGTGAAGTCTTTCAACATCGGCAAGAAGGGCGAGTACATGGAGCGGCAGATGTTCACCGAGGACGCCGCCGGCGCCCACGGGGCCGCCACCTCCCGGCTGAGCGCGGTGAGCGCGTGAGGACTCGCAGCGGAGAAGGAGGGGTTCTGAGCGTACGACTGCCCGAGGAGCTCAAGCGCCGGCTTGATGACCTGGGGAGTCGGACCGGTCGTCCGGCGACGTTCTATGTGCGCGAGGCCGTTGAGTCCTCCATCGATGACCTGGAGTACGCGTACGCGCTGAAGGCGGACGCGGAGGCGGTGCGGCGCGGTGAGATCAAGACGCGCCGTCTCGATGAGATCGCGGCGGCCCTCGGCCTCGATGCCTGAGGCTGAGGAAGCGGGAACCCGGTCGACCGGTCCTGCTGATGCCCTGGTCATCGCCGGGCTGGTCCCGATGAGCACCGTCGACTGGCCCGACCACCTCACCGCGACGGTCTTCCTGCAGGGCTGTCCGTGGAACTGCTTCTACTGCCACAATCGGGCGCTCATTCCCACGCGCACGCCCGGGGTGATCGCCTGGGGTCGGGTGCGCGCCCTGTTGGAGCGGCGCCGCGGGCTACTCGACGGCGTCGTCTTCACCGGTGGCGAGGCGCTGCGCCAGGATGCGCTCGCCGACGCCGCTCGTGAGGTCGCCGAGGCGGGATTCCGCGTGGGGCTCCACACCGCCGGCGCGTATCCGCGGCGCCTGCGCGACCTGCTCGACTCCGGGCTCATCTCCTGGGTGGGGCTCGATGTCAAGGCTCTGCCCGAGCACTACGGGGCCGTGGTCGGCCGCCCCTCCGGCGGTGCGAAGGCCTGGGAGAGTCTGCAGGTGCTGCTGGAGGCGGAGGTCCCGTTCGAGGTGCGCACAACGGTCGTGCCCGGGGATATGACCGCCGCCGACGCCGTCGAGGTCGCTCGAAGAGTGCACGAGGCGGGGGCGCGGGTCTACGCCCTCCAGCAGGCGCGGTCCGAGGGCACGAGCGGCGATTTCGCGGTGACGGTCCCGGGCTGGGACGCCGAGTGCGAGCGCATGGCCGGCGAGATCCGGTCCCTGGGCTGGGAGAGATTCACGTACCGGCCGGCGTGAGGACGGCCGGGCGTCGAACAGTAGTGCGGCGCGGACGGGGCCCCGCGACTCATCGTGGACGCTCGGGCGTGCGGCGGGCTCCTCTTCCGGGGGCGCCGTTCCCACCCGCGCTGCCCGTCTGGCCGACGCCACCCGACTCGTCAGCCGCACGTCAGGAAGACCGCTCTTACCGCGGCGACCCTGGACGCCAGCGGCCCGGGCGCGATGTTCCTCGAGGAGATCGGCGGCAGCGTCGCGATGAGGAACACGAGCTCGGTGTACGCTCTGGCCGCCGCTCGCCGGTTCGCGCCCGGGTCCCGCCACGTGGCCGCGACGACGTCGTAGCCCAGGGTGGAGACTTCCCGTTGGACGCCCCGCCATGGCCCGAGGGCGGCGGGGTCGTCGGGCCGGGCGGAGGACAGCACCGCTCCGGCCCGCCCCAGCTCGAACACGAGGTGGCGGCGATGCTCCCTCACCAGGGAGGTCAGCGGATGCCGCTCGACTCGGCCGGCCGCCCCGAGCAGCCCGACCGGTCGCCATCGGCGGTCGCGACCCGCTCCTACCGCCTCCCCGGTGCGCACAGTGGTGTCTTCCAGCCCGTCGGCGAGATCCGCCAGCACCGTGACGATCGAATCGAGAGTGAGTCGATACTGCCTGCGCACGAGCAGCACCGGCGCCCTGCGCCCCATGGACCAGGTCACGAGTACCGCCGCCCCCGCACCGATGGCGGTCTCCAGCACGCGGTCGCGCATGAGAACCGCGATCTGCGCAGAGGAGGCCGTGGGGGTGAGCATGAGCGCGAAGACGGTGACGAAGACGACCGCGACGGCGTAGTTCCGCGTCACGATGCTCTCCAGCCCGTAGACCGCGGCGATGACCAGGCACAGACGGAGCCAGACCGGCGGCTCCAGCGCGATGATCCCCATGTAGACGAGCGTGCCCAGGGCCGTGCCCACGACGCGGTGAGCGGCCCGGACCGTCAGGTCCGCGCGCGAGGCCCCCATGTGCAGGACGATGAGCGAGGACAGGATCCCCCAGTAGGGGTGACCCACCGGCGACAGGAGAGCGGCCGAGGAGGCCAGGAGCACCGCCGTCGCCGCCCGTCCCGCCACCAGGCGCGGGCGGGAGCCGCGCTGGGCCGCGGTGCGCAGCAGGTAGCGAGCGCTGGGCAGCCCCATGGGCACCAGGTCGAAGTTCTTCGTGATGTCGAGGTGATCGCCGGGGAAGGACTGGTCGTGCAGGGTCGACACCAGTCGCAGGTGGGCCCTGCGCAGCCTCTCCTCCAGGAGCCGCCCCTGGGCGCTCAGCGGCACGGTGCCCGGGGTGCGGCCGGTGCGCAGGACGTGCCAGGCGTCATCGACACTGATCCAGGCCCGCGAGCGCGCGATGGCGCGCTGCCCGATCGCGGAGGACCCGGCAGCGGACCCGGCGGCCCCGCTGCCGCCGTCGGCGGGCTCGGGCGAGTCGCAGTAGGTGTCGACCGCCCGCTCGGCCACCTCCACGCTCTCGCGCTCGGGCGCGTGAGGGTCCAGGGCGAGCAGCAGCAGGGACGCCGTCGCTCCCAATGCCCAGGCCAGGGCGGTGATCGGGACGAGGGTCGGGATCGTCCAGCCCTGGGAGCCCATGTAGGTGCCGAAGGCTCCTGCGAAGACTGTGTTGATCGGCCCGGGCGGCCCGGCCTGGAGCGCGTGCCAGGCCCACACGACCGTTAGCGTCATGACCGTCATGACCGGGGGGATGAGGGCGGGATGCGGGGCGGTGAGGATGCCGATGCCCTGGCAGATCAGAGTCGTGGCCCCGACGGTCAGCAGCATGCGCGCGCGACGGCGCAGCGGCGCCTCGCGCCCGGCATTGGCCGCCATCGCTCCCAGCAGGCCCAGTGAGCCGCGTGCGGGCCCCAGGATGAGGACGGTTCCGATCAGGCCGGGGGCGATGGCGGCCACCCACCTCAGTGCCCGGCGGGCGCGCCCGGGGGCGGACTGGAAGGTGATGAGGCTGCGGCCCAGCCTGCGCAGGCCGAGGCGCCACGTGTGCATGCCCTCAGAATAGGGTTTCGGGCCGACTCCGCTGCGAGTGGTGCGCCTCGCTTCATGAGTCCGATGTCATCGCCGTCGGTGTCGACCCGAGAAGTCGGCGTTCGCCGTATGGGCGGGGAAGGAGGCGCGACCGTCTCACTCCACCCGGTAGGCCTCCTCGAAGGTCAGCCGCGGGTTGCGCTTCTGGAAGGCGTCGTCGGTCGGGCGTCCCACGTTGATGACCAGGAGGATCTCCACGTCCTGCTCGGGGAAGAAGGCTCGCGCGAGCGCCTCGGCGTCGTCGCCGTTCATGGGCCCGGCGGCCATCCCGATGGCGCGGATGGCCATGATGAGGAAGCCGGCCTGGACCAGGGCGTTCGTGCGCGCCCATCGTTCCCGCATCTGCTCGCCGCCGGATTCCAGGAGGTCCCGGTAGCGCTCGCCGCGCGGGTGGAGCCGGGGCAGGGCGTCGGCGAAGGCGCGGTCGGCCGCGCACACGAGCGTCAGCGGCGCGCTGGCTGCCTGCTCGCGGTTGCCCCGGGGCAGGCAGTCCAGCAGACGCTCGCGGGCCGGCTCGGAGCGAACGGCGACCACCCGCAGCGGCTGGGCATTGACCGCCGTGGGCGCCCACTGGGCCAGCTCGTAGATGGCGCGCAGGTCGGCGTCGGTCACGGGCTCGTCGGTGAAGGCGTAGGCGGTGCGGGCCCCGCCGAAGAGCAGGTCCGCGTCCCCGGGTGCGAGCACGCACTCCTCGGGAACGGGGGAGGGGACGACGGGGTGCTGGATGCGCTCGGTCATGCCCTGATCCTGCCACGGGCTCGGATTCCGGGCACGCCCGCCGTCCCGTCATCGCCCGCGGTTATACGGCGGAGAACTGGTGCCGGTCGGCTCGGTTCGAGCGGGAGAGGCGCGCGGCCGTAGGCCCTGTCGCCGCGATGCTTTTGCGCTCATAGTGGCGATCCCATAAACTGAACGCGTTCATCGAACATGTTCATCGAAAGGATTGTCGTGCCGACACGGTCCGAGCTGCGTGAAGCGACTCGTCTGCGCGTGCTGGACAGCGCCCGCCGGCTCTTCGAGGCCCGAGGCTTCAACGCCACCACCGTGCGGGCCATCGCCGCCGACGCCGGCGTGAGCGCGGGCACCGTCATGACGGTGGGGGACAAGCGCACCCTGCTCGTGAAGGTCTTCGACGAGGCCATTGGGGCCGTCCACGCTTCTCGCGCCTTCCGTGCTCCGGACGGTGAGTCGGCGACCCGGGATGCGGCGGCGGTCGAACCGGTCGAGTCTGCGACGCCGGACGGATCTGCGGCCGGCCCGGTGCCGCCCGAGTCGCTCGCCGCGCAGGTGACCGATCTGCTTGAGCCCTTCATCTCCTTATTCGCTGCGCATCCCGACCTGTCGCGCGCCTACGCCGCCGCTCTCATCTCCGGTGCCCACGCTTCGGAGGTCTTCGGCGGACTTCGCACTCTCCTCATCGCTGAGATCGCCTCCGTGCTCTCCCGGGCGGCGGGCGGTGACGCCGGGAGTCGGGTCGATGCCGATGCTCTGGCGGCCAGCATCCACCTGCTCTACATCGGGGCCGTCTTCGAGTGGGCCACGGGTACCGAGCTCGACGCCGGCGCCCTCGCCTCCCGGATCCGGGAGGCGCTCCCGCCTCTCATGCCCGCGCTCCAGAAGGACCGATCATGATTCTGCAGCCCTGCGCGCCCTGGCTCGTCCTGACCCTCGCCGTCGTCCTACTGGGCGACGCCCTCCTCATGCTCCGCCCTCCCGCCTTCATCGTCACCTGCCTCACGGGGGTCGGCTTCCCCCGCGAATGGTGGTGGGCCCTCATCGTCATCAAGATCCTGGCCGCCGCGGGCCTGGTGGTCGGCCTGCGGGTCCCGGGCGTCGCCGCGGCCGCCGTCATCGGCGTCGTGTGCTACTTCCTGTGCGCCGTTGCCGCTCACGTGCGCTCGAAGTTCACGGGGCTGGCCCCCGCCTGGCTGTCGTGCTTGACGTGCCTGTCCCTGGCCGTCGTCACCGGCGTCGCCTCCTTTCTGCTGTAGACGCCCCGCGCTCGGGCCGGGTCCGTGCGGCCTCGTGCAGCTCGCGCGCCAGGTCGACGACGTCGAGGACCACCCGGGCGGGGGAGAGCGGCAGGACCGCCCCCAGCGGTGCCCGCGCGTCGTCGCCGAGTCGCAGGCGCGCCAGGCCCGACTCGAGCGCCTGGGCGGCGTCGAGCGGGACGATGCTGACAGCTCGGCCCTGCGTCAGCAGGTAACGGCGCGCCCCCGAGAGCCGGTCCGCTCCGATGAGCAGCAAAGGCGACAGGCCGCGCGTGCGGCACAGGGAGACCAGCGAATCGAAGTACTCCGGGTGGTTGTCCCGCGGCCACAGCAGCAGCGGGATCGGGGCGAGCGCGCTGAGATCATCGGGGGAGGGGACGCCGGACAGGACGTCGTCGCGCCCGATGAGGACGAGCTCGTCGGAGCCGAGCACGTCGGTGCGCGTCAAGCGGGTGTGCCGGGGGTGGTGGCACAGCCCCAGGTCCGCCTCCCCCTGGTCGACGAGCGTTTCGACGCCGCCGGTCTCGACCTCCTTGACCGTCACGTCCAGCTGGGACATCGACCGCTCGATCTCCTGGAGCAGCTCGGGCAGGAGCCGGTTGGAGACACTCGGGGTGCAGGCGATGCGCACGGTTATCGTCTGCCGTCGCTGAGGAGTGCGCGCCGTGAGCTCGAGCTCGGCGACTTCCGACAGGACTCGCCTGGCCCGGGGCAGGAGTCGCAGCCCCTCCTCGGACAGGCGGGTGTTGCGGCCCGACCGGGTGACCAGCTCATGGCGCAGGGTGCGCTCCAGGGTCTGGATCTCCTTGCTCACCGTCGGCTGGGAACGGCCCAGCAGCTCGGCGGCCGCGGTGAAGCCGCCGGCGTCGGCGACCGCGGCGAGGGCCTCGAGCTGGCGGAGGGTCACATGGCTGGTGGTGCAACTCGACATAGTAAAAGTCTATGTTGGAATTCCAATCTTGATATTGTTTTCGAATATAGGGCTCGCTACCGTATTTCCAGAAGCCGACCACGAAGGAGTGCCGCCATGACAGCCGCAACCACGAGCCCCATCCGCGTCAGCGCGCCGGTGCGCGCCGCGCTGGACGAGGGCCGTCCCGTCGTCGCCCTGGAGTCGACGATCTTCACCCACGGGCTGCCTCGGCCCCGCAACCTCGAGGTCGCCCTCGAAGGGGAGGAGATCGCCAGGAGTCACGGGGCCGTCCCCGCCACCATCGGCGTCTTCCGCGGCGAACCGGTCGTCGGCCTGTCGAAGGCCGAGATCGAGGAGCTCTCGGGATCCGAGGGCCTGCTCAAGGCCTCGGTCAGGGAACTCGCCTACGCCCGCGTCCACGACCTGAGCGCCGGCACCACCATCGCGGCCACGTCCTTCCTGGCCTCCCGCGTGGGCATCGACGTCTTCGCCACCGGCGGACTGGGCGGGGTCCACCACGGCGCTGCGACCACCTTCGACGAGTCCGCCGACCTCGTCGCCCTGTCGCGGACCTCCTTCATCCTGGTCTCCTCGGGCGCCAAGGCCATTCTCGACATCAGGGCGACCCTGGAGCGCTTCGAGACCCTCTCCGTGCCGGTCGTCGGCTACCGGACCACGGCGTACCCCGGCTTCTACGTGGCCGACTCCGGCTTCACCCTCAACCAGCGGGTGGACACCCCCGAGCAGGCCGCGCAGATGCTCCGCACCCAACGCGCTCTGGGAGTCCCCGCCGGCATCAACCTGGCCAACCCCGTGCCCGTCGACGAGCAGCTCAACGCTGAGGACTTCGACGAGATCCTTCAACGCGCATGGGCTCAAGCCGACAGCGACGGCGTCACCGGCCAGGCCATCACCCCCTACCTCCTGGACTACCTGCGCGTGGCCACCGGCGACCGCAGCCTGGACGCGAATGTCGCCCTCTACCGCAACAACATCGCGCTCGCCTCCCATGTGGCCCGCGCTCTGACCGATGGAGGCGAGTGATGCTCGCGGTCATCGGCGACATTGTCCAGGACATCGTCGTGTGGCAGCGCGAGAAGGTGCGTCCCGCCACCGACACCGCCTCCGACATCTTCATCCAGCGCGGCGGCTCGGCCGCTAACGTCGCGGCGTTCGCCGGCCCCCGCACGCCGACCCGCTTCATCGGCTGCGTGGGCGACGACCTGGCCGGGCTCGTCCTGACCAGGGAGCTGGAGAGCCACGGCGTTGAGGTCAAGAATCAGGTCCGCGGCGCCGACGGCGCGACCGGAACGATCGTCCTCCAGATCGATCTCGACGGCGAGCGGAGCATGTTCCCCTCGCGCGGGGCCAGCGCCATGCTCACGACGATCGATCCGGCCTGGGTCGCCGGCGTCGACCTCCTGCACCTGACGGCCTACTCCTTCGAGACTCCGGGACCGCGCGACGCCGTCATCGAGGCGGCCGCCCGAGTGCACGCCCACGGCGGGCGGGTGTGCCTGGACGTCTCGAGCGTCTTCACCATCGAGTCCCTGGGGGAGGAGCTCTTCTGCGACACGATGCTGGCCATCGCCCCCGATTACCTGTCGGCCAACGCCGATGAGACCGTTCGGCTCGCTCTGGCGGACGGCGAGCGGCCCGGGCCGGCGCTCGCCCGCATGCCGCAGACAATGCTGCTGGCCCGCCACGGTGCCGAGGCGACCCACGTCCTGACCGGCGACGGCCTCGTGTGCACCGTGCCCGTCGAGCCGGCCGAGGAGATCAAGGATCTCACCGGTGCGGGAGACGCCTTCAATGCCGGGTTCCTCGCGAGCCTCGTCAATGACGGGCCGGACCCCGAGCGCAACGTCCGAGCCGCGCACGCCCTGTCGAGGCGCGTCCTGGCCAGTCCCGGCGCCACCGAGCCCGACGACTGAGGGCGGCGCCGCGACCCGCGGCGCCGCCATCGACGGCCCGCCGCTCGTCACCAGTCCCCAACCACCCCGATACCGACAAAGGACACACGCATGGTCACTTCAATGAGGAAGTCGTCCAGCACCGCTGGCCTGATTCTCGCCCTCCTCTTCGCGATCTTCGCCTTCCAACTCAACGCGTCGATGCTCTCCCCGGTGCTGGCCACCATGGAGCAGGAGCTCGGCACCACCACCGCCCGGATCGGACTGACCCAGACCGCCTTCTTCACCGCCGCCGCGCTGTTCTCCCTCATTCTGCCGCGCTGGGGGGACCTGGTCGGCCGTCGCAAGATCATGGTCGCCATGGTCGCAGTGACCGCGATCGGCTCGATCATCGCGGCGCTGAGCGTCAACGTCGGCATGCTCTTCGTCGCCCGCGTCGTTCAGGGCGTCTCCGGCCCCATCGTCCCCATGGCCCTCATCATGCTGCGGGCCCAGATGAACGACGATAAGAAGTACGCCCTGTGGATGGCGGTTCTCGCCTCCGTTAACGGCGGAATCGCCGGCGTCGACGCCCTGGCGGGCGGCTGGCTCGCCTCGGCCTTCGGCTTCCGCTCGGTCTTCTGGGCCATGGCCGCCGTCGCCGTCCTCGCCGTCGTCTTCGTGCTCATGGGCACCGAGGACACCCGCGGAGCCCAGAGGCTGCCCATGGACTGGCCGGGCTCGGCGGCGCTCGTCGTCTCCCTGGGCACCGTGCTCACCGCCTTCAACCAGCTCGGCAAGCTCGGTGAGGCCGACTTCGTTCTCATCGCGGTGCTGCTGGTGATCGGAGCCGCGGCGTTCGCGGCCTTCTGGCGGATCGAGTCCACCTCGTCGGCCCCGCTGGTGGCGACCCACTACCTCAAGCAGCGCCGCACCTGGGGTCTCCTGGCCACCACGACCCTGACCATGACCGGCGTGTTCGCCATTATGAACGGCCTGATCCCCAACCTCGCCCAGTCGCAGACCTTCGCCGGCCTCGACGCCGGCACGGTCTCCTGGGTCACGCTCACCCCCTACGCCCTGGCCGGACTGGTCTTCGGGCCGGTCGCGGGTCGCCTGGCCGCCCGGTACGGCTACGTGACGGTGCTGCGCGGCGGCATGATCGTGACGGTCGGCGGGATCGTCTTCTCCCTGCTCGTCGTCTCCGTGCCGACGGCGGTCACCCTCCTGATCGTGTCGGTGTGGCTCGGCATCGCCTACGCGGGCGTCGTCAACATCATGCTCAACGGGCTGGGTGTCGTCCTCAGTCCGAAGGACAACGCCGGCTACCTGCCGGGAATGAACTCCGGCGCCTTCAACATTGGGGCCGGCCTGAGCTACGCGCTGCTGTTCGCCGTCAACACCGCGCTGGCGTCGGGCCACGGCGAGGCCGCCGGTTACCGCGGCGGGCTCGTGACCGCCATCGTCGTCGTCGCCCTGGCCCTGGCGGCATCCTTCCTCATCCCCTCCCCCGCATCGGTCAACAAGGCCGAACCCGCAGCGAAAGACTGACATCATGCTGACCATGAGCATCAGCACCACGACCAGCACAACCGCAGCGACCGGCCGGGTCGACGCCTCCCGAGCCCGTCCGCGTCCGATCATCCTGGACTGCGACCCCGGGCACGACGACGCCGCCGCGATCATCCTCGCCCTGGGCAACCCCGCCATCGACCTGCTCGGCGTGACCACCGTGGGAGGCAACCAGACGGTGGAGAAGATCACCCGCAACGCCCGCAGCGTCCTGCGCCTGTGCAACCGCGAGGACGTCCCCGTCCATCAGGGTGCTTCCCGGCCGCTGCTGCACGACGTCGAGGTCGCCGCGCAGATCCACGGCGAGTCCGGCCTCGACGGCGTCGAGCTGCCCGATCCCACCGTCCCGGTCGCCCCCGGCCACGCCGTGTCCTTCATCATCGACACCGTCATGGCCGCCGAACCCGGCGAGATCACCCTCGTGGCGACCGGTCCGCTGACCAACATCGCTCTGGCGGCGCGCATCGAGCCGCGGATCGTCGGGAGGATCGCCGAGCTGGTCGTCATGGGCGGCGGTTTCCACGAAGCCAACTGGACGCCGGCGGCCGAGTTCAACATCTGGGTCGACCCGGAGGCCGCTCGCATCGTCTTCGAGGAGTCCTGGCCGATCACCATGGTGGGCCTCGACCTGACCCACCAGGCCCTGGCGACGGCGGAGGCGGAGGAGGGCATCAGGCGAATCGGGTCGGAGCTCTCGGAGGCGTTCCTCGGCCTCATGGCCTTCTTCCGCAGGGCCTACAAGGAGAATCAGGACTTCGATGACCCGCCGGTGCACGACCCGTGCACCATCGCCTACCTCATCGACCCCGCGATCGTGCGCACGCGCCGCGCCCCCGTCCGTATCGAGACGCACGGTCAGTACACGACCGGGGCCACGGTGGTGGACCTGCGCGGTCAGGCTCCCGAGAACGTGCACACCCAGGTGGCCACCGAGCTCGACCACGCCGGTTTCTGGCGGCTGATGACCGAGGCCATCGCGGCATTGAGCTGAGTGCTCCCAGGGGCGGTTGCGCGACGCCGGCCCGGCCGGCGCCGCACAACCGCGCCTCGGCTCGTCGCCGCCTACGAGGACCGTCGACGAGTCGGGGCTGGTTCGACCGGGGCGGAGGGCGAACATCGCCGCGCCAGAGTGACGCGCTGGCCCGCCGCCCGCCGACCCGGCAGACTGATACCGCAGCGCCGCGGGCGCCTCCGCGGCACCCCGTCGACAAGGAGAGCCCTCATGAGCACCTGGTCCTTCGAGAACCAGATGAATGCGATCCAGACTGTCGCCACCCACTTGAGCGAGTGGATGCAGCAGACCGGCGTGCAGGAGACCGTGATGGATATCGATGCCCTGGGTGAGCGCGTCCTGTTCCGCACTCGAGCCTTCTATCAGGGACGCTGGATCGACGATGAGGTACCCGACCTCATCGTGCGCGAAGCCACCGATGCACGCGCGGCCATGGCCCAACTCGGAGGCGGCGCCTGGACCAAGGGCCACTTCGCCATGAAGGCAGACGACTACCGTCTGACCACCGACTTCGACTACGACTCCGCGCCCACTCTCGACCCGCCCTACACGCTCGCCGATTGCGCCACCGAGCTGCGTCTGTACCCGCGCCGCCCCGAGACGACGCCCGACTGGCTGCACGCCTGACCGCGGAGAGGCGACGGCCGCGGCGATGTCGGCGGGCGTGCGCTGTCCGCCCGCGCCGGGGCGCACGACGTCGGCCTCCGGCCGCAGGAGGACCACCGCGGCAGGCCGGTGCACGGATGAGAGCGGGCTGACGTCCACCGGTGCGGATGGGACCGCCCGCGCCAGACCGGTGCACGGAGCCTCGCCCGCGGCCGGCCCGCGTAACGACACCAGAAGAAGAAACCTGACGCCTCTTGAACAGTTAGGTGAGCCGTCCCTAATCTTCTCTTGCGCCGTTATTCGGCATCCCGCCCGACTGCAAAGGAGTCTCATGCGCATGCGTCGACGTACCCTGCTCCTCGCTCTTCCCCTTTCAGCACCCCTCGCCGGATGCGGGGCCGTCTCCCGCGCAGGCAAGAGCTCCGACGACAACGCCAGCGCCGGCGGTGGGAGCTCCTTCGAGGTCACCGACGTCCTCGGACGCACGGTCGGCTTCGACTCCCAGCCCGAGAAGGTGGTGCTGGGCGAGTCCCGACACATCTACTCCCTGCTGTTCCTCAACAAGGACAATCCCATCGACAAGGTGGTGGCCTGGGGCAAGGACCTTCAGAAGGCGGCCCCCGACTTCTACGACATGCTGGTGGGGGCGTTCCCCGCCGCGAAGGACATCCCCGAGATCGGCTCCGTCAGCAACGGCGACCTCAGCGTGGAGACGCTGGAGGCCTACCAGCCCGACGTCGTCGTCCTGACCCTGGATATCTACAACGCCGGTCAGCAGGCGGGGTTCATCGACAACCTCGACAACCAGGGCCTGCGCTACGTGGTCACCGACTTCCGGCGCGATCCGGTGAACAACACCGAGACGTCGGTCAAGCTCCTGGGCGACACTATGGACCGGCGTGATGACGCCCAGGCCTTCCTCGACTTCTACCACGAGCAGGTGGACCCGGTGGTGGGCAGGGCCTCGTCGGCCGACCCCAGGCCCACCACCTTCCTGTGGCGCGCCCCGGGCCTGAACGATCCTTGCTCCACCTATGCCAAGGCCAATCTGGGGGCCGTGATCACGGCGACCGGGGGCACCAACATCGCCGATTCGCTGCTGTCGGGCGAGGAGGGGGTGCTCACCGTCGAGCAGATCATCGAATCGGCCCCCCGGAACATCATCGCCACCGGCGGTGAGTGGGGCGCCCAGAAGCTCAAGGACACCGCCAAGACCAGCTACGTCCATCTCGGGTACGAGGCCGACGAAGACTCCGCCAAGGCCAGTCTGGCTCAGCTGAAGGATCAGCCCGGCCTTGAGCAGGTCGAGGCTTTCGACGAGGGCCGCGTCTTCGGCGTCTACCACCAGTTCTACGACGCCCCCTTCAACTTCATCGCCTACCTGGCCTTCGCCAAGTGGCAGAACCCCGACCTCTTCTCCGACCTGGATCCTGAGGGCGTGTGGGACGACTTCCACGACAAGTACATGCCGTGGGAGTCCCAGGGCGTCTTCATCACCGGCATCTGATGGGACGTCCGATGACGGGTGAGGACGGGGCGGCGGGACCAGCGGGGGGCGAGGCCGCCTACGCCTCCTATCGTCGTCGCACGGTGCGGCGCGCGGCCGTGCTGCTCGGCCTGACAGCGCTGCTCCTCGTGGTCTTCATAGCCGCCCTCATGGTGGGGTCGTTGAGATTCACCCCCGGCCAGGTGCTCTCCGCGCTGATCCAGCCCGGCTACGACCCCCGGATCGCCGACGTGGTCGTCAACCTGCGCCTGCCGCCGGCGCTCCTGGCGGTTCTGGTGGGAGGGGCTCTGTCCCTGGCGGGCGTGCAGATGCAGACCATCTTGGACAACCCCCTGGCCGAGCCCTTCACCCTGGGCATCTCCGCCGCGTCGGCCCTCGGCGCGGCGGTGGCGATCGTGACGGGGCTGGCGCTGCCCATCGCACCCGGGGCCACCCTGGCAGTGGCCGCCATGACGACCGGACTGGCAGCCTCCCTGTCCATCGCGCTGATCTCGCGTCTGCCCTCGGTCACCAAGGAGACCACCATTCTCCTGGGTATCGCGCTGGTCTTCAGCTGCCAGGCCCTGCTGGCCCTCGTGCAGTACCGGGCCTCCACCGAGAGTCTGCAGCAGATCGTCTTCTGGTCCATGGGCTCCCTCATGCGCGCCACCTGGCCGGCGGTCGGCGCCGCAGCAGTGGCGCTGGTGGCGGCCACCCCCGTGTTCTGGATCAACGGCTGGCGTCTGACCGCGATCAGTCTGGGGGAGGCGCGAGCCGCCGCCATGGGCATCAATGTCTCGCGTCTGCGCTCGTGGAGCCTGGTGGGCGTGTCCCTGCTGGCTGCACTGTCCGTGGCCTTCGTGGGGATCATCGGCTTCGTGGGCCTGGTGGGTCCGCACATGGCCCGGGGCCTGGTGGGGGAGGATCAGCGGTTCCTGGTCCCCGCCTCCATTCTGGCCGGGGCCGCGCTGCTGACCTCCGCCCACGCCATCAGCCAGGTGATCATCCCGGGGGTTTCCGTACCCGTCGGCATCCTCACCGCCCTGGTGGGAGTGCCGGTGTTCCTGCTCATCATCTTCGGACGGCGGCGCTCCGCGGCGAGGAGCGGATCATGAGTCTGGATCTGAAGGACCTGCACTTCGCCTACGGCAAGCGGACCGTGCTGGAGGGCGTGGACACCCGGTGGGACACCGGTCAAATGGTGGGGCTCCTGGGACCCAATGGAGCCGGCAAATCCACTCTGGTGACCTGCATCGCCCAACTGCGCCGCTACACCGGGACGGTGAGCTTCGCCGACCGCACCGGGCGCGATCTGCGCGAGATGATCGGCTACATGCCCCAGGGTCTGCCCGGCGACGCCGCCCTGACGGCTCTGGAATCGGTGCTGACCGCCTCCAGGCGCGGAGTGGCCTGGCACACCAGCCGAGCCGATATCGACTTGGCCTGGGGCGCCCTCGACGAGATCGGGGTCGCCGACCTGGCCGATCGGCCTCTCGGGCAGCTCTCCGGTGGTCAGCGCCAGCTCGTGGCCCTGGCCCAGACCCTGGTGCGCGAACCGACGCTCCTCCTGCTGGATGAGCCCACATCGGCCCTCGACCTGCGCCGCCAGGTGGCGGTGCTCTCCCACGTGCGGCGCATCTGCCATCGCGACACCGATCGCCTCGCCGTCGTCGCCCTGCACGACCTCAACCTGGCCGCCCGCTTCTGCGACCGCCTGGCCGTCCTCGGCGACGGACGGGTCCGAGCCGAGGGACCGCCCGCCGAGGTCCTGCGCCCCGACGTCATCGACAGCGTCTACGGCGTACGGGTGCGCATCGTCCCCGACGGCGAGCACGTCATGGTGGCCCCCGAGACCGAGCAGCGCCGACAGTGACAACGCGGGGTGAGGGTGACGATGAGAATGCCGATCCCGGCGAGGGGCGGGCGAGGACGCGTCACAAGAGCTTGTGCTCCTTCATCCACGCGCGCAGTTCGGCGTACTCACCGGAGGTGTCCGCGTACTCGACGACATTGCGCGCCGTGTCGAACCACGGGCCCGTCGAAGGGCGGATCTCCCGCAGCGCTGCGCGCATGTCCACCATGGTGATCATGCGCGGCGCGCCGGTGCGCACCGAGTCCATGAGCGCCTTCTCCGCCGCGCTGTCGCACAGATGCGACAGGTCCGCCCCGGTCAGTCCCTCGGTGGCGCGGGCCAGGCCCCGCAGGTCGATCCCCTCCACGGGACGATCGCGCAGGTGCGTGTGCAGGATGGCGGTACGCGCCGGCTCGTCGGGCGGGAGGACAAGAATAGCCCGGTCGAGTCGCCCGGGCCGGCGCAGCGCGGGGTCGATGTCCCAGGGGGCGTTCGTGGCCGCCAGGAGATAGACGCCCTCATTGTCCGCGCCGATGCCGTCGAGCTCCTCCAGGAGCTGGTTGACCACACCGCGCAGGCCGGCGCTGTAGGTCATCATCGAGCGCTTGAGGCCGATGGCGTCGAGCTCGTCGAGGAAGAGCACGCAAGGGCTGTGATCGCGGGCCTGCTGGAAGATGTTGTGGAGGTTGATCTCCGACTTGCCGATGTAGGGGTCGAGAATGTCGGTGATGGAGACGCTGAGGAACCCGGCGCCCATCTCCCCGGCGACGGCACGGGCGATGAAGGTCTTTCCCGTGCCGGGCGGCCCATACAGAAGAAGCCCGCCGCGCAGGCTCTTGCCGTACAGGCGGCGCAACTCGGGGTTGCGCATCGGGGCCAGGAAGGAGGCGAGCAGACGATCCTTGACGTTGCTCATGCCGCCGACATCGGCCAGCGTGACATCGGCCGTCTCCACGTCCCAGTCCGTCGGGTCGCCGCTCTTATCGGGGTTGACCGGCACGGGAACAGGTCGGGCGCCGATCTCTCCGCCCGGCTCGAAGGGGGCGGCCGGGCCGATGTCCAGGTCCTTCTCGGCCTGATGCCAGTCGAAGTCGACCGGCGGCGTCCGCTCGGAGGCGGCCGGCGACTGCGACGGTGCGTCATCGGGTTCTCCCGGCGAGGCGTCCGCATTCTGCGCCCGCCCGGATGCTGCGGGCGTCTCGGGCTCCGACGGCGCGGGTGCGCCATCGGCCCCGCCATCCTCCGGGCACCCCCGCTCGGGGGCCGGATCCGGCTTCATCAGAGCCCGGGACATGAGAGCGCGAGCGTCCTCGTCGGCGGGGTCATGCTGGAGGGCGATCGCGCAGTGCGTCACCGCCTCCGGGCCGCGACCGGCGGACACGAGCAGCCCGGCCAGGTGCGTGCGCAGGCGGACGTCGTCGGGGGCCGCCTCCACGGCCCGGGACAGGGAGTCGATAAGAGGATCGCTCACCGCGCCAGTCTATAGAGAAGAGAAGGGAACGGTCGGGGGTGCGAGACGGCGGTCGGGGCAGTGAACGGGGAGGCGACCGGTACGGCCCCGGCGGCGTCCGATCGTGCAGGATCTCACGCCGTTCGGCGTATGCGCTCACGACGCCGCCGTCCATAACCTCAAGGCATGGCCACACCTTCTTCCGCCGGAGCCGTCCCCGACTGCGGGGAGGGAGCGACCAGTCGGAGCTCCGACGCCGACCCTTCCGCCGATCCCGCTGCGAAGCCCGTCGGATCCGCTCCCGACGCCGGTCTGCGACGGACCTTCTCCACGACGCTCCTCATCTCCCTGGCGGCGCTCGCGGCCGTCGCGCCCCTGGCGACCGACACCTATCTGCCGGCTTTCGCCCAGATGGCGGAGGACCTGCGCGTGTCCGCCTCCAGCGTTCAACTGACGATGACGACCTTCCTCGCGGGGGTGGCGCTCGGCCAGCTGAGCATCGGCGTTCTGTCGGATCGCGCCGGCCGGCGCCCGCTCCTGCTGTGGGGCAGCGTGCTCGCCTTCGTGGCGAGCGTCTGCTCCGCCGTGGCGCCGACCCTTCCGCTCCTGCTCATCGCCCGTTTCTTCCAGGGGCTCGGCGGGGCCGCCGGCATGGTGCTCGGTCGCGCCGTCATCGCCGACCGCTCCCGCGGCATCACCGCCACCCAGGCCCTCAGCCTCGTCATGGCGATCCAGGGCATCGCACCGGTGGCCGCCCCCATTCTCGGCGGTCTCCTCGTCGAGCCGATCGGCTGGCGCGGGATCCTCGGGGTCGTCGCCGCCTTCACCGGGGTGCTGGTCCTCATGGTCGCTTTCTGGGTGCCCGAGTCCCTGCCTGCTGCGCATCGCCGTGACGGCGGTCTGAGGCTCCTCGTCGATGGCACGCGCGAGCTGGTGCGCGACCGCGTCCTCGTGCGATTGCTGGTCATCAACGCTCTCGCCTTCGGCCTTCTCATGTCCTACTTGTCGGCCGCGCCCTTCGTGCTGCGCAATGTGCTGGGAATGGGGACGGCGGCCTACACGGGCGTTTTCGGCCTGTGCGGGGCGACGGTGACGGTCATGGTCTCAGTGGCCGCCTCCCTCGCCCGCCGTTTCCCACAAGTCCGGCAGGTGCGTGCCGGGCTGCTCGCGGTGCTCGCCGTCGACGTCGTCTTCGCCGCCGTCTGCCTGATCCGGCTGCGCGGTCCCGTCGACGGCGCCGGGCGAGCGCCGCTGCTCGTCGGCGTGATCGCCCTCTTCCTCGTGCACGTGGCCTGCCTCGGTCCGCTGATGGGCAACGTGCCCGCGCTCGCTCTGGACCGCACCGGCCGCTGGGCCGGGACGGGCAGCGCGCTGCTAGGCTTCATTCAGTTCGTCGTCGGCGGGCTGGTCAGCCCGCTGGTCGGATTGACCGGTGAGGCGAGTGGTGCGGCTTTCGGCGTCGTCATCGTGGGGCTCGGCGTGATCGCCAACGTTCTGGCCGCCTTCGGCCTGCGCGGCAAGGGGGACAAGGGGGAGGAGCGTTTGCCTGAGGAGGCCGAACGCCGGAGGCGCCGCCTGGGGCGATGATCGGCATCGGGGGATGCCCTCAGAGCCGACCTCACATGGGGCACGGCGCCTCCTGCTCGGACTGCATCCCTCTGGCCGCCTGCTCCGCCCGTTCGATGTCGTCCGCCGTGGCCTCGATGGTCCGGGCGATGGCGACGAGGACCGTGCAGGCCACGACCCCGGCGAGGACCGCCGTCATCACAGCGGCCGTCGTCGGAACCATCAGTGGCAGGACGAGGGCTGCGAGCCACGTCAGTGCGACGAGTGCCGCAGCGGAGGCCAAGCGGCGGTGACGTCGGAGGAAGGACCGCATGGCCGGGCGCCCGCCGTCGGGAAGATTCGTCCTCACCGGGCGGCAGATCACCCATGACAGCAGCAGAGCCGAGATCAGGGCCAGAGCCGCCGGGACGAGGCAGAGCCGGGCGGGGGCGCCGAACCACCACAAGACGAGCTGGGCCAGGATCGTCAGGGCGAGGCACGAGCCGTGGATCTTGCCCAGGGAGAGAGTGAGGACGATGAGTGTGAGGTCGACGAGCGGTCGAGCCACCTGATTCTGCGGCCTCCAGGCGACAGCGCGGGCCACCGCCCGCACGATGCCCGACTTGCTGCCGTGGTTGAAATCGAAAGTGGCGAGTTCCATGGACGCCGTCGGGCTCTCCGGGTCGAGTTGAACCGCTTTCTTGTAGGCGCGTCGCGCGATTCGGGGATCGATCTCCTCGTAAACGCGTCCCATGGCGATATGGCTGTCCGGCTCCTGGGGTGCCAGGCGGATCGCCAGCTGCGCCAGTGGAAAGGCCTGGGCGCAGCGGTCCTGCTTGACGAGCAGGTCGACGAGTGCGCAGGAGCTGAGGACGTGCTCGGGGTCGAGAGCCAGGGCGGCGCGCAGAGAGCGCTCGGCGCCCGCTTGGTCCTCCGCCTGATTGAGCAGGCTGCCGAGCAGGAATTGAGCATCCGCGTTCTGGGGCATGGCGGCGACGGCGGCGCGCGCCTCGGCGAGGGCCTCGGAGGGGCGCGCGGCGCAGGCATGGGCTCGAGCAAGCCCGAGGCGGACGGGGCCCGCCTGGTCCGGGTAGTGGGCCAGGAGCCTGGAGAATAGGCCGATCGCCTGATCGGGACGGTTCGCCTCGATCAGGGCGCAGGCCCGCCCGTAGGTGCGTTCGTAGGCCTGGTCCCCCGGGTCGCCGTAGGCGTTAGTGCTCACTGCGGTCGCGCGCCTTCCTTATGCTGGTTCATTCGTACGGGGCGGGCCCCGCGGCGGGGCTCGCGGGGGCGTGGTCCGCCCCGACGGCGGCGCGACGCGAGGTCAGCCGCAGTAGATCACGGCGCGGGTACGGGTGCCAGCCGCGGTGCTTCGCGAAGGGCCGGGACAGCCGGTGGAGGAGGGGGTGAGTGCGGCGGGCGTTTCGGGAGGAGGGGCGGGCCGGCGATGCGCAGGCACTCGCCGAGCGGTCAGGCGCCGTCGGCCGCGCCTGGCTGCGGAACCGCCGGTCCTCGTGCGGGGCTTCGCGCCCGCCCGCGCCCTCTGGGTGGGAGACGCGCGGTGCGCGTCGCGCCGGGGCGGCGGATCGTTGTAGGTTCTCGCCCAACCTGTCAGACGTCCACGGCTCTGACCTGCATGTTCTCCTTCCTGCCCACGGTTCGTTTCTCGCTCAAATTGGCAAGAAACCCGCGGTTTGTGTGCACGGTGTGTGCAAACGGTGCTTGGTCGCGCCTTTCCTCGGAGCGGGCTGCTAGACCATGACACCGCCTGCGCAGGTCGCAGTCAACGATCCCCCGAGGGGGCTGGACGGGGCCTGGGGCGGAGGCGGGCCATGCGGTCACAGTCCCCGGAGCCAGGCGACAACGCGATCCCAGACGGATTGACCTTCACGTCACTCGTTGTGGGCTCGAGCCGCGGGCTGTCGTGATCCTGGGGTTCAGGGTGAGCGAGCCCTGTGGTCGGGGGCTGCTCCATCGCGACCGGGGCCTCCGGCGAAGGGGCAGAGGCTTCAGGTGCGGGCGCGTCGGTGCTCGCAGCCGCCGGTGGGGCCTTGCGTGAGACGCCTGAGCTCGTTGTCGTACGCGACGATCGACCCGCTGACGTGGAGCACAGCATCCTTGTTCTGCTCGTGGTGCTCCCACGGCGTCAAACGAGCAAATGAGTTCTCCCTGTCGACGACGTTGAGGTACATGGCGCCGTGGCTGATCGCGGACTGGAAGGCCCGCTTCTGGTCGAGCTCTCCGGGCACGAGCCAGATCGTGTCGCGCGCGCCGGCCCTGCGGTCAGCAGGCTGGGGCAATCCGGTTCAAGGCAGGCGACCTTGACCTTGGGGTGCCGGTAGAACACCTCCCAGTCGTCGTCATCGTTGACGTAGACCTCCCGCGGCCCACCCCCGTCCGGCGGCTCCAGCAACAGCCCTCGGACCCGAACAGGCTTCGTCCTGACTCCTCGTGCGCCCATGGCACCGTTCTACGCTGGCCTACCGACACGAATCTCGAGTACCAAAGAATTCGGGTCGCGGGCTGGCGGAATACTGACCGCATGCAGCACACCTCAGCAGTCCTCCTGCCGACCTTCGCCCCGCCGAGTGGCGGTCAAGCTCGTGTCCTTCCGACCGCGGAGCACAGTTACGACAGAATCTGGCAAGAAGCCGAGTCGTGGCAGCGGAAGTCGTCGGACGCCTCGTCCGCCGAGATGATCGCAGACATGATGCCAGGCACCTCCGCCATCAAGGTACGGGTGCGCCGAAACGGTCAGGAGACACTGATCCACCCCGGTGAGGGGGTCGCCCCGCGCACGCCTAATCGCAAGGACTGGCTCTTCTTCGACCAGACCTCCAGGGCCTCCACGGGCGCCCGTGCCTGGACTCCACCGAGCGCAGGTTCCACCTCGGCGGCGAGCTCGGTGCCGCGATCACAACCGGCCTCCTCCAGACCGGCTCCCTCGTGAGGGTCGGCGACACCCGCGCCGTGCGAGTGGCCCGCGGGGTCGGCCACCTCGGCGAGGACCTCGGCGTCTGAGCGCACGGATCAGACGGGCGTGTTCTCCTCGGCCCAGGTGCGCAGCGACCGCAGGGGTACCGCTGCGCTGCGGCCCAGGTCGGTGAGCTCGTACTCGACGCGCGCGGGCACCTCCGCATAGACGGTTCGCGTGAGCAGCCCCTTGTCCTCCAGGCGACGCAGAGTCTGGGTGAGGACCTTGGGGCTGACGCCCTCGAGCCGGTCCCGGATCCTCCCGAAGCGCTGCGGCCCCTCTTCGAGCGTGCCGATCACCAGGGCCGTCCAGCGTTGGGCGAGCAGGTCGAGCATGTCCCGGCATGGGCACATCGCCGCGTAGACGTCATTGCGGTCACACGAGGAGGCAGTCACAGTACCGATGGTACCCAACGGGAAGTAAGGGGCCTTGCAGGAAACCACGCTCCGTAGGGGACCGTGAGCCCATGAGCATCACGACCGCCATCGGCTACCGCCGCGCCCTACCCGTCACCGACCCCGACTGCCTCCTCACCGAGGACGTCCCCGTCCCCGAGCTGCGGCCCCACGACCTCCTTGTCGAGGTCGAGGCCGTCTCCGTCAACCCCGTTGACGTTAAGCTCCGCGCTGGGGCCGTGCCGGATGGGCTGCGCGTCCTCGGCTTCGACGCCGCGGGCACCGTCCGTGCCGTGGGCGAGGCCGTCACCCTCTTCGCGGTCGGCGATGAGGTCTACTACGCTGGCGCCATCGACCGCCCCGGAACCAACCAGCGACTTCAGGCCGTCGACGAGCGGCTTGTCGGCCGCAAGCCGACGACCCTCACTATGGCCCAGGCCGCCGCCCTGCCCCTGACGGTGATCACCGCCTGGGAGGCTCTCTTCGACCACCTGGGACTCACTTCCGACTCCTCGGGACGACTCCTCATCGTCGGCGCCACCGGCGGCGTCGGCCTCGCCATGACGCAGCTCGCCGCGGCTCTCGTGCCCGGCGTCGAGGTTATCGCCACCGCCTCTGGTCCAGAGCGTGCCGAGCTCATCAGGAGCCTCGGCGCCGCCCACGTCGTCGACCACCACGGGGACCTTGAGAGGCAGGTTCGTGCGATCGCGCCCGACGGCGTCGACTGGCTCTTCACCGCCTACTCCGAGGGGCAGGTGGCGCTGTACGGCCAGATCGTCGCCCCCTTCGGCCGCGTCGTCGCCATCGACGACGGCTCCCGCGACGTGGCGCCGCTGAAGAGCCGGGCGATCTCCTGGCACTGGGAGTTCATGTTCGCGCGCTCCCTGCACCACGCCTGCGACATGGTGGCCCAGCACGAACTCCTCGACGCTGTCGCTGAGCTTGTCGACGCTGGTCGTCTGCACCCCGTCATCGAAGCCGAGCTCACCCCGATCAACGTCGCCAACCTCGTGCGCGCCCACGAGGCCGTCGAGACTGGGCACCTCGCAGGCAAGGTCGTCCTGCACGGGTGGTGAGCCGGCGCGGGACTCGCCCTGACTAGCACGATCGGCGCCTCACATGTAGGCGACTCGACGGAGTTCATCATGGAGCAGTTGATACTGCGTGGTTCGAAGCTTGCATGTACTGACCGGGCACATTGATCGAGGCTTGCTGCACGGGACCGCCCTTCAGAACGCGTGCGTGGTCGAAGCCCCAACGACGGTGTCTCCGGTCGTAGTTTCGTCGTAGCCCACCCGGACGGGAATCTCGTGCGGGTCGTGCCTCGTGGACTGATCGGCACCGCGGGGCATGCCCCGTCGAGGGGAGGAAACAGGGCGGTGTCCTGATCGTTCCGATGGGTGGTCTGGGAATCCCTCGCTATGAGCCCTGGGCGCACGAGAGCCTTGACGGCATGAACACCGCACTCGTCGTGATCGACGTCCAGGACTCGTTCCGCCTACAGCCCTCGTGGGCCGACATCTCCCTGCCCGACATCGTCACCCGCACCCAGCACCTGATCGAGGCGGCCCGCGTCCGCGGCGAACTGGTGGCCTGGGTGCTCCACCACTCGCCCGGCACCGGATCGCCGTTCGACCCCGACGGCGGGCTGTGCGTCCTGCAGCCCGGCCTCGAAGCATCCGAGGGTGACATCCAGGTGACCAAGACCAGCCACAACGCGTTCACCACCACCAACCTCGACCAGCAACTGCGCCGTCGCGGCATCACCCGGCTCCGGATCTGCGGGATCCGTACCGAGCAGTGCGTCGAGACCACCACCCGTCTGGCCAGCGACACGGGTTATGACGTGGAGCTCGTCGCCGACGCCTGCGCCACCCATCCCCTGCCCTTCGCGGACGGCACCGGCGTGCTATCCGCCGACCAGGTCACGCAGCGCACCCTGGCCGCACTGGCCGGACGGTTCGCGACGATCACCACCATCGACCAGGTCGTGCAAGGCTGAGACCCGTGAACACCTGCGCCGCCGAACTCACCGATGGCGGCTACCGGGTCGACTACGTCGCCGACCAGCCCCTGACCCCCACCCACCAGGGCCTGCCCCTGGTCGCTAACACCACCTGGCCCGCTCTTGAACCGCATGACCTGGTCGTGGTGCCCGGCTGGAAGACCCAGGTCGTCCCCGACCCCCTCAACGACCAGATGCTCGGCCATGTCGCGGCGCACTGGGCCTGCGGCGGGCACGTCGCGAGCATCTGCGCCGGTGCGCTGCTGGCCCGGGCCGGGATCCTCGACGACCCCACCAACCCACCACTCACCCTCGACGAGCTCGGCCGTCGACTCGGTATGGCCGGCCGCGCCCTCGCCCGCCACTTCAAGGCGGCCACCGGCCTGACCCCACAGGCCTACGTCACTGCCGCCCGCCGCGAACACGCCACCGCCCTCCACGACCGCGGCTGGACCTGGCAGGCCGCCGCCCGAGCCGTGGGCTACGCCGACGCTCGCTCCCTAAGGCACCGTGACTGACCAGCCCCGTGACGGCCGCCGCGGCGACGCGCCCGGGGGGCACTCCAGACGCGAAGCGGCGTGCCGGGAGCACGTCAGCAGGTTCACGCAAGACGTATCGCTCGGACGTGGTCAGGGCATCGTGCATGCGCTGCGCAACCGTTGAGACCAGCTCGTCGGCCCGGAGAACCGGGCCTATCTGGTCAACGGGTCCGTCCTCATCACCGGTGACGAGCACCCGGACATCTCTGCACCCATCGACACCCTCGTCATCCCGATCGACGCTCCCTGGATCCGGGCGACGGACCACATCGCCTACGTCCAACGCGTCCGGCCGCGCCGTGTCATCGCCGTCCATGACGGGCTCGTCAACGACGACGGTCTCGCCGTGGCACGGGCCGTGCTGGGGTCGCCCCGATGTAAGGGTGTCGACGACGTGATCTTCCCCGCAGTCGGGGAGAAGGTGTCCCTTTGAGTGCGTGACCGGTGACTGGGGCTCAGCGGGCCCCGACGTCGAGTCCCGCTTCGCTCAGCGCGGCCGCGACGACGCCGTCACCCTCCCGTACGGTCCCGGAGAAGGTGCCGTCGTAGACACGGCCCGCGCCGCAGGAGGGACTGAGGTCCTTGAGGACAGCGCGCCTCGCCCCGAGTTCGACCGCCCGCCGGGCGACGGCTGCGGCGCCGTCAACGAAGGCCGCGGTCACGTCCTCACCGGTGTCGGTGAGCACTCGTGCTCGGCCGGCCAGGACGTCAGCGCCGTCGGCTCCCGGCTCGATCTCCGCCGGCGGCCGGGGCGTGGGGAGCCCACCGAGGACCTCGGCGCACAGGGGGACGGCGCGTCCCTGGGCGACGGCGGCGACGACCTCGGGATGAGGCTTCGCGGCGCCGTCGTAGCGGCAGGGGATGCCGGCCAGGCAGGCGGAAACGATCACGGGCGCGGGGGTGCTCACCCAGCGAGTGTCCCACGGCGCGGGCGACGCCGAGGGTGCGGCGGGAACTGTCGCGACGCCACGGGGCGCACCGCGTCCCGGTTCTTCCAAGAGAGCAGGCACGTGTGTTGATGAGCTGGCTCTAGGTGTACTTGATCGGGTGCGTTGATCAACCGCAGGAGCGCGGCCGTTTCCTACGTGGTCGATCTCCTCCAATCCACCGTTGAGGGTGCTAGTGGGCACCGGACGTCTTGAGGCAACGCTCGCCCATTGGCAGATCGTGGTGTGACGTCCGAGGACCCATACTTCTCCGCCCTCCACGCCCGGGAACCTCGTGAGAATCCCACGAATCCAAGCCAGCGTCCGATATCGACCGTTTTTGGGCACCCCACTACGCGCCGTGCGACACACGACCACAGTCCCTATTCAATACGAGACCCTGTCGGCTACCGCACCAGGCAGGTCGCCTCCTATCTCGAGGAGACCTTCGGCTCCTCGGGCCTGAGGGTCGAGGTCGTTGCGCAGGCCCCCGACCTCGACGTCAAGATCATCCACCTCTGTGGACCCGTGAAGGGCGCATCGACCTGGGCGAGACCCTGGAGCAGGCGCTGGTCCGGTACGGCGCCTCCAAGGTGCAGGTGTGCCCCGTGCCCGGACAGCCCGAGGTCTGCGGCGGCATCTTCCTGGGCGGGCGCGAGCCCGCGTTCGTCCTCATGGCTGGCGAGAACCCGCCCGGCTGGGACCAGCTCATGAACACCCAGGCGCACTAATCGCCAACCCGCGTCGGCCACACGAGCCGATCCCCGCTCGTAGGTCGCCTGCCCTGGCGCCTTCGACTGCACACCGCCCCTACCTGTGAAGGGGCCCGCTGCAGGGCGCCCCTGTAACTCAGGCGTTGGGCTCGGCGTCGTCGGCGGCGACGTCGCGTTTCATCCAGGGCGCCCCCCAACACATCAGCCTCCAGCTGCCTTCGTCGAGCCCAGGTACCTGTACCTATCCGCCCTCGTTCTGGTAGACCCAGCGCAGTGCGGGATGGAAGACCTCGTCATTGATCGTGAGCGTGACGTGGACGAGGCAAACCGCGGCGCTCTGCTCGGCCAAGGTGTCGATCTGGTAGCTCGTGAGCTCCTCGGTCGCGTAGTCACCCTTGATCCGCTTGGGGGACATCGCTGGCCCGCCGGCGGATGGCGCGACCATCGAGGCGATCCTGTCCCAGCGGCAGTTGTCCCACGCCGCCAGGAACTCAGATGTCGCCACGTAGGGTCAGCTTCGTGTTCATCCACTGACTCGTGGCCTCATCCAGCGCGAAGACGTCCAGCCTGGTCGTGTCCAGCTCGACAAACTGCCCCGGCCGGTCCGCACGCAAGCGCCCCAGGACCCCGTGAGGAGCCTCCGCCCGCGACCGGAGCTGCTTCGCCGACCCGAAGGTGTCCAATCCCTTGGACAGCAGCTTCACCCGGCGGTAGCGGTCGATGCCGACGGGATCCGAGCGTCCGGATCACGCCGCGCGCACTCCTCCCCGGCCAGCCGGATCACCTACCGCGTCGGAGGATTGGACCGGTACGTCATCGACTCGAGCACCTCGACGCACGCCTCGTCCCATACGGCGAACTGGCCCGCCGGCCGGGCCGCGACACGGCGGTCGTCCACCAGCCCCGCCGGCCCCTGGGACTCCCACAGGTCGACCCGACGCCTGACGGTGCGTGGCGACACCCCCAGCTCGGCAGCCGCCTGCTCGTAGCGACGCTCAAGAGCCGTGCCCTGGGCCCCGATCACCAGCCGCTGGTAGATCTCGGCCTCCCGTTCCACCTGCTCACGCTGCGACGTCTCAAGACTGGCGAGCTTGACCTGGCCCGAGGAACCCGTCCCCAGCCTCCCACAGCTCACCGGCCCACACCAACACGGTGATCGCAGCCATTTGGCCAAGAAGGATGGGAATTTAGACGTGACGCAGCCCATAATCGCTGTCGAGCTCCTGCGGAATAACGCGTCTCTCGTTAAGGTTGAGCTCATCAGACTCAAGGGTTCGACGTGTGAAGTTGACACAGTTCAGCTCAAGCACAACCCTGAGTGCGTACTACTCACCATCGACCATCGCTCCGTCAGGGGCAGCAAGGAGTTCCGCATATGGCACGCGCCGTCGGTATCGATCTCGGTACCACCAACTCCGCCATCGCCGTCCTCGAGGGCGGCGAGCCCACCATTATCCCCAACGCCGAGGGCGGCCGTACGACCCCCTCCGTCGTCGCCTTCTCCAAGTCCGGCGAGATCCTCGTCGGCGAGATCGCCAAGCGCCAGGCGGTCACCAACGTCGACCGCACCATCTCCTCGGTCAAGCGCCACATGGGCACCGACTGGTCCGTCGAGATCGACGGCAAGAAGTACACCGCCCAGGAGATCAGCGCTCGCATCCTGGCCAAGCTGAAGACCGACGCCGAGGCCTACCTGGGCGAGCCCGTCACCAATGCGGTCATCACCGTCCCGGCCTACTTCAACGACGCCGAGCGCCAGGCCACCAAGGAGGCCGGCACTATCGCGGGTCTGACCGTGGACCGCATCGTCAACGAGCCCACCGCCGCGGCCCTGGCCTACGGCCTGGACAAGGGCAAGGAGGACGAGCTCATCCTCGTCTTCGACCTGGGCGGCGGTACCTTCGACGTCTCCCTGCTCGAGGTCGGCAAGGACGACGACGGCTTCTCCACCATCCAGGTGCGCGCCACCAACGGCGACAACCGCCTGGGCGGCGACGACTGGGACGCCCGCATCGTCGACTGGCTCGTCAAGCAGGTCAAGAACAAGGACGGCATCGACCTGTCCAAAGACAAGATCGCCATGCAGCGTCTGCGCGACGCCGCTGAGCAGGCCAAGAAGGAGCTGTCCTCCGCGACCTCCACGAACATCAACCTGCAGTACCTGTCCATGAGCGAGTCCGGCCCCATCCACCTCGATGAGAAGCTCACCCGCTCCAACTTCCAGGAGATGACCGCGGACCTGCTCGAGCGCACCAAGATCCCCTTCCACAACGTCATCAAGGACGCCGGGGTCAAGGTCTCCGACATCGACCACGTGGTCCTCGTGGGCGGCTCCACCCGCATGCCCGCCGTCACCGAGGTGGTGCGCGAGCTGACCGGCAAGGAGCCCAACAAGGGCGTCAACCCCGATGAGGTCGTCGCCATCGGCGCCGCCCTGCAGGCCGGCGTCATCCAAGGCGACCGCAACGATGTTCTGCTCATCGACGTCACGCCCCTGTCCCTCGGCATCGAGACCAAGGGCGGCGTCATGACCAAGCTCATCGAGCGCAACACGGCCATTCCGACTCAACGCAGCGAGGTCTTCTCCACCGCTGAGGACAATCAGCCCTCCGTGCTCATCCAGGTCTACCAGGGCGAACGCGAGTTCGCTCGCGACAACAAACCGCTGGGGACCTTCGAACTGACCGGTATCGCTCCGGCTCCCCGCGGCATTCCGCAGATCGAGGTTTCCTTCGACATCGACGCCAACGGCATCGTTCACGTCTCCGCCAAGGACCGCGGCACCGGCAAGGAGCAGTCGATGACCATCTCCGGCGGCTCCGCCCTGCCCAAGGAGGACATCGACCGCATGGTCAAGGAGGCCGAGGCCCACGCCGAGGAGGACAAGAAGCGCCGCGAGGACGCCGAGACCCGCAACACCGCCGAGCAGCAGGCCTACTCCATCGAGAAGCTCCTGAAGGACAACAAGGACAAGCTGCCCGAGGATGTCCACTCCGAGGTCCAGACCGCCGTCGACGGGCTCAAGAAGGCGCTCGAGGGTTCCGACATCGAGCCGGTCAGAGCCGCTCAGGACAAGCTGAACGACGTCGCTCAGAAGATCGGTGAGGCCCTCTACCAGCACGAGCAGTCCGCGCAGGCGCAGGCCTCCGCCTCCTCATCCTCCTCCGAGGCTCCGGCCGAGGACGACGGCATCGTCGACGCCGAGATCATCGACGACGAGGACGCCAAGTGAGCACCGAAGGCACCGGACACGAGGACGCGGACGGCGAGGAGCGGGTCGACTCGGCCCTGGCCGACGACATCGAGTCCGCCTTCAACGGCGTCGTCCTGAACGAGTCGGGCAACCCGGTCGCCTCCGCGGAGGCGACCGGGGAGGCCGGGCCCGGCGCAGCCGACGACGGGGCCCGTGCGGTCCAGGACTCCGGGAACGCCGGGGACGCTGCGGACTCCGGGCAGGCCGGGGAGAGCGAACTCGACCGGGCCCGGGCCGAGGCCGCCCGGGCGGCCGACGACCTGGCCCGCGCTCGCGCCGACCTGTACAACCTTCAGCAGGAGTACCAGGGCTTCGTGCGGCGTTCCCGCGAAGGCGCCGCCGGGCACCGAGAGGCCGGGCAGGCGGCCGTCGTCGAGGCCCTCATCCCGGTGCTCGACGAGATCGCTCTGGCCCGTCAGCACGGTGACCTGACCGGCACGTTCGAGACCACTGCGGACAAGCTCGAGGCGGTCCTGGCTGACAAGTTCGGTCTGGAGCGCTTCGGTCAGGAGGGCGAGCCCTTCGACCCGACCATTCACGAGGCCCTCATGGCCACCGAATCGGACGAGGTGTCCGAACCGTCCATCGCCCTCGTGCTCCAACCCGGCTACCGCCTCGGTGAGCGCGTCGTACGAGCAGCCCGTGTCCAGGTCGTCAACCCGACCTGATGCCCGGGCCGGTAATGGGGGTGCCCGCAGCACAGCCGCATCAGAAGAAAGAACAAGACCCACGACCACCACTCAGACAAGGAGGCGGTGACCCATGGCCAGCCAGGACTGGATGACCAAGGACTTCTACGCGGTCCTCGGCGTCGCCAAGGACGCCGACTCCGCGACGATCAAGAAGGCCTACCGGACTCTCGCCAAGAAGTACCACCCGGACCGCAACCCCGACGACGCCGCGGCGGCGAAGAAGTTCAAGGAGATCGGAGAGGCCTACGCGGTTCTCTCCGACGCCAAGGAGCGTCAGCAGTACGACGCCATCCGTTCGATGGCCGGCGGCGGCGCCCGCTTCACCTCGGGCACGGACGGAGCCGACGGTTCCGGATTCGAGGACATCTTCTCGTCGATGTTCGGCGGCGGAGGCGGCAACGTCCGCTTCTCCACCTCCACCTCCGGCGGCGCCGAGCCCGACATCGACGAGCTTCTGCGCCAGTTCGGCGCCGCCGGAGGCGGTCGCTTCAGCGGCACGAGTAGCTTCGGCGGCACGAGCGGCTTCGGCGGGCGACGTTCGCGCAACACCTTCGGCTTCGGAGGCTTCGGCTCCCAGCCCGAGCCCGTCAAGGGCCCCGATGTGCTCACCAGTGCGACTCTGTCGCTGCGCGACGCCGTCGCCGGCACCACCGTCGAGCTGACAGCCGACGGGAGGACCATGAACGTGCGCATTCCCGCCGGTGTCCGCAACGGGCAGAAGATCCGCCTGCGCGGCAAGGGCCGCCCCGGTCAGGCCGGCGGTGAGAACGGCGACATGGTTGTGACGATCACCGTCGCCAAGCACCCCGTCTACTCCATCGACGGCGCCAACCTGCGCATGGACCTCCCCGTCACCCTCAAAGAGGCGGCGCTCGGCGCGACCGTCGAGGTGCCGCTCCTGGACGGGTCCACCACTCGTATCAAGATCAAGCCGGGCACGTCCTCGGGCACTGTCCTGCGGGTGCGCGGCAAGGGGATCGCCACCTCCAAGAAGACGGGCGACCTGCTGGTGACCGTCCAGGTCGCCGTGCCCAGGAGGCTCTCCGAGGATGCCAAGGCCGCCCTGGAGGCCTTCGATGTCGCCATGGAGGCCGACCCGCGCGCCGACCTGGCTCGGGAGGCATCGCAGTGAGTCCGCGGCGTCGCACGGGCCAGGGCGTCGACTTCCTCGCCGACGACGCCGCCGACCGGGCCGTCTACGTCATCTCGGTGGCGGCCGAGCTGGCGGGCATGCACCCGCAGACGCTGCGTCAGTACGACCGCCTCGGTCTGGTCAGCCCCGCCCGCTCCCCCGGGCGGGGCCGGCGCTATTCCCACCGCGATGTCGAGCGGCTGCGACGCGTTCAGGCCCTCAGTCAGGACGGCGTCAACCTCGAGGGCATCCGGCGCATCCTCGAGCTCGAGCGCCGCCTGGAGAGCGCGGAGCGCGAGAACCGCGCCCTGCACCAGCGCCAGGCGGCCGTTGAGCGGGTCTTCGCCGCCGCCGCCGACGGCGAGGTCCGGGTCGTACCCGCCCGCACCGGTCGGGCGGGGCGCGCCGCCGCAGGCGCCGAGGCCTCCGGCGCCCCCGGCAGTGCGTCAGCTTTCCGACCCCGCTCGGGCACGGCCGTCATCCTGCGCCGCGCCTGAGACCGTGACGTGATCCGCGGTACGAGGCAGTGCCGCGCATCGTTCACGCGCTGTAGTCTGCGGATGGTCCCAACAGAAAAGGAAATCTGACATGACGCAGCCCCCCAATCCCGGACAGCCCTACATCCCGCCGTCCTCCGCGCAGTCGGCGCCCGGCTCCTACAGTCCGCAGCAACAGTACGCTCAGGCAGGACCTCAGCCGCAGCAGGGATTCAATCCGCCGACCGCCCAGTACAGCCAGGGCGGCGCCCCCGTGGCCGGAGCCCCGCACGCCGGTCCGACTGCGGACTCCCTGCTCACGAACTTGTTCGACGCCACACGCTCCTTCGCCATCAAGTACGGCAAGATCATCATGATCGTCGGCGCCGTCGGCTACACCCTGACCTGGCTCTACGGGGCCTACGCCATGGGAGACCGCTTCTCCGGCGCCGGTGTGGGCTTCGCCTTCGACAAGTTCCTCATCAATCTGATTATGAACGCTCCCGAGGCGTGCATCAAGATCTTCATACTGCGCCTGGCGGTCGAGATCGCCGCCCGGCTCGGCGGGCCCAGGGCCCAGCAGCACTGAGCGACCGCATGGCCCGTCCCGAGACCGAAGATGACGAACCCCGTTACGGGCGGCGCCTGAGCCCTGAGGAGCTGGCTGATTACCTGCGCGAGCAGGACGGTGAGCCGCCTGAGGAGCGGGGTCGGGCGGCACCGGGCGAGGGCGACGGCCCCGATCCTTATCTCCGCACCCCGCAGGAGGACGCCGTCCCGCCCGCGGTCCCCGCCTCCTGCGCGTACAGCCCCCGGCGTGCTGACCGCTCGGCCGCGGGGCGCCCGTCACCGGTTGCGACCGCCGCGTCGCCCTCGTCCTCCCGCTCGGTCGTGCCCGGCAGCTCCGCCGACTCGGCCGGAGCGCGCCGTCCATGGCGCCTGCCGACAATCGGCCTGATCCTCATGCTCGTGGTGCCGATGGTCCTCGTCGTCGGCGCCGTCCTCATCGCATTCGAGGGCTTTCGTGGGCCGGGTGCGGCGCTGGGCGAGGCCGGCACGGTGTATCTGGAGCGGGGAACCACCTCCGTCCTGTACTCCTCGGCCGCCGCCACGACGAGCGAGTGCACCGTCACCGGCCCCGACGGCTCGGCCGTGACACTGACACCCCTGTCCGAGGATATGCCCTACGCCTCCTTCGAGGCCCCCGGGACGGGGGTCTTCACGGTGTCCTGCCCGGGCGGGACCGCCGACGTCATCATCGGTCCGCCCGTCAGCGTCTCGCGCCTACCGCTGAGTGTGGCGCTGCTCCTGGCAGCCGGCCTCATCGGGGCGGCGGGCCTGGTGATGACGACGATCGGCGCCGTCCGGCTACTGCGCCGCCCCGTCCGCGGCTCCGCCGTCCCTCCCTCGCCCCGGCGCTGACGCGGGGCCGCCGGGTCGGGGCTAGCGCTCCGCCTCGCCCGCGTGCACGGGCAGGTCGAGAACGGCGGTCAGACCACCGCCGGGGTTGGCGGATAATTCCAAGACGCCGTGGTGGGCGGCGGCGACAGCCGAGACGATGGCCAACCCGAGGCCATGGCCTGCGCCACGGGTGCGGCCCCGGCCGGCGCCGCGCACGAAGGGCTCGCGCAGCGACTCCAGCCGCTCGGCGGGCACATGCGAGCCGTCGTTGGACACCCGCAGTCGGGCCCTTCCGCCCGTGCGAGTGAGAGCGAGCTCGATGCCGCCGCCAGGGACGTTGTGCCGCACCGCGTTGCGCAGCAGGTTCGACACCGCCTGGCGCAGCAGTACGGGATCCCCCTCCACGACGACGAGAACGTCCGGCGGATCGGGCGGGGTCACGCCCCGTGCGTCCGCCTCCGGGGCGAGCCGGGCGAGCACCGCGGACACCACCTCCCCCAAGTCCACATCCTCCCGGTAGATGTCTCCCGACTGCGCCTCGGCGAGGTCGAGCAGGGCGTCGACGGTCTCGACGTTCGCCCGGTTGGTCTCCCGCAGCCGTTGCGCGAGCGATCGCAGCTGCTGCACCGAGGCGGCGGGATCGGCCAGTGTCACGTCGATCATCGTCTGGGCCGTCGCTAGCGGCGTGCGCAACTCGTGAGAGGCGTTGGCCGCGAAGCGGCGGTAGGTGCTCAGGGAGGACTCCAGGGAGTCGAGCATGCGGTCATAGGTGTCGGCCAGGTCGCGGATCTCGTCGCGGGGGCCCTCCAGCGCCAGGCGCCGGCTGAGATCGCCGGAGGCGGCCTGCTTGGCGGCTTCGTTCATCGTCGACAGCGGGGCGAGCATGCGGCCGGCGACCGCCCAGCCGACTGCGCCGGAGAGCAGAGCGAGGAGGACGAGCGCTCCCAGGGAGATGGCGAGCATCCGGTTGAGGAACTCGGACATGAGGGTGACCCGGAGATAGATCGACTCCTCGCCCCCGTCCATGCCCGCCGACTCCCCTGGGACGGCCACTTGGAAGCGTCTCATGTAGAGGTAGACGAGGGTGATGAGGACGGCGCCCGAGCCGGTCACCAGGCCCGCGTAGGTGAGGGTGAGCCGGGCCCGGATGGTTAGCCTGCGGGATCGAGGGCCGGCTGCGCTCGCCGCCGGCGGCGGGGCTTCTTCGGCTGCGGTCGAAGGACGGTGCGGCATGTCAGTCCCCGAAGCGGTAGCCGGCGCCCGGAACCGTCTGGATGACCCAGGGCTGCCCGAGGCGCTTGCGCAGGTGGGAGATCGTCACCCGCGTCGTGTTCGAGAAGGGGTCGGCGTTCGCGTCCCAGGCCTTCTCCAGGATCGTCTCGGCGCTGAGCACCCCGCCGTCGGCCTCCATGAGCAGCTGGAGGACCGCGAACTCCTTGGGGCTCAGCCGCACGAAATGGCCGTCGCGCGAGACCTCTCTGCGGAAGGGGTCCAGCCGCACCCCCCGGGATTCCAGGACGGGCTCGCGCGCGGGCTGGTTGCGTCGCTCCAACGCGCGCAACCGCGCCACCAGTTCGGGGAACTCGAAGGGCTTGACGAGGTAGTCGTCGGCTCCGAGTTCGAAGCCCTCGACGCGCTCGCGCAGGGAACGGGCCGCAGTGAGCATGATGACTTTCATATCCGGGTGCTCTCGGGCCAGGCGGGCGCAGACCTCATCGCCGTGGATGCCGGGCAGATCCCGGTCCAGGACGACGACGTCGTAGTCGGCGATCTCCACCTGCGCCAGCGCCTCAGCGCCGTCCCCCGCGACGTCGACCGCCATCGTCTCGCGACGCAGCCCCAGTGCTATCGCATCGGCGAGGTAGGACTCGTCCTCGACCACCAGCACACGCACGTCATCGACCTCCTGCTTTCCACAGAGCGGCCGAAGGGCGCCCGCTCCGCCACAACGATAAGGGAGAAGGGGATAAAACCCGCGTAAGGATTTTTCTGAAGGCTCTCGCAACATCCTCTTCGCTGGAATGGGCCACGGCTCCGGAGGTGCCGGGGCCCGGCGCCGGCCGGATACCGGATACCGGACGGATGAACACATAAGGAGAACCTTGATGAGGAATGGCAGCATGAAGATGCTCGCAACGGCCGCGAGCATGGTGTGCGCGCTCGGGATGGTGGCCGCTTGCGGCAGCAGGAGCGCGACCGACGCCGCGCCGTCCGCCACTAGCGCGACCGGATCCGCCGAGGACTACGGCCTCAGGTTCGCCCAGTGCCTGCGCGACGCGGGTTTCAACGTATCCGACCCCTCCGCCGATAAGGATGTCCGCTCCGAGGATGTGGGCGGGGATCCGGCCGCCTTCAATGAGGCCACCCAGGCATGCGAGGACAAGCTCGGCGCGCCGCCCGGGGCTGGATCCGACGACCTCGATGACCCCGACACCCTCGCCGCAGGGGTCGAACTGGCCGAGTGCCTGCGGGCCGACGGCTACGACGTCAAGGACCCCGAGCCCGGCAAGGGCCTGGCCCTCGACCTGGGCGTCATTCCCGACTCGGCGCTCCAGAAATGCGCCGCCTCCACGACCGAGGGCGACAAGTGACGTGGCGGGATCGCCTCGACGGCGCTGACGCCGCTTCCCGAGCCGACTCCGGGACCGCTCCCGGAAGTGGACCCGGGCCCGCCGGCGCGGGCGAGAGGCGGAAGAGGGACTCGCGGGCGGACTCCCCCACGCGGCCGAGCCGCCGCCGGCTCCTCATCGGCGCCGCCGTCCTCCTGGCCGGGGCGGGGGCGGGAATCGCGGCGGCGGCCGGGGCGCTCCCGGGCCGGGACGGGAGCGCCGAGGAGCCCGCGGCCTTCACCGGGGCGACCGATGAGATCACCCGCGGCGACCTCCAGGGAGAGACCAGCGCCGTCGGCACCCTGCGCTTCTCCGACTCCCACGCGTTGCGCTCCGGCTTCGAGGGGGTCGTCACCCGGCTGCCCGCCGCCGGCACCGTGATCCGGGCCGGTGACGAGCTTTACGAGGTCGGCGACGAGTCCGCTTACCTCATGCACGGCTCCATCCCGGCCTGGCGCGCCTTCGAGGCGGGCATGGGCAAGGGCAGCGACGTCCAGCAGCTCCAGGCCGCTCTGCGGTCCATGGGGTACTTCACCCCCGAGCCGGACGGAGCCTTCGGCTGGTGGACCGCGAGGGCCATCAGGGCCTGGCAGAAGGATGCGGGCCTGGCCCAGGACGGCACGATCCCCCTGGGGCGCGTCGTCTTCGCTCCGGACGACCTGCGCGTGGGAACCATCAAGTCCCGCGTGGGGGACCGGGCGGCATCCGACGGCGAGCTCTACGACGTCACCTCCACCGCGCAGGTGGTCGAGGTCAATATCAAGCTCGCCGACCAGCGGCTCGGCGTCGTCGGCAACAAGGCCACTCTGCACCTGCCCGGAGCCGTGGACACCACCGGCACCATCACGTCGGTGGGCACTCCCACGGAGAAGAGCGGGTCGGGCGATACCAAGGAGCGCGTCATCCCGGTGACCGTCGTCCCCGACGACGCCGCGGTCACCTCCGACTTCCAGGAGGTCTCCATTACTGTGGGTCTGCCCAGTGAGAAGCGCGAGAACGTGCTGTCCGTGCCCGTGGCGGCGCTCATCGCCCTGAGTCCGGAGCAGTTCGGCATCGAGGTGGTCCAGGATGACGACACGACGAAGCGGGTCCCGGTGACCACCGGCCTGTTCGCCGCCGGCCGGGTCGAGGTCTCGGGTGATGATCTGGCCGAGGGGCAGCATGTGGTGGTGCCGCAGCGATGAGCCGCATCCTGTCCCTGCGCGACGTGCATCGCACCTACGGACGGCCGCCCGTCGCCGCTTGCGCCGGGGTCGATCTAGAGGTCGACCGCGGCGAGTTCGTCGCCGTCGTCGGTCCCTCCGGCTCGGGAAAATCGACCCTTCTCAATCTCATCGGCACCCTCGACCGACCCGGCTCGGGAACCATCGAGATCGACGGCCTCGACATCGCCGGCATGTCGGATCAGGAGCTGTCGGCCGTGCGCGCTCGCCGCATCGGATTCGTCTTCCAGCAGTTCCACCTGGCCGACGGCGTGACGGCGGTCGACAACGTCGCCGACGGACTGCTCTACCAGGGGGTGTCGCGCTCGCAGCGGCGCGAGCGCGCCGAGACCGCCCTGCACCGCGTGGGACTCGGTCACCGCCTGCACCACCGCCCCCATCAGATGTCCGGCGGTGAGCGGCAGCGCGTGGCCATCGCCCGTGCCATTGTCGGGGATCCTCCCCTGCTCCTGGCCGACGAGCCGACCGGAAACCTCGACTCGGTCTCGGGCGCCTCGATCGTCGAGCTCCTCCACGAGCTGCACGAGCAGGGCACGACGATCCTCGTCATCACCCACGACAACGATCTGGCGGCCGGTCTGCCGCGGCGCGTCGCCATTCGTGACGGGCGGATCGTCGCTGATTCCGCTCATCCGGAGGCGGTCGCCGCATCGAGTCTTGCCGCATCGAGTGACGGAACGAGGGGGGTCTCATGACGTCGACCACGACGCGTCCGGAGAGTTCGCGCCTGCGCCCGGCTGATATCCTGCGTCTGGCCGGGACGGGCCTGCGCGCCAGGCCGATGCGCGCCTTCCTGTCCGCCCTGGGCATCGCCATCGGCATCGCGGCCATGATCGCGGTCGTCGGCGTATCCACCTGTAGCCGGGCTCAGCTCACCCACCAGCTGGAGTCCCTGGGCACTAATATGCTCACGGTCACCCCGGGGACCGATCTCGGCGGCACGGATGTCAAGCTCCCCGTCGACGCCGTCGGACGGATGAGGCAGATCGAGGGCATCCAGCAGGCGAGCTCGACTTCGCTGGTCGAGGTGTCCGTCTACCGCAGTTCGCTGAGCGACACGAGCGCCACCGGTGGCATTTCGACCCTTGCGGCCGAGCAGGGGCTGCTCGACGTCGTCGCGGGCGAGGTCGACAAGGGGACGTGGCTCAACGAGGCCACCTCCGCCTACCCGGCGACCGTGCTCGGGGCCAGCGCCGCCAAGCGGCTGGGCGTGGTGGAGCCGGGGACCCAGGTGTGGCTCGGCGGGACATCCTTCACCGTGGTCGGGATCCTCAAACCCTCAGTGCTGGCTCCCGAACTCGACAGCGCGGCGCTCATCGGAGGGCCCGCGGCCGAGCGGCTGTTCAACCATGAGGGCAGTCCCACAACCGTTTACGAGCGCAGCCGGGACTCCGCCGTCGAACGGGTGAGGGCCCTGATCGCCCCCACGATCTCCCCCCAGCAGCCGAGCGCCGTCAAGATCTCACGGCCCTCGGACGCTCTGGCCGCCAAGGACGCCGCCGACCAGGCCTTCACCAGCCTGCTGGCGGGGGTCGGTTCGATCGCCCTGCTCGTGGGCGGTATCGGAGTGGCCAACACCATGATCATCTCCGTGCTGGAGCGGCGCCGTGAGATCGGTCTGAGACGCGCCCTGGGCGCCATGCGCAGCCATATTCTCGTGCAGTTCCTCGCTGAGGCTCTGCTTCTGGCGGGAGCGGGCGGGGCGTTGGGCTGCGTCATCGGGGTCGGGGTGACGGCCGGGATCGCCGCCCTCAGAGGCTGGCCCTTCGCCCTGCCGCCGCTCATCGTCCTGGCCGGGCTCGCAGTCACGGTCCTCATCGGAGCGCTGGCCGGGTTGTATCCGGCGGTGCGAGCGGCGCGCACGCCTCCGACAGTGGCGCTCAACTCCCAGTAGCGGCGCCGTCGGCGACGACGATGCGAGCCGGTGGGGTCGCCCGTGCGGTCGGGCGACCCCACCGGACTGCACCGCGGGCGGCCGGACGTCACCGGCCCCGGTGGCGCGCCTTGGCCCGCGCGCGCCGCTTCGCTCGGATCTGGGCGCGCTCGCGACCTCGCCGGGCGGAACGGTCCTGGGCGCGGTCGACGGCCCGTGCCTGCCGGTCAGCGGCGAGCGCCTCCTGGGCCGCAGTGCTGAAGCGCGGGCGGCGCGCCGCCCGCGCGGCCTCTCGCTGAGCGCGTTTCGGGCTGCGGGCCCGTGTCCTCGGGCGGGCGTCATCGGCGACGGGCCGGGCCGCGCTCGCGCGGGCGATGAGGTCGTCGCCGTGGTGACGCAACCAGTTCGCGACCTCGACGTCGCTCGGTTCGCGGCCGAAGACGACCCGGGCCGCTCGGATGCGGCCGCCGTCATGCTGCTCGAGGACGCCCACCCACAGATGGCCGTCGAAGAAGATGGTGAAAATGGTGGAAGTCGTCGTCATCGTGTCTCCAGGTACGCCGAAAGCGGACCTGATGACGCCGGATTCCCCGCCAGGGGCGAGGCGACGGGCACTGTGGGTGCCGCCCGGACTTCCCACCGGGCAGTGCGGTTCGCGCACCAGGAGCTGATGCGCCGAGCCTACAGCACCGGTGGCGTTCTCGCCGTCAGGTTCGCCCCTTCAAGGCGCGCCAGGCGAAGTCGTACTCCAGGGCGCTCATGAAGGCGCGCTGCGCGTTGGTCGATGCCCGGCCGTGGCCGCCCTCGGAGTTCTCGAAGTAGGTCACCGCCTGCCCTAGATCCTCCAGCCGGTGCGCCATGGTGCGCGCGTGCGCCGGGTGGACCCGGTCGTCGCGGGTCGAAGTCACCAGTAGCACCGGCGGGTAGCGGCGTCCGGCGCGCAGCAGGTGGAAGGGGGAGAAGGTGCGGATGTACTCCCACTGGGCCGGGTCGTCCGGATCCCCGTATTCGGCCCGCCAGGAGGCTCCCGCCAGCAGGTGGGTGTAGCGGCTCATGTCCAGCAGCGGAACCTCGCACAGGACCGCGCCGACCAGCTCGGGATGGCGGGTGAGCATGTTGCCGACGAGCAGGCCGCCGTTGGAGCCCCCGTGCACGGCCAGCCGATCCGGCGTCGTCACGCCCCGTTCACTCAGCGTTCGGGCGACCGCCGCGAAGTCCTCGTAGACGCGGTGCCGGTGCTCCCTCAGGCCGGCCCGGTGCCACTGGGGGCCGTATTCGCCGCCCCCGCGGATGTTCGCGATGACGTAGGTGCCGCCGCGCTCCAGCCAGGCCTTGCCGACCACCGGCAGGTAGCCGATTCCCAGCGGCACCTCGAAGCCGCCGTAGCCGTACAGGATCGTGGGCCGGGGAGCGGCGCGCCCCTCGACGTCGGTGGCCGGCCGACCGACCTGAATGTAGGGCACGCGCGTCCCGTCGGCACTGACCGCCGCGTACTGGCCGACCTCGATGCCGCGCGCGTCGAAGCGCTCCGGTGCGGCGCGCAGCACGTCAACGCCGCTCAGCGTCCCGTCGGCGCCGAGCTCGCCGACCATGAGGGTCGACGGCCGGGTCAAGGAGGAGACCGTCAACCACAGCCGATCGTTCTCGCGCCCGTCGACGGCGGAGGCACTCACGTCGATGAGAGGGCGGCCCGGGCGCAGCGCGGCGGGGTCGGGCCGCGGTTCGCCGGCGGATCCCCACTCGTCCGACTGCCCGCCGATGAGTGCTCCGGGATCGAGGGAGCGGCGCGCCCACCCGTCCCGGCCCTCGACCGGTCCCTCCCGCGGAGGCGTGAGCACCTCCAGAGCGTCCACGCAGTCGTCGAGCAGGGTGAGGACCAGGTGGTGGGCGGTCGCTGTGAAACCGGTCAGGAAGGCCGATGATGTCGGAGTGAACAGCGCCTGCAGGCGGCCCTGCCCGGCCAGGAACGCGGTCAGAGGAGCGGCCACCAGTGAGCCCGCCGGGTGGGCGACGCCTCCGACCTCCCAGTCCTCGCGCAGGCTGATCAGGAGCCAGTCCCAGACCGCGGTGGCCCGGGCGGAGGAGGGCACGTCAATGTGCACGGCTCCCGGCGCCACCGTCGTGCCGTCCTCCGCCAGGGCGATCGGTCCCGCCGACGGCGGGAGCGTGCGCGCCCCGTCGGGAAGCAGCCACAACTCTTCGGTGTAGAAGTCGGGGCGGGTGAGCAGCCAGGTGCGGCCCCAGCGGTCGCGGTGGGCCCAGGCGCCGTCGTCGTCGGCCGCGGCGGTGAGCAGGACCTCGCCCTCGGCCGGCGACTGTCCGCGGCGCAGGCGCCTGACCTGGCGCGGGTAGCCGGCGGGGGACAGGGAGCCCTCACCGGCGTCGACGACGGCGAGCACACGGTCGCCCGCGTCGTCGGCCCAGGCCAGCGCTCCCTTGGAGGCCTCCCGGTGGAAGCCGCCCTCGGCAGGCGGAATGAAGCGCCCGGTGTCCAGGTCCACTTCGCGGGTGACGTCGGTATCGGATCCCCCGTCGGACAGGTCGACGAGGGCCCGCCGTCCGGCCAGGGGGCCGGTGCGCAGAACCTGGGCGCCGTGCCACACCCAGGTGGTGCCCTCGGATCGGCCGAGGTCGTCCAGGTCGATCAGCGTTTCCCACTGCGTGGTGGCGGCCGACGCGGTCCCGCCCGCTCGGAGGGGACCGCCGGCGCGGTAGGACTCCCAGGTGGTACGGCGCCACAGGCCGTGCGGGTGGTCGGCGTCGGTCCAGAAGTTGTAGAGCCGACCGGCCGCCTGCACGACGTGGGGAATGCGATCGGAGGAGTCGAGGATCGCTTCGATCTCGGTTCGAATGGTTTCGAACCGCTCGGTTCCCTCGACTGCGGCGCGGGTGGCGGCATTGTGCTCGGCGACCCAGGCCAGAGCCCGTTCTCCCTCGACCTCGTCGAGCCAGGAGGGCACGGGCGGGAGGCTGGGCCGGGCGGGCGCGTCGTCGTACCCGGACACCTGTCAGTGAACCGTTTGCAGGATGGTGTCGGCCAGCTCCTGGGTGCGAGAGGCATCCGTCGTCGACACCGAGATGAGCCCCCACTCGCCGTTGCTGCTCTCGACTGCGATCTCGATGCCCTGCACTGCGGACAAGGTGTAGGTCAAGGTGGCGGCGTCCCCGAGCGAGGTCTGACGGGTGGAGTACGTACCCGCTGCGCCCCCCTGCTGCTCGATGTTCTGGGACATCATCTCCTCGGTCGGCAGGGACGTGGCCCCCGTCGTGGGCGAGACGGTCACGTTCTCGGCGAATCCGTTCGTGCCGTCCGGGGATATCGACATCAGGTCCACCGACGAGAATCTCTCTCGCACGCTGTCGGGGTCGGTGTTGAGCGCATTGGCGAAAATGTTGATGACGTAATCGTCTTGAAGATCGTCCTGGGTGAGCGTCACCCAGTCCTCGGGGACGGCGAAGGAGATCGACGTGGTGGGCGCCGAGATGCTCTGGTATCCGGCGGGCGTCTGGGCGGGAGTCGACGCGGCCTGGGTGGAGGCGGCCTGAGTGCTGGTCTGCTCGGCCGCTTGCGTGGTCTGCCCCGTGGCGCTGGATGCTTCCGGACCGGTGTTGTTCTTGGACTGGGAGCACGCCGCCAGAGAGGTCGACAGGAGTACGGCTGCGACGGCGGCGGTTGTGCGGTGAAGAGTCTTCATAATCATCTCCTTGTCTTGAGACGCGGCGATTTTCACATCCTGCCATGAGTGAGTCACGGGGGAGAAGTCCCCAGGCGGATGTTCCTCGGACGTCGCTTCGAGCGGATCGCCGACCTCGCATTCCGTGCTCGGCTCGGGGCCACCGGGTGATGAAGCGTATAGCTCCGGCCCGGCCGTTCGCGAGCGCGGAGAGATCGATGGCGATGTCCCCCCGCTCCGCGGGCTCGCCGGCGTCATGTCGCGGGCCTTCGAGATCCGGTCGACGTGGTGCGTGACGCGTGGTCGCCGAAGGCCGCGGCGCGGATGCGGTGGGGGCGGGCGGGGGAGGGCGAGCTGCGACGGGCCGTCCGTGCCGGCTGGCGATGGTCGCGGTGCGCTTCCCGCCGCTCTTGGTCGCATGCGTTCATGGAACAGCTCATAGTGCCGTCGACAAGATTGAGCGGAATAGACTCAATCTTCGTCGGGTTGCATTGGTCGGAGACACCAGGACCCCGCGGATCCGCGGAATCGGGCCTCACCGCCATCGACGGCCGCGCATGTCGGCTCGGAGGAGCGGGCCCCGATGTCCCGTTCGTCGAGGTCCGCACCGTCAGCACACTTTTCAGGAGGTCCCTACATGGACACGAATTACACCACCCGCTCCCAGGAGGCCATTTCCGCAGCGATGCAGGCCGCCGCCGCGGCTGGCAACCCTCAGGTCGACACGCTTCACCTGCTCGCCGAGCTCCTCGGCCAGGAGGACGGCGTCGCCCTCGGTCTGCTCGCCGCCGTCAACCCCGATGCCGGCATCCGCCAGACCATCGGTGCGGCCACTCGCCGCGCTCTGACCCGGCTTCCGGCGTCCTCCGGCAGTTCGGTGAGTCAACCTCAGCCCTCTCGCGGCCTGCTCGCGGCCCTCGAGGCCGCCTCCACCGAGGCCAAGAACCTCGGTGACGAGTACATCTCCACCGAGCATCTGCTCATCGGCATCGCTGCGGGCAACACCTCCTCGGATACCGCTGCGCGCATCCTGTCCGAGAACGGGATCACTGCCACCGCGCTGCGCGACGCCCTGCCCAAGGTGCGCGGCAACGCCCGCGTCACCTCCCCCAACCCCGAGGGCACCTACAAGTCCTTGGAGAAGTACGGCACCGATCTGACCGAGGCCGCCCGCTCCGGCAAGCTGGACCCGGTCATCGGCCGTGACGCCGAGATCCGCCGCGTCATCCAGGTCCTGTCCCGGCGTACCAAGAACAACCCCGTCCTCATCGGCGAGCCCGGCGTCGGCAAGACCGCCGTCGTCGAGGGCCTGGCTCAGCGCATCGTTGCAGGAGACGTGCCCGAGTCGCTGCGCGACAAGCGTCTGATCGCCCTCGACATGGCGGGCATGGTCGCCGGCGCCAAGTACCGTGGCGAGTTCGAGGAGCGCCTCAAGGCGGTCCTCAAGGAGATCAAGGACTCCGACGGGGAGGTCATCACCTTCATCGATGAGCTCCACACCGTCGTTGGCGCCGGCGGCGGGAGCGAGGGCGCTATGGACGCCGGCAATATGCTTAAGCCCATGCTGGCCCGCGGCGAGCTGCGGCTGGTGGGCGCGACCACGCTGGACGAGTACCGCGAGAACATCGAGAAGGACCCCGCCCTGGAGCGTCGCTTCCAGCAGGTCTTCGTCGGTGAGCCCTCCGTGGCGGACACGGTCGCCATCTTGCGCGGCATTGCCCCCAAGTACGAGGCCCACCACCAGGTCACCGTCTCCGACGGCGCCCTCGTGGCCGCCTCCTCCCTGTCCGACCGCTACATCACCGGCCGTCAGCTGCCCGACAAGGCCATCGACCTGATCGACGAGGCCGCCTCCCGCCTGCGCATGGAGCTCGACTCCTCGCCCGTCGAGATCGACGAGCTTCAGCGCCGTGTCGACCGCATGCGCATGGAGGAGTCCTACCTGGCCGACTCCGTGGAGGAGGAGGGGGATGACGCCGACCCGGCCACCGTCGACCGTCTGGCGCGCCTGCGCGCCGAGCTGGCCGACGCCTCGGAGGAGCTGACCGCTCTGGGCGCCCGGTGGGAGGCTGAGAAGGCCGGCCACAACAAGATCGGCGAACTGCGCGCCGCTCTCGACGAGCTGCGCACCAGGGCCGACCTGGCCGAGCGCGAGGGGGACTTCGAGGAGGCCGGGCGTCTGCGCTACGGCGAGATGCCCGCCCTGGAGAAGCAGATCCGCGACGCCGAGGCGGCCGACGCCGTCGGCAAGAAGACGGTCGTGGGCCCCGACGGCGTCGAGCGTCCGGAGGGCCCCGAGGCTCTGCCTCCGATGATCGCCGAGAAGGTTGGTCCGACCGAGATCGCCGAGGTCATTTCCGCCTGGACCGGCATCCCCGTGGGCAAGCTCATGGCCGGCGAGCAGAAGAAGCTGCTGGAGATGGAGGACGTCATCGGTGAGCGCCTCATCGGCCAGAAGGCCGCCGTGGCGGCCGTGGCCGACGCCGTGCGCCGTTCGCGCGCCGGTGTGTCCGACCCCGATCGGCCCACCGGCTCCTTCCTCTTCCTCGGCCCTACGGGCGTGGGCAAGACCGAGCTGGCCAAGGCTCTGGCGGACTTCCTCTTCGACGACGAGCGCGCCATCGTGCGCATCGACATGTCCGAGTACTCCGAGAAGCACTCGGTGGCCCGGCTCGTGGGCGCCCCTCCGGGGTACGTCGGCTACGAGGAGGGCGGCCAGCTCACCGAGGCCGTGCGGCGGCGCCCCTACTCGGTGGTGCTGCTCGACGAGGTCGAGAAGGCCAACCCCGAGGTCTTCGACATCCTCCTGCAGGTGCTCGACGACGGCCGGCTGACCGACGGCCAGGGGCGCACGGTCGACTTCCGCAACGTCATCCTCGTGCTCACCTCCAACCTGGGCAGTCAGTTCCTCATCGACCCGGTCCTCTCCCCGCAGGAGAAGCGCAAGGAGGTCATGGCGCAGGTCCACGCCTCCTTCAAACCGGAGTTCCTCAACCGTCTTGACGACATCCTCGTCTTCGACCCGCTGTCCAAGGAGGAGCTCGGCCGGATCGTCGGCATCCAGCTGGCCAAGATGCAGGAGCGTCTGGCGAGCCATCGGCTCACCCTCACGGTCACCGACGAGGCCCGCGCCTGGCTCGCCGACGAGGGCTACGATCCTTCTTACGGCGCTCGTCCGCTGCGCCGTCTGGTCCAGCGTGAGATCGGCGATGAGCTGGCTCGGATGATCCTGGCCGGTGAGGTCCTCGACGGTCAGGAGGTTGTTGTGGACGTCAGCCCCGACGGTGTGCTCGCCGGGCTCACTTTGACCGCGCGCGGCGAGGCCCGGTCCACCAGCGCCACCAGCGCCGTCTGAGGCGGTGCGGCCGCGGGGAATCGGATGAGGTCGCCCGTCGCGTCCGTGCGACGGGCGACCTCGGCGCGTGGCGGTCACCGTTCGACCCGGTGCGCCGTCGGGACCGGGGCCGATGCCACAATTGCCCGCATGAGCAATTTCCACAGCGCCGGCCGCCGCAGTCACCCGTCCGCATCCGCGGCAGGCAGAAGGCGCGGGCCGGGCCGTCCCCGGGTGGGCAGCGAGAACAAGCGCGAGCGGATCCTCAACGAGGCCATCGCGCTGTTCGGGTCGCACGGATACGCCGGCACGTCCCTGGCCGACATCGCGGCGGCCTCCGACATCTCGAAGGCGGGGCTGCTGCACCACTTCTCCTCCAAGGAGGAGCTCTTCGCTCAGGTACTGGAACGGCGCGACCGCAGGGATCGGGCCGGCCTCCTGGGGGACGGGCGGATCGAGGACCCGTGGGAGTTGCTGGACGCCTTCACCGTCCTGGTCGAGCACAATGCGGAGAATCGCGACCTGGTCGCGATCTACACGGCGACGGCGATCTCCGTGCTGGACGCCGAGCATCCGGCGCACCGATGGTTCGCCGGGCACCTGACGGATTCAGTGACGATGATCGAGGCGGCGCTAGAGCGGGGCAAGAAGGCGGGAACCGTTCGTCCGCAGGCCCCGTCGCGGGTCATCGCTCGGTCGGTCGTGGCGCTCAGCGATGGGCTGCAGATCCAGCGGTTGTGCTCGACGACGTCGGGCAGTGCGGCGGGCGAATGTCTATCGACCACGATGGTCTCGGAGATTCGTCTCCTCATCGACGGGCTGAAGGCGCGCTGGCGCATCGATCCCGGCGCGCGCAGAACCGACTGATCGCTGTCGACTCGCTGAGTGGGCCTTCCAACCATCGGACCCGCGAGTCGCCCCCACGAGCTCTCCGATGAGGTGCGCCCGCGGACACAGCCCCACCGGAGAGCAGGGGGGAGGCCCCGCGCCGCGCGGCGCGGGGCCTCTCGCCGGGCTCGGGGGCGCGGTCCCTGAATCGCGACATCCCCGAACGCTGCGCCAGTCAACGGGGTCCCTGATCCCCTCGTGCCGCTTGCGTTCCGACGGGATAGATCATATGGGGTTCGGACGCAGAAATCCAACTCGACGCCCACGGGGATTCCGCGAGATTCCGTCGAGGCAAGATAACGAATTGATCTCGATCCGCTTCAGGAGGTCACGGAACGGTAACGACGAGCCTTCGAAGGTCCCGCACAGGGGCCGCCGGCCCTGCCCGCCGCCCCGCCGGCCCCGGCGCTCCTCCGAGGCACTCGCCCATGGGAGGATTCGACGCATGCACCAGGACGCAGCCTCGCGGGCCCCCGCCCCGCAGCCGACCATCGAGTTCCGCTCCGCCTACGATCAGGGTTTCGCGCGTGTTGCTGCCGTCACCTTGCCCGTCGTGCTGGCGGACCCGGACGCCAACGCCGCCGCCATCATCGAACGGACTCGCGCTCTGTCCGACGACGGCGTGTGCCTCGTCGCCTTCCCCGAGCTGAGCCTGACCGGCTACTCCATCGACGACCTCGTGCTGAGTGACGTGCTCCTGAACGAGACCCTCGCCGCCATCGAGACCATCCGCGCCGCCAGCGCCGGTCTCCTGCCGGCGATCGTCGTCGGTGCGCCCGTGCGCGTGGCGGGTCGCCTGTACAACTGCGCCCTCGTCATCCAGGGCGGGACGGTGCGCGGCGTCGTGCCCAAGTCCTATCTGCCCGACTACCGCGAGTTCTACGAGAAGCGGCACTTCGCGGCCGGGGACGGCGTCGAGTCCTGCCACCTGACCCTGTCCGGCGTCGGGGATGCCGCCCGCGTCCCCTTCGGCCCCCACCTGCTCTTCGACGTCGAGGACGTGCCGGGCCTGATCTTCCACGTCGAGATCTGCGAAGACATGTGGGTGCCGGTCCCGCCGTCGTCTCTGGCGGCGCTCGCCGGCGCTACCGTGCTCGTCAATCTCTCCGGCTCACCCATCACCGTCGGCAGGGCGGAGGACCGTAAGCTGCTCGCCCGCGCCTCATCCTCGCGCAACCTGGCCGCCTACGTCTTCGCCGCGGCCGGTCAAGGGGAGTCGTCGACGGATCTGGCCTGGGACGGGCAGACCTTCGTCTACGAGAACGGATCCCTGCTCGGCCAGACCGAGCGCTTCCCCGACGGACCGCGGGCCACGGTCGTCGACGTCGATATCGAGGGGTTGATCGCCGAGCGGCTGCGCCAGGGCTCCTTCGATGACAACCGTGTGACGTTCACCGGCGGCGGTCCGGCCGGTCCTCTCGATGAGGGCGCCGCGACCTTCATCGATCCCGGTCGGTTCCGCATCGTCCGTATCGGACGCCGCTCTCTGGCCGCCCCGCGCACCGATATCGGCCTGCGCCGCATCGTCGACCGCTTCCCCTTCGTCCCCGACGACTCGGCCCGCCTGGCCCGGGACTGCTACGAGTCCTACAACATCCAGGTGGCCGGTCTGGTCCAGCGGCTGCGGGCCATCGGGCTTCCCAGGATCATCATCGGGGTCAGCGGCGGCCTGGACTCCACCCACGCGCTCATCGTCGCCGCCCGCGCCGTCGACCGTCTCGGCCTGCCGCGTGAGCGCATCCACGCCATCACCATGCCCGGTTTCGCCACGAGTGCCGAGACCAGGTCCAACGCGCTCGCCCTGGCTAAGGCGCTGGGCTGCCATGTCGAGGAGCTCGACATCCGCCCCGCCGCCGAGCAGATGCTCGCCGCCATCGATCACCCCTACGGGCACGGCGAACGCGGACGCGAGGTGTACGACGTGACTTTCGAGAACGTTCAGGCGGGCCTGCGCACCGACATCCTGTTCCGCGTCGCGGGCCGGCGCGGGGGCATCGTCCTGGGGACCGGGGACCTCTCCGAGCTGGCGCTGGGCTGGTGCACCTTCGGGGTGGGCGATCAGATGGCCCACTACGGCGTTAACGCCGGCATACCCAAGACCCTCATCCAGCACCTCATCCGCTGGGTCGCCGGCGAACGGATCTTCTCGGCGGAGGTCGGGCGGATCCTGCTCGCCATCCTCGCCACCGAGATCAGCCCCGAGCTCGTCCCCGCCGCCGACGGCGAACCCATCCAATCCACTCAGGCGAAGATCGGCCCCTACGCTCTGCAGGATTTCACCCTGTGGCATGTGCTGCGCCGCGGATCGCGACCCAGCCGCATCGCCTTCCTGGCCGAGAAGGCTTGGGCGGACGCGGACGCCGGGCGATGGCCGGCCGGCCTGCCCGACGAGGACAGGACCGCTTACGACCTGGCCACCATCAGGAGATGGGAGCTGCTGTTCTTCCGTCGATTCTTCTCCAACCAGTTCAAGCGCTCCACTCTGCCCAACGGACCGAAAGTCGTGGCGGGCGGCTCGCTGTCCCCGCGTGGGGACTGGCGCATGCCCTCGGACGCCGGCGGCGCCGCTTGGATCGCCGAACTCGAGCGCAATGTCCCCCAGGTCTGAATCCACCGGCCGCCCGCCGGCCCCGCCGGTTCGCACCGGTGCGATCGCATAGGCTGAGACGGTGCGCAAGCTGCTGTCCACGGACCTCGATGGAACGATTGTCTTCAACGCGGCTATTTCCCGGGAGGATCTGGACGCCATGGCCCGATGGCGCGCCGCCGGCAACCTCCTCGTCCCCAATACCGGACGGTCGGTGTCCGCCCTGCGCACTGCGTTGGACGGCTCTCATCTGACCTTCGACTACTCCGTGCTCTACACCGGGGCCGTTCTTGTCAGCTCCGACTACAGCGTTCTGAGGGCCTCCACCCTGCCCGACGGCCTGGCCGAGGAGATCCTCGACCTGCTCCAGGGCGAGGACGGCGTCACCGTCTTCGCCACGACGCTCGACGGCGACCTTCAGCTCTACGACTCGCTCGGCTCCGACACGCGTCTGCTCACCCTGTTCTCACGGGCCTCCTGCACCGACCTGCTCGGACGCACCCTCGTCGGCGTCCCCCTGCGCATAGCCGATGCGGCGCTCCTGGCGCGCACTCAGGCCGAGATCGAGCACCGCTGGGGCGGGACCGTCACGGTCTTCCGCAACCAGAACTTCCTCGACATCGTTCCCCTCGGCTCCTCCAAGGGCGCGGGCCTGAGGGCGCTGGTCGACCTCCTCACCGCCGTCGACGGCCCCTACTCGGGCGAGAGCATCGAGATCTGGAGCGTCGGCGATTCGTGGAACGATATCCCCATGCATCGGGCCGCCGCCCACGCCGTCGCCATGAGCGACTCCCCCGCGGAGGTGACCGACGCCTGCGAGGCCACCACCGTCTCCGTCGCCCGACTCATCGACCGCGTCCTCGCCGCCGACAGCGGGCGATCCCGGTGATGGCCGATTCCCCTTCGGTTCCTCTCGGATTCCATCCGACTTCGTCGACGGCCCTCCTGCGAGACGCCTGACCGGTAAGCTCCCTGAAGGCCGGAGTCGGGGACGTCGGCCGCGACCTGAGGAGAGTTCATGACCGTCGAGATCGTCACCGGATCCACCCCCGAGCTCGTTGAGGCGATGGGACGCCTCATCCCGCAGCTCTCCCGCTCCGCACCGGCGCTGACCGCCGCCGAGTGCGAGGCGCTCGTCGCGCAGAACGGCGTCTACCTCTTCATCTTCCGCTCCGATGAATCCCCGGACGGCGGCGTCCGCCCCATCCTGGGCATGCTCACGCTAGCGACATTCACCATCCCCACGGGGCTGCGCGCCTGGGTCGAGGACGTCGTCGTCGATTCCGCCGCGCGCGGCCAAGGCGCCGGCCGCGCGCTCGTCGAAGCGGCCGTCGCCCATGCCGCCACGCTCGGCGCCCGCACGGTCGACCTCACCTCCCGGCCCTCCCGCGAGGCCGCGAACCGCCTGTACCAGCGTGCCGGCTTCCACCTGCGCGAGACCAACGTCTACCGCTTCACCGGCCGGTGAGAACGGCGCCTCGGCCGCGCGCGGCCGCCCACCATGCGGACGAGAGCGACCGGATCGCGGTGCGTAACTCCGACGTTATCGATGTGGTGCAAACAACGTCTAGGCTACTCTTACGCTCCTGCCCGTCCGGGTGGGGAGCGCATGCACGTCACCAAAAGGAGTGAGCATGGTTGCCGTGATCGTCGCCGCCCATGGGCGCCTGGCGGAGGGGCTGATAGCCTCGTCCGCCATGATCGCCGGTCCGCAGGAGGACCTGGTCGCTGTCACCTTCGACCCCTCGGAGGGCCCGGATGATCTTCTCGCCAAGTACACCGCCGCCGTCGAGAAGTCCCCGAGCGACCGCTATCTGATCCTCGTGGACCTTCTTGGAGGGAGCCCGTACAATGCCGCGGCGCGCTTCGCCGCGGAGCGCGAGGACGCCGACGTCGTCACCGGTGTCAACCTGCCTATGCTCGTCGAGGTCCTCGGTCGCCGCCTGACCGGCGGGAGCCTCCCCGAGCTGGTTGACACGGCGCGAACCGCCGGCGCTGGCGGAGTCAAGGTCCTCTCCGAGATCTTCACCCCCACCACCAACGAATCCGACGACGAAGGAGACGAGCTCTGATGGATATCAAGCTCTTGCGCATCGACTCACGCCTGGTCCACGGCCAGGTGGCCAACAACTGGGCCGGATCCCTCGGAGCCGAGGCCATCCTCGCTGTCTCCGACGGCGCCGCCAACGACGAGTTGCGCAAGACCCTCATGCTCCAGACCGGCGGCGGCAAGGTCAAGGTTCACGTCCTGGGCGTGGAGAAGGCGGGACGCGTCTACAAGAACCCGAAGTACGACTCCATGAAGGCCGTCATCGTCGTCGAGACCCCGGCTGACATCGTCCGCCTGCTCGACCTGGGCGTCGAGGCCGACGAGGTCAACGTCGGCGGCATGACCTTCAAGCAGGGCACCAAGGCCCTGTCCCAGGCCGTCTACATCTCGGACGAGGACGTCAAGGCCTTCCAGGAGATCGACCGCCGGGGGGTGACTCAATACATCCAGCAGGTTCCCTCCACGGGCCGCACGGATCTCATGAGCGCCTTGAAGTCCAAGGGATTCATCTCCTGATCGCCCGCTCGGTCGCGAACGTCGCTGCGAAGCGGGCCGCGACCCGAGTGAGTGTCGTCCCGCCCGAGGAGGGGCATCGACGACTCCGGCACCCGGGCCGCGTCCGGGTGCCCTCTTCCCCACCCCCGCCCCCAGTCAGAAAGCAGTCCCATGCATGACGTCAATATGATTCAGATCATCCTGGTGACGCTCGTAGCCTTTCTAGCCGGCTGCGACTCCGTCCTGGATGAGCGCATGTTCTACCGTCCGATCGTCGCCTGCACCCTCACCGGTCTCGCTCTGGGCGACCCCACCACCGGTATTATCGTCGGCGGCGCCCTCGAGCTGCTGAGTGTGGGCTGGATGAACGTCGGCGCCGCCATGGCGCCCGACGCCGCCCTCGCCTCCACCGTCTCCACCGTCATCGTCATCGTCGGAGGCCAGAGTCAGGACGAGGCTATCGCCGTCGCCGTCCCCCTGGCCATCGCCGGCCAGGCTCTGACCATCTTCGTGCGCACCATCAACGTCTTCTTCGCCCACCAGGCGGACCGATTCGCCGAGAACGCGAACATGCGCGCGATCACGATCATGCACTTCATCGCGCTGGCCCTCCAGGGCCTGCGCGTCGCAGTGCCGACCGCCATCGTCGCGGTGCTCGCCTCCGGCGACAGCGTTCAGAGGGCGCTCAACACCATTCCGGACGTCATCACCCATGGCCTGCAGATCGCCGGCGGGTTCATCGTCGTCGTCGGATACGCCATGGTCATCAACATGATGAGGGCGCGCAAACTCATGCCGTTCTTCTTCATCGGCTTCATCATTGCCACCCTCATGACGACTCTGGACACGGGCATCACGCTTCTCGCCCTGGGCATCCTCGGCGTCTGCCTGGCCTTCATCTACGTCCAGCTCAACCCCGAGTTCCACGAGGCCGTCCGGTTGCCGCAGCCGGCCCCCGCCACAGCGGGCGGAGGCTCCGACGACAGCCTGGACGACGACCTGGACGACGAGCTCGACTGAGCGCGGAAGGAACCACGATCATGACCACTGACACCACTGCGACCACCGATAGCGGCACCACCGCTGCTCCCGAGCGGATGCTCACCACCTCCGACATGTGGAGCATGTACTGGCGCTCCACCTTCCTGCTCGGCTCCTTCAACTTCGAGCGCATGCAGGCCATGGGGTTCTGCCTGACCCTCATGCCGGCGATCAGGAAGTTCTACCCCAACGACAAGACCCAGCAGGCGGCGGCGCTCAAGCGCCACCTGGAGTTCTACAACACCCACCCGTGGATCTCCTCGGTCGTCTTCGGCATCACCGCGGCCATGGAGGAGCAGCGCTCCAAGGGCGGGGATATCGGGGACGACACGATCACCAACGTCAAAGTTGGCCTCATGGGGCCGCTGGCCGGAGTCGGGGACCCCATCTTCTGGGGCACCGCGCGTCCGGTCCTGGGGGCGCTCGGCGCCACCCTGGCGCTGAACGGCTCCTGGCTCGGCCCGCTCGTCTACTTCTTCGGCATCAATATCATTCGCATCGTCGTGCGCTGGTACGGTCTGACGATGGGCTACGATCGCGGCACCGCCATGGTCACCGAGGTCGGCGGCAACCAGCTCAAGCGCATCACCCAGATCGCGGCCGTCACCGGTCTGTTCGTTATGGGGGCTCTGGTCTCCAAGTGGACGAATATCAAGTTCCCCGGCATCGTCACGGAGGCCACCGACTCCACGGACGCGAAGACCGTGCAGGACATTCTGGACAGCCTGCTGCCGGGGTTGGCCGCGCTCGGTCTGACCTTCCTGTGCATGTATCTGCTCAACAAGAAGATCAACGCCCTGTGGATCATCCTGGGCATGTTCGTCATCGGCATCCTGGGCGCCTGGACCGGCTGGCTGGGGCTGTAGGCCTCGAATCAGGACGCACAGCGCAGACGCCGTAGGCGTGCGCGCCGCCCGCGGGCCCACTCGCGGCCGATGACGAGGGGTCGCCGGGGACAGGGTCCCCGGCGACCCCGTCCATCCGCCTCACGGCCCGTTCACCCGGCCACCCGAATTCCGAGGAGTGCACACGTGCCCCAGCTCATCGCCACCGACCTCGATGGCACGATCCTGTTCGACCGCAAGGTCGCGCCCGCCGACCTCGACGCCATGAGACGGTGGCGGGCGGCCGGCAATCTGCTCGTGGTCGATACTGGCAAGTCCGTCTTCTCCACCCGCGACACCCTGGAGCCGGTCGGACTCGCCTTCGATTACGCCGTCGCCTTCACCGGCGCGGTGCTCGCCGACGGCGACTATCGCGTTCTGGCCTCCCGTTTCCTCCCCGACGGCCTGGCCCATGAGATCGTCATGAGCCTGCGCGGAATCGACGGCCTCACCGTCTTCGCCACCACGCTGGAAACCGACTACGTCGTCGAGGACACCTATCACGAGGTGTCCCCGATCCTCCAGGTGTTCGTCCCCATGGAGCCCGAGGAGATGACCGAGCACCGCTTCATCGGCGTGCCCATGCGGGTGCGCGACGACGACGTGCGCCGGCGCATTGTCGAGTGCCTGACCGAACGCTGGGGCGAGGCGATCGAGGTGGTGCGCAATCAGGAGTTCCTCGACGTCATCCCCGCCGGCGCGACCAAGGGCGCCGGGCTCGCCGACCTGCTCGCCCGGCTCACCGGTTCCGACGGGTCCCGCTCCGGCGAGAGCATCGAGACCTGGAGCTTCGGCGACTCGTGGAACGACATCTCCATGCACACCGTCGCCGACCACCCCGTCGCCCTGCCCTGGTCCCCGAAGGAGGTTGTGGCCGCGTGCGAGAGCACGGCGGGCTCCATGGCTGAACTCGTCGAGTCCGTCCTCGGGCCCCGACGGGGCCGGACCACCGCCACCACTACTGCCGGAGAGAAGAGGAACCGATGACGGGACTGGGGACGAGGGTCAGCGACTGGTTCAACGGCGGGAGCCCCGACGGGCGCGCCAAGCTGCGCCAGTGGATGCGCGGCTACAAGGGGGACGCGGACCGTCCGGAGGGCTTCACCTACGGCATGATGGGGCCGGCCACCGGCCTGTCGGTGCTCGCCGGCCTGATCTACCCGCTGACGAAGGGCTACGGCAGCGTCGTCGCGCTCGCCCTGGCGGTCTTCCTGGTGCTGGGACGCCACATGATCGAACGACAGGTGGCCGGCGTCATTTCCGACCTCCAGGAGGCTCAGCGCCAGTACAAGCGCACGAGGGATCCTGAATACCTCGAGTTCACTGACTTGCGCGCTTCCGGTCTGCTCGAGGACAACAAAATGCTCACCGCCCCCACCAAGGCGTGGCTGGCCGAGCAGATCGAGTGGGCCCGCGAGCAGAAGAAGCGCAATGAACAGCGAATGGCGAAGAAGGCGGCCCGCGCCGAGCGTCGTCGGGGCCGCATCCGCGCCGACGCCGCTGACGCCGCCGACGAGGCCGCGCCGGACGGCGTGCAGGAGGAGAAGCGATGACGCCCCCCGGGGACTACGTCAGAGCCGTCCTGTGGGACATGGACGGCACCCTCATGAACTCCCAGCCGCTGTGGGACGAATCCTTCCGGCGTCGCTGCGAGCAGCGCGGCGGGAGCGTGACTGACGAGCAGGTCGTCTCGATCGCGGGCGCGTCCATCGCCCGCACCTGCGAGATCATCGCCGCTACCGGTGCCACGGACTCGCCCCACGACCCGGCCACCACGGAGCTGTTCGCCCTCATCGCCGCCGACGTGGCCAACGCCGTGCGCACCGAGCCGCCGATCGTGCCCGGCGCCCCCAGGATCACCTCGATGCTCGCCGAGATCGGTCTGGCGCAGGTCATCGTCACCCAGTCCCCGCGTCGCATCGTCGAGTCGGTCGCCCACGCGCTCGGCGACGTGTTCGTCGAGCTCGTCACCGGCGATGACGGGCTGCCGGGCAAGCCCGCCCCCGCGCCCTACGCGACGGCCATCGAGCTGCTCGACCTCGAGCCCGCCGAATGCGTCGCCGTTGAGGACTCGGCCACGGGCGCGGCCTCCGCGCGCTCGAACGACCTGCGGGTTATCCAGGTGGGCGGCACCAAGCACTTCCCTGGCGACCCCGGCCTGATCGTCGTGGACGGACTGACCTCGATCACGCCGCACCTCCTGCTGTGGGACGACGTCGGCCGGTAGAATGCCGGGTCTACAGACCGACCGACTCCAGCCAGGCGTCCAGTACCGCGCGGCCGGCCGGGATCAGCCGCTCGCCGTGCACGACGGCGCCTTCGCGCACCGCCGCCGGGTCGATGCCGTTGGAGGCCAGCTCATGGGCGTGCCCGATGAGCCAGCGCTCGATGCGCGCCGGATCCGCCTCCAGGTGGAACTGGAGACCCAAGGCTGCGGGCAGGGCGAAGGCCTGGACCGGTGTCGTCGGGGTGGAGGCCAGGATGCGCGCCCCCTCGGCCTCGGCGGGCAGGACGATGCGCTCGCCGTGCCAGTGCAGCACGGCGAGACCCTCAATCGGCCGCAGCGTTCCGACGCCGTCGGGGGTGAGCGCGACCGGCGCCCACCCGATCTCCGGGTCTGCGGGGACTACCCGTCCGCCCGCAGCCGTTGCGATGAGCTGAGCGCCCAGGCAGATGCCGAGGGTCGGCCCGCCGATCGCCAGCCGCCGGCGCACGGCGTCGAGCTCGGCCGTCAGCACCGGGTAGGCGCGCTGATCGCCCACTCCGATTGGCCCTCCCAGGACGACGAGCAGGTCGGCGTCATCGGCCGGGCCGCCGGACGCGAGGACGGAGGGCGCATCGCCGCCGGCGTCCCAGTAGACGACCTCCAGCCCGTGGCCGGCTAGAACCGGTGCGGCGATGCCGAGGTCCTCGAAGGCGACGTGGCGGATGACGAGTGCGCGGGTCATGAGGGTTCCTCCCTGCTGCGGTTGCGGACACGCTACGACGGAGTTCGGAACACGCCCGTCACACCGGTGCTCGCGACCCCCGGTGCGCCTTAGACGGTCGAAGGGGAGATCGCACGGGCGGGGCGCGTTCAGCGCACCAGCTCGACGAGCACCTCGGCGTGGTCGGTATGCGGAAACATGTCGAACAGGCGCGCCCGGCGCGCACGCAGCGACGGCATGCACGCCAGATCGGCCGCCAGGGAGGCCGGGTTGCACGAGGAGTACAGCACTCGCGGCACCCCCGATTCCTCGATCCGACCGGCCAGGTCCGCCCCGATCCCGCGCCGCGGCGGGTTGACGACCAGCAGATCCGGCGTCACCCCGGTCCCCGGGGCGAGCACACGGGCATCGCCGGTCTCGAAGCGAGCGGCGGCGGGCTCCAGCCCCATGAGTGCGGCCGCGTCCCGGGCGCCCGCAATGGCCGGGGCCGAGATTTCGACGCCGAGGACCCGGCGCCCCGGACGGGCGAGCGCCAGAGCGAAACCGCCCACGCCGCAGAACAGATCCCACACTTCGGCGGGACGGGGGAGAGCGGCGGGAACGTCGTCGGCCCAGGCCCGAGCCGTCGCGTAGAGCCTCTCGGCCACACCCGTGTTCGTCTGGAAGAAGGAGCGCGTCGGCAGCAGCAGCGGCAGCTCGACGACGACGCGGGCGCCCGCGGAACGTCCGGTGAGGGCGCCCTCGCCGTCGGCGGCGCGCTGCGCGCCGGGAAGGACCAATCGCATGAGAAGACGGTCGCCGCCCGGCTCGTCGGTGAGTACGATCTCCTTCTCCCCTTCGATTACCGCCTGGTGCACCGGCTGGAGGTTGACCGAGACGACCGCGATCGTCGGCAGGTCCCGACGCAGCCGCGGCAGGGCCCGCCGCAGCGCCCCCAGATGACGTCGGCTGCGCAGGACGAAGCGGATCATGAGGTCGCCGTCGGGGGAGGCCGTCACGAGCAGGTGCTTGAGTTCGCCGCGCCGTGCGGACACGTCGTAGGGGATAAGTCTGAGATCGCCGATCAGACGGGCCAGCACCGGCAGCGCCCGGCGGATCGCCGGCACGTGCACGGGGCACGAGCGCAGATCGGTGCCACGGCCGGCGCGGTCCAGAACGCCGAGCACCGGCGCCCCCGCCCGTCCCGACACCGCCATCTTCGCCTTGTTGCGGAAGGCGCTGCGAGCGCTCGGCACGGGGGACTGCCAGGTGTCGTCGTCGATCGGGGGCAGCAGCCTCGCGACGCGCTGCTGCTTGCGGGCGAGCTGGAGGACGAGCGGAATGCCCTGGTGCGGGCAGGAGCGGCAGGCGCCGCTGCGATGCAGCGGGCAGAAGGCGGCCGACGACGGCCGGTGGCGAGTGTCGACGCGCATGGGGACATTCTGAGCTCTCCCCGATGCGGCGGCGACCGGCGCAGGGGCCCGCCGCTGCGCTGATTCGCGACCCGACCCGGCCCGCGCGCCCACAACGCGACATCGCCGCTGCGCCGCCTCCGGCTCCGCCCCGACCGCGCCGGCGCGCGTCGGGCACACTGTGCCCATGAGCGAGCACACCCCCGCCGAACCGGACGCCACGACGCCCCTCATCCCGCGCATCGGCATCGGCGCAGACGTCCACGCCTTCGCCGCCGACCCCGCCGCGCCTCTGCACCTGGCCTGCCTGACCTGGCCCGGGGAGGTGGGACTGGCCGGTCACTCGGACGGCGACGTCGTCGCCCACGCCTGCTGCGACGCCCTCTTCTCCGCCGCCGGCCTGGGAGATCTGGGCAGCAACATCGGCACTGCGGAGCCGCAGTGGAGGGGAGCCTCCGGCGGTGCGCTCCTGGCCGAGGCCGCCCGCCGGGTGCGTGCGGCCGGTTACGAGATCGGCAACGTCTCCGTCCAACTGATCGGGGCCCGTCCCCGTGTCGCCGAGCGCACCGGCGAGGCCCGCGCCGCGCTGAGCGCCGCCGCCGGGGCCGATGTCTCCTTCTGCGCCACCACCACCGACCGCCTCGGCTTCCTCGGGCGCGAGGAGGGGCTGGCTGCACTCGCCACCGCGCTGATCTACCGCCCGGGCCATTCGCGGAACTGACGCCGATCGGACGCCCTTGCCTCACCGGCTAGGCTTGCCCTCGTGAGCAACGACCGCACCGAGCGCCCTGCACCGAACCTGCGCCTGTACGACTCCGCCGCGCGCGCCGTCGTGCCCTTGACTCCCACCGTCACCCCCGGAACGGTCGCCATCTACCTGTGCGGCGCCACCGTCCAGGGCTCGCCCCACATCGGCCATATGCGCTCGGCCATCGCCTTTGACGTGCTGCGCCGCTGGCTGGAGCGCTCCGGGCAACGGGTCGTGCTCATCCGCAACGTCACCGATATCGACGACAAGATCCTCGCCAAGTCGACCGCCGCCGACCCGCCCGTGGAGTGGTGGGCTTGGGCCCAGCGCTACGAGCGCGAGTTCGACGCCGCCTACCGGGCCCTGGGCGTGGCTCCCCCCACCTACGAGCCGCGCGCCACCGGGCACGTCCCTGAGATGATCGACCTCGTCCAGCGCCTGCTGGACGCCGGGCACGCCTACGTCGGCGAGCGCGGCAACGTCTACTTCGACGTGCGCTCTCTGAGCGACTACGGGTCGCTGACCAACCAGAGGGTGGAGGATCTGGCCACCACCGAGGACGAGTCCCAGATCGACGACGACGTCGAGGCGGACAAGCGCGACCCGCGCGATTTCGCCCTGTGGAAGGCCGCCAGGCCCGCCGAACCCGCCGACGCCGCCTGGGACGCCCCCTGGGGGCGCGGCCGGCCCGGCTGGCACCTGGAGTGCTCGGCCATGAGCAGACGCTACCTGGGGGAGGTCTTCGACATCCATGGCGGGGGCATCGATCTGCGCTTCCCTCACCACGAGAACGAGCAGGCCCAGTCCCACGGCGCCGGCTGGGGCTTCGCCCGCCACTGGGTCCACAACGCCTGGGTCACCGTCAAGGGCGAGAAGATGAGCAAGTCGCTGGGCAATTCGCTCGTGGTCGCCGAGCTGCTGAAGACCTACGACGCGCCCGTGCTGCGCCTGGCTCTGGGCACCGTCCACCACCGCTCCACCGTGGAGTTCTCCGATGAGACCCTCGCCGACGCCGCCGGCCTGTGGGAGCGGCTGAGCGGCGCCGTGCTGCGCGCCCGCGAGGAGACCGGAGGCGGGAGGACGAGCCCGGTGGACGCCGCCGTGGAGACGGTTCGCGCACGCGCACTCCCGGCGGAGTACACGGCCGCCATGGACGAGGATCTCAATCTCGCCGGGGCCATGGCCGTCGTTCACGCCACGCTCAAGCGGCTCAACACGGTGCTCGCGGCCCGCGTGTCCGAGCGCGACGCCGTCGTCGACGCGGCGCTGGACCTGCGCTCCCAGCTGGACGTCATGGGACTGGATCCGCTCGCTGAGCCCTGGCGATCCCGCGTGCTGGGCACGGGGCCGGCTGGTGCCGACGGTGCGGCTGCGGATGCTCTCGACCACCTCGTCACAGCTCTGCTCGATCAGCGCGCCGAGGCGCGCGCCGCCAGGGACTGGGCCCGTGCGGACGCCCTGCGCGACGAACTGACCGCGGCCGGGGTGGTCGTCGAGGATTCGGCCGCCGGCGCCCGCTGGCATGTGGCCTGAGACGGAATGCGAAGACCGGAGAGGACACCCATGCCCGGAAATGAGCGCTACCCCGGCCCCAGACGGCGGCCCGGCTCCAAGAAGGGGCCCACGAAGGGCTCCGGCGGCAGGCGTCGCAAAGGGTTGGAGGGGCGCGGCCCCACGCCCAGGGCGGAGGACCGCGTCGGTCACCCCAGGGCGCGGGCGAAGGCGCGGGCCGAGGCGCGCGCTGCCCGGCCCACGCACGCCAAGCGCTTGGAGAGGGCCAGGGAGGGCTTCGCCGTGCCCGCGGACCACGAGGTCGTCTGCGGCCGCAATGCGGTGGCCGAGGCCGCCCGCGCCGGCATCCCGATCGTGCGCGTCTTCATGGCCGTCTCCGCGGAGTCGGACGACCGCCTGGCCGCCGTCGTGCGACGTGCGACTCTGCTGGGCGCGCCCATGGTCGAGGCGACTCGGCTCGACCTGGAGGCGCTCACCGGCGGCGCCGCTCATCAGGGTGTGGCCATCGAGGTGCCCGCCTACGAGTACGTCCGCGCCCGCGACCTGCTCGAGCGCGCCCGGGACGCCGGCCGTACGCCATTGCTCATCGCTCTGGACCGCGTCACCGACCCCCACAACTTCGGGGCGATTCTGCGCAGTGCCGGGGCTTTCGGAGCCGACGGCGTGATCATCCCCGAGCGGCGCTCCGTCGGGGTCAACGTCACCGTGTGGAAAGTGTCGGCCGGGGCGGCCGCCCGGGTGAGCGTGGCCCGTGAGACGAATCTCGTGCGCACCCTGACCGCCCTGAAGAGGGAGGGCTGCTTCGTCGTCGGGCTCGACGGCGGGGGGGAGACGATGGTCGAGGATCTCGCTCTCGCCAACGCCCCGCTCGTCGTCGTCACCGGCGCCGAGGGCGCGGGTCTGTCCCGCCTCGTGCGCGAAACCTGCGATGTCATCGCCTCCATACCGATCGCCGGCGCGGTCGAGTCGCTCAACGCGGCGGTGGCCACCGGCATCGGCCTGTACGAGGTCGATCGACTGCGGCGGGCGGCCCGTGCCGAGGACGCCGATGCTGCGGGCGCCACCGGACACGCGGGTGGGGCCTGAGACCGCCTCCGGCGCGCAGGCTGGTGCGCCTGGTCGCCGCCCGCACGGACCCGGGCGGCCCGCTAGGGGCTGACCCGCGTGCCCGTTGCTGACACAATGGATGTGAGAACCGTACCCCGTACTCATTCGGACCGACCGCGCCGCGGCCAGTCCCGGCCGGCTAGGAGGCCCCCATGGCTCAGGACACCGCGCAGCGCTGGAATCGCACCGAGGGCGTGCTCGTCGCCCCGGGCACCGGGCCGGATGCGGTCGCCGATCGCCTTGCCGCTCAGCGGGTCGTCGCCCGTCTCGAATGGTTCCCCTCCAGCTCTCACCTGTTGTCGGTGACGCTCATGACGGATGCGCGCGGCCGCGTCGCGGTCGCCCCGCCCGAGGGCGATGGGGTGACGGCCGGCGCCGGCGTCAGCGAGTTGGCCGAGGCCCTGGCCCGCGATTTGGAGGCGGACGTGACCATCGGCCCGGCCTCCTTCAATGCGCTGCCCGACGACGTCGTCCTGCCCGAGGTTCCCGGCGACCCCGGGCCGACCACCCGCACGCTCGTGGTCTCCCCGCTGAGCGCCTACATGGTGCCCCTGCAGGCGACGTTGCTGGAGCGGCCGCTCGCTGTCGCCTCCGTGTCCGGCCTAAACCGCCGGATCGTCATGTACTCCGGTGATGGTGCGGGCCTGGGCGCCTTCGGCTGGGATGAGGAATCCCTGCCGGCGCTCGTCCTGACCGTCGATGAGCGAGATGTCGCCGCGCGCGCGATCTCCACCGGGGAGAGCGAAGACGACGCCGTCTTCTCCTGGGGCATGACCTCGCGCTACGTGTGGGGCGGGGTTGGCGATCCGGGGCCGGAGTTGCGCGCGCTCGTGACCGAGCATCTGACCGACTCGACGGATGCGTCCCTCATCGCCTCCACCGTGCCGGGCGCCGACGTCGAGGAGGTCGCCGCGGCCTTCGCGACCCCGGGGCTGGAGGGCATTGTTGCGCTCGCCCGCGCCCTGGGTCTGCCCGACTGGGTCGGCTCCGTCCTGGCGGGGCGGCTGGCACCGGCGGAGGCGCCCGGAGCCGTCGTCCATGAGCCCCGCGGATTGTCCAACGCCGTGGGCCGCAGCGTCGGCCTGCTACTGCAGGACCCCTCTACTCCGGGCTCGGCCTTCTGGCAGTCCTACGTCCGCACGGTCACCGAGATGCCCTGGGTCGTGCGTGGTGCGGCCATCGCCGAGGCGGGCCTGGGCGGTGCGCTGATGGGTACGGCAGTGCGCCATTACCGTCGGACCGGCCGCGCCCCCGGCGGGCTGGTGGGCGTGGGGATCGTGCTGCTGGTGGACGCGGTGGCCGAGACCTCGTTGGCCTCCTGGACCCGTCATCGCGAGCTGCGTCGACGGGCCGATGAGGAGATGGCGCTGGTCGCCGAAGAGCTCGGGGCCTGACCGGAACCCATTGGTTGAGATGCGCACGTCGCATTCCGGCGTGCGATGCCCGCTGAAGACCGACCCGCTCCTCGGGGAGGCGGACGGCGCGGTCGCGGTCCCGGACCTGAGGGCCGATGACGTCGGGGTCAATCATTGTCATAGAATGTCCATTGCCGGTGCCAATATGCTGACATTAACGCTGTATGGCACCCTATTGACATGAAGGACGTGGTGGATACCAGTGCCCTCATCGGCTATCGGCTCAAGCGGGCTCAGATCTCCCTGCGGTCGCGGATGGACGAGGGGCTGCGCCCTCTCGGGCTCACCTCGCCGCAATACGCCTGCCTCGAGCTTATTCAGCGCCGGCCGGGAGCATCGAGCGCCGAGCTCGCTCGGGCCGCCTTCGTCACGCGTCAGACGATGAGCACGCTCCTCAAGGGTCTCGTGGCCCGGGGGCTGGTCGAGCGGTCCGAGCGCGCCTGCGCAGGAAGAGCGATGCCGACCGGGCTCACCGCCGAGGGTGGTGATCTTCTGCGCCGCGCCTCCGCCGTCGTGCGTGAGGTCGAGTCACGGATGATCTCGCGGCTCTCGGACACTCAGGTCGAGGCGCTCGGCGAGGCCCTCAGCAGATGCGCCGAGGCCCTGTCCGCCGACTGAGGACCCGGCCGGCCTCGGACGGCCTCGTCATTCTCCGACGGCGCTGACGCCCGTCGCCGGCTACTCGCCCTTGAACCTCATACCGGCGGTGAATCCCATGGGGTTGAGCTCGTAGGCCATGGCCATTTCCTCGTCGCGGGCGGCGAACGCCTCGTCGTCGGCGACGTCGTCGTTCTCCTCCTCGCCGTCGAAGATGGCAGCCATCTCCTGGGTGTCCCCGAGCGAGAGGTAGGACTGCTCGTCCCGGTACTGGGGCAGAACCTTCTGCACGTAGTCCTGGGTCGCCTCTTCGGTGGTGATGTCCCGCTGCTGGGCTTCGGACATGTACCAGCGGTGCTCGAGAACCTCGTGGAAGATCTCCGCCGGCTCGAGTTTACGGCGCAGCTCCAGTGGGACCGCCCGGATGGTCGGTTCGAAGACCTCGGCCAGCCAGGCGTGAGCGACCAGTTCGATCGGGTCGTCCTGCCGGCCGGTGTAGGCTCGGAAGGCTTCGAGATCGTTGAGCATGCGCTGCCCCTGACGTTCCTGCACGTCAAGACCGGTCAGACGCATCACCTGGCGGTGGTAGTGGCCGGCGTCGACGACCTTGGGCTGAATGACCATGCGTGTGCCCGAGCCGTCGGCCTGTGTCTTCATCATGAGTTCGCCCACGTCGAATCCCAGCTTGTTGAGCCGCTCAATGCGCTGGCCCACGCGCCACCGCTCGCCCATGTCGAAGGTCTCCGCACCGGTGAGCACCTCCCACAGGTCGGTGTAGCGGGTCACGATGCAATCGCCGACCTCGACGGTGTCGACGCTGGGTTCCAGCAGCGCGCCGGCCTGGAGGTCCATGAGCTCGCCGATGATGTTGGTGCGGGCGATGTCGATGTCGTACAGGCGTTTGCCCTCAGTGAGCCCCTCCGTGTACAGCTCACCGGTCTCAGCGTCGACGAGGTAGGCGGCGAAGGCCCCCGCGTCGCGTCGGAACAGCGTGTTGGACAGGGACACATCCCCCCAGTAGAAGCCGAGCAGGTGCAGGCGCACGAGCAGAACCGCCAGAGCGTCGATCAGACGCGTGGCCGTTTCGGGGCGCATGTACTGGCTGAACAGGGCGCGGTAGGGAAGTGAGTAGGCCAAGTGCTCTGTGACGAGCACCGAGTTGAGGGCATGGCCCGACAGGTCCGTGCGTCCGGTGATGACGGCGGTGGGGGTCACGCACGGCGCCCCCAGGCGCAGGAGGTTGCGAAGCATCTCGTACTCGCGGTAGGCGACCGTCTCGCCGATCTCCTTGACGGCGATGACGCGGTCGGACAGGTTGACGAAGCGCACGATGTGTCGTGACAGGCCGCGCGGCAGCGCCGCGAGAACCTCCGACGGCCATTCCTCCAGCGGGATCTCCCAGGGCAGGTCGAGCAACGCGGGGTCGATGGTGGCCGCGGTGATCTGCATGGACTGGGGCATGCGACGATTCTCCCAGGAAACTGCTCCGACGGCGACGCGAGAGCGCACCGGCGCTTGGACTGGATCGTGATTCCCCGAGCTGCCGGGCGTTTCCTCCGGTGCGATGTCGGCGTGTCGGAGTGGAGCCGTGCCGGATGTCGTGCGTGTCGCGCCGCGCCACGGCTTCATCCGGTGGGTGTGGTTCAGCCGGTCAGGTGCGTGGACTCATTGGGCATCGTTCTCGCCGTCGTCGGTGGCGATCTGGGCGGCGATCTGAGCGGCCGCCGCGGAGAAGTCTTCGACTAGCTGGTGGTCTTGGGCTTGGGCCAGGAACACCAGATGAGCGATAGCGTCCTCCACACCCAGCAAGCGGGCCTCCATACGCCCGGTGAAGCAATAGGCCGGCGTGAACCCGTACACCTGCCCCTCACCCACCGGGCCCAAACGCTCGATCGCCTCATCCACCACCAACCGCCCCGACACCTCATCCTCGAACACGTCCTTAAGCGGCGAGATGAAGATGCGACAGCCCATGCGCTCGCGCATGACCGGGTCGCTCATACGCCGAGCGTCACCGGCGCTGGGCCACAGGGTGCCCAGTATCGGGTCGACGTCCAGGGCGGGGCCGGAGATCTCCCCCCACAACTTCATGTCGCCCATGGCGGTGCGGTTCAGGCACCACCACTTCTGGTCGGGGAAGGGCAGGGCCGTCCCCTCCACCCACGCGTCGACCACCGGGGCCCACACCAGCGGATCAGTGATCCAGAACCGACCGTCAGCGAACCCGTCGAACCCGAACCGCCGCCACACATACAGCACCGACTCCGGCAGCACACCCGAGAACCGCTCCACATGCTCCCCACTTATCCCATGCCCCGCACCCATCGGATAATACTGGTGATACCCCAGCAGATCCTCCTGCAACGACGACTCCACTCGCTCCAGATCAACCATGACCCCACCCTAACAACCACCACCACACACCACCGGCCATGTCCGGATGCGCACGCCGTCCTCAGTCCATTCGGCGGCCGGTCCCGCCCCTGATGTCAGGGGCGGGACCGGCCGAATAGCGACGCCGTCGGGCTGATGGATGCCGTTGACTCAGGCGGGAAGACGCTCGCCGGTCGAGGCGGAGAAGATGTGCTCCTCGCCCGGCTTGATGCGCACATAGACGTTCTCACCCGAGTTCGGCGCGGTGCGCGGAGGAACGCGGACGATGATCTGACTGGAATCCTCACCGGAACCCAGCTTGTCCTCCGACTTCTCGGCTCCGACGAGCTCGCCGTAGATATAGGCGTCGGAGCCGAGCTCCTCGACGAAGGACAGGCGCACCGGAATGGAGTGCTCGTCCTCTGCGGAGACGACCTCGAGGGACTCGGGGCGGAATCCGATGGTGACCTTGCCGTTGTCCTCGGGCGCGATGGCATCGAGGGTGGCGCGGCTCAGCGGGATCTTGGCCTCGCCGATGGTGGCGACCTCACCGTCGACCGTGAACTGGCCCAGGTTCATGGCCGGCGACCCGATGAAGCCGGCGACGAACTCGTTGGCGGGCTTGTCGTACATCTCGCGCGGGGTGCCGACCTGCTGGAGGACTCCATCCTTGAGCACCGCGATGCGATCGCCCATGGTGAGGGCCTCGGTCTGGTCGTGCGTGACGTAGACGGTCGTGACGCCCAGCGAGCGCTGCAGGGAGGCGATCTGCGTGCGGGTCTGAACGCGCAGCTTGGCGTCCAGGTTGGACAGCGGCTCGTCCATGAGGAAGACCTTGGGCTTGCGCACGATGGCACGGCCCATGGCGACGCGCTGGCGCTGGCCGCCGGAGAGAGCCTTCGGCTTGCGGTCGAGGTACTCGGTCAGGCCGAGGATCTTGGCCGCCTCCCTGACCCGCTTGTCGATCTCGTCTTTAGGGGTGCCCGCAATCTTGAGGGCGAAGCCCATGTTGTCGTGCACGCTCATATGCGGGTACAGGGCGTAGTTCTGGAAGACCATGGCGATGTCGCGGTCCTTGGGCTGGACATCGGTGACGTCCTTGTCCCCGATGAGAATGCGCCCGGAGTTGACGTCCTCCAGACCGGCGAGCATGCGCAGAGAAGTGGACTTGCCGCATCCGGAGGGGCCGACCAGGACGAGGAACTCGCCGTCGGAGATCGCGAGGTTCAGCGCGTCCACGCTCGGGCGGTCATTGCCCGGGTAGATGCGGGTGGCGTGATCGAAAGTCACCGTTGCCATGAGTGGTATCCCTTCACCGGCAGGTACGTGCCGGACGATCCGTTGTGAAAGGTGCCGAATGCGTGTCCGCATTGACACGTGCGCTCGGCCGGTCGGTCGCGCGCAGGGCTCATGCTGTCACAGGTTTGGCATGGCCCGGTAGATCTACGGGGTTCCACTCGCTCCGGATGACGGTGAAGCCCCTCACATCCCATGTCGCGACGGGGGTGCCCGGTACTGTGGGCGTCATGACGCAGAACCCGGACCTGGGAGCAGGCACTCCGATTTCCCTGGCGGGACTTCGCGCCGGCACCGAGGTCGGGGGATACCGGCTGATCCGGCGGCTGGGGGCCGGCGGTATGGGCGTGGTCTGGGAGGTCGCCGATGGCGCGGGCAACCACATCGCCATGAAGATCCTTCACCCTCAGATCGCCGCGGATCCCATGGCGAGGCGCCGTCTGGACCGGGAGGCCTCGGTCCTGGCGCGCGTCAGGGATTCCCGCGTCGCCCGCATCCTCGATATCGAGACCGGTGATGGCGCCGACGGGACCGGCGTCACCTTCGTCATCACCGAGCTCGTCGACGGGCCCACCCTTCAGTACGAGGTCGACCACGAGGGCGCCTACGACCTGACCACCGACGCGCGCGATCTGGCGGACCTGGCCCACGGGCTGGTCGACTCGCTGTCGGCGGTCCACGCCGCCGGTGTCATCCACCGCGATCTCAAACCGTCCAACGTCATGCTCGGCGCGCAGGGCCCGGTTCTCATCGACTTCGGCATCGCCCAGGTCGCCGACGACGTCCGTCTGACGCAGACCGGTCAGGTCACCGGCACCCCCGGCTTCATCCCGCCGGAGATGCTCGACGGCGACGAGCCCAGCCCCGACGTCGACTGGTACGCCTGCGCGGGTGTGCTCCTGTTCGCCGTCACCGGTCAGGCCCCCTTCGGATCGGGCCCCTGGCAAGCCGTTTTCCGGCGCGTCTACGCCGGCAGTCCCGAGCTCGGCTCGCTTGAGGAGGACTGCCCGGCACTGGCGCGGGCCTTCGCCGCCGCCCTCGCACCGCGGGTCGCCGACCGACTCGCCATCGAGGATCTGCTGCGCGTCCTCGATGAGATCGCCGACGGCGGAACGGGACAGGAGGCTATCGATGAGGCTCTCGGAGCCGAGGCGGATGAGGCCGATGAAGCCGATGCGGCCACCAGTACCTTCGCTTCGGGTTACGGCGTCGTCGGTGCTCAGCACTCCACCGGTTACGGCTCCGGCCCCAGCGCGCCGTCGGCCAGCGGGTACGGCGACGGGGCGTCGGGGCCCTCCGCCGGTGCCGGCCCGCACGGTGGTCGTGCGTCGCCGGCCGACTACGGCTACGTCGGCGCAGCTGGCGGGCCGGGGACCCCGGCGGCGGGCCCCGGTCGGAACAGCGAAGCGTCTCCAGCCTTCAGCCCCGGCGGGGGTCCTGCCCCCGAGGCGATGGCATCGGGCGGCGGGATGCCCGTGGCTTACGCGCCGGGCAGCGGATCCAGCGGATACCCCGCCCCGGGCGGACCGGCCCGCCGGCCCTCGCCCGCTCCCATGCCCGTTCAGCAGCCGGCGGTCATGTCCGCGCGCGTGCCGGTGGGACCGGCGGCGCTGCAGCCGGCGCTCCCGCAGCCGGCGCCGATGGCGCGCCGACCCGGCGCCGAGTGGCCGTACGCCGGTCCGGCGATGGGGTCCTCGCTACCTGATTGGGCTCGCGAACCGCGCCGCCATCCGTTCGTGGTCTTCTCCCTGTTCGTGCTCCTGGTGTCGCTGTCGGCCAGTATCCCCGTCTGGGTGATGCTCGTGTACGCGGTGCTCCTGGTCGTGGCGGGAACCGTGGGTCGGGCCGACGACGCCCGGCGGTGGCGCCGTCTGGAGGCCGGTCGCGTCTGCGCCGGGGACACCTCGCGCATGTGGGCGGCCATGCCCTGGTACCTCGTGAGCTCGTTCGTGACTAACGTCTTCGCACTCATCCCGGCCCTCATCGTCTCCACCATCATTTTCCTCCTGGCCGGCGGGTCGCTGCTGGGGGAGAGCAGCGGCTCGACTCCAACGATTCTGGAGGACTGGGCCTCCTACGATCGCGGCAGCCTGCTCATGTGCTGCGTGACAGCGCCGATGCTCCTTGTCGCCTGGATGGTGCCGTGGGGCTCATCGACGCGACGCGGGGCGGCGCGCATGATCGGAGCCGCCCTGGGCACCAGGAGCCGGCTCGTCATCGGCACCGTCGTCGTGCTCGCGCTGGCCGCGGGCGTGTTCGTCCTCCACGGGCTGGGCATTCTTCCTCCCGCCTGGCTGCACCCCTTCGCCACGACGACCGCGGGTTGAGCGGGCCTGAGCGGGCCGAGGCCGGAGCGTGAGGCAGGCCGCAGTGTTCGGACGGTGCTTATGGGGCGATGGCCAGGCAGAATACCCATGTCATGCCGTCAGGACTGTTAAGCCTTGTGCGGTCCTGTAGCCGATTTGAGGAGTCCTCGTGGCCTCGAACACACCCCGTCCGACTAAGGCCGAGCGCCGTGCGGCGGCCCGTGCCAAGGCGAAGGCGCTCCGGGAGGAGCAGGAGCGACGAGAGCGCCGCGCCAAGATCACGCGGCGAAGCCTGCTCGGGGCGGCCACGGTGGTTGTTGTTGGCGCCGGGGCCGGGCTCGTCGTCTACTCGCGGAAGAACACCGTCGTGGGCAATTCCTTCCCGGGCGTGGCCGAGGCCGACGGCTCGGTGACCTTCGGTGCCCCGCTGACACCGGGCACCTCCAACGACGGCGCTCCCGTCCTCGACGTCTTCTTCGATTACTCCTGCCATTTCTGCGCGGCCTTCGACACTCTCCACACCGAGGAGATCACCACGCTCCTGCGCGACGGCAGGATCACTCTGGCGCTGCGCCCCTGCAAGATCCTCGGTCAGAATTGGACCGACATCGTCATGAACGGCATGGGCCTGGTGCTCGACCAGCAGCCCGACACGGCGCTGGACTTCCACAACGCCGCCTTCTCCCTCTTCTCCGAGATCTACAACTCTCAGGACGGCAACCGCCTGACGGTCGACGAGCTCGCCAGCACTGCGAAGAGTACCGGCGTATCGGGGAGCATCGTCGACGCCTTCAACAAGACGGTGAAGGACAACTCCTACGGCACGTGGACGGAGACCGGCACTGGGACCTTCAAGGACAAGGGGCTGCAATCGACCCCGACCGTCCTGCTCGACGGCACGCAGCTCGATCTGCAGACCCTCTCCACCGAGACCGCTTTGACGGAGGCGGTCGACGGCCTGGCGGGCGGCGCCTCGGGGACTCCGGCCCCGGGCGACGACGGCCAGGCTCCCGCCGAGGGCGGCGCCGCGTCGGCCGAGTCCTCCTCGACGGCGGCCGGGTGACCCCGCGCTCGTGGCCGACCCTGTAGGCTCATGGGCACGCCGCGTTAGCTCAGTTGGCAGAGCAGCTGTCTTGTAAACAGCAGGTCGCCGGTTCGAGCCCGGCACGCGGCTCCGCGACGGCGAGCCCGGGCGGCTCCGCGGCAACAGCGAGTAAGGTGACCCTTATTCCTTGAGAAATCGATTCGTTCGCCGTGCCGCGACGAACCGCGACACGCTGACAAGCCGTAAGGAGCCCGTCCGTGACCAGCCGCTGGGATATCTACGACGCCCTCATCGATGATCTGCCCGAGGACGTGACTGTGACCGTCTCCGACCGCGGCGCCCGGTGGACCCGGGTGCTCAACTCTGCCGGGGGCGTCGGCTCGGCGTGGACCATGCGAGGCGTGAGCCGCCCGGCGCTCTCCGCCGATCTCCCGGATGCGGGCCGCCCGGTCCGCGACGTCGCCGCCCTGGTGCGCAGCTGGAACCTGGCCGAGGCCAGTGTCGGACTGGCCGCCATCAACTCGTGGTACTCCCGGCCCGAGGTCGCCGCTGAGCACGGCTTCGTGCCCACCGGCGCGGGGCTGACCTGGCGCGAGGTCTTCGACCCCTACGCTGACGCCGTCGAGGGTCGCACCGTTGCGATCGTCGGGCACTTCCCCTTCGCTCGCCGCGCCCTGTGGAGGGCCGCCGACCTGCAGACCCTGGAGCGTACCCCCGAACCGGGGGACTATCCGGACACGGCCTGCGAGTACCTGCTGCCCGAGGCCGACTACGTCTTCATCTCCTCGTCGAGCTTCGTCAACAAGACGGCCCCCCGGCTTCTCGATCTGGCGGTCGGCGGAGGCGCGCACACAGTGCTCGTGGGCCCGTCCACCCCCATGCACCCGCTCCTGCTCGATCTGGGCGTGGACACAGTCACCGGCTACATCCCCGACCCCGAGGCCGCCTCGGCCGACACCATCAAGACGCTGTCGGCCTCCGGTGAGATCGGCCCGGGCGCGCGCATGCATCAGCACCGCGCCGCCACCCCGGTGCGTCAGTAGGCCGCGGGGCATGCACTGGGACCGGGCGGTCCGGTGCGGGGGTCCGGCCCGCTTCGGGGAACGGGCGTCGTCTCAGGGAAGGCGCCAGTCCACGGGCTGCGCGCCCAGCCGGGTCAGTTCGGCATTGGCGCGGCTGAAGGGCTTGGATCCGAAGAATCCGCGCGAGGCGCTCAGCGGGGAGGGGTGCGGTGAGGCGATGACCGGCGTGGTTCCGAGCAACGGGGTCAACGACTGCGCCGGGCGGCCCCACAGAATGGCGACGAGCGGCTCCGGGCGCTCGACCAGCGCCTCGATCGCCCGCTGGGTCACGGTCTCCCAGCCCCAGCCGCGGTGCGACGCGGGGGCGCCGGGGCGCACCGTCAGCACCCGGTTGAGCAGCATGACCCCCTGACGCGACCAGGGCGTGAGGTCCCCTGACGTCGGCCGCTCCACGCCCAGGTCGCTGACCAGCTCGGTGTAGATGTTCTCCAAGCTGCGCGGTGGCTTGACACCCGGCTGCACGGAGAAGCTCAGACCCATCGGGTGCCCGGGGGTGGGATAGGGGTCCTGCCCCACGATGAGGACTTTGACCCCCTCCATCGGGTAGGTGAAGGCGCGCAGCACGTCGGTGCCCGCCGGGAGGTAGCCGTGACCCTCAGCGACCTCCTGGCGCAGGCGGGCGCCGATCTCGTGGATGGTCGGTTCGACGGGCTTGAGAGCATCGACCCACGAGGGGTGGACGATCTCGGATAAAGGCTTGGGGTCGTTCATTCCGCAACCCTATCCGTTCGTCCTCCGTCCGGGGGAGACTCCGCGGGTCGCCCGCGTTCAACAGGGACGGCCCGCTATTCTCGCTGGGTGAGCGACTACCAGTACCCCGACGACGAGTTCGACGCCGCGGACGCCGACGGGCCGGTACCTGTCGGCGTGCATCGTGCTCAGGTGCCCGCGTGGCGCAGCTGGATTCCACTGGCGGCGGTGCTCATCATCGTGCCGCTCGTAGCCTGGGGCGCCGTCGCCCTGCTGGGTCGCACGGGCGGCTCTCCCGCAGCGACCGGCTCGTCCAGCCCGAGCACCGGGACGACGGCGCCCCAGACCGCTCCGGTCACCGGGTCCCCCGCTCCGACCGAGAGCGCCACGCCCGACTCCCCGCCCACGCCCAGCGGCAACGCCGACCTAACCACGGGCGTGACGGTGTCCAACGGCACCACCACCACCGGCCTGGCCGCTCGCACCGGCAGCAAGCTCGAGAACGCCGGCTTCACCTCGGTCAACGTCTCCCAGGGCGTGTACCCCTCCGATGAGCCGACCACCACGACGATCTTCTACGCCTCCCCGCAGAACGCCCCGGCCGCTCAGGCTGCGGCCCAGGCGCTGAACGTGACCAACGTCGTGGAGTCCTCCGACGCGGCCGAGTCCAACCCGATCGTCGTCGTCCTACGGGACGACTACCAGGAGTGAGCCCGGTTCCCGTTCCGCCCGCCCGGCGAGACCTCTTGCGGGCCGTTGCGCTGCTGCCCGCCACGGGTGCGGCCGTCGTGGCCGGCGCCGCCGCAGGGTCGCACCCGTGGCGGCGGGAGCCCGCTCTCCGTTGCGAGGGCGTCGTCATCGAGGCCGACGGCGCCGTGTGCGCCTTGTCGCCCGGCACCGCCGCCGTCTACGGCCCCGGGACCCGGGTGCGCGCGTCCGCGCGGGGGAGCGAGGCGGCCTTGAGACAGCGGCGGCGACGCAGCGGCGCTCGCCTGCCGGAGAGCCGATGGGCCGGCCTGGCCGACGACGCCCTGGCTGATCTTCTGGCTCTGACCGGTCCGATCCTGGCTACTCAGGGTCAGCCGCCGACGGTGTTCCCGACCGGTGCGGTCGTCGCCGGACCGGTCGGCGGCTGGCGCTACACCTGGCCGCGCGACGCCTCCTTCGCCGCGGCCGCATTCTCCGCTGTCGGCCTGCGCGACGAGGCGCTCGCCGTCCTGGCCCATCTGGCCGAGGTGCAGCGTCCCGACGGCGGCTTCGAGGCGCGCTACACGGCCTCCGGCGGCGTCCCCGATTCCCGGCCGGCCCAGGGAGATGGCGCCGGCTGGATGCTGTGGGCGGCGGGCAGGGTCATGGCCGACGGGGCCGGGATCGATGAGCTGGGGACGGTCTGCGGCGCGGGACTGGTGCGAGCCGTCGGCAACCTGATGGCGCTGACCGACACGCCGTCGCACTTGCCGCCGGCCTCGCCGGACTACTGGGAGGTCCCCGAGCGGGTCCTCACCCTGGGGACGGCGGCGCCCGTCCTCCTGGGGCTGGAGGCGGCGGCGGCCCTGGAGGGGGCGGGGCTCGGCGTCGGCGCCTTCGCCGGGCTCTCGGCGCAGCGGGCGCAGACCGTGCGCGCCGCCATGGAACGGGCTTTCTCCCCGGACTGGGGCCGTCACGCGGGCGACGACGACGTTGATGCCGCCATCGCGCTGGTCGGCCCGCCCTTCACCAGGGCTCCGGCGGGGGCGACGGCGGCGCGCCGCAGCGCTGCGGAGCGGATGCGCCGGGCGAGCGGGGGAGTAGCCCCCGGCCGGTCCTGGCGCGATGACGGCGTCTCGTGGACGCCTGAGACGACGTTGCTGGCGTGGTCGGCGGCCGCGCTGGGCCTGACGCGAGAGGCCGCCGGGCTGCTGGACTGGGTGGATCACCACCGCACGGCGGTGGGAGCGCTGCCGGAGAAGGTTCGCGCCGACGGAACCCCGGCGGGGCCGGCGCCCCTGGCGTGGACCTGCGCGCTCGTTCTCCTGGCGGCGCGTGAGACGGTGTGAGACGGTGGGGTGGGGGAGAGGGAGAGACGGGGTGAGCCGTCCTCGAATGCCGGGGGCCGGCTTGCGGGTTCGCGCATGTCACCCGTGTCACCGCGGATGGGGCGCGCCGCCGACGACGATCCTGCCGAGGGCGAACCCGGTGAGCCTTGCACTCGGGAGTGGAGAGTGCCAGCATTGCGGTTAGCACTCGGGGCCGTCGAGTGACAATCGCTCGACGGTCGCGCGTGAACGACCCAGGCCGCAAGGTGAGGGTCGGGACCGGGCGTGACGTGAACGCCGGGACTCGATCCGTCCGTCGCGGGCACCGCCCGGCCGCATGCCACGAAGGAGCAGCAATGCCCAAGATCATCGCCTTCGATGAGGAGGCACGCCGCGGTATGGAGCGAGGCCTGAACACCCTCGCCGACACCGTCAAGGTCACTCTCGGCCCCAAGGGCCGCAATGTCGTGCTCGACAAGAAGTGGGGCGCCCCCTCGATCACCAACGACGGCGTGACCATCGCCAAGGAGATCGAGCTCGAGGAGCCCTACGAGAAGATCGGCGCCGAGCTCGTCAAGGAGGTCGCCAAGAAGACCGACGACGTCGCCGGTGACGGCACCACCACCGCCACCGTCCTCGCCCAGGCGCTCGTGCGCGAGGGCCTGCGCAATGTTGCCGCCGGCGCCAACCCGATCGCCGTGCGCCGTGGTATCGACAAGGCCGTCGAGGCCGTCGTCGAGCGCCTGCTCGCCGACGCCAAGGACGTTGAGACGCAGGAGGAGATCGCGGCCACGGCCTCCATCTCCGCCGGCGACGAGCAGATCGGCGAGTTCATCGCCGAGGCTCTGGAGAAGGTCGGCCACGACGGCGTCATCACCGTCGAGGAGTCCAACACCTTCGGCCTCGAGCTCGAGGTCACCGAGGGCATGCGCTTCGACAAGGGCTTCATCTCCCCCTACTTCGTCACCGACGCCGACCGTCAGGAGGCCGTCCTGGAGGACGCCTACGTCCTGCTCGTCGAGTCCAAGATCTCCAACGTCAAGGACCTGCTGCCCCTGCTGGAGAAGGTCATGCAGTCCGGCAAGCCGCTGGCGATCATCGCCGAGGACGTCGAGGCCGAGGCCCTGGCGACCCTCGTCGTCAACCGCATCCGCGGCACCTTCAAGTCCGTGGCCGTCAAGGCCCCCGGCTTCGGCGACCGCCGCAAGGCGATGCTCCAGGACATGGCCATCCTCACCGGCGGCACCGTCATCTCCGAGACCGTCGGCCTCAAGCTGGAGAACGCCACCCTGGAGGACCTGGGCCAGGCCCGCAAGGTCGTCGTCACCAAGGATGAGACCACCATCGTCGAGGGCGCCGGGGAGAAGGACGCCATCGACGCCCGCGTGTCCCAGATCCGCGGCGAGATCGAGAACTCCGACTCCGAGTACGACCGTGAGAAGCTCTCCGAGCGCCTGGCCAAGCTCGCCGGCGGTGTCGCCGTCCTGAAGTCCGGCGCCGCCACCGAGGTCGAGCTCAAGGAGCGCAAGCACCGTATTGAGGACGCCGTGCGCAACGCCAAGGCCGCTGTCGAGGAGGGCATCGTCGCCGGCGGTGGCGTGGCTCTCCTTCAGTCCGGTGAGGCCCTGGCCGATCTCGACCTTGTCGACGATGAGGCCACCGGTGCTGCGATCGTCAAGGTGGCTCTGGAGTCCCCGCTCAAGCAGATCGTCGTCAACGCCGGCTTCGAGGGCGGCGTCGTCGTCGACCGCGTCCGCAACCTGCCCACCGGCGAGGGCCTGAACGCCGCGACCGGCGACTACGTCAACCTCCTGTCCGCCGGCATCGCCGACCCGGTCAAGGTCACCCGCTCGGCACTGCAGAACGCCGCCTCCATCGCGGGCCTGTTCCTGACCACGGAGGCCGTGGTCGCGGACAAGCCCGAGCCCCCGGCTCCGCCGGCTGCTGGCGGCGGCGGTGACGAGATGGGCGGCATGTACTGAGCCGTCCCGTCTAATTCTCGCCGGCCCGGAAGCCGGCGACGGAACGCTCATTGAGCGAACGACGGCGGGTCGTCCCCTGCGCGTGCAGGCGGGCGGCCCGCCGTCGCCTCGTACGCTCGCTGTTCTCGCCGGTTGGTCAGACCCCGGGGCGGTAACCGAAGCGGCCGGTGTTGGCGGTCTCGGCGTCGTCGTAGGATACGGCCGCCTGATCGAGGGCCTGGCTGATGAGGTCCAGGCTCGATTGCACTTGGATGGCGGTCACATGCCAGTCGGCAGCACAGGTGGCCATGGAGTCCGAGGCGCCGCCCGTCCATGAGGACTGCAGCAGGGCGATGTCGCCCTTAAGACCGTCGGTCTCCGTCTGGATCGTGGCGATACGAGTGCGGGTGCGGGCCGCGGTGTCGGCGACGGCCTGGGTGTCGACGGAGAAAACGGGCATGGCGGGGCCTTTCGTGAGAGTCCTGGAGCAACCGCCGCAGCGGTGCGGTGAATGAGCCCGACGTGGGGCGTGCACTCAGCGTAGAGACCCCGCTCCCGTCCGCGCACCGAGGGTGTGCGGACGCTGTGGACAACCTCGGCGCGGGGACTCCTGTGAAGCCCCGCGATGACATGCCGGAGTCCGGCGGTGAAAGGTGAAAATGCCTCGCCGTCGGACTGAGAAGTGTCAGGAATCGCCCGCGCCATCCTCGACGATGGGGTCGGTGATCGGCGCGATCTCACCGGTTCGCGCCTCCCGCAGAGCCTTGGCCGCTTCGGTGCGTGCTCGCAGGCGCTCGGCGAACTTGGCGCGTTCGGCCTCGACCAGGGCCGCCCGGTCCGCCGCCCGCTCACCGTCTGCGACCAGCACGCGGCGGGCCGTCATGAGCCGGTCCAGGTCGGCCGCGCAGGATTCCATCGAGGTCGTGTGCCCCAGGTCCCCCTCCTCCTGCGTCGGACGCCTCCGTCCGGGCCGGGTGGAGGCCCGACCCGTGCCGACCGCGACGCCGTCGGCGGGTGTGCGCGGTGAGGCGGCCGACGCAGGGGAGGACCGAGAAGGAGAGGAGGCCGGGAACGGGTCCGGGGAGCCGGAGGCGGACCTGACGCGTGAGGCCCCGTCGTCCTCCTCGACGGCGGGTCCCCCGGGGGCGGACTCGGTCTCGCCGGAGGTCCCGGTGCACGCGCACGTGCGGGCCAGCTCGTCGGTCAGTCGCCGCTGTTCGGCCTGGAGATTCTGGCGGGCGGGCAGTTCCCACCGCTGGCCGAGCGGGGAGGAGAACAGCACGTCGCGATCCAGGAGACGGGTGACGATGGCCAGGCGCGCGCGCAGGTAGTCCTCAGCGGGGATATGGACGTACTCCTCCCGCACCAGCTGACGGTAGCGCTTGTATTGCTGGGGTCCGACGGCGAGCGCTCCCAGGTCGGCATCGTTGAGGGCCATGGCGTCGATGTCGTTGGAGGGCAGATTGTGGCGTTTGAGGTTGAGGATGAGGGCGCATATGCGGTCCACCGTCGCGTCGGGCAGGCCGAGGTCCCGCAGGTCGTGCGCCGCGTAGGCTGCGGAGGCGACCTCGTCCTCGCCGCCATTGCGTCTGTAGGTCTGCTCCGAGGTCGAGGAGAAGACGCACCCGTGGTACCAGGCGGCCAGGCGCATGACGTCGGGGTTGTGGGATTCGTCCGCGAGTTCGTCGACGCGGGCGAGCATGTCGATCGCGTGTTTGAGATTGTGGAAGCGGCGATCCGGACTGGACCACATCGAGACGAGGGTCTCCCCCGACTGGCCGATGGCCTCGACCGGAGCGGTGGCGCCCAGTGCTCGCACACTGCGGACATAGGCGGGAAGAAGCCACTGCGGTGCGTCGATGACGCCCATACGAGCCTCCGAGGTCGGGTGCTGGACGCGAGTCATCGTATTGCTGCAGCGCGAAAGATGTCGAAGTTTCGGACATGTTCGACGGACCACCTTTGAAAACGCTGTGCTCCGCGGGCGTCCCCGAGCGGCCGGCCCCGCCGGATCCCCGTCCCCCGGGGCGATCAGGCGTCGGTGGCGTCCGACAGGAGGGCGGGAAGCTCAATGCGCACTGTTGCGCCGCCGCCCGGGGTGTGCAGCATGCGCACCGTGCCGCCGTGCCGCTCGATGATCGCTGAGACGATCGCGAGCCCCAGCCCCGAGCCGCCCGTCTCGCGGTTGCGGGAGGTGTCCGCGCGATAGAAGCGCCGGAAGACCTTCTGCGCGTCCTGGTCGGAGACGCCCGGACCGTGGTCGCGCACCTCGACGACGGCGACCGCCTCCGGAGCGGCGCCAGCGGACGCCGGCCTGCGCGCCGGGTTCCGTCCTGCGGCGTCGCGCGTCGGCCCGCGGCCGGGCGCGGCGGGTTCCGTGGCGGCCGACTCGGTTTCGGAGGCAGACACGCGTACCGTTCCGGGACACAGTCCGATGGCGATCTCCACCGACGAGTCCTCAGGGGTGTACCGCACGACGTTGCCCAGCAGGTTCGTCAGCACTTGGGAGAGCCGATCCTTGTCGCCGATGACGATGGCCTCGGGGGGCTCCTGGTCGGCTGCCGCCGCGTCGTCGTCGAGCGGGATCAGGGCGCAGTCGCGCTGAGGAGCCAGGACCGTCATATCGGTCAGGGCGCCGGCGGCGATGGCCGTCAGGTCGACCCTCTCCATCGTCATCTCGCGGCCCTCGTCCATACGGGCGAGCTGGAGGAGATCGTCGACGAGGCGCCCCATGCGCGAGGCCTCGGACTCGATGCGGTTCATGACCTCCTCGGTCCGCTCGGGGGGCACCCCTCCCATGCGGTAGAGCTCGCCGTAGCCGCGTATCGCCGACAAGGGGGTGCGCAGCTCGTGCGAGGCGTCCGAGACGAATCGGGTCATGCGTTCCTGGGCGACCAGTTGGACGTCGAAGGCCTGCTCGTTACGCTGGAGCATCGTGTTTAGCGCCCGCTGGAGGGAGCCGACCTCGGTACTGGATGGCTCGGTGTTGGGCACGCGCGCCGACAGATCGCCCGAGGCGATCCTTCCGGCCACCCGTTCGATCTGCCGCAGCGGTCGAAAGGAGCGGCGTACTAGATACGTGGCCGTCGCCGCGCCCAGAAGGATCACCGAGACGTCTGTGAAGGCCACGATGATGCGGGTCTGGGAGACGGTGTCGATGGCGCTGGTCAGGGGCAGCGCGATCGCGATGATCCCGGTGAACTCGCCGTCGACGCCGTTGCTGGATGCCAGCGCCAGGGTCTGCACGCGCCACTGCTGCCCCAGGAGGCTGGAGTTGACGGTGAAGATCTTCTGGTTGATGGCGTCGTCCAGGGAGAGCGTGCCGAGAACCGGGACGCCGTATTCGGCGGCCGTGTCGTCGGAGACGATCTGGCCCGACGGTCCGTCGAGGTACTGGACCTCGACATAGTAGGTCGAGGGCATCTTCGAGCTCTCACCGGCGTGGATCTGGTCCAGTCCCTGATGACCGATCGTCCCGGCGGTCGTCCGCAGCTGGTCGTCGATCTGAGTGGTGAGATGCTGGTTGAGTAGGGAGGTGACCGACAAGGAGGCGATGAGCAGGCCGGCGGTCAGCAGCCCCGTAGTGATCAGGGCGAGCCGACTGCGCAGGGGCAGGGTGTGCCAGGACCGCCGCACCGAGGTCAGCGGATGCCAGCGCCCCCTCTTGATCGGGCGGTACTGACGACCCTTGGTCGCAGGACGCGTCTGCCGGGCGGAGCGCGCCCTGCGAGCCGGGCCCGTCGAGGCCCGAGGGGGCCGGGCGACGCGGCGGGCGGGGCCCGCTCCGGGCGTGGGTGAGCGCGTGGTCCTCCTGGCGGTGCGCACCGGTCACTCGCCCTTGGGCTCGCGCAGCATGTAGCCCACCCCGCGGCGGGTCTGAATAAGTGGCGCGACGGTGCGGCCGTCCTGGCCCTCGATCTGGTCGACCTTGCGACGCAGGTAGGAGATATAGGACTCGACGATAGCGGCGTCCCCGTTCCAGTCGTACTCCCAGACATGATCCAGGATCTGGGCCTTGGACACCACCCGGCCGGCATTGAGCATGAGGTAGCGCAGGAGCTTGAACTCCGTGGGGGATAGCTCGACGTCCACGCCGGAGCGATGCACCTCATGGGCGTCCTCGTCCAGGATGAGGTCGGCCACGCGCACCACGCCGTCGTCCTCGTCTGCGGTGCCGTTCGTCCGGCGCAGGATGGCGCGGATGCGCGCGACCACCTCCTCCAGCCCGAAGGGTTTGGTGACGTAGTCGTCGCCCCCGACCGTCAGACCCTGCACTTTATCGGCCATGTCGTCGCGGGCCGTCAGGAAGAGGATGGGGGTGGTGATGTCGCGCTCCCGCAGCCGCCTGGCCACGGTGAAGCCGTCCATATCCGGGAGCATGACGTCGAGCACGATGAGGTCGGGGTCGGCCGCATCGACCCCGTGGAGCGCGCCGTTCCCGTCCGCCGCCGTCGTCACCTCGAAGCCGGCGAACCGCAGCGAAGAGGCGAGCAGGTCACGGATATTGGGCTCGTCGTCGACGACGAGCAGGTGAGCCTCGTGAGACGCGTGGGAGTCCTGCATGCGATCCATGTATGCAACTGTGCCCGGCGAGTCTGAAAGGTTCCTGAGCGCCGGGTCGGGTCGTCAGATGAACGTGACCGGGTCGAACTCATCCAGCGGGATGATCCGAATGCGCGGCAGCGGACTGGTGAAGGCCCTCACGTCGGTTTCGAGGTCATGAATGGCCAGGCCGCGCGCCTCCAGGATCGCCAGCTGCGAGTTGAGGAATTCGCGGAAGCACAGCACGCCGACCCGGGCTCCCGCGTCCAGGAGCCGCTCGACCTGCGGGATGTAGTCGCCGTCGTGCGAGCCGAGCAGGACCTGAGCGCCCTGGCCGGCCTCGACTCGCAGGGCGATCGCCTCCAGCGTGCGCTGGATACCGATGTCGACGACCTTCTCCTCGGGATCCCCCGATCCGGCCAGCGGCAGGGGGCGGTAGTCCATGGCCATGAGCGCCTGGACGAAGCCCATCGGCATGTGCCCCGAGGTGGCGTTGAGGAAGAACAGGGCGATCGTGTCATCGCCCTGGCCGCCGGCGCTGGCGTCGGACAGGTCGTCGCAGAAGGAGAGCACACGGTCCCAGCGCGGCCGCTCCTCGGGCTCGGGCCTGCGTCCCAGAACGCTCATGCCCAAAGTGGCGTCGATGTTCTCGCCGTCGACGAGGAGATAGGTCGGTGTGCTCATGACGCACATGCTAGCGGGCCGGAAGGCGCCCCCCGATTTAAGTGACGTGCAGGCGTGCCGTATAAGAGGACTTCCCTGGGAACCGGGTTCTTGGAAGAGTCCCGCTTGTCGGTCTTCTGAAGGGGCTGTGCGAGCCGTCGGCGCCGGCCGGTGGGGGATCAGTACGAGGACCTGTCTGGGTCGGCGGGGCGGGCAGTCGGCTGGGCCTTCTCGGCCTTGAGCGCGGCGAAGGCCGCTTCGACGTCGTCACCGTCCGTGATCTGCGCCGGCTCCGAGGAGGAGGGCAGCGAGTCCTCGCCGTCCGACTTGAGCGCGGCCAGGCGGGCCTCGGCCTCCATCTGCGCGCTTGAGGTCTCCAGCTCGGCGAACTGCGACTCCAGTGAGGAACCCGCCAACTCCATCTGGCCGGCGGCCTGCGCCTCGACGCGTCGGACCTGGTCCTCGTAGCGGGAGAGCTCGCTGGTGGGGTCCATGACGTTGATCGAGCGGATCGCGCCCTGGACCTTGACCTGGGCCTCAGCCGTCTTCTTCCGGGCGATGAGCTGATCGCGCTTGGAGTGCAGCTCCCCCAGCTTGGACTCCATCTGCTGGAGCCCCGTCTTGAGCTGCTCGACGACCTGCTGCTGGGAGGCGATCATGGGTTCGGCGGCCTTGGCCTCGTTCTCCGCCGTGATCTGCTTGGTGAGGGCGATCTTGGCCAGCGAGTCCCACTTGTCGGCGCCGGTGGCGTCCCCGCCGGCGCGCAGCTGGTCCGCCTTGCGCGAGGCCGCCAGGGCCTTGTTGCCCCAGTCCCTGGCCTCGGCGACGTCGGCGTCGTGGTCCTTCTCGGCCAGTCGCAGGTTGCCGATCGTCTGGGCGACGGCGTCGCGCGCCTCGGAGATGGAGGCGGTGTAGTCGCGCACCAGCTGGTTGAGCATTTTCTCGGGGTCCTCGGCGCGGTCGAGGAGAGCGTTGATGTTGGCTCGCGTCAACTGGGTGATACGGCCCAGGATCGACTGCTTCTCAGCCATGGTGTGATTGTTCCCTTCCTTGTGCCCGGCGGCGCGTCGCTCGGGCGGGTTGCGCTCGGCGAGGCGTTCGGATCATCGTCCCATGACAACACTACCGGCCGCCCGACGGGCCGAAAGAAAGCCTATCGCTGAAGGCATGAGGACGCGGAGGGCGTGTCCGAGGGACGGGCCGGAAATCATGCGGTCCCGGCGGGCGCGGAACAGTGGCCGGCGGGAGGCGGCCCTCGGCCCGCAGGTGAATGCCGGTGTCAGAAACTACCGCCTCCGCCGTCGAAGCCGCCTCCGCCGTCGAAACCGCCTCCATCGAAGAAGCCGCCTCCGCCGTCGAAACCGCCTCCATCGAAGAAGCCGCCGTGCGAGTGCCCGCCCCAGCCGCCGTAGTCCCCGTGGTTGCTCCCGCCGCCGAGCAGGAGCCCGCCCAGGAGGAGCGAGCCGAGATTGATGCCGCCCGCGCCCCCGCCCGGTGAGCTGTTCCACGAGCCGGGTCCGCGCTGCACGTCGGCCTGGGCCTGAGTCTGCGCCTGAGCGGCGAGCGGTTCACCAGCCGCGACCTCGGTCAGCGCCGCCGACGGGTCGGAGTCGCGAAGGGCGAACGCCGCTGAGGCGTGCCGTGCGGCTTCGCTCAGCGCTGTTCTGGCCGAGGGGCCCACGGCTCCGCGGTGGGTGGTGATGTAGGAGGTGACGGAGTCGACCTGCGAGCCGAGCCGGGTCAGCCGCGCTTCGAGCGAGGCGCGCGCCCGCGAGTCGTTCTCCTCCTCGGCCCGAGCGGGCGCCAGGGCGTCGTCGATTGCGGCCTCGGCCCGGGTCAGATGGTCGAGCGCGGCCAGGGGATCGCCGGTCGCATCAGCCCCGCAGGCGGCGCGCCCTTCGGTGATGGCGGCCTCGGCGTCGGCGACCAGCGGGGCCAGCGAGGCCTCGGGCACCTGGTCGGACAGCCGTTCGGCGTCGGTCAGGTCGGAGGAGATGGAGGCGATCGCGGCTTGAAGGTCCGAGACGGCGCTGGACAGGCGCTCGCGAGTGCTGGTGACCTGCGCGGCGAGTTCGCCGGCCTGGGCGATGGTGCCCTGGGCGATGCGCACCTGTTCGACGGCGGTGGAGTGCTGTCCCGCTTCGAGGCTGGCGCGCGCCTGGTCCAGGGCGGTGCGGCCGGCGGACAGCAGGCGGCCGGCCCGTTCGGGGGCCTCGGACACGCTGGTCAGCGCCGAGTCGGGGTAGGTGGCGTGGAGGGTGACGAGGAGCGTGCGCGCGGCACGGATCGCCTGTTCGGCCTCCTGGGCCCGCTGGGCCGTCTCGGCGATGGTGGTCGGCAGGTTCGCCTCCAGCCCGCGACGTTTGTTGAACTCTTCTTCCTGGGCCGTGATCGCGGTGACGGCGTCGGTGCAGCGTTGGAGGATCTCGGTGTACATCTGGCGTTGCTGCGGCTCGGTCTCGGGGATGTCGTCGTCCAGGAGCCTGCGCAGTTCGAAGGAGCGGGCGAGGTGGTCGCGCGCGGCGTTCAGCGCCTGGGTGAAGGCGTCTGTGGCCGACAGCCCGAACTGGGCCTGGGCGTAGGACAGCTCTTCGTCGGCGGCGCGCACCGCATCGTCCGCCTTCACCAGGGCTTCGCCGGCCCTGGTGCGCAGGGTCTCCAACGGCACCTGCGGCCGGTCGGGTCCGACCTGCTCGGCTCCGGCGCTGGAGGGGGCAGCGGCATTCCGCTTCCTGTTTCTGCGTCGGCTCATCGCGTAGGCGGCCAGCCCGCCGCCGACCGCGGCCGCTGTTCCGCCGCCCGCGAGCATAGCGGCCGAGGGGCCCGATCCCCCCGATGCGGAGGACGCCCCGTCCTCGACGGCGCTCACGGCGCCGTCGTAGTCGTCCTTGCTGAGGGCGTCGTGGATCTTGTCGCGTACGGAGGAGATCGTCGAGTCGGACCATACCGGCCTGTTCCGCATACCGCCGAAGGCGAAGCTGCTGCTCCCCGACGGCGGGGTGTTGATGACCAGAAGCAGGTCGGACGCACCCAGGTGCGAGGCGTCCCACGCCTTAGCGGCGTAGTCCTGGGCGCTCGTCGAGTCATCGCTCATCGTCACCACCCACAGCCCGACGCCGTCGCTCTGCAGTGAGTCGATGACCCGCGTCGCGGCGGCGTCATCGAGGAGGTTCGCGTCGTCGGTCAGGTGGGAGGACAGGGCCGTCGGGGTCTGGGAGAACGGGCCCGTGCCGGCCGTGATGGCGGCCGGTCTCGCCGGGCCCGCGCCGGCGGCCGGGGCCGTTACGGCGGAGGCCGGCGCGAGAACGGCTCCGGTCAGGAGCAGACCGCAGGAGCCGAGGGAGAGGAGGACGTGGAGCGGGGGGAGGTGTGAGTGCATCACCTCCTAACTCTGGCGACCTCGACCCAGCCGCGGCAAGCCGGCCCGACGCCGCTCGCGGGGGAGCGGTCCCCGCCTGAGTGCACGGGCCGGCCCGGCGAGTCAGTCGAAGAGATCGAAGTCGAGGTCGGAGCCGCCCCAGCCGCCGTAGTCGTGATGGCCACCGGTCAGGCCTCCCAGGAGCAGGCCGCCCAGGACGAGGGAGCCGACGTCGAGACCGCCGCCGCGGCCGCTCCGCCCGTCCGAGCCCCACGGCCCCGCACCGCGCACATCCGCCTCGGCCAGCGCCTGGGCCTGGGCCACGAGCGGCTCGCCCTGGGTCACCTCCGCCAGCGCCGCCGACGGGTCCTTCTCCTGCACCGCCGACGCCGCTGAGGCGTGCCGTGCGGCTTCGCTCAGCGCTGTTCTGGCCGAGGGGCCCACGGCTCCGCGGTGGGTGGTGATGTAGGAGGTGACGGAGTCGACCTGCGAGCCGAGCCGGGTCAGCCGCGCTTCGAGCGAGGCGCGCGCCCGCGAGTCGTTCTCCTCCTCGGCCCGAGCGGGCGCCAGGGCGTCGTCGATTGCGGCCTCGGCCCGGGTCAGATGGTCGAGCGCGGCCAGGGGATCGCCGGTCGCATCAGCCCCGCAGGCGGCGCGCCCTTCGGTGATGGCGGCCTCGGCGTCGGCGACCAGCGGGGCCAGCGAGGCCTCGGGCACCTGGTCGGACAGCCGTTCGGCGTCGGTCAGGTCGGAGGAGATGGAGGCGATCGCGGCTTGAAGGTCCGAGACGGCGCTGGACAGGCGCTCGCGAGTGCTGGTGACCTGCGCGGCGAGTTCGCCGGCCTGGGCGATGGTGCCCTGGGCGATGCGCACCTGTTCGACGGCGGTGGAGTGCTGTCCCGCTTCGAGGCTGGCGCGCGCCTGGTCCAGGGCGGTGCGGCCGGCGGACAGCAGGCGGCCGGCCCGTTCGGGGGCCTCGGACACGCTGGTCAGCGCCGAGTCGGGGTAGGTGGCGTGGAGGGTGACGAGGAGCGTGCGCGCGGCACGGATCGCCTGTTCGGCCTCCTGGGCCCGCTGGGCCGTCTCGGCGATGGTGGTCGGCAGGTTCGCCTCCAGCCCGCGACGTTTGTTGAACTCTTCTTCCTGGGCCGTGATCGCGGTGACGGCGTCGGTGCAGCGTTGGAGGATCTCGGTGTACATCTGGCGTTGCTGCGGCTCGGTCTCGGGGATGTCGTCGTCCAGGAGCCTGCGCAGTTCGAAGGAGCGGGCGAGGTGGTCGCGCGCGGCGTTCAGCGCCTGGGTGAAGGCGTCTGTGGCCGACAGCCCGAACTGGGCCTGGGCGTAGGACAGCTCTTCGTCGGCGGCGCGCACCGCATCGTCCGCCTTCACCAGGGCTTCGCCGGCCCTGGTGCGCAGGTCCTCGACCGTCGCCTGCTGCTGCGGGTGGGCGGCGGTGCCGCGCTTGCGGTTCCAGAACACGTCGGGCTCCTCGGAGGAGATGAGTACGAGCAGGCCAATGGTCCCCGTTCGGAGCGGGCCCGGCAACTCCCTGCGCCCTGCTCCACCGCCCCTGCCCGCGGAGGGCCGAGCACGACCTTCTCCGGCAGCGGCGGACGTCGGCCCTGGGAGCCCGCTTCGGGGTCGGCATGGGGGCGGCGCGGTCCGGGTCCGTGAACCTGAGGAAGTCTTGATGGTACAGTCCCATGCGTCCGATGAGCCAACGGCAAACGGCAGGAGGACAGCGGATGTCCGATCAGTTGCAGTGGGATCATGGTGCGGTGTCGTCCTCGGTGACGCACCTGGACGCGGCGCATAGTGAAATCGGCAATCAGTCGGTGAGTGAGCCGTCCGGGTGCGGGAGCTCGGCGGCGTCGGCGGAGGCGGTGGTCTCGGATCTCCAGTCGGCGCTGACGGGTCTTGCGAAGGCGATCTCGTCGCAGTCGAGTCTCCTGACTGCAGCCGATAAGCTGATGCGGACGACGGATGATGAGGCTGCCAGTAGCGCTCCCACAAGAGGCTAGGACATGCGCTCTCGGCTACCCTGAGTCATATGAATGACAAGAATGCTCTGAATAATTTAGTGAACGGACTGGAATCGATTAAAAACAGGTTGTGGTGCGTTCGTGAATCGGCGAGAGAGGGCGGCCTGCAGGTCGCTGAGAGCAGTATATCCAATCCGGTGGCCGTGGTGACTCCGCCTGCTGACGGGTGTAGTGCTTCCGGTGGAGGCCGTGAAGATCCTAAGGCTGCCTTGTACAAGGAGCTGGAGGCCGAAACCAGCGACATTCGTGTGAGCGAAACGGAGGTTCGTCAGGCATTTGCGGATGCCTGTGCGAACATCACGGCCGCCAACCACCCCGTGCGTGAGGCCGCTCCCGGGGTTATCAGGCCTAACATCAGGAGCGGCGGAGTGAAGGCGGCAGTGAATACTGCCAACTGGGCGATCGGACGTGCATCGAATGTCACTACCCTGACGCAGGGTATTGCCCTGAGTAAGGCTAACCCGCACCTGACGACCGATGTGGGTAACGGGAAGCTCAGGACCAGTCACGCAGCTCGTGGCGGCAAGCCGGTTGGCAGGCCGAGACTCAGATTCCATGACGGCGACCTGGGGAACTGGAAACCAGGTGGCAGATTTGAGGAATCCACTGCGGCGAAGGTCGCCTCCAAAGCAGGTAAGGTCGGCAAGGGGCTCAAGGTGGCCGGGGCCGCGGAGAGCGTGGCAACCGGCGGAGGCGGCTGGGCCGACGGCTGGGCTGGTGCGGAAGCAGGGGCGGCTATTGGAGTGTGCGTCGGCGGCGTTGTCGGTGGCGCTGTTGGTGGAGTAGCCGGGTCGGCTGTTGGATCATTGCTCGCAGATCAGGCGAACAACGGTATCCATAGTGCTGCGAAGTGGTTCCACTGAACCGTTCGGGGGATGGTAGCGGATGAGTAGCGATCTCTGGTACGGCCTCGGCTGCGTGGCGCTCGGCGGGGTGACATTGATGGACTGGTGGTTTGAGATGTTCTCTGACAGTGGATATGCACAGCTGAGCCGGTCGTTTATGGACCAGCCTGGTTTTTATATGGGGCGCAACACGATCGCGCTTCTTAAGCCTGCGATCGGCTCGATGTTCGTGTTCGGCGGAGGACTATTTTTTGTGCAAGTTTCTGATGATGACATTTCGATACCGGGAGTTATTCTCACTGTCGGGGTAGTTCTATCGATGGTGTTGTCCTTGATTGCTCTGATTCCCTTCCCTCTGCCTAGACCGATGTATCCGGAATGGCAGATGGAGAAGCGTCGGCGGCGACGAGCCGAGGCGGGGCGCGGTGATCAGAATAGGGCGGATGCTGCTGGCCACGGTGCGGCCGGCGTCCCGGCGGAGGAGGCTCACCGCAGATGGGAGACTTCCGGGCCCGGCGGGTCGAACCGGAGAACCGGATGAGCCGCGGGCGGCCGCTCCGCACACCGCCCGTACGCAGGCGGCTGAAATCTTCCGGGCGCCGGCGGACCCGCCGCCCGATCACCCGCGTGCCGGTTAGGCTGGTCGTGGCGGCGACGTCGGCTCCGGTGCCGGCCTGAGGACGGGTCCCGGGCTGCGAAACCGCCCGCGAACAATGATGGAGAATGATGCGCGAGACGATCAACGTCACTCTCGCCCCCGGGTGGCAGACGATAAGCCCTGAAGATCTGCCTGCCGGCATTCTCGACGTCACAGGCGACACCGTCCGGTACGTGGCGGCGGCCGTGCCGGCCGCGCCCGCCTACGCCCCCAACCTCGTCGTCGTCAGGACGCCCCTGGCCCCGGACGATAACCCCGAGGAGGTCCTGGTCGGCTCCGCGCGCACCATGGCGGACAGTGTCCCCGGTATGCGCATGATCGACGAGTTCGCGGCTGCGGGCCCTTACGAGGGGCGCCGCCTGCGCAGCGGCATCTACATCCTCGATGACCAGGCCCTGACCGTCGTCCAGGTGGCGTGGCTGGACGAGACCGCCGAGGGCGTCAACCTGTGGACCGCCACCTTCACCTGCGCCACTCGCGAGTTCGGCAGCCTCTTCGAGCATATCTTCGCCATGAGCGAGACCCTGGAGGTGGCGCCATGAGCTCCTTCGACTCCGACCACGGCGTCATCATCCTCGAACCCTCCCAATGGGAGGTGCTTCAGCGCATGATTATCGGGCCCGTCTCCGAGCGCGCCACCTACGCCGAAAGCGCCCCCGCGGGATTGGAGGACCTCGGCGTCATCGACCGCTACGGCCTCACGGCGCCGGCCCGGGAGATCCTCGGTGGCCTCATGATCGCCGACGCTCGATACTCCCTGCGTCGCCTCGACCCGAATGACTCGATGCCCGTACGCGACATCACCATCTGGCTCGCCGCGCCGCGCTGCACCGTCGAGCGCTACGACGCCGACGGCGTCCACCTCTACGCCTGCGACGACGTCGACGTCCCCCATATCGCCCTGGCCAACGACCACCTGTACCCCAGGCCCATGGTCCATGACGGCCCCGAATCCGTCTACGACACCCTGGCCGCCGCCGCCCGCCTGGCGGACGTCGACGCGGCCGTGCGAATCATGCGCTCCATCGGGCGGAGCGGGCCGGCGGCCTCCGACTTCGTCCACGACGCCAAAGCCGACCGGTGGACCATGGTGATGCGCCTCCGCCAGGACCGGGACCGGGACGGCTTCACCGCCACCGGCGAGCTGCTCACTCTGGGCGTGAGCAACATGACCTACGTGCTCGAGGAGGACGACGGCCCCGTCGTCGACCCCAACGGCCCCTCGAGCCACATCCCCATCCGGCCCGTGATGGGCACCGAGATCTGGGCCACCATCTGTCCCTGGCTGTGGTCGACTCCGTGAGGGCCCGCAGCGGGGGTCGTGGAGGGGACGAGGACGCGAGCCGGCACTCCCGGCGCACTGTGCCCCTCCCCCTGTTGCGCCGGTGCCGGGGAGGGGCCAACCTAGAAGCCATGACTGTCGACTCGAACTCGCCCACGGCGGTGCTGGCCGCCCGTGCCGCTGCGTCGGAGGGGGACGCCGGACCGGCGTCCGCACCGGTCATCACCGTGATCGAGCCCGAGGCCTTCGCGCCCGTGGGGCGCCTCGGTGAGTGGCTCTTCGCCGAGGGCGTCACCCTGCGCATGGTGCGCCCCTGGTCCGGGGACGCCATCCCCGACTTCTCCGAGATCGGCAGCGGCCTCGTCGTCCTCGGCGGGGCCATGAGCGCCCACGACGACGCCGACCACCCCTGGTTGGCAGATCTGCGCGGTCTGCTGCGCCGCATCGTCGACGAGCGCGTCCCCGCCGTCGCCATCTGCTTGGGAGCTCAGGTCGCGGCCGAAGCGCTGGGCGGAGACACCGCCTGCCCGTCGCCGCACGGCCCGGAGGGCGGCGTCGTCGAGCTGGAGCTGACCGAGGCGGCCGGCCAGGACGCCGTCTTCTCCGACATCGTCGACGAGGCCGTGCGCGCCGCGGTTCGCGCCGGCATCCCCACCCGGGACGGCACCCGGCTGCCGGTCATCGTCTCTCACGACGACGGCGTCGTCCGCCTGCCCGAGGGAACGACGCTGCTCGCCTCCTCGCCCGGCTCCCCCGTGCAGGCATGGCGTGCGGGCAAGTTCCTGGCCCTCCAGCACCACCCCGAGTCCACCCCGGCGCGCATCGAGTACTGGCGCGCCCGCTCCGCCGCCCGCGCCCTGGGCGTCGTCGAGGGGGAGGAGGCGGCCGAGGCGCTGCCCGACGCAGACCTGCCGCAGGAGGCCGTCGCCGCCGGCGCGCGCGCCCGAGTCGAGGCGGAGAAGGTCGAACCGGTTCTCCAGGCCTTCGGCCGGGCGCTGGCGCGCACGCTCGTGCGCAACGCGCGCGCCTACCGGACCGCCGCGGCGACGACTCGCTGACATCATCGGCGCCGCCCGGGCCGCCCTGGGGCGAGGCCCGCCCGGGCCGAACGAAGGCTCGACCACGAGCCCCGCTCACATCTCCTCGGCGTCGACGATGTCGTAGGCGTAACCCTGCTCGGCCAGGAAGCGCTGACGGTGGGCGGCGAAATCCTGATCGACGGTGTCGCGCGCGACCACCGTGTAGAAATGCGCCTGACGCCCGTCGGCCTTGGGTCGCACGATCCGCCCCAGACGCTGGGCCTCCTCCTGCCGGGAGCCGAAGCTCCCCGAAACCTGGATGGCCACGCTCGCCCCGGGCAGGTCGATGGAGAAGTTCGCGACCTTGGAGACCACGAGCGTGCTCACCTCGCCGGCGCGGAAGGCCTCGTAGAGCCGCTGGCGCTCGCGCACGGTGGTGGCCCCGGTGATGAGCGGGGCGTCCAGATGCTTGGCGAGCTCCTCCAACTGATCGACGTACTGGCCGATCACCAGCGCGGACTCCCCGGGGTGACGGGCCAGCAGCCCGTCGACGATGCGCAGTTTGGCGGGCGTGGCCGCCGCCAGACGGTACCGATCCTCCCTCTCCGCGGTCGCGTACGCCATCCGCTCCCCGGCGTCGAGCGTCAGACGCACCTCGGTGCAGATCGCCGGGGCGATCCACCCCTGGTTCTCCAGATCCTTCCAGGGGGCGTCGTAGCGTTTGGGGCCGATGAGGGAGAAGACCTCGTCCTCGCGGCCGTCCTCGCGCACGAGCGTGGCCGTCAGGCCCAGACGGCGGCGCGCCTGCAGGTCCGCGGTCATGCGGAAGATCGGCGCGGGCAGAAGGTGGACCTCGTCGTAGACGATCAGACCCCAGTCATGGGAGTCGAGCAGGTCCAGATGCGGGTAGACGCCCTTCCGCTTGGTGGTCAGCACCTGGTAGGTCGCGATGGTGACCGGCCGGATCTCCTTGCGCGAGCCCGAGTACTCGCCGATCTCATTCTCAGTCAACGAGGTGAAGCGGATGAGCTCCTCCTTCCACTGCCGAGCCGAGACGGCATTGGTGACCAGGACGAGCGTCGTCGTCGAACTCCTGGCCATCACCGCGGCGCCCACCAGGGTCTTGCCGGCCCCGCAGGGGAGGACCACGACCCCCGATCCGCCCGCCCAGAAGGCCTCCACGGCCTGAGTCTGGTAGGGGCGCAGCGCGAACGCCCCGGGCGCGCCCGCCTCGGCGCCGACCGGGTCGTCGTCCAGGACGATCGGGTGCGCCTCGCCATCGACGTAGCCGGCCAGGTCCTCCGCCGGCCAGCCCAGCTTGATGAGGACCTGCTTGAGGTGACCGCGCTCCGAAGGGTGGACGAGCACATCCTGAGGCCCGAGCCGAGCCCCCAGCAGACCCCTGGTCCGCTTGGAGCGCAGCACCTCCTCCAGGACCGGCACGTCCGTGGTGCGCAGGACCAGGCCGTGGACCGGGTCGGCGACCAGCTGCAGACGGCCGTAGCGGTCCATCGTCTCGGCGATCTCGGTGAGCAGGGAGTGGGGCACCGGGAAGCGCGAGTAGGTGATGAGAACGTGGACGACGGTTTCGGCGTCCAAACCGGCGGCCCGTGCGTTCCACAGCGCCAGTGGAGTGATGCGATAGGTGTGGACGTGCTCGGGCGCGCGCTCCAGCTCGGCGAAGGGCGCGATGGCGCGGCGGGCGTCGTCGGCGCCGGGGCGGGACACCTCCAGGAGGACCGACTTGTCGGACTGGACGATGAGGGGGCCGTCGGGGGTTGCAGGGGCAGACATGGACGGCAGTATCCCAAGGCACGGGCGGTCGGCGCCGTGATTCTGGCGACGCCCGGCCCACGATATCGCCGGACCGCGCCCCGCCACGAGCCGTCCGTCAGTGGGCAGGGCGGCGCAACCGCACTAATATTGTCCTAATGAGCACGGGGGCCCAGCAGAACGACGCCGCAGGCGCTGAGCGGGACGCTCGCGCTCACGACGCCCTCGGGACGAGCGTGGAGGGCCTCGCCGCCCACATCGCCGCCCTGTCCGATGTCGACGTCGCCGCGCTCCTGGCCGCCCGCCCCGACCTGACCACCCCTCCGTCGGCCTCCTTCACCGCGCTCGCGGCCCGCGCCGGTGCCCGCCCCAGCGTGGAGGCAGCCCTGGCGCGTCTCGATGCGCCCACCCTGGCCGTCGCCGAGGCCGTCGTCGCCCTCGGAACGCAGGAGGCCACTGTCCTGGCGGAGGCGCTCGGCCTGGAGGCCGATGACGTGGCGGCCCGGCTGGAGAGGCTGACCCGACTCTCCCTCGTGATCGAGGCCGGGCCCGTGCCGGGCCTCGTGGACGTCTTCGGCCCCCACCCGTTCGGCCTGGGGCCCGCGGCCGCGGACCCGCCGCCCCCGCCGCCGACGCTCGCCGAGCTCCAGACCGACTCGGGGGAGGTGTCCCGGGCCGCGCTCGGAATGCTGCGGGCCCTCGCCTGGGGGCCGCCCGTGGGCACGCTGCGCGCCGGCGGCAGGGCGCCAGGTGCGGCCGAGCTTCTCGAACGCGGCTGGCTGGTCCGCGAGCACGACGCGGCCGGCCGCACCCGTTTCATCATGCCCAGGCAGGTCGCTCTCGCCCTGCGCGGCGGCGTCCTGCCCCGCGAGCCCCTGACCGCCCCCTCGACGGCCGAGCTCGAGGTCCTGCCCGCCGATGCCGTCGCCTCCGAGGCCGCACGCCATGCCGAGGAGGTCGTCCGCCTCATCGGCGGACTGCTGGCCGAGTGGGGCCGCGAAGGCGGACCGATCCTGCGCACCGGGGGAGTGGGCGTGCGCGCTCTCACGCGCACCGCCGAGGCCCTCGACGTCGAGACCGGCACCGCCGCCACGCTCATCGAGGCCGCCGCGGCCACCGGGCTGCTCGGCCTCGACGACGCCGGCGCCACCTGGGTGCCCGCCGCCACGGCCGCCCCCTGGCTGGGCGCTGAGCTCCCCGAACGCTGGGCCGCGCTGGCCGCCGCCTGGGCCGCCAGCGCCCGCACCGCCTGGCTCGTCGGCCGTCGGAACGATGACGGTACCCTGCGCCCCGTACTGGGCGCCGACGTCGAGGCTGCCTGGGCCCGCACCCTGCGTCGCCGCCTGCTGGCGCTGCTCGACTCGCTGCCCGAGGGGACGGCTGTCACTCCGACGTGGGTGCGCGCCGCGCTGACCTTCGCCAGACCCCGGCGCCCCGTGCCCGAGGGCGCCGTCAGCGCGGTGCTCGCCGAGGCCGAGCTGCTGGGCCTGACCGGGGGCGGGGCGCTGAGCCGCGCCGGACGCGTCCTGGCCGGCTCCGTGCGCGGCACTGGCCATTCGCATGATTCCGACGCCGGTGGTCAGGTTGACGACGGCGGGGAGCCGGGCGATGAGGAGGAGCTTGCCGCCCGGCTGGAGGATGCTCTGGCCGCTGACCTGCCCGAACCGGTCGACATGCTGCTGGTCCAGTCCGACCTCACCGCGATCGTCCCCGGACGGCCCGCCCCGGCGCTGGCGGAGGTGCTCGAGCGGTGCGCCGTGGTCGAGTCGCGCGGCGGGGCGCTGACGGTTCGCTTCACCCCGGAGTCGGTGCGCGGCGCGCTGGACGCCGGCTACTCGGGCGATGAGCTCGTCGAGGAGCTGAGTGGGCACACTCCGACGCCGCTGCCCTCCGCCCTGACGGTCCTGGTCGATGACGCCGCCCGCCGCCACGGCGCCGTACGCGTGCGGGAGGTCGCCAGTGTGCTGCGGGTGGGCGACCCGGCGGTGGCGGCGGGGCTCGTCTCCGAGGGGCGGCTGACCGACCTGGCCCTGGCCGAGCTCGCCCCGGGCGTCCTGGTCTCCTCGGCGCCGTCGGGGCGGGTGCTGCGCGAGCTGCGTTCGGCCGGACTCGCTCCCGTCCTGGAGGACGACTCGGGCCGTCCGATCATCGCGGGCGACGGCGGCGGGGTCCGACGCGGCGGGGCTCCGGCGCCCGAGCCGGCGCGCCCTGGCGCACTGCATGCGGCGCGCCGCCGCAGCCCCGGGGCGCGCGAGTTGAGGACCCTGGTCTCGCGCCTGCGCGCCGGGGAGCGGGCACGGGACGACTCGGGCGTGCCGGCGGACGCCGCCACGGATCCGGTCCACGCCCTGGCCCTGCTTCGTCAGGCTCAAGCCTCCAAGGAACGGTTACGGCTGCGGCTGGCGGGGCCGGACGGCGCGGTGCAGGAACGGCGGGTGCGGGTGCTCGCCGTTGAAGCGGGACGGGTACGGATCGCCGACGTCGTGCGGCAGACCGAGTTGACAGTGGCCGTTCACCGGATTGTGTCGGTCGTCGCCGAATAGCCCGCGGCCAGCTGAGGGCTCCGGGGCGCCGGTTCCGGGTATCGGAACTCAGCCGTCGTCGAGGTGATCGAGATCGTCGAGGAGACGTGCGGCCTCGACGAGCAGCCGCAACGAGTCCGGATCGAGTCCGGCGAGCGCGCGACTCAGCCGCTCGTCGCGCAGGCGCATGTCGGCCTCGAAGGCCTCGCGTCCGTCCGCGGTCAGCTTCAGGAGGCTGCGTCTGGCGTCGGTCGTGTCGGAGATGCGCTCGATCAGTCCGGCCTTCTCCAGCTCGGTGATCGGGCGGGTCAATGACTGCGGCCGTTGGTTCTCCTCGGTGCTGATCCGGGACGGGCTGCTCGTTCCCCGTCGGGCGAGGTGGCCGAGCACCGCGATCTTGTTATTGCTCAGCGCCGACTGGTCGCGGCCGACTCGGAGCCGGCGCGCCAGCCGTAGCACGGCGAACCGCACGAGCGGCGCCACTGATTCCGGAGTCGGATCCACAACTAATACGTTATCACGTATTATTTAGTATGTGAACGCTTATTATTATGAGATGAGGGGGAGGACATCGGCAGGGGCTGCGATGATGGTCGCGCGAGGGCTGCGCTCCGGGGCGGCGACGATGATCGTCGTCCTGCCGACCTTCTGGTCGATGCAGCAGCTGGCCCTCTGGCGGAAACCGCCGGTGGACGCGATCGTATTCGCGGTCATGCTGGGGATCGCCCTGCCTCGTGCCCTGGCACGCGCCCGCTGGGCGGACGCGCCGGCGATCGGCGTGCTGCTCGGACCGGCCTGCGCGGCGGCGGTCGGCTGCGGGATGCTGCTGTCGGATGGCGGCGCATCGCGCGCCGTCGGTGCGGTCGCCTTCTCCGCCGGTGCTGCCATCGCGGTGTGGCTGCGACGCTTCGGCTCCGCTTGGCGGGCCGCCGGGATGGTCGCGTCGACGCTATTCCTCGCAGTCCTGGTCCGCCTCGCGCCGCTGCCTCGGACCTGGTCGCAGCTGGGCTGGATGCTCGTGGCCGCGGGCGTCGCCCTGGTCTGGGCCCTGGCACTCCGCTGCCTGACCGTCGCGGTGCGGCCCGCCCCCTCCCGCCGTCCCGCAGCCGGGCTTCCGGCGAGCACCCGCATGGCGGTCCAGCTCGGCTGCGGGACTCTGGCATCCTTCGCAGCCGCCCAGTGGCTGGATCCCGACCACCTGGTGTGGCCGGTGCTCACGGTGATGGTCGTTCACAGCGCCAACCGCGGTCGCGGCGACGTGCTGCGCAAGGGCGCTCAGCGTACCGTCGGCGCCCTGGTGGGGACCGGCGCGGGGACCGTTCTGGGCGGTTTGTTCCAGACCGGCGGCAGGACGGCGCTCGTCGCCCTGTTCGCCGTTCTCGCCCTCGCCGCCGCGGCGCGGCCGTACGGGTACCTGTTCTGGTCGGCGGGCGTCACCGCCGCCCTCGTCTTCCTGTACAGCTATTTCGGCGAGTCCGGGGCGGACCTGCTCGCCCGTCGACTGCTCGGGATCGCTGTCGGCGGCGCCATCGGCATGACCGCCGCTTGGTTCGTCCTGCCGGTGCGCCGGCGCGGTCGGTCGATCCGCCTCGGTGGCCCGGGGAACCGACCCCCTACACTGGACACGTGATGGACGCAGCGACAAATGCATCGGCCGTGACCGGCTCCGCGGGCGCCACCGCTTCGAGCGGCGCGCCCGACCCGGTCACCGCCGTCGAGCGGCCGGGCTCCCTGCCGACCAGGGCCGAGAGCGCCGCGGCCGCCAAGGACAGGACGCTGACCTCGCCGGCCGCCGTCGAACGGGCCAGGGCGGCGTTGGGGGAGATCACCGAGCCGCTGTCCGTGGGCGAGCACACGGCCGCGAAGCTGCAGGCCGAGCGCCTGGTCACCCACCTCTTCGAGTGCAACCTGGCGGGCTACAACGGCTGGCGGTGGGCGGTGACCATGGCGCGGCCTCCGCGGAGCCGAACAGCGACGGTCTGCGAGCTGGAGCTCCTGCCGGGGGAGGACGCCCTCCTCGCCCCGGCCTGGGTGCCCTGGGCCGACCGGATCCGCCCCGGCGACGTCACCCGCTCCGACCGTCTGCCCAAACGCGAAACCGACGAGCGCCTCGAGCCGGGGTGGGAGGCCACGGGGGAGGAGGGAGACGCGGTCGCCCTGGACGAGCTCGACCTCGGGCGCGCCCGCGTGCTCAGTTCCGAGGGCATTCAGCGGGCCGCCCAGCGGTGGTACGACGGCGACCACGGTCCGGACGCCGATGGTGTCCGCAAGGCGCACGCGGCCTGCTCGACCTGCGGCTTCTTCCTGCCCATCGCAGGTCTCATGCGTCATCTCTTCGGTATCTGCGCCAACGAGTGGGCCGCCGATGATGGCCGCGTCGTCTCCCTGGACCACGGCTGCGGGGCGCATTCGGAGACCGACCTGCAGGATCAGGGGCCCGAGTGGCCGGTGACGCCGTCGCGCTTGGATGAGAGGCTCATGGAGCCGCTCGGCGCCGACGGGGCGTCGAACCGCGGCCCGCACGATCGGACGGGCGGACCGGCCGATGGCGCCGGAGTCGAGAAGGACGCGGGTGAGACGAGCGAGGATGTCGAAGAGCCTGAGAAGCGCAGGAGGACGCGCGGGCGCAGGTCCGAGGAGGAGTCCGCGGGGAACGGGCGGAGGAGGAGGCGCCGCTCCCGCCCGGGCGCGCCTGCGTCTGCGAATCCGGTGGGTCAGAGCGCCCCGGCTGTCGGCGACGAGCCGAGGAAGACCGCGGATGCGGAGAAGCGCCGGGCGAAGAGCGCGGACGAGGCGGGGGAGGGGCCCGCGTCGACGCCGGAGGACACCGAGTTCGCGCGGGAGCCCGCACGCGGCTCGTCTACCCGGCGCGCGTCCGGCTCACGCAGGTCGGAGGACGAGCACGCGCTGGAGCGGGATCAGAAGGACGAGCAGCCTGAGGGCGAGCGCGCACCGGTCGAGGGCTCCGTCGACCGGGCGGCCGCCGCTCGCGACGCGGTTGCGGACCTCAAGGCCAGACCGCGCTCTCACAGCGATGCCCATGAGGCTGCAGGGCTGACAGCGCTGGCCGAGCTGGAGGCCAGTCTTCCCCGCCGAGGCGACTGAGCTCCTCCGCTCCCCGCGGGGCGGACCTCCTCACCTGACGAGTGCCTCCAGGCCGGTGATCGGTTCGCCGGGCGGCGTCGCTTCGACGACTGCGGCGTTGGCGATGATCCGCTCCACGGCGCCCACCACCCTGCCGCCGGCGGCATGGGGAGTGAGCAGCAGGTTGGGGGCGTCCCACAGGGTCGAGTCCGCGGGCAGCGGCTCGGGGTCGGTGACGTCGATACCGGCAGCGCTGATCGTTCCGTTGCGCAGGGCGGTCTCCAGCGCCGCCTGGTCGACCGTCGTGCCGCGACCCACGTTGATGACGACGGCGCGGCGCGGCAGCAGGGCGAGCCGCTCGGCGCTCAGTGCCCCAGTGGTCTGCGACGTGCTCGGAAGCACCATGACCAGCAGGTCGGTATCGGGCAGAACCGCATCGACGTCGGCCACGGCGATGACCTCGAAGCCGGCGCGCTCGCCGGCCGACCGGGCGACCCCGCGCACGTTCGCTCCGAAGGCCGTCAACAATCGTGCCGTTGCGAGCCCGATCGCGCCGAAGCCCCATACGAGCGTTCGCGCTCGGTACAGCGTCGTCGCACGCTCCGGGTCGTGGATCGGATGGGCGCCGCCCAGAGTCGGCTCCCACTCGTGCCGGTCGGCTGCGCGCACCGCTGTCGGCAGTGAGCGCACGCATCCCAGCGCCAACGCGGCCGCGTGCTCGGCCACCGTGCGGTCATGGAAATGACGACCCGAGGTGATCGCCACCGACGTCGGGAAGCCGGCGGCCAGTACGTTGTCCGGTCCGGCGGCCAGCGTCTGGATCCAGCGCAGCCGGGTGAGGTAGCCGGGCATCGCACTCAGGATGTCGGCGCGGCCCGAACCCCCGCCGCCCCATAGGACCAGCCCCTCGGCGTCGCGATGCTCAGCCGGGATCGGCTCGGCCTCGCTGAACAGGACGACGTCGTGGCCGGCGGCTCGGATGGGTGCGGGGTCGACGTAACCGGAGTCGGTCAGGAGGATTTTCATGGCTTCACCCTGTCACGTTCGGACCGGACACGGCGGCCTGGTCCTGCGGTTCAGTGCCACCGGTGGCGCACCGATATGCCAGAATCACACCACGTGAGCACTCCCCATCCTCCCTCCACGATCGCGCCGGCTCCCAGTGGAGTCCTCGATCGCTTCTTCCACATCACCGAGCGCGGTTCGACGCTCTCCCGCGAGATTCGCGGCGGCATCGTCACCTTCTTCACGATGGCGTACATCCTTGTGCTGAATCCGCTCATCCTGTCCACTCCGCACGACGGCATCGCTCCGTTGGGCACCACGGAGCAGATCGCCGCGGGCACCGCCTTCATCGCCGGTGTCATGACGATCCTCATGGGGGTTGTGGCCAACTACCCCATGGCTTTGGCCGCCGGTCTGGGCATCAATGCGATGATCGCCTACACGATCGCCGGCACCGACGGCGTGACCTACGCCGACGCCATGGGGCTGGTGGTTATCGAGGGGGTCATTATCCTCGTGCTCGTCCTCACCGGTTTCCGCGAGGCCGTCTTCAGGGCTGTGCCGCCGCATATCAAGACGGCGATTAGTGTGGGCATCGGCCTGTTCATCGCGCTCATCGGCCTGGTGGACGCCAAAGTCGTGCGAGCGGGCGGAACTCCGTTGGAGCTGGGACTGGGCGGCTCTCTCCAGGGGTGGCCGGTGCTGGTCTTCCTCGCCGGTTTCTTCCTCATCATCGTGCTGCACGTGCGCAGAGTGAAGGGGGCTCTCCTCATCGGCATTGTCGTCTCTACGATGCTCGCCGCCGTCATCGAGGCCGTGGCGCGTCTGGGCGCCTTCGACGCCGAGTCGAATCCGACGGGCTGGTCCCTGTCGGTGCCGGCGCTGCCGGGCTCCCCGGTCGAATTGCCGAGCCTGGCGACCCTGGGAGAGTTCGACCTGCTCGGCTCCCTCGACAAGGTCGGTGTCGTCTCGGTGGCCCTGCTGGTCTTCTCACTCATGCTGGCCGACTTCTTCGACACCATGGGCACGATGGTCGCCATCGGCGCTGAGGGCGATCTGCTCGACGACGAGGGGAACCCGCCGAGGACCCGCGAGATCCTCGTGGTCGACTCCGCCGCAGCGATCGCTGGCGGTTTGGGCGGAGTCTCCTCGGCCACCTCCTATGTGGAATCCGCCGCCGGAGTGGGGGAGGGAGCCCGCACCGGGCTGGCCTCCGTGGTCACCGGGATCCTGTTCCTCGCCAGCATGTTCCTCGCGCCTATCGTCTCCATGGTCCCCTACGAGGCGGCGACGCCGGCGCTGGTGATCGTCGGCTTCCTCATGATGACCCAGGTGACCGATATTGATTGGAAGTCCCCGGAGATCGCCCTGCCCGCTTTCGTCACGATCATTATGATGCCCTTCTCGTACTCGATCACCAACGGCATCGGGGCCGGCTTCATCGCCTACCTCGTCGTGCAGTTGGCGCGCGGGAGGGCGACGAGAATCCACCCGCTCATGTGGCTGGCCTGTCTGCTGTTCGCCATCTACTTCATGCTCACGCCCATTAAGGCGATCCTCGGCGTCGGCTGATGGCGGGCCGCGGTGAGCGGCGGTGCGCAGGAGGGGGCGGCTAGGGACGGAGCGGCCTCGGGTCGAGCTCGGCCCGTACCGCCTCCCTCCTCCTCCCCCCCGGCCGGCCCGCAGGTTCGTCGGCACCCGCGCCGGCGGTCGCGGGTCGTGAGCCGTGGCCGTCTCCAGCAGCATCGGCCGCGCCCACCGGCCGCCACGGGGTGCGCTATGGCCGGGCGGTCCGGGCGGGCGTAAAGTCAACCGTTCCGTAGGGTCAACGACGAATCTGGAGTCCTCCCCACTGTGATGAGCAGCATTTTCGAGTCGCTGAAATTCCACAACTATCGCATCTGGTTCTTCGCCGCCCTCGTTGCCAACACGGGCACGTGGATGCAACGCGTCGCCCAGGACTGGCTCGTGCTGCGCATCTTGACCGACGACTCCGCCTCCGCCACGGGGCTGACGACGGCGCTCCAGTTCCTGCCGGCCCTGTTCCTGAGCGCGCACTCCGGCCTGATCGCCGATCGCGTGGATCAGCGCAGGTTCCTGATGGTGACCCAGTCAGCGATGGGTGTGATCTCCGCGCTCCTGGCCGTCGACGTTCTGGCCGGTCGCGCTCAGCTGTGGCACGTCTACGTCGCCGCCTTCGCCACCGGTGTGGCGGCCGCCTACGACTCGCCCGCTCGTCAGATCTTCGTGGCGCGGATGGTTCCCGCGGGCGACCTCTCCAACGCCGTCGGCCTGAATTCCGCCTCCTTCAACGCCGCCCGCCTGCTGGGACCCGCAGCCGCCGGTCTCGTCATCGCCTGGGTCGGCGCGGGCTGGGTCTTCCTCGTCAACGCGTTGACCTTCCTCTTCCCGGCCCTGGCGCTGGCGACCATGCGCATCGCCGAGCTCTACGACGTCCCCCGCGCCGAGCGGGCCGGGGGCCAGGTGCGTGAGGGCCTGGCCTACGTGCGCCGCCGCTCCGACCTCATCGTCATCATCGTGGTCATCTCGGTGGTCTCCATGCTGACGCTGAACTTCCAGGTCACGATGGCCGCCATGGTGCGTTCGGTGTTCGCCATGGAGTCCGACGCCTACGGCACGGTCTCCTCGATCTTCGCGATCGGTTCGCTCGCCGGCGCCCTGTGGGCGGCGCGGCGACGGTCCCCGCGCGTGCGCACGGTGATCGTGGCCTCGTTCTTCTTAGGGGTGTTCACGCTGGTCATGGCCGTCATGCCGACCTACCCGCTCTTCGCCGTCTCCACGATCCCCGTCGGGCTGTGCGTGCTCACGGTCCTGACCGGTGCCAACCAGACCGTTCAGCTGAGCACCGCGCCCACCGTGCGCGGCCGGGTCGTGAGTCTGTACATGATGTGTCTCCTGGGCACGACGCCGATCGGTGCGCCCCTCATCGGCCGTGTGTCGGATGCGTGGGGGCCCCGAGCCGGCCTGGCGGTGGGCGGTGTCGCGGCTCTCGCCGCTTCGCTGGCGGCGGTCGTGTGGGCGCGGCGCCATTGGCATGTGGGCCTGGCCTATTCCGCGACTCGGCCCCACCTGTCGACGGTGGGGCCGCGCGAGCGGGCTCTGCCGCCCGGAGCCGCCTCCCCGGGCGACGCCGACGGCGACCGCTAGCCGGAGGACGGCGCCCGGACGGAGCCGCGGGCGTCAGGGCGTGGGAAAGTCACCCTGCGCGGCGGGCACTGCATGATCCCGATATTCTGAGCGCGGCGCGCGGGCCGGACGAGCCCGCCGTCCGCACGGCGCCCGGCCTGCGCCGTCGAAGCGTGAGGAGACCCGAGCAATGAGCGAGCTCATCGACACGACCGAGATGTACCTCAAGACCGTCTACGAGCTGGAGGAGGACGGCGTCCCCCCGCTGCGCGCGCGCATCGTCGAGCGCCTCGACCACTCCGGACCGACGGTCTCCCAGACGGTCGCCCGCATGGAGCGCGACGGCCTCATCCGGGTGGCGGATGACCGCTCCCTGCAGCTCACCGATGAGGGCCGTCTGCGGGCCACCGAGGTCATCCGTAAGCACCGACTTGCCGAAAGGCTGCTCCTCGATGTGATCGGACTCGATCGGCGTCTGGTCCATGAGGAGGCGTGTCGTTGGGAGCACGTGATGAGCGAGCAGGTCGAGGATCGTCTGGCGGACATTCTGCAGGTCATTGCGCAGGATCCGTTCGGCAACCCCATTCCTCCTCGTGCGGCGGGTCATCCCGCCCCGGCCCGGGACGAGATCAGCGCGACGAAGCTGACCCGGGACGGGGAGGGGGAGGCTCCGGCGGTGGTGGCCCGCGTCGGTGAACCCATTCAGGCCGACGCCGCGCTCATTGCCGAGGTGGAGAACGCCGGGATCCGGGCGGGTGAGACGGTCCACATGCGCAGGGCCGCCGGCGGCGTGCGCCTGGTCGGTTCCGCCCAGGAACCGCTGGTCATCCCCGACGACCTGGCGCGTCATCTCTTCCTGCGTCGCTGAGATCCGCGGGGGCGGCCCTGTGTATCGCCCGAGAGATCGTTGTGACGGCGGGCTCGGACGCGTGGGTGATGCCACAGCGGTGAGCGGTCGTCCCGAGTTCACACGAGAGGTAAAAGTCCGCTAACGTTACCGGCGCAGCCGACACCACTGGCTGTGGAGAGACGGGCAGAGCCCAAGCCTGTCGGTGTCCGTCTCCCCGTACCTAGAGCATCATCGGCAGGCCCGGGGGAACCACTTCTTCCGGTTCGGCGCCGCTCATGCGGTTGGCCCGGACCTCGGGGTGAAGCCCGCACAGCGGGCCGGGCGTCTCCCGCCCGAACCCGACAGCTAACTCCGTCGGCTCACCAGGAGATACCAGTGACTTCAAGCGTCAAGGCCCGTCACCGTAAGGCCGCTCGTCCGCTGACCCCGCTGTCGACCGCAGGTCCCACGGCGCGTCGCGGCTTCGCCGTCGCCGCGTCCTCCGGTCTGGCGCTCACGATGATCGCCTCCGGCGCCAACGCCGCCGGGGATGGTACGGATGTCGGCGAGTCCGCCGGGGCGCTGGCGGACACCGGCATCGGCACCATGGCCGATGGTGCCCGTGAGGCCGTCACCACGAACGCCGCCATCGTCGTCTCCTCCGAGGCCGCCGCGCCCGCTGAGGCCACGGCCGACGCCGCCACCTCCGAGGTCACCACCGAGGCTGCTCCCGTCGAGCAGCCCGCTCCCGCCGTCGAGGAGGCCGTCCAGACCACCGCTCCCGCTGAGGAGACCGCCTCCGCCGCCGTTCAGGCCGCTCCCGCCGAGCAGTACTCCAGCTCCAATGTGGAGTCCACGTCCAATCAGGACGCCGCTCCTGCTGAGGCCCCCTCCTCGTCCTCAGCCGGCTCCATCGCGGCGACCGCCATGCAGTACATCGGCGCTCCCTACGTGTACGGCGCCAGCGGCCCGAGCTCCTTCGACTGCTCCGGCCTGGTCCAGTACGTCTACGGCCAGTTCGGCATCTCCGTTCCTCATTCCTCCGGTGGTATTCGCAGCGCCGGCACCGTCGTTTCCGCTGCGGCCGCCCAGCCCGGCGACGTCATCTGGTGGTCCGGCCATGTGGCTATCTACACCGGCGATGGCATGATGGTCTCCGCGGACAGTCCTGGCCAGGGCGTCCAGTACCGTGCTGTCGACGGCGGGGGCACCTTCCTGCGTTTCTGACGTCATCCGACGTCTACGCGTACCGCCCTGATGCACGTCCGCTCGATCAGGGCGGTTCTTCATCGTGCAATTCCTCCTACAGGAGGAGGCGTTCGACGGCTAGGTGTGATCAATCACAGCCATGTGTGTGATCTGATCGTGACACGCTACCTCCTAGTCAGGTACTGTCACTCCCGTCGCGGAGCCGCCTGCGCGATCTCCGGTCCGGGGCTTCGTCCTGCCGTCCGGTCCGGAGTTCTTTTCCCAGACCATGGCAGGAACGGGGGAACCACGAACGGCTCGCAGGGCGCCGACACGGCGCTCAGCGGGTCTCTGGGGTGAAGCCTGTGAGAACAGGCCGGGCTTCTCCAGTCCGAACCCGACAGCTCACCTCGGCAGCTCAATAAGGAGAGACATGTCCACCAGTACCAAGGCCCGTCACCGCAAGGACGCCCGTCCTGTCACCTCTGTCAGCCCGGTGGCGCGACGCAGTATCGCTGCCGCCGCCTCCTCTGGTGTCGCACTGGCGATGATCGCCTCGGGCGCTCACGCGGCCCCCAGCACCGATGAGGCGGCCTCCTCCTCGGGCACTCTCGAGTCGACTGGCGTGAACACGCTCACCGCCGGTGCGCGGGCGGCGATCACCACCAACTCCGCCGTTCTGGTCTCTCCGGACGCTGCCGCCCCCGCGGATGCGGAGGCCGAGGCCTCGGCGGAGGTCACCGCCGAGGCCCCCGTCGTCGAGCAGCCCGCTGTCGCGCAGACCGACACCGCCGCGGCGGCCCAGCCTGAGACGACCACAGAAGCGGCGCCCGCGAGCAGCTCCAGCTCCTCGGACTCGAACGCCGACGTGCAGGCCTCCGCTCCCTCCGCGTCCACATCCAGCACGGCCGCTCCGGCCTCCAACGCCAGTGGTGCTGTGGCGATCGCCATGCAGTACGTCGGGTCCCCTTACGTCATGGGCGCCTCCGGCCCGGACGCCTTCGACTGCTCGGGGCTCGTTCAGTACGTCTACTCGCAGTTGGGCATCTCCCTGCCGCGGACCTCATACGCGCAGGGGTCGGCGGGCACGCTCGTCTCCGCAGCCGAGGCCCAGCCCGGCGATATCGTCTACTTCGGCGGTCACGTGGGCATTTACGCCGGCGATGGGAAGATGATCGACGCCGGTAACGAGTCCACCGGCGTCGTCTACCGCGACATCTACCAGACGCCGATCGGCTTCGTCCGAGTCAGCTGACACGAACGGCACGGCGCACCGGCGGCGAAGGCGGCCGCTCCTCTCTGGAGCGGCCGCCTTCGCATGTTCCCGGTGCGACGCGAAGCCGCCAGCGGCCCGATGTGACCCGCCTTCACGGTCACGTGCTTTGGACCACACCCCCATTGCGAGGCAGAATGGGCCCCGTCGGATCCCCGGCGCCCGGAGAAAGGGGTACACGTTATGGCCGAAGACAGAGTCGTCCTCGTCGGAGTTGATGGATCACCGGAGTCGCTCGGTGCGGTTGACTGGGCGGTCGCCCGGGCCGCGCGGGAGAACTGGCGCGTCCACATTCTGTGCGCCTACTCCTTGCCGTCCTTCACCACCGCCTCCCTGGACGGGGGGTATGCGGCCCTCGACGACTCGGCCATACGGTCGGGCGCGCAGGCCGTCGTCAGCGAGGCGGCCGATCGGGCCCAGGGCAAGGGGGTGACGGTGACCAACTCACTGGAAACGGGCGACCCCGCCGGTGTGCTCGTCGACCTGTCGGACGAGGCGGCGCTGACCGTCGTCGGGACCCGGGGCGGCGGCGGCTTCACCGACCGCCTGCTCGGGACCGTCTCCTCGGCACTGCCGGCGCACGCCCACTGCCCCACCATTGTGGTGCCGAGGCACACGGAGGGCGCGGATTACACCCCGGTGCGCCGCATCGTGGTCGGAGTGGACGGCTCCGATTCAGCCCGGAAAGCCCTGCGGTGGGCCGTGCGCGAGGCGGACGTCTGGGACGCGGAGCTGACCGCCATCGCGGCGGTGCCCATGGCGTCCGGCGCCGGAGCCCTGGCGTGGCTTCCGGCCGCCGTCGACCGCGAGCAGGTGCTCGCCGACGTCCGCTCCGGCCTGGATCGGGCCGTCGCCGACGCACTTCAGGACCACCCCGGCGTCGTGGTCCGCCGCCATGCATTGGACGGCAACGCGGCCGAGCTCATGGCGGAGTTCTCCACGGCTGTGGACCTCGTCGTCGTCGGATCACGCGGACGGGGCGGCTTCTCCGGGCTGCTGCTGGGCTCGGTGAGCCAGGGAGTTCTGGCTCATGCGTCTTGCCCGGTCATGGTCGTGCCCGCCCGGGCCAAGGACGACGAGGAGCCCCGCTCCGGGCGCAACCAGGGCACGCCCTGGAAGCGCGCCTGAGTCGACTCCGAAGGTCCGGTCGGCGGCCTCCGAAGCTGCCGACCGGAGCCGCTGCATTCGACGGCGGCGGCCCGCCCCACCCCGCCGGGCGGGCGGACGCTGCAGCCCTGCCCCTCCGCCGCGTGCGGTAGGGTTGAGCACGGGCCCTCGTAGCTCAGGGGATAGAGCACCGCTCTCCTAAAGCGGGTGTCGCGCGTTCGAATCGCGCCGGGGGCACGAGCCGGGTTTTCCTTGTGACAACAGGGAGAGCCCGGCTTCATAGTGGCGCGAATCGCGCTCGTGCGGTGCTTTCGCCGCGCTGGGACGCCGCGGACGACAGGGCCGGTCCGGGGCGATCGGCGTGGCCGTGCGTTCCGGTCGGGCGCGCGGTGGGATCGGCGGGTGCGCGGGGTCCGCGCTCTCCACCGCCGAAAGACCGCACCGCCCCCGATCCTCCACCGGAAGGAAAGCAGTCACATCATGCACACGAAGAACCAGTCCAGGAAGCTCGTGGTATCGGCGGTGACCGCTGCCGCGGCCGCGCTGTGGGTGGGGGGTCTAACGGGCTGCTCCTCCATGGGCGACAAGACCGACGCCGATTACGTCAGCGTCTGCAAGGACCCGGCCACCGGCCAGCGCGTCGATGACGAGAAATGCCCGCAGGACCGCAATAAGAGCGTCGTGTCCGGCCCGTACTGGGTCTACGTCCCCACCTCCGGCTCCCGCTCCGTGAGCGCACCGGGGGTGGGGGAGAAGGTCCCCTCCGACTACACCGACTCGAAACCGTCATCGGACAGGGTCACCACGGCCGGCCGATCCGGCGGCTCGTTCTCCAAGGGCTCCGACACCAGTCACGGGGGTTTCGGCAGTGGCTCCAAGGGCGGATCGGGGTCCTGACGTGCTGCGCATCCCGATGGCACCCCGACCCGGCTGGCAGGAGACGGTCGCCCGCCAGGGCCTCGTGTTCGACAAGACCGTTAACGAAGTCACCGGCACGATCTCCCACTACTGGAACGAATCCGCCTGCTACGAGCTCACCGTGGGCGAGGTGAATCTGCTGGAGGGGGTGAGTGAGAACCTGCACCGCATGTCGAAGGATGCTGCGGCCTTCCTCGCCGAGGAATCCCTCAAACCCGATTCCGTGTTTAACCTCGGCATCCCCCGCGAGGCGATCGAATATGCTGCGGAGTCCCTGCGGCGGGGCGATCCCAGCTTCTACTCCCGCTTCGACCTCGTCTACTCCGGCAACGACGGGCGGCCGCCCAAGATGCTGGAGTACAACGCTGACACCCCGACCGGTCTGATCGAGGCCTCCCTCATCCAGTGGTACTGGCATGAGGATATGCACCTCAAGGGCGGCAGCGCGCTGCTCGAACCCGGTCTCGACCAGTGGAACGGCCTCCACGAGGAACTCATCGAGCAGTGGAAGCGCATCGACGACCACCTCGGTCGCCTCCACGGTGTGCGCCCGCACATGTACCACTTCGGGTACACCGACGCCGACGACTCCGGTGAGGACCTCATGACCGTCGGCTACATCATGGACACCGCCGTGCAGGCCGGCCTGACCGGCAAGCTCGTCGAGATGAAGCAGATCGGCTACGACCGCGCCACCTCCCGCTTCACCGATGGCGAGAACCGCCATCTCGAGGCGATCTTCAAGCTGTACCCGTGGGAGGACATGATGTTCGAGGAGTTCGGTCCTTGCATCGCCCGCACCAGGCCGGACTACTGGTTCCAGCCGGCGTGGACGATGTTCCTGTCCACCAAGGCACTGTCCGCGGCGCTGTGGCATCTTTACCCGGGGCATGAGAATCTCATCCCGACCTACATGTACCCCGACGAGGCCCGCGCATCCGGCGACACGATGGGTTTCTCCGAGTACGTCGTCAAGCCCCTGCACGCCCGTGAGGGCGCCAATATCGAGTTGCACGGCGGGGGTCTCGACATCGTCCAGGACGGCGGCTGGGGCGTCGAGGGGCACGTCATCCAGGAATTCTGCGAACTGCCGGACTTCCCTTGGACCGACCACCCGCACAACCGCCCGGTGCTGGGCACCTGGATGGTCGGGGACGAGTGCTACGGGCTCGGCGTCCGCGAATCCGACGGTCCGATCACGGACTATTACTGCCGATTTGTTCCCAACCGCGTCAGGAGTTGAGACCCATCAGCTGAGGTCCGCCGCCCCGCGCAGGGATCCGCCAGTCCCGGATCCGGCCCCCCGCTGTTCATGACCGGAAGGGACTACGTGTCCGACAACCCCAGGCTCTCCGCCGTGCAGGGCTTCGCTCTCGCGTTGGCGGCCACCGCTCCCTGGTACTCGATCATGGTCACCGCCCCGCTCATCGCCGCCCTGGTCGGATCGGGCACCGCGCTGGTCTACCTCCTGGCCGCCGTCCCGGCTATCGGCGTGGCCCGCGGCATGAATGCCAACGACCGGCGGGATCCGGACAAGGGGACCGTGTACACCTGGGTGCGTCGCCGCTTCCCCCGAACCGGGTGGTTCGCCGGGTTCTGCCTGGCCGCTACCGGCATCATCGCCACCTCCGGCATGGCCTACGTGGCCGCCGACCTTCTGGCCCCCGCCGCCCCGGCATGGGCCAGGGTCGGGCTCGCCGCTCTCCTGACCGCTGTCGCCACGGCGATCGACGTGGGGAGCATCAGGGCCATGGCCGTCCTCCAGTATCTCGCGGCCGCGACCGGGGCGGCCGCGACCCTCACCTGCCTGATGATGGTCATGGACGGCTCCGTGATTCTGCGTCCGACCATCGGCTCTCCCCTCGACTGGTTCCACGGCGTTCTGCTGGCCGTCTTCGCCTACTGGGGCTTCGACGCGATCTACGCCCTGACCGAGCAGGCGGAGACGGGCGCGCCTCAGCGGGTCGCGGTCTCCACCATGATCGCCCTCATGGTGTTCTTCACCGTCGGTGGGACCGCCTGCTCCGCCGCCGACGCCTCGCCGGTCGTCTCCAACCCCGTCGTCCGGATCGCCGTCGTCACCTCCGCAGTGATGAGTCTCGGCTCCACCCTCGTTCCCACCGCCCGCGGCGTCGAAGCCATGGCCGAGGCCGGCGAGGTCCCCTCCTGGGCCGCGATCCTGTCCGAGGCCCGATGGTCCACACTCGCCGTGGCCACCGTCTCGGTCTTCTGGAGCGGACTGCTGCTCGTCTCCGAAGGCCTGTTCAACGACACCATCGAGGCGCTCAGCGTGCTCGTCGGCGTGTACTTCACCGTCAGCTCGCTGATCGCCGCCCTGCATGCGGCGTCCGTTCGCGAGCGCGCCGAGCAGTGGGCCTCCGCGGTCCTGATGGGCGTCATCACCCTGTCCGTGACGGCGCAGATGTTCACCGTCGGTTACGGCGACACCTCCTTGGCGGGCGTCGGCGGGGCGGGGCTGATCGTCGCCGGCCTGTGCCTGGTCGGCGCCATCGCCGCACTGGTGTGCACCGGGAGAGGAGCTCGTGCGGATGACACCCGCGGGTCCGCTCCCGATGAGGAGGGATGTCGAGCCCGACGTCGGGCGGGCCGGCATGATTGAGCCGTATTTTGTCGCTATCGACGAGGGCGAGCGGCGATGAGGGGAATATTTTTGATTCGTGTGGAATCGTGAATGATGCGGATGCGCCCCGGAGCCCGCCGGGGCCACCGCTCTCAACCGTTCCGGGCGCGTCGCGGCGGGCCGCCGCGGCCCCGCCACGGAGCGTCGGCGCCCTGCCAGACGCCGCTGCCGATATGTTGGTGATATGACGCCTTCACTCTTCTCATTCGGACGCAACCGGCGTCGTGCCGGCGACCCGACGGGCCGGCCTGAAGGCGCTGCGGCACCCGTCTCGTCACCGGCCGTACCCGAGGAGGAGCCCGCTCCGCCCGTCACCGAGGTTCCGGCTCCCGCCGTGTCCGCGGAGCGTCGCGCCCTGGTGGACGATGCCCTGGCGTCGTGGCGCGATGAGCTCATCGACCTCGGAGGAACCTCGAGCCTGGACGACATCGCGCTGCTCGATCACGTCGTCGACCTCACGGCCGCGCACCCCTCCGGCCTGGCGCAGCTGTACGCCGGGCGCTCCACCCACCTGGGCAACCTCGTGCGCGAGCGCGGCGCCCTGGGGCGGGCGCGTCAGAATCTGCGGGAGGTCGCCGGTCATACGGACCTGCTGGCCCGCAGGTTCGGCGTCGCCCCCGTCTACCTCGCCATCGGCGTGGCGAGCTGGACCGAGACCGTGCCGGTCGGCGAGCCCGTCCCCTGGCTCGCGGCCCCCTTCGAGCCGCCGGCCCGTGCCGACTCTCCGGATCGGCGCGACTGCGGTCCCGCCGATGGCCGCGGCGAGCACGATGGGGCCGGCATGTCGGATTCTCGTCGAGCCGCCCGGGCGGTCGAGGGCGGCGATGCGCCCGACGGCTCGATGATCGTGCGCACCGTGAACGCGCCCGTGCTGCTGCGCCCCGTGCGGCTGTCCGACGCCACCGCCGAGGCGTCGCTGACTCTCGACCCCTCCATCGAAGTCAACCCGGTGCTCACCCGGGCGCTGCGGCGCTACGGTTCGACCGCCGACGTCGAGGCCATCGCGCACGCCGCCCTGTCGGCTGAGGGCTTCACTCCGCGCGCTGCGCTGGCCCGCATCGGGAACCTGGGCCGCGAGTACCTGCCCGGTTTCGACATTCACGAGCGCCTCGTCGTCGGCGCCTTCGTCCATCCCGGGCAGGCCCTCATCGAGGACTTCGATGCCACCATTGAGCGCGCCCGCGCCTCCGCCCTCGTCGCCGCTCTCGCCGGAGACGAGGTCGCCCGCGGCGCACTCGACGTCGAGCTGCCCGCCCCCCGCGCCTGCGATCGCCCGCCCGAGGCCGAGCGCGGCGCCGGTGATCTCGACCCCGCGCAGCTCGACGCCGTCGAGGCCGTCGGCTCGGGCGCCTCCCTGCTGCTGGACGCCCCTCCGGGCTCCGACGTCGCCGCGACCCTGGCCGCCGTCGTCGCCGACGCCGCCGCCTCGGGCCGTACCGTGCTGCATGTGCCCGCCACCGGCGCGGACGGGCACGCCGTCGCCGACGCGCTGCGCGACCTCGGGCTCGGCGACCTCGTGCTGGACCTGACCGAGGACGCCTCCTGGCGCCGTCATGCCGCTGAGGGCATCAAGGAGGCGCTCGGCGCCACCCCGCCCGAACTCGACGTCGCCGCCATCGTCGACATGCGCGAGCGGCTGACGGCCGTGCGCGAGCGCCTGACTCGGTACGTCGGCGCGCTCCACGAGCGACGCGCGCCCTGGGGCGTGTCTGCCTACGACGCCCTGCAGAAGCTCGCCGACCTGACCACCGGACGGGTGCGGGCCCGCACGAAGACGCGCATCGCCTCCGACCATCTGGAGCAGCTCGATGAGGAGGGCCTCGCCCGCGCTGCCGCGCTGCTCACCCGCGCCCGTCGGCTGGGCGTCTTCGATCCGCGAAGCCGCGCCTCGGCGTGGAACGGCATCAGGGTGACCGACATCGATGAGGCCACCGACGTGCTCGCGCGCCTGAGCCGACTCGCCGACGAGCTCCTGCCCGCCGTCCTGCGCCACACCGCCGAGGTCGCCTCCAGCACCGGCTTGACTCGTGCCACCACCCTGGCCGACTGGTGCGAGCAGCTCGAGATGCTCGATGGCGTGCGCGACTGCCTCGACGTCTTCGTCCCCGAGGTCTTCGAGCGCTCGGCCGCCGACATGGTCATCGCCACGGCCACCAGACGGTGGCGCGACGAGCGCAGCATTGAGATGAACGCCTCCACCCGCCGCCGCTTCATCCGCCAGGCCAGGGATCTGGTGCGACCGGGCCGTGAGGTGGGCGATCTGCACGCCGAACTGGTCAAGGTTCAGCAGCGCCGCGAGGTCTGGCGACGCCACGACCCCGACGGCGGCTGGCCCTCCCTGCCGCCCGGGCTCGATGAGATGCAGGCGACCGCAGACCGGGCCCGCCGGGCGGTCCGGGAGATCCAGCCCGTGCTGGGCCGCGCCGAGGACGCGCCTGATCTGATGACCATGCGCCTGGGGGATCTCGAGACCCGTACCCGTGCCCTGGCCGAGGACGACGCCACGGCCCAGGCGCTGCCCGACCGCGGTCGCGTCATGGCCGAGCTCGACGAGATGGGTCTGATCCCCCTGGCGGAGGATCTGGCCGACCGCCGCGTCGAGGCCGATCAGATCGAGGACGAGCTCACCTACTGCTGGTGGTCCTCCCTGCTGGCCCGGATCCTGCGTGACGACCCCGCCATGGGCGGGCTCGACGCCAGTGCCCTCAACGACATGGCCGACTCGCTGCGCGAGCTGGACGCCGCCCAGGCGGCCTGCTTGGCGGGGCCCGTCGCTCACGCCTGCGCTCGGCGCGTACGCGCCGCCATCGAGACCGACAAGAACGACGCGCGCGAGCTCTACCGCGCCCTGTCCCGTGAGAACGGCGTGCCGCTGCGCGACATCATCGCGTCCCACCCCGTGGCCCTGGTCGCCAAACCGGTGTGGATCGTGCCGCCCACGCTCGTCCCCCAGGTGTTCATCCCCGACGCCGTCATCGACCTGGCGATCCTGGACGCGAGCACCCCCATGCCGGTGGCCCAGGTGATGCCGGCCTTCGTGCGGGCCGAGCAGGTCCTGGTCGTGGGCGATCCGCGGCGGGCGACCACCGGACTGGCCGCCGAGCTCGGCCCTCTGCTGCCCAGCGTCACCCTGCCCACCGGGCGCAACACCCTCGACCCGCAGATTGCCGCCTTCCTGGCCTCCAACGGCTATGAGGGGGTCGTGGAGGCGGTGCCCTCTCCGCCGGGAACGTCTCCTCTGTCTCTTGAGCGCGTCGACGGGCGGGGCATGCCCGCCCCCGGGCAGATGGCCGTCGAGTCGGTGCCCGCCGAGGTGGAGCGCGTTGTCGACCTCGTCATCGATCACGCGTTGAGCCGCCCCGGCAGCTCTCTGGCGGTCGTGGCCCTCAACGCCAGGCACGCCGAGGAGATCCGCAGGGCGGTCGCCGCCGCCGTGACTGGCTCGGTGGCTCTCGAGGAGTTCTTCGCCGCGGGCGCCGCCGAGCCGTTCATCGTCGTGGACCTGCCCGAGGCGCGTTCGCTTCGGCGGGACCACGCCATCATCTCGGTGGGCTACGCCAAGACGCCGCACGGCCGCACCATTCACAGCTTCGGCGCCGTCTCCGAGGCCGGGGGGATGGTCGCGCTCGTGGAGGCGCTGTGCGTCTCCCGACACCGCACTCAGGTCGTCTCCTGCCTGGGGCCCGACGACCTGGAGCCCGAGCGGTTGCACGCGCCCGGCGCTCGTCTGCTGCGCGAGGTGCTCGTCCGCGCCCGCGGGGAGGCCGGCGTTGTCGACGGCGGCGCGGACGGGGCCGCGCCCGAGCGGCTCCTCGTGGACCTCGCCGAGCACCTGTGGCGCAAGGGTCTGGAGGTGGTGCCCCATTACGGCGTCGCCGACGGGCCGCGCATCCCCCTGGCCATCGGACATTCCGACTACCCCGGCGAGCTCTTCGTAGCCGTGCTGACCGATGACGACGCCTATGTCGCCGAGCCGAGCCTGCGGCGACGCGACCGCCACTGGGTGGAGCGGCTTCAGCAGCGGGGATGGCTCGTGCACACGGCGTTCTCCGCGGGTGTCTTCGTCGACCCCGAGGCGGAGGCGCGCCGAGTCGAGGAGCTGGTCGTCTCCGTGCTCACCGCCCGCGCGCGGGCCGATGGGGCTCCGCGCGGGCCGGCGGCTCTCCCGCGCGCGGAGGAGCCGGCCCCGGCGCCCGGTCCCGCTTCCGCCCTGGCCCCTCCGACCATCCCCGTTCCCCCTTCCGGGCCCGCGGCATCGACCCGCCCGGCGGGGCGGGACGGGGCGGCGGGGGACCCGGCCGATCGCGGACGGGCTCCCAGGCCCTCGGTCGCCGAGGGTCTGCCGTTGCAGGCCTACTCCGACGATCAGCTTGACGACATGGTGGCGTGGATCCGCTCCGACGGCGTTCAACGCGACGAGAGGGCGGAGGTCGAGGAGCTGCGAACGGCGCTCTCATTGACCCGCCGCGGTACGGGCATCGATGCGGTGCTCTCCAACGCCGTGCGGCGGTCCCGGTGAGTGGGAGGCGGCGCGTCGTGGCGCTCTCGCCCCAGGACCGGGCACGGGTGGCGCGCGGCGAGCGCCCGGAGGCGGATGCCGAGGCGCAGCGCCGCCGAGGCCTGGACGCCCTCACCGATGCGCTCGGCCGTCAAGGCGGTGCGCTCGCGAGCGCGGGCGATGCCGGCGCGGGCGATGCTGAGGAGGCCAACGACGCCCGCCTGCTGCGCGAGGTCCCCCCGCACTGGGGCTGAGCGGGACGGGAGTCGAGCGGGTTCGGCCGGTCGGTTCAGCCGGCGACGGCGCGGGCGGCGCGCCCGGTCCGCACCGCGTGGTCGACGTCGTCGGGGGGCTGCGCCGCGTGGGCGACCGGCACCTCGGGGATCTCGTGCTCCGGTATCGAGGCACCCACCGCGCGCAGGACGAAGGTGTCCAGGGCGTCCAGATAGGCGGCGCGGGCCGCGGGGTCGAGCGGTGTGGGACGTCCGCCCATGACGCAGGCGTGCACGAGCGGGATGACCTGAGCGGGGTCCTGGGACGGGATGGCCCCGCTGTCCATGGCGTCGTTGAGGATCCGGGTGAGCATCTGCGTCACGAGCTCGGCGTGGGCGCGCAGGCGGCCGGCCGTGCCGCGGGAGACCGAGCCGGCCAAAGGACCGGTGGCGGGGAAGTGGAAGTGCCGTTTGATGAGGGCCTGCTGACGCACGTAGATGCGCAACCGGTCGATGGGATCCTCGATGCCCGCCAGCGCGATGGAGAGCTCGTTGGCGTAGCGCGCCGTCTCATGCTCCATGAATGCCAGAAGGAGGTCCTCCTTGTCGGCGAAGTGGTTGTAGACCGCGGTGCGTCCGACGCCGGCGTGCGCGGCGACGTCCGACAGGGTGATCTTGTCGAAGGAGTGCCGGTTCATCAGCTCCGAGAGCGCGTCGAACAGGGCGGTGCGGGTGCGTTCGCGGTGCTCGGCGAGCGAGTTTCCCATGATCTTCGGCATGAGGCCACCCTATCCCAGGAGGTGACGGAAGAGCGATGACCGTCACGAAGAGGTCGGATTCTGGACGGGAGGGATCGCCGCGGCGCGAACCGCCGCCAGGATGGGCAGGTCGGCCGGGAGCCAGGGGAGCGCTTCCAGGTCGTCCCAGGGCGTCCACCGCAGCGACTCATGAGCCCCGCTGCGCCGCGGGCCGTGGGAGGCGTCGGCCGGCTCGGCGAGCCATACGCGCATCCGGTGCCCGTGCATGGCCGGCCAGGCGGGCGCGTCGTCGTCGGGGAATTCACGGGGCCCGCCCCCGCTGGAGGATTTCGGTGCCGCCACGGCCAATCCGGGGGTCGGGCGGACCTCGGCCCCCAGGGTCACGTGCAGGTCGAGCTCCTCGGCCAGCTCGCGCGCCAGCGCCCGGATCGGGGTCTCGCCCGGCTCGACCTTGCCTCCGGGCAGCTCGAACCTGCCGGCGTGCTCGGGCGGGTAGGAGCGGGCGGCGCACAGCATCGCGGAGGGAGCGGCCAGGGAGTCGACGACGGCGGCGGCCACGACGAGCCGGGAGAGGCGATCGGTCACGGGATCGGTCATGGAGGGACTCTAGTAGGCGGGAGCCGGGGCTACGAGGAGGCGGATGCGCGGCGTCCCCGTGCGAGCGGTGCCGACCCGCCCGATCGCCTCGGACCCGGCGCGGCGACGGCCCGGGCCGGCGCGCACCCGCCGGGCGGTCGGGCCCCCGCGGCCGGACCTGGCACACTTCGCATCGTGAACATCGACTGGAGCTCCTGGTGGTCCAACGCCCTCAACCTCACCCTGCCCGACATCGGTCCGAGCCACCGCGCCCTGTGGATCGCGCTGGCCGTCCTCGTCGCCGTTCTGACCCTGCCGACGCCGCGCCGCTGGGGCCGCACCCTGGTGACCATCGTGCACGAAGCCGGGCACGCCGCCGCCGGCGTTCTCGTGGGCCGCAGGTTCCAGGGCTTCGTCGTCGAGAAGAATCTCGCCGGCCATGCCGTGACCGCGGGCAGGGAGCGCGGCCCCGGGCGAGCCTTCACCACGTGGGCCGGCTACCCGACCCCCGCGGTGCTCGGCGCCCTCGTCGCCCTCGCCGCGCTGGGAGGGTGGAGCGGCGCAGTCCTCATTCTGGCCGTCGTCGCCCTGCTCGTGCTCCTGGTCATGTCCCGCTCGGTGCGCACGGCGCTTCTCGTCGCCTTCGTCATCGTCCTCACGCTCGCCCTGTGGTGGTGGGGGGATGCGATCGGGGGCGTTCCGCTGCGCGCGGGCGTCGTGGCCGGGACGGGGATGGCGCTGCTCGTGGGCGCCTGGGACTCCCTGCGCGACGTCGCCGCCTCCCGGGACGGCGCGCAGGACCACCGCACGCTGGCGTCGCTCACCGGCGCGCCGGCAGGTGTGTGGCTGGCCACCTGGTTCCTCGTCGACGCCCTGGCCACCGCGGCGGTGGCCCGGAGCGTGTGGGAGGGTCTGACGTGAGCGGCGGGCGGACCTCGAGGCGGTTCAGCGCGCGGGGCGCGAGCGGGACCGGGCCGGCGGGGCGGTGCGCGTCAACGACGGGCGCGAGCGGATCCTGGGCGGCGGGTCGGTGAGAGCCCGAGCGCGTCGGGCCGATACGCTCGGTGCGCGACGGCGGACGACACCGGCCCGTCCTGCAGCACTCACAGTGAGGAGCACCATGCCCAGTCCCGTTAATCTTCTCGCCCGAGGCCTTCTGTCCGGCGTCTTCATCCGCGGCGGCATCGACCAGGTCAAGGGGGCGCGCCTGCTCGCCCCCAAGGTTGACGCCGCCAAGGAGGAGTACGACGTCGCCGTCGAGGTGTCGGGGGAGGACCTGGTCAGACTCAACGGCGCGGGCATGACGCTGGCCGGCGGGGCTCTCGCCCTGGGTATCGCCCCGCGTCTGTGTGCTGCAGCCCTCATCGGCATGCTCGTCCCCACGACGATCGTCGGCCATCCCTTCTGGAAGATCGACGATGAGGGCAAGCGTCGTACGGCCATGTCGGGGGCTTTCAACAATGCGGCGATCGCCGGCGGACTGCTGCTCGTCCTCACCCGGCGCAAGCGCCGTTGAGCGTGTTCCCCGTGGCGCGTCCACTTGACCATCGGCGTGCGGTGCGGGCCGCTCCGGCTCCGCACCTCGATGGAGCGGGTGACGGGAATCGAACCCGCGCTGTCAGCTTGGGAAGCTGAAGTTCTACCATTGAACTACACCCGCGTTCACCCTCTGTGAGGTGCTGGAGCAGCATACCGCACGTGGGCTCCGAGGTGAAGACGCGCCGATCCTCCGCGAGCCGTCGAACCCGGTGCTCGTCACGGGTCGCGGGGAGCCCGTGCGGCCCGTATGGAGTTACTCGCCGGTTGCCGGTTAGTCTGGCGTCGGGTCGTCGCACCCGGGCGACCCGACCATCGACTGTGAGAGGCCCGTTATGAGTAACGCGTACGACCCGGCTGCACACCCGCAGGGGATGTCGAGCGGGTACAGCGCCCCCAGCGCCGACGGCGGTCGGGCCGTGGCACCCTACTCCTCCCAGAGCCCCTACGCCTCCGCCGCGTCGGGCCCCCAGCCCGGCTTCCAGCAGCCCGGCTTCCAGCAGGCCGGCTTCCAGCAGGCCGGCTTCCAGCAGCCCGCTCAGGCGGCCTACGCGCAGGGCCAGCCCGGCCAGGGCTACCAGCAGGCCTATTACCCCGGGACGGCCCCCGTTCCGGGGCAGGGAGGGTATCAGCAGCCCGGCGCCTACTACGACCAGAAATCCAAGGTCGCCGCCGGCCTGCTCGGCATCTTCCTGGGGACGCTCGGCGTCCACAACTTCTACCTGGGCTACACCGGCAAGGCCGTGGGGCAGCTCGTGGGGACCATCGTCGGAGTGCTTCTGTGGATCCTGCTCATCGGGGTCTTCATTTTCCTGGGCATATGGATCTGGGCACTGATCGAGGGCATTCTCATCCTGTGCGCCCAGCCCGGCTCGCGCCCGTGGGGCGTGGACGCCCGCGGCGTGCCGCTGTCGAGCTGACCCGCCCCCGCGCCGGTGGTCGCCCGCCGCCGGCGCGCTGGACGTCGCGCCCCGCCGACGCGAGCGCGCGACCCCTGGCACAATCGCACTCGTGCTCCTCTCCGATCGCGACATCCTCACTGAGCTCGACGCCGGGCGCGTCATCCTCGACCCCTACGACCCGCAGATGGTTCAGCCCGCCTCGATCGACGTGCGCCTGGATCGGTGGTTCCGCCTTTTCGACAACCACCGGTACTCGGTCATCGACCCCGCCGTCGACCAGGACCGCCTCACCCACCTGGTCGACGTCGGCCCCGACGAGCCCTTCGTCCTCCACCCCGGCGAGTTCGTCCTCGGCTCCACCTATGAGCGCGTCACCCTGCCCGACGATGTCGCCGCCCGTCTGGAGGGCAAGTCGAGCCTGGGCCGGCTCGGGCTGCTCACCCATTCCACCGCCGGCTTCATCGACCCCGGCTTCACCGGGCACGTCACCCTCGAGCTGAGCAATACGGCCACCATGCCCATCACTCTGTGGCCCGGCATGAAAGTCGGCCAGCTCTGCTTCTTCCGCCTCTCCAGCCCCGCCCGGGCGCCCTACGGCTCGGGCGCCCACGGCTCGCGCTATCAGGGCCAGCGCGGTCCCACGGCGTCGCGCAGCCACCTGTCCTTCCATCGGATCCGCATCGAGGAGGCGGGCGCGCCCTCCCTCGAGCCCGCCCCTCGCGCGGACGGCTCCGACCCTGGGGCGAGGACGCGGCCGTGACCTCCCCTTCAACCCCCTCGACCCCCTCACCCCCGCCGGCCTCCCCGGGGGCCGGCCGCGGCCGCCGCAGCCGTGCGGCCGCCTCCATCTCCGTCAGCCCCAGCACCCGGCACCTGGCCACGTCACTGCCCACCGGGACGATGACCTTCTCGGCCGTCGGCGCCCTGCCGGTGGGGCGCGTCGACACCCATCATCTGCTAGTGCTGGCCGAGGACGTCACCGCGGACGAGGTCGAGGCACTCGCCCTGTCCCAGGACCTGCAGTCCGGGTGGGTGGGCGCTTCACGACTCCAGCTCCTCCCCGGCGCCGAACTCCAGGGGCCCTGGCACCTGGATGGCGAACTGCGCACCCTGCTGGGCCTGCCCCGCTGGGCCGCGCAGGTCATGATGCTGGAGTGCGAGCCGACGCGCACCGGCCCGCTGCCGCCCGCGCTGAAGGGCATCGATCCCGTCTCGGACGCCTTCCCCCTGGCGCAGCCGGCCGGCCCCGAACTTATCGCCCTGACCCGGTTGCGGGCCATCGCCCGCCGTCTGGCCGGAGCTCTGCGCCTGGCCGGGGACCCCGAGGTCCGCGGGGGTGCCCCGCGGACCGTGCTCATTGCCCCCGACCCGGAGATGTCGACCTCCCTGACCGTCTACGCACCGGTGTGGATCGCTCCGGACGCGTCCGCGGACCTCGTCGGGTCCGTGGCCCCCGGCGCCCACGTGCGTATGGACGCCGCGCAGCTCTTCGGCGCTGGCGGGCTGGAGGCCGTCGGCCAGGAGGCGCTCGAGCGCCTGGTCGCCGAGATAGGCGAGGACGTCCTGGACGAGGCGTGGCGACGGGCCGAGCGGCAGCGACGCGAGGCCGGGGAGCGGGAGGACCGCGCTCTGGCCCTGGGCGAGCCGATCGAGGAGATGCGCGACGGGTACTCCGTCGTCGCGGACGTCGACCCCGACAACGCCGGCCGGGGCACGATCGAGGTGCGGGTCCTGGGCACCGAGGACATGCCTCTGGCGGTGCGCGGCGAGGCGTGGGCCTCCGGCGGTGTTGTCGCCTACGGCATCGTCTGGCACCCGGTCGACCCCGCCGACGCGCGCAACGAGACGATCTCCCGCGTCGGTCGGCGCGCCCGCAGCGCCGCCCGGGTGCGCATCGAGCAGATCGCCCGGACGCTGGCCGGGGCTGCGCGCGGGGTGGCGGTCGACGACGACGGGTTCCTCGTCGCCCTCGAATGAACGCGAGAGGCCGGACCGGCTCGAACCGACCGGGCCGGCGTACGCGGCGGGGCGGCCCCTCCTCGCCCGCGGTTCGCCCGGCGGATCAGCTCGCTCGCATGCGCGGTTCACGCGGCGCGCGCGGGACTCCGGCGCCGTCGCGGGGGACCAGCCCGCCCTCCTGCGTCCGGGCTGCCGCGCCGTCCCAGCTCCAGGCGCTGAAGGCCGCTGCGGCCTCCAGGGATCGGGACCAGGCGACGGACTCGTCACCGCGCTCGCGGCCCACGCTCATGTAGTGGCGCAACAGCCCGGCGGAGGCGTTGGCGTCGTCCAGCGCGCAGTGGTGGCTGCCGATTCGCACTCCGGCCGCTTCGCAGCACGCCACCAGCCGCCGCGACGGCGTGGTCATGTAGCTGCGGGCGAGTTCCATGGTGCACACCCGCGGGATGCGGGCTCCGCGCCCGAGTCGGCCGAGCCCGCCCAGCGCCTGGGTGAGGAAGCCGACGTCGAAGCGGGCGTTGTGGGCGACGACGGCGCGGCCCGCGAGATCGCGCACGAGCAGATCGGCGACCCGTCCCAGCGTCGGGGCGTCGGCGAGGTCCTCGCCGACGAGCCCGTGGATGGAGGTGGGGCCCGCATCCACGTCCGCGCCCGGGTTCACCAGAGTGGTCCAGCTGCGCTGCGTGGAGCCGTCGGGGTCCAGGAGCACCAGACCGATTTCGATGATCGAGTCCGTAGCCGGCGACAGTCCGGTGGTCTCCAGGTCCACGACCGCGTACCCCACGTCCCCCGGATCGGCGGGGCCGGCCGCGCTCGGGGGCGCGGCCGGCGCGGGGGAGCGGGGGGTCAGCGGACGCAGCCTGCGGTCGGGACGGCGGTAGAAGGGCATCGGCGGCATCGTAGCCGCGACCGGCCGCCGCCTCGAGGCGCCGCGGTGGTGTTGCGTCCGCCTGGTCGGCGTGCGGTCGCAGCACGGTTTCGCGTGTTGAGGCGGGCCATCCCCGATAGGCTCCGGGTCATGAGTGAAACCCTGCGAACTCCCGCCACCGTCCCTGTCGTCAGCTCCACGATCGCGACCCAGCTCGCCCACCGCACTATCCGCGCCTACACCGGGGAACCGGTCGACGAGGACACGGTCACCACCCTGCTCGACGTCGCCCGGCACGCCGCGACCTCCTCCTTTCAGCAGCAGGTCACCGTCATCCGGGTGACCGATCCGGCTGTGCGCGAGCAGATCCATGAGGCCTCCGGCCAGCCCTACGTCGGCGGGGACCGCGGCGCGCTCTTCGTCGTCGTTGTCGACCTGCACCGCAACGCCGTCCTGCGCGAGCGCGCCGGCGCCGACCTCGAACCGCTGGAGCGCACGGCCCTGTTCCTCCAGGGCGTCGAGGACGCCGTCATCGCCGCCCAGAACATGGTCGTGGCCGCGGAGTCCCTGGGGCTGGGGACCGTCTACCTCGGTTCCATCGTCGGCGACGTGCGTCGTGTCATCACGGCCCTGCACCTGCCCACCCGGACCTACCCGCTGCTCGGCCTGCTCGTCGGCCATCCGGCTCAGGAACCCCAGTACAAGCCGCGCCTGCCGCGTGAGATCACCACCGGCGTGAACTCCTACCCCGCGCTGGAGGAGCGCGGGGAGATCCTGGAGGACTACGACGCCACCGTCGAGCAGTATGACGACCTGCGCGACACCGGCAGGCGGGTGGACTCCTTCTCCACCCAGATCGCCCGTGCCCTCGGGCGGGGCGCGTCCTCCCGGGCGCCCGTCCTGGAGGTCCTCCACGAGCAGCTCCTATGCCTGAGCTGAGCGGGCCATGACCCGGTCGTCCTCCTCGCTCGACGCCCCGCCCGCGCTCACGGGCGGGGCCGCGGCGGCGGCGCTGCCCGCGCTGGCCGATTTCGACTTCCCGGTGGCCGTCGTCGTCTCCGATCTGGGGGCGGACGGGAGCGTGTGCACGATCCTGGAGGCGGGGGAGGTCGACGAGGTCCTCCCCTTCGCCTCCGTGACCAAGCCGATCGTCGCCTGGAGCGCATTGGTGGCGGCGGACCGCGGTCTGCTCGACCTGGATGCGCCGGCCCGAGCAGGCACGGCGCGGGTCGGGCCCGGGGCGGGCGCGGCGCCCGCCCCGCCCGGCGCCACGGTGCGCCACCTGCTGGCGCATGCGAGCGGTATCGCCTTCGACTCCGACGCCGTCCTGGCGCCGTGCGGAACCAGACGGATCTATTCCAACCGCGGCATCGAGATCCTCGGCGAGCGGCTTCAGGAGGCCACGGCGACCCCTGTGGAGAGGTGGGTCGAGGCGACGGTGCTGGAGCCCCTGGGCATGTCCAGCGTGCTGGTGCCCGCCTCGCCCGCGCACTCGGGGGAGGGCAGCGCCCGCGACCTGGCGATCTTCGCCGGCGAGCTCGCCGCGCCGAGCCTGGTCAGCCCGGGTCTGGCGGCTCAGGCGACGTCGGTGGCCTTCCCGGGCCTGGACGGCGTCCTGCCCGGCTACGGCCGGCAGACGCCCAACGACTTCGGGCTGGGCGTCGAGGTGCGCGGGACCAAGCACCCGCATTGGACGGGGTCGGGCAACAGCCCGGCGACCTTCGGGCACTTCGGCCAGTCGGGCTCCTTCATCTGGGTCGACCCGGCGGCGCGGCGCCAGGCGGTCTTCCTGGGGGTACGCCCCTTCGGGGAGATTCACAGGGCGCGCTGGCCCGACCTCAACGACCAGATCCTCGCCCTGAACGGCTCCGGTCCCCGGCCCACCTGATGGGGCCCGGGCCCGGAGCCGGCGTCGGGTCCCGAGCCCGGAGCCGGCTCACCCGGCCCGGCGGTGCTGTGGGCCGTCAGGCGACGTCGACGATGACCGGCACGTGGTCGGAGGCCCCCTTGCCCTTGCGCTCGTCACGGTCGATCGCGGCGCCCCTCACGCGCGTTTCGAAGGCGGGCGACCCGTAGACGAAGTCGATGCGCATGCCCTCGTTGCGGGGGAAGCGCAGCTGCGTGTAGTCCCAGTAGGTGTAATTGGTGACGCGCTCGCGGGTCGCTTCGACCAGCCCGGCGCGTGCGAAGACGTCGAAGGCCTCACGCTCGGGGGCCGAGACGTGCGTGGCGCCCTCGAAGACGCTCATGTCCCATACGTCCTCGTCCTTCGGGGCGATGTTCCAGTCGCCTGCGAGTGCCAGCGCCTGGCCCGGGTCCCGGGCCAGCCAGTCGGCGACGTCGTCGCGCAGCACCCGCAGCCAGTCGAGCTTGTAGGCGTAGTGCGGGTGGGTCAGGTCGCGGCCGTTGGGCACGTACAGGCTCCACAGCCGCACTGGGTCGGCGTGCCCCGGGCCTCCTCCGACCGTGGCGCCGAGCGCCCGGGCCTCGACGACGGCCGGCGCTCCCTCCTTCCTGGACCAGGCCGGCTGGTCGGGGAAGGCGGTGGCGACGTCGGCCAGTCCGATGCGCGAGGCGATGGCGACGCCGTTCCACTGGTCCAGGCCGTGCACGGCCAGCTCGTAGCCCGCCGTCTCGAAGGGCCCTCGGGGGAACTGGTCCGGCCGGCACTTGGTCTCCTGCAGGGCCAGGACGTCGACGTCCTCCCGCTCCAGGAAGGCGATGACGCGGTCGATTCGGGTGCGGATGGAGTTGACGTTCCATGTTGCCAGGCGCATACGGGCAGGGTACCGGGTGCCCGACGCGCGCCGGGGTCCGGGCGCGCTGGACGCCGCTCCAGCCGGAGCGGTCGGGGGCGCCCGACGCGCGCCGGGGTCCGGGGCCGGGCCCGTGCACTGCGCGTCCGGCTCCCGTTCTTGTCGCGTGGCCGGCGTCGACGTCGAGGTGCTACCCGCGGATCTGGCGGTGCCTGAGGGGCTGAGTCGGGTCGCCGAGCGTCTGCGGCGGGGTGTTGTGTGGGGGGTTGGGTCGTGTAGGGTGGGTGGTGTGTTCCCCGTGCC
>ERZ773090.40-NODE-40-length-163331-cov-28.6726_pt1 | contig 163331 bp, 139 predicted proteins | sample MGYA00580579_ERZ773090 | MGnify/ENA primary metagenome ERZ773090 (study PRJEB29015, sample SAMEA2738014) | human oral metagenome | biome: human oral; feature: human-associated habitat; material: dental | place: China | collected 2132 ... | reverse complement strand
CCATCGGGGCCGGGCCAGCCGGCGATTCAGGGTTCCGCGAGGCCGCGGATCAGCGGGTCACCCGGCGTCCAGGGCCGCCCTGGCGGCCGCAAACCGGGCGATCGGCACCCTGAAGGGCGAGCAGGATACGTAGTCCAACCCGACGGTCTGGAAGAACCGGATCGAATCCGGGTCGCCGCCGTGCTCACCGCAGACCCCGCACTTCAGCTTCTCGTTAACGCCGTGGCCCTTCTCGACCCCCATCCGGACGAGCTGGCCGACGCCGGCGATGTCGACCGACTCGAATGGGTCGCGGGGCAGGACGCCATCGGTTACATAGCGGGTGAGGAAGCTGTTCTCGGCATCGTCCCGGCTGATACCCAGGACGGTCTGGGTCATGTCATTGGTGCCGAAGCTGAAGAAGTCGGCGTGCCGGGCGATCTCGTCGGCGATCAGGGCCGCCCGGGGCAACTCGATCATGGTGCCGATGGTATAGGGCAGCTCTTTGCCGGCGGCGGCCAGCTCCTCCCGGGCGGTGGTATCGACGATCTCGCGCTGCCTGGCGATCTCGGTTTCCAACCCGACCAGCGGAATCATGATCTCCACGCCGACGGTCTCGCCTTCCCGCTCCAGCACCGCGAGCGCGGCCCGGATGATCGCGCGGGTCTGCATGGCCGGGATCTCCGGGTACAGCATTCCCAGCCGGCAGCCGCGGGTGCCCAGCATCGGATTCAGCTCGTGCAGCTTCTTCACCTGGGCGAGGGTCGCCCTCTCGCGGGCCAACTCGTCGGCATCGCCGCCGGTCAGTTCAAGCTGCTGCACCTTGAGGGCCTGCTCAAGCTGGTTCGGCAGGAATTCGTGCAGCGGCGGATCCAGCAGCCGCACGGTAACCGGCAGCCCCTTCATCGCGGTGAAGATGCCCTCGAAGTCGGCCTGCTGCATCGGCAGGATCTCCTCCAGGGCGGCCGCCCGCTGCTCGTGGTTCTCCGCCAGTATCATCTTGCGCACCGCCGGCAGCCGGTCGGCAGCCATGAACATGTGCTCGGTGCGGCACAGGCCGATCCCCTCGGCACCGAGCTCGCGGGCCTTCGCGGCATCGTCGAAGTTATCGGCGTTGGCGCGCACACCCATCGTCCGCACCTCATCGGCCCAAGTCACCACGCGCTGGAAATCGGCATTGATGCGCGGCGGAATCAGTTTCAGCGCCTCGCCGAAGACCTCACCCGTGGAACCGTTCAGGGTGATCACATCGCCCTCGGCGAAGACCCGGTCGCCGATGGTCAGCCGCCTGCCCTCGACATCGATCTTGATCGCGGTGGCCCCGGCCACGCAGGGCTTACCGAAGCCGCGGGCCACCACGGCGGCGTGCGAGGTCATGCCGCCGTGGGCGGTCAGCACGCCCTGGGCGACCAGCACCCCGTGAATGTCATCGGGGGTAGTCTCGTAGCGCACCAGCACCACGGCCTCCCCCTGCTGGCCCCGCGCGGCGGCGGTGTCGGCGTCGAAAACCACCTCGCCGACCGCGGCTCCCGGAGAAGCCGGCAACCCCTTGGTCAGCGGGCGGGCGGTGTTCGACGGATCGATGGCCGGGTGCAGCAGGTGATCGAGCTGGGCCGGCTCGATGCGCCGCAGCGCCTCGGCCTTGTCGATGACGCCCTCGTCCACCAGATCGGAGGCGATCTTGAGCGCGGCGGCGGCGGTGCGTTTTCCGCTGCGGGTCTGCAGCATGTACAGCTTGCGGTTCTCGATGGTGAATTCGAGATCCTGCATGTCCTTGTAGTGGGCCTCTAGACGGGCCATGGTAGCCAGCAATTCCTCATAGGCCTCGGGCAGCACATCGGCCATCTCGGCCAGCCGGCGCGGGGTGCGGATCCCGGCCACCACGTCCTCGCCCTGGGCGTTCACCAGAAACTCGCCGTACAGGCCCCGTTCCCCGGTCGAAGGGTTGCGCGTGAAGCAGACGCCGGTGGCCGAGGTGTCGCCCCGATTGCCAAAGACCATCTGCATGACGTTGACCGCGGTACCCAGATCGCGGGAAATGTTGTTGGCCTTGCGGTACACCTCGGCGCGGGGATTGTCCCAGGAGCGGAACACCGCATCGACGGCGCGATAGAGCTGCTCAACCGGGTCGGTTGTCCAATCCCCGCCCAGGGCATCGTTGGAGATCTGCTTGAACTCGGCGACCAGTTCCTTCAGGTCCTCGGCCGTCAGATCGGTATCGGCCGCGGCACCCCGGGCAGCCTTCTTGGCGCTCAGGGCGTCCTCATACAGTTGCTGGGAGACGCCCTCGACGACCTCGCCATACATCTGGATGAAACGGCGGTAGCAGTCCCAGGCGAAGCGTTCGTTGTTGGCCTCGGCAGCCACCGCCTCGACCGTCTCGTCGCTGATGCCCAGGTTGAGGATGGTGTCCATCATGCCGGGCATCGACACCACGGCGCCCGAACGGACCGACACCAGCAGCGGCTTCTCCTTGCCGCCCAGCCGGCGGCCGGTACGCTCCTCGAAGCGGCGCAGCCCATCGGCGATCTGGGCGCGCAGACCGGCGGGCCATTTCCCATCGCTGTGCATCGATTCGACACAGGCCTGGGTGATCACGGTGAACCCGTCGGGCACTGGGACGCCGAGCCGCATCATCTCGGCAACCCCGGCGCCCTTGCCGCCGAGAATGGGCTTCATGGATGCATCGCCCTCGGCGATGTCGTATACATACTTTTCAGCCACTGCTGAGTTCTCCTTTGACTAGCCAGATCACCCGGAACGGGTCCGTGACTCGCGGCCGGCCTCCCAAGCGGGAACCGCAAGCAGTATCTATTGTGCCTTTCCGAGCCCAAAGGGCGGAAACCGGCCGGGATGACATGCCAGTTCACCCGAGTCGCCGCCTGTTCCGGCCGGGACCTGGCCTTCGGCGGCCCGGCCCCGCGAGCCACCGGCGTTCGATCCGGAAGAGCCCATCCGGCCCAGCGACACCCCGGTCAAGGGCACATCGCCGCGGCCCGGATATGGCGCTGGCGGTACGCCGCTCGAACGCGAGGCCCCGACCGGCGCGGCACACAGGACCGACCGCCCGGGCCGGGCGGTGGGGACGGCGATTCCCCGGCGAACCGCGGCCGGTCCGGAACCGATCGGCTATTCGCCGGGGGTATCGGCAGGCTCCTCGGCGACGACTTCGACGACCGCCTCCTCCTCGGTGGCCTCGGCCTCACGCTCGGCCCGGGCCTCCTCGACGATGTCCTGGGCGCCCTTGAGGGCACCGATGGCGATCATGGCGATTCCCGCCCCCAAGGCGGCACTGACGATGGCAAGTCTGATCGGATTCGGGAAGATCATGCTCCATGCCTACCCGACGTCCGGCCCGCAGGACTCGTCCATCGGTCAGATCTCTCCCCGGGCATTCCCCGATCGGCGGGTGCGGACCAAACCGAGTTGCTCCGCACCCGGCCCACGGCGGTATCCCCATCCAGGTCCCGGGCCGCGGGCCACCGGGGCCCGGGAAGCATCCCAAAGCCGGCTTCCCCGGCCGACGCCCCAGCGCGGGCCATGAACGCCCGGCCGGCACCGCAAAGGTGCCCATCGGGCCTGCGACGATTGGGCCATGGACCGCGTCGATCGCATCATCCGAGCCAATTCGCCCGACCGGGCCGGGCATCTGTTGGTCGTGGATGCCCCCGAGCTGGTCGAGCCGGCCAGCCGGTTGACCGGACGCGTCAGCGTGTGGTGTGACGACATCCGGGATGCCCGGCGGGTGGCGACCGGGCTGTTGATCGACCGCCTGGACGCCGGCGCCCTCGCCGGGGTGGATCTGGTCTGGTTGCGGCTACCACCCGCGCTGGCTGCCCTGGACGAGTACGCCGCTACGGTGGCGTGCCACGCCCACCGCACCGTGCGGCTGATCGCGGGTGGGCGCAACAAATACCTGACCCGGTCGACGACCGAGGTTCTCGGCCGGCATTTCGCGCAGGTCCGGGGATCCCTGGGCGCCCAGAACTCCCGGGCGTTGCTGGCCAGCGGGCCGATACCGGTTGCCACCGGCTGGCCACGCCGCCGGATACTGCGCGGCGCGGATATCGGCCTGGCCGACGACCTGGTGCAGTGGAGCCACGGCGCCACCTTCGCGGCGGGCCGGCTGGACGCGGGAACCCGACTGCTGATCGCCCAGCTGCCGCTGGTGGCCGAGGCCGGCCGCTACCTGGATCTGGGCTGCGGCTCGGGGGTACTGGCCACCGTGCTGGCCAGAAGACACCCCGGCGCCGAGGTGTTCGCGGTGGACGCGTCCCGAGCGGCGGTCTCGGCCACCCGGCGCACCGCCGCCGGCACCCAGGTGGTCACCAGCTGGGCCGCCGATCTGGCCGGGTTCGGCGCCGGCGAGTTGGATGTGATCGTCTGCAATCCCCCATTTCACCGGGGCACCGCCAAGGATTCCCAACCCGCCCAGGCCATGTTCGCCGAGGCCGCCCGGACGCTGGGTGAGGGCGGCGAGTTCTGGTGCGTGTTCAACTCGCATCTGCCCTGGCGGAATCGACTTGCCCGGTTGATCGGCCCGACCAGCCTGATCGGCCAGGATCGCCGCTACACCGTGACCCGCAGCGTGCGGCGGCTCACCCGGCCCGGCTAACGTCCCAGAACCGGTTCGCCGCCCGAGCGGGCATCGGCGATCCGGGGCTGGTCCGTCCGGTGCGCGGCGCGCCGGACGGGAACGGCCGGGCTGGCCACCGGACGACCACCGCCGTCCCGATTCAGCACGGTGAAATCCGGTTAAACTGCCAGCCATGAACAGCATCCGGGATTGGATTCCGCGTCAACACGGCGCTTGGGCGATGCTGATCGTCCCCTTCGTGACGGGTGCGGTATTGCGGGCCCGCTCGGCCGATCAGGCGGCTTGGCTGGCCCCGATGGGCGGCGCTATCCTGACCGGCTATTTCGGTTTCGACATCCTCACCCGGTGGCTGCACGCCAGGCCCGACCGCCGAAGCCGCTATCGGCGGCAGCTCATCGGCTACGCCTCGGCGACCGTCCTGCTGCTGGCCCTGGTGCTGGCGCTGGGCGGCTGGCGGCTATTGGGCTGGCTGGTGCCGGGGATACCGTTCGGCGCGCTCGCCGTCCGGCTCTCGGCCCGCCGCCGGGATCGCTCGCTGGCCAGCGGATTCGCGACGGTGGCCATGGCGGTGGGATTCGGTCTGGCGGTCCGGTTCCCCAGCCCGGTCGAGTTGATCCGCGCTTGGCCCACGGCCGGCCGGGACGCGATCGTTTTCGGCGCTCTTTTCGGCTACTTCTTCGGCACGGTGTTGCACGTCAAGGCGCTAATCCGCGAACGCGGCCAGCCGGCGGCGCGTCGCCGCACCCTGTTCGGTCACCTGATCCTGACCGGCCTGGCCGTCGTGGCCGCGCTCGCCGGGCTGGCTGCGAATTGGTGGATCGGCTTCTTCGTCCTCGCCACGGCACGCACCTGGTGGTTGACCCGTCCGGCGCTGGTTGGCCGCCTACGGCCGAGCAGGATCGGCATGGTGGAGATCGTCTTGAGCCTGCTTGCCCTGATCATCGCAATCTGCTGAGCCCCGGCGCCGGCTCGCCGCCGGCCGGGAAGCCTCGATTTCATCCTGCCGGCCCGGCCGGTGGCCGTTCGGTTTGCCGGTAGGCTTGGGCCATCGCCGGCAAGGAGGCAGTCATGACCCGCAGCCCACTGAAAACCCTCGGTATCGGCCTGGCCGCCTTGGCCGCCCTGGGCCTGCCCGCCGCCTGTGGCGGTGGCGGCAGCCAGCCCGCGCCGAACGGCACCGTCGGTGGTTCCGAAAGCAGCGATTCCCCAGGTACCGGTGCCGTCCCCGGCTCCGGCAGCCCAGCACCCGGCGAGGTGCTGGACGCCAGGACGCTCGCCGAACGGGTGATCGCCGCCATGACCGAATCGGGCGGCTACCGGATGGAGATCGTCTCCACCACGAAATCCGGTGACCAAGTGCACAACGGCTATACGGTCGTGGAATTGGACCTGTCGGATCCCATGCGCCCGCTGTCCCGGGCCACCTCGGAAAACGACGGCCAGACCAGCGAGATGATCCGGATCGGCGCCGACATCTATATCAAGCAACCGGGCAGCCAGACCTACACCCATTCCACGGTCGACGGCGCGTCCAACCCCACAGATATCGGCTTCGATCAGGTCTTCGCTCACGTCCAGGAGGTCAAGCTGGTCGGCCGGGCCGAGACCGCTGGCCAGCAGGTCACCCACTACACCCTGAGCTCGGCGGAACTGATCACCGAACTGTTCGTGGACGACGGGTATCGGATCGTCCACGCGCAGAGCCGGGTGTCCAATGCCCAGGTCGAGACCGATTCGGATATGAAGGTCACCGACTACGGCAAGCGGTTCGGCATCGAAGCCCCCGACCCGGCCCAGGTGACCGAGGGCTGAGCCCACCAGGCGCAGCCCTCGGTCACCGGGGGCGGCCTGCGAGGGCGGGTCCGGTGGGCGCCCGGTCCCGTCCAGATCGGCGCTCGATGCCGGGTGGCCGGCGGTTTCCCACTAACGTGGTGGTGTGCCCGCTTTCAAACCGTTTCGCGCCATCCGATACGCACCGGCAAGCGACTGGGATGCCGTGCTTGCCCCACCCTATGACGTGCTGTCCGCGGATGACGTTGACCGGCTCAATGCCCGCGACCCGCACAACATCACCTGGATCGACGTGCCGCGCGGCGGCGCCGACCGCTATGCGGCAGCCGGCGAGCGCCTGCGGGCCTGGCTGGCGGCCGGCGTCCTGGTCACAGACCCCGAGCCCGGGTACACGATCTACCGGATGAAACTGACCGATGCCACCGGGCGGCCCCGCACGATCTGCGGGGTGCTCGGCGGTCTCGAGGTGGTGGACGCCGGCGCCGGTGGGGTCTTGCCTCACGAGCGGACCACCCCGAAGGACAGCACCGACCGACTCGATCTGACCATCGCCACCGGCGCCAACCTGTCCCCGGTGTGGGGGCTGTCGCTGGCGTCCGGGCTGACCGCCGCCCTGGCGGCTGGCGGCGAGCCGCTGGCCAGCGTCGAGGTGGACGGTGTCATCCACAGTGTGGAGCGGGTCACCGATCCGGAACGCATCGCAGGGATCGGCGAAATCATCGGCAGCGACGATGTGCTGATCGCCGACGGCCATCACCGCTACGGCATCTCCCGCAGCTATCGCGATCGGGTGCGCGCCGCCACCGGCCGGCGGGACACCGCCGCCGAGTACACCTTGGCCTTCGTCAACGAACTGGTCGATGAGCAGTTGTCCATCGAGGCCATCCATCGCATCTATACCGGTATCGGCCTAGACCGGCTCAGGGCCGAACTGGCGGGCAGTTTCACCTTCGAGCCCGTGACCGGCGAACTCGGCCCGGCCACCTTGGCGCAGATGGTCCGCGACGAGCGCCTGGTGCTGCTGGACGCTCAAGGCGGCGCCGAATGGCTGGTGCCGCGGCCCGGCGCGTTCGACCGGGTTCGCGCCTTGGATGGCGCCTGGTTGGAGCATGCGTTGGCCGGCAGCGCGGCCCAGGTCGGCTATCAGCACGGCCTGGCCGAGGTGCGTGCGACGCTGGCCGGCGGGACGCACACCGCGGCGGTGCTGATCCGGCCCACCTCGCTGGCGGAGATCCAGCGTACCGCCCGGGAAGGCCTGCTGATGCCTCCGAAGTCCACCTTCTTCACCCCGAAACTGCTGACCGGTCTGGTGATCCGAGCCACCGAGGCGTTACCGCACTGACCGGCCGGCCCGCAGGCCTGTTCGGCCAGGTTTCAGCTGCTGTCGGTTCGGCCGTCCTGCGCCCCGGGCCTCATTCCGGGGCGGTGGCCGATAGCCTTGTAGCGTCCGTACTTACAGGGAGGTAGCAATGGCAGCTCGCATCGCGAACGCGGAATTGGCCAACAAGATCATGAGTGCCGCCGATGCGGCGGCGATGGTCAATCCGGGAGACTCGATCGGTTTCTCCGGATTCACCGGAGCCGGCTATCCGAAGGAGTTCCCGGTGGCGTTGGCGGCGCGAATCAAGGAATTCCACGACCGGGGCGAGGATTTCCGGATCCGCATGTTCACCGGAGCCTCCACCGCCCCCGAATTGGATGGCGCCCTGGCCGAGGCCAACGGCGTCGCCTTCCGGTCCCCCTACCAGTCCGATCCCGGCATGCGCGCCAAGATCAATGCTGGTGACACCCACTACCAGGACATTCACCTGTCGCACACCGCGAAGCTGATGAGCATGGGCTTCTTCGGCAAGCTGGATTTCGCGGTGGTGGAGGCCACCGCCATCACCGGCGAGGGCGATCTGGTGCCCAGTTCGTCGGTGGGCGCCAACCGCACCTACCTGGAAGTCGCCGACAAGATCATCATCGAGGTGAACTCCTGGCAGACCGAGGAACTGTTCGGGCTGCACGACATCTACTACGGCATGGGGATCGGACCGCGGCGCGAACCGATCCCCATCAACCATCCCGGCGATATCGTGGGCCGTCCCACCTTCCAGATCGATCTGAGCAAGGTGGTCGCCGTCGTCCAGACCGATGCCGCGGACCGCAACAGCCCGTTCAAGCCGCTGGACGACGATTCGAAGGCGATCGCCGGTCATCTGCTCGACTTCTTCGACACAGAGGTGGCCGCCGGGCGGATGCCGCAGAATCTGTTCCCATTGCAGTCGGGTGTCGGCAATATCGCCAATGCGGTACTGGCCGGCCTGCTGGATTCCCACTACGAGAACCTGACCAGCTATACCGAGGTGATCCAGGATGGCATGGTCGACCTGATCGATGCCGGGAAGATCACGGTGGCCTCGGGTACCGCCTTTTCGCTGTCTCCGGACATGGCCCATCACATGAACGAGCACGCCCGTGACTACCGCCGCAAAATCATTCTCCGTCCCCAGGATGTCTCGAACCATCCCGAGGTGATCCGGCGGCAACTCGTCATCGCCTGCAATGCCATGATCGAGGCCGACATCTATGGCAATGTGAACTCAACCCACGTGATGGGTACCCGCATGATGAACGGTATCGGCGGTTCGGGAGACTTCTCCCGCAACGCCGGCTATTCGATCTTTGTCAGTCCCTCGGTGGCCAAGAACGGGGCGATCTCGACCATCGTGCCGATGGTCAGCCATCACGACCATACCGAGCACGACACGATGATCCTAATCACCGAGCAGGGGGTGGCCGATATGCGCGGGCTGTCGCCCCGGCAGCGGGCCGAGCAGGTCATCGAAAACTGCGTCCACCCCGATTACAGGGAGCAGTTGCGCGATTACTACGCCCAGGCGCTGAAGGTGAGCAAGGGTATCCAAACCCCGCACGATCTCACCAGGGCGCTTGGCTGGCACCAGCGTTTCCTGGAGACCGGAACCATGAAGGCCTGAGCCCGGTGGGTTCTGCGATACCGTGGCCCCTGCCCATTCGGGTGGGGGCCACGCCCATCCGGGTGGGCGACCCCGCCCGGCACCGGCTCGCTCCGGCCGGGCCAAACCAATTGGCTGCCGACGAGCGGCCTTGGCTTGGGCTCCCGGCCGGGGCAGGCTAGGAGCATGTCCACCACCGTTGACCGTCCCACCCCCATCCGGAACGCCGCTCTGGTGACGGCGATCGCGCTCGCAACGTTGTGGGCGCTGGAATTGCTCGATCTGCCGCTGAACCAGTCGCTCAACCGGTTCGGAGTGCACGCCTGGCGTTTCGAGCGGTTGTGGACGCTGCTGACTGCGCCGCTGACCCATGACGGGCTGTCCCACGTGGCGGCCAACTCGCTTCCGCTGCTGGCGCTGGGATTCGTGGTTGCCCTGGGCGGTATTCGCCGCTGGGTACAGGTATCTCTCGCCGGGACGCTGGGGTCGGGCCTGTTCGCGTTCTGCCTCAACACGCCGGGTACGCTGACCGTCGGCGCCTCGGGAGTCGTGTTTGGTTATCTGGGTTACCTGCTGGCCCGGAGCTGGTTCACCCGGTCTGTCCGGCAACTGCTGATAGCCGTGGGGGTGGTGTCCGTCTATGGCGGTCTGCTGCTGGGAGTGCTGCCGATGCGCGCGGGAATCTCCTGGCAGGCCCATCTGGGTGGGCTGGTGGCGGGCGGTCTGATCGCCTGGTGGTTGTCCGCCAGGAGACTCGGCTGAGGGCCGCCCCGGCCGGCGACGACTCGACCGCCGGGCTCTCGGTCCGGGGCTTCGATTTCCCCGGCGGGCACCGCCCGGCAGCCGCCGGCGCCATTCGGGGCCGGACGGCCACAGCGGCGTACCCGGATCCTCCCGGGGCCAGGGTCGCAGGATGTCAGAGCAGCAGTCCCCGCAACTCGGCCACCGTATCGACCACGCCGATGCTCGGCTGGGCCAGCAGGTCCGTGCGACTACCGGCCCCCCAGGTGACCCCGATCCCGGCCAGCCCGGCAGCGTCCGCCGCCTGCAGATCGACCACCGCGTCCCCCACATAGACCGCCCGGGTAGTCCCGGCGTCGAGGGCGGCCAGCCCGGTGAGCAACGGTTCCGGGTCCGGCTTGTGCCGGTGGGTGTCGTCCATGGCGCAGGCCAGCACCGTCTGGTCGGGGACACCGCCGATGCGCATCGCCGGGATTGCGGTCCGACGTCGTCTCGAGGTCACCACACCGGTCCGCGCTCCCGCAGCGACCAGTTCGGTCAGCAGTTCGGGGATGCCCGGGTAGCGGGTGATCGTCCGGGCCAGGTTGGCATTGTTGTGGTCCAGGTATACCCGCTCCAATTCCGCGGCCCGGCCGGGTGCCTGCTCGGTGAACATATCGGCCAGCGTCCGGCCGATCCAGGGCAGGATCTCCGCCCGGGTGACCGCCCGGCCGGTCACCTCTCGCCATGCGTGGGTGTAGCTGGCCACGATCGCATCGAGGGTGTTCACCAGGGTGCCGTCCAGGTCGAACAGGACGGTGGGCCAGCGCGGGACGGCGGTCATGGCAGACAGCCTAGAGGGTGACGAGATCGCAGCCGTCCGGACCGTCGGCTGGGATGTGCCTGGGCGCGGCCGCAGGATCCGGGTGGTGCTCGGGGATGGCCTGGCGGACGCGAGGCGCCGGCCGAGGGAACGTCCCGGGGCGGCTAGTGTTGGGGCACAAGGATTCTTCGCTGTTCCGGGCCGGAGGTTTGATGAGCGAACTGGACGAGGCGGCCACTGCGCCCGATGGGGATCGCACGCGCCGATCCACCGATCTGCCGATACCCGCCGCCGACAGCGGGCAGGCCGATCTCGACCGCACCCGGCAGCCCGCGCCCGGCCAGCCCGACGACGACCGCACCCGCATCCGGCGTGCGGAACCGGCCGCCGCTGCCGGGTTGGGTGCCGCGGTCGCCGATTCCCGGCAGCCCGGCAGCCCAACCGCTGCGCCATCCCATACCGGGACGGAAGCTGCACCTGGGCCCGTGGCCGGCCCGCCGCCGGTTGCCCGGTTGATGCCGCCGGCACCGGTCATCGAGCGTTCCCGGGTTGCCGAGCAATTCGTCACCCGGACGCCCCCGGCCGGCCAATCGCCTGCCGTGAACATGCCGGCGGGCCGGCCAGCCACCGGTATCCCGGACACCGTCCGATCGGCGGCCGAACCAGCCGCTGCCGGCCGGGAACCGGCCGGGGTGCCGAGGACGCCGGGGGCCGGGACCCGGGGCTCGTCCGACACCGGGCCGGCGCGGCCGGCGGCCGCGCAGGACCAACCGCCACGGCCGCCCGATGATGGCGGTCCGCCGGTCACCGGGATACGACCCGATGACCGATCCGCAGGCGGCGGCCGGCCCGGCGCGGTCACCGCCGCGACGCAACCGGCACCGGCAGAGTTGTTCGGCCCGGCATCCATCGGCGGGCTGGGTGACCAACCCGCCCAGCCGATCGTCAGCCTGCCGCCGATTGACGAGCAGGTGGCCGGCTACCCGATCAGCTCCCGGACCGGCGAGCCGGCCCGGAATTGGGCCATTCTCGCCGCGATGCTGGCCTTCAGCGCCTCCGCGCTGGTCGCCCTGGCCGCCTATTGGCGGTACTGGTGGGTGGCGATTCACATCGACACCTTCGGTTCCTCGGCCAAGCTGATCGAACTGTTCGCGCCTCGGCCGGGTTCTGGCAAATCGGTGGTGTTGGTCTGCGTGCTGGCGGTCATCGGGGCGATCATGACGGCCGGGCCGGCGGTCGCCGGCTACAACGCCTGGCACGGGGCGTCGTTCAGCAGACAGGCTGGCCTGGTGGCCTGCGGCACCAGCCTGCTGGCCTTCTTCGTCCTGCCTGCCGCCTGGCTGGCGCTGCTGTTTGCCGCGGTGGGGGCGGGATTGCTCTGGCTACCGCGGGCGGGGGATTTCCTGGCTGCCTGGCAGGCCTATAGCAATCCAGAGCGACTCGCAATCGAACCCTACGCGCAGGTGCCCTACGGGCCGGCACCGAGGTTTCAATGAGTTCCCGGGTCGATTGGCGAGGGCCGCTGCGGGCCCTGGAGCGCATCGTCCGCGACCGGGTGCGCTACCGCGATCGTCCCCGGCTGCTCGCCGAGGACGCCAGCCATCCCACCGACCGGGGCGTCGACTATGCGGGCTGCCCCAGGATGCGGTTCGCCGAACGCGGCCCGGGCGGTTACGCCTCGGGCGAGGTCGTCTGGACCTGGGTCGCCTACGAGGAGGACCGCCGGCAGGGCAAGGATCGTCCGGTGCTGCTGATCGGATCGGCGCAGGGCTGGTTGCTGGGCCTGCCGGCCACCAGCAAGGACCACGATCGCGATGCCGCCCAGGAGGCCCGCGCGGGCCGCTACTGGTTCGATATCGGCCGCGGCGACTGGGATTCGCGGGGCCGGGAATCCGAGGTGCGGGTGGATCGCATCGTCCGGATCGAGCCCGGCAAGGTGCGGCGGGCCGCCGGCCAGGTCAGCGCCAAGGTGTTCGACCGGGTGGCCGCCGAGGTCCGCCGGCGCCGCGGGCAGTAGCCGGTTCATCCTCGATACCGCCCATCCCTAAGCGGGGCGGTCCTTTAGGCCGGACGCGCGGGCTCGTCTTCGGCGGGCCGGCTGCCGGCCCCGGGCTGCTTTGGGCAGTATCCGCATCGCCGGCGAACCGTTCCGTACCTGGTTGGGCGTGGCCTGATCGCGGTCCCCGCATCCGGGTGGGCTGGCGATCCGCGGTTCGCCTGCCGGGGCGGCGCCTGGCTCATTGCAGCGCGGTGGCGAAGAACTCCCCCAACTTGTCGAAGGGGATCAGGTCCGTCCGGTCGTATAGGTCGATATGCCGGGCTCCGGGAACGACCAGCAGCCGGGCATGCCCATCGGTCTTGGTGACCACGTCTTCGCTGAGATACCGGGAGTGCGCCCGTTTGCCGGTGATCAGCAGGATCGGGCGCGGGGCGATATCGGCCAGATTGCGCAGGGACCCGAAGCCGATGTGTGCCCCGGCGCTGGTGAGCGTGAACCCGCCGATCGAGCGCGGATGCCAGCCCCGGTTCCGGCTGGGCACGTAGTACTCGAAGAATTCCCTGGCGATGGGGTCCGCGTCATCGGGAATGTCGGCCGGGAAGGTGGGCTCCAGGGCGGGCTTGCCGGCGTCCACATCGAGCCAGCGTTGTTCGGAGTATTCGGCCAGCGCGGCCCGGCGGGTTCCATCGTCGGTGGAGTGCTGCCAGCCTTCGGCCGCGACACCGGAGATGTCGTACATCGCGCTGGTCGCCACGGCGGCGATCCGCTGATCGACGCTCGCCGCGGATAACGCGAATCCCCCGCTGCCGCAGATGCCCAGCGCGCCGATGCGTCCGCGGTCGATGAAATCGAGGGTGCCGAGGTAGTCTACGCCGGCGCTGAAATCCTCGGCGAAGATCTCTGGGGAGGTGACATGCCTGGGTTGGCCACCGGACTCGCCGTTGAAGGATGGATCGAACGCGAGTACCACGAATCCGCGCTGGGCCAGTTCGTTGGCATAGACTCCCGGGCTCTGCTCCTTTACCCCGCCGTGTGGTGGGCCGGCGACGATCGCGGGATGGGTAGTGTTCCGGTCGAGGTCGGCCGTGGTGTAGAGGTCTGCGGCAATGTCGATGCCGTAGCGGTTCTGATAGTGCACCGATTCGCGCTGGATGCCGTCGGCGAGCGGGAAGGTGTATCCATCGGGCTGGAGCATGCCGGCTCCTTTCAGTGTTCGGGTTGCGTCCGGGGCCGGGTCAGGGGCGGCGGTATTGCTCGTCGGTGACCGGTTCGCCCCACACGACGGTCTGCCCGGATTCGTCGGTCTCCTGGATGGCGATGTGACTCATGAAACGGCCCGGGGCGGCCCCATGCCGGTGCGGTTCGCCGGGCTCGGCGAACACCACATCACCGGGCCGCAGTTCCTGGCCGCCATCCCGGGTGCCGACCAGGCCAACGCCGTCGGTCACATACAGGGTCCGGCTCTTCGGGTGGGTATGCCATACCGTCCAAGCGCCCGGGCTGAATCGGACATGCCCACAGCCCACCGCGGATTGCGCGCCGGGGTTGCGGATGCCGTCGATGGCCTCCTCGCCGGTGAACCATTCGGCCGGTCCCGGCATCGTCGGCGTCGAATTGGGTGTGAACCTCATGACCTGCCTTTCGTCATAGCTGCTGGTGGCCCGGGCCGGTGGTGCCGGCTGGGGATCGCCAGGCTGCCCGGCGCCTGCGGGCCGGCCTCAGCAGCTCGTTAATTTCAAGGATTGCACAATCCTTAACCACCGATTAGGATTGCGCGTTCGTGTCGCGGTGGCTCGGTAGAGCCGGGGGCACCCGCAGCCGACCCGTCCAGCGCCACGCGTGGAGTCCGGGGATGCCGGCCCCGGCAGCGGTTTGCCGCCCGGATGACTGGGGATCGCCCAGCGAACTGGATTCCGGGGGCGGATGCGCTAGACTCGCAACCGCGTCGCCGGCCGGCGAGCATGCGGGCGTAGCTCAATGGTAGAGCGCCAGCTTCCCAAGCTGGATACGCGGGTTCGATTCCCGTCGCCCGCTCCACCTAGCCAGGAGCATGTTGATCCCGTTCTGGGGACCTTGTGGACTTCTCCAAAGTAGCCATTCGGGGAGCCACTGCGTTGCCAAGTGGGGGACTGGGCGTAAGCCCGTTGAGATCCAGCTACACACCCGGGCGATGCACCATTGGGCGAACATGGTGGAGCAGGTGTCGGGGGCGCTCGGAATCAACTACAAGCAAGACGGCCGAGAGGACTTCCAGCTCTGGGCGAAATCACTGTCCAGCATTCTCGAGCACGCCGAACAAGGTTCGGCGGTACCAACTGAGGCTTTGGACGAGTACGGTCGATTGAGGATGAGGATTCAGGCTGGTATCGGAGGGGGTGCTTTGCAATGGCGGTCATCAACAACTACCTGATCGTCTACGATCGCGCCACGGGGCAACAGCTTTCACTGGAGGAGTTTGGCGGTGACAGCGTGGCGGCCGTGCGACGCTACCAGGAGTTGGAGAAGGAGAACCTGGCCAACCCGCGCATGGACATCGTCTTGGTCGGCTCCGATTCGCTGGACACCGTTCGCGTTACGCACGCCAGCTACTTCCAGGAGGGTGTTGCCACGATGGAGCAGATCGAGGCCTACCTGAAAGACCTCGCTGAGGAGTACGTTCCGCAGATCCGGCGCTCTTAAAAGCTGACGATCGGCAACAGCGAAACAGGCCCTGCCCGCAGCACGTGGGTAGGGCCTGTTGCCTGTCCGGTGGTAGGCAGTTCGCGTTGAGGGGTTTGGTGCCTGCTACGAAGTTGGCGTTGCCGACCGAGGCCGCCAGTGATAATACGGCTGCAATTGTGGCGGTGACGCCTGCGGTCTCGGCTTTCTCGGCCCGGGCGGTCGCCTTCTGCAACTCGGTCAGGTTCGCCTGTTCGAGCTCGTCGAGTTTCGCGGCCTTCGCCTTCAACTCATCAAAGCCCTCGTATTTGGCGCGTTCCCGCGCCAGGCGGGATTCGACGATCCGGTCCAGGTCTGCCTGGGTCGCCGGAGCCACGTAGGGTTTCGGCTCACTGACCTAGTTCAGTTCACCGGAGGAAGCCGGAGCCTGCGCCGCCGGTACCGCGGCAGCGACAGTTCCGCCCTGGGTGGGCGTTATAGTTGCACTCACATGCGACCCCTTTCCGGGTGGTGATGGGACCCCACGAAGCCCGTGGGTGGGCATGAAAAAACCGCAGGCTTGCCTGCGGGTGGCATTGGTGTGAACGACGGATCATGCCAGCGGATCGCCAGCCCCGCCAACTCCGGCGGAGCCTGCCGTAACCCCTCAACCAGCTGCACACCGGTCAGCAAGGCACGCCGCCACGCGGCACCGAACGCGGTGGCCGTGCGCTCCGCCTCGATGATCAGGTCCTCCTTCGACGCGAAGATCGCCTCAGCAGACGACGGATTGTCCTGCACGATCCCCAACGCGCCAACAGGCAGTTGGGTTTCGGCAGCGAACATCTCAGCCCACATCCGCATCTGATCAGAGTGCGGCTGCATCGACACCTGCGGAAACTGGCCGATCTTGATCTCGCGGCCCATCTCATCCACGGCATCCGGATACATCAGCATGCGATCGGCAATGCCATCACCGTCCTTTGCCGCACCAACACCATCCAATTCGGCGGATATCTCCAACAATCGCCGCGCCAGTGATGCGAGATCGCGAGCGGGCACCCCGTCGTCAATGGCTGTCGAAATGGTGTCCCTCAGCGCCTTCAGCAGGGCCCTTCGACCCTTGAGCACAGCAGATTGCACACTCGCCACCGAAACCTCCGCTCTGTGGAAAAACGCGGGAGAGAACCACACCCATACCGGAGGTGCGATCCACCCGGGCCGGTACGCGCGATGCCCGGACTTGTCTCGTACACTGCCTGCCGTATGAGCCACCCCTAGCCATATTATGGCTAGCCCCCACTTGACTTAATAGTCAAGTGGGGGCTAGACTACGATCGTGAATTACAAGGCAGTGATCAAGAAGATCCAGCAGGCAGCCAAGGCCAAGGGGCTGGCATTCGAGATCACCGAGTTGAGTCGCCACTCGGCGGTCCGTGTCGGTAGGATCACTCGCACGCTTGGGCGCCACAGCGAGATCGACGATGTCACTGCCCGCAAGTTTTTGATCGGTTCGCCGACGTGTTTGGCGGGAAGGGGTGGTGGCGATGAGCCGCAGGACGTTCATCGTGACGGCCGAGCGTGGCGCCGGCTCGTGGTGGGTGACCGAGTGTGCCGAGTTGGGGTGTGTCTCCCAGGTGCGGCGTCTGTCGCAGGTCGCCGATGACCTCAGGGAGGCCATCGCCTACCAGTCCGGGCTGCCCGAGGATGGGTTTGATGTCAAGGTTGTCCCGGTGCTGCCGCCCGCCTACACGGAGGCTGCAGCCGCCGCCGAGGAGCAGCGGGAGTTGGCGGCGGAATCGCAGCGGCGGGCGGCCGAGCTGGTTCGGGATGGGGCCAGGGTGTTGCAGGCTGCCGGGCTGACGCTGCGCGATATCGGTACCGTGATGGGAGTGTCCCACCAGCGGGCCGCGCAACTGCTGAACTGACACCCGGCTCGGGGTCGCTACACGATTTTGGGGACAGTGATACTCCTGCACTGGGGCATCACCACGGATCAGGCGATTGGGGGGAAGCCGACGTCCATCGGGTATTGGATATCGCGGCATTCCTCGTCGGCGACGTCGCCGGGCGCACGGCCCCATTCGATGTGGAGCAGCTGGACGCCGAGAATCCCGACGAGTAAGCGCTTCACAGACACCCCCAATCTGTCTATAGCCCTTGCCTTGCATTGGCTAGGGGTATAGACTTATATTCGTGCAGCGCAGGGACTTGATGAAGCAGCCGGCCGAGATCGCCAAGAAGCGTGGTGTCGAGATGGCCATTCGCGAGGGCGGCGCCCACACCCAGGTGCGCATCGGTGAATCTGTCACCTACGTCCCTCGCCACGCAGAGATCAACGAGATCACCGCCAAGGCGATCATGAAGCAGATCGGAGAAGGCAAATGACCACCATCACCGCAACCGCCACCCGCTCGGGGCGGTGGTGGGCCGTCGAGTTCACCAACTCTGCTGGGCAGCGCTTCACCCAGGCCAGGCGCCTCGACCAGATCCCCGAGACGGTCGCCGACATCTGCGCCATGGACGATGTCAAGGTCGATCACGTCGACGTGACCCCGGTCACCCAGCGCGACGCCCAAGTGGCTGTGGAGCAGTATCGGGAGGCGACAAAGGCCGCGGCCGAAGCTGCGGAGCGTGCCTCGCAGGCCTCGCGTCATGCTGCGCGCCTGCTGCACGACGCCGGGCTGTCGATGAGGGACGTCGGGGCCGTCATGGGGTTGTCACACCAGCGCGCCTCGCAGCTGATCGACGCCTGAGGGGCGCTGGTTCTGGGTGTTTCGGCGTTCACGCTGCTCCTTGCGCCGAGCGAGGATCGTGGGTCGCTGGTCGCATGTGACAACCCTTGCGCATGCTGGGCAGCCCGGGCCGGGCACGGCAACAGCCCAACCAGAGGATACTGGCTGGGGACTGTAAATCTTTGCGTGTGGTGGTCTTGTGCGCTGTGGCTACGGGTCCGGCCTGGCGTCTACAAGACCGCCAGCCACCGCTGCCGAGCTATCTGAATGCCAAACGGGACATCCCACTGCCTGCATTCCTCGCGCGCTGTCTCGCGATGGACGCCGACCCGGTCACGATCTTTGATACCGCCCAGAAGTCGCTCGAGAAGGACTGACGGGCTCAAGTCAGCCAGCCTGGCGCACTCTGCAAACTCTTCAACGGTCACAGCCCCTCAGCTGTGACCGTTGGGGACTCTTTTACCCAATCGTGCCCCAGACGTAGCCCACCACCTAGTCAGGCACCGCTACTATGACCGTGGGCATACCGATCATGCCCCATGGGTTCGGGGCGCGCGACAAGCCGGGAGAATAAGCGTGGGTTCAGCGATCGCAGCGAACGGGGCCGGCGGTGACTTCAAGTGGCGGTACTGCACCAGCCCGAATCATGTTGAAGCAGCCGTGGACGCCCTCATGGATGCCGTTAAGGGTGCTGGGAGCAGGCTCTGGAACCCGTACAACAAGAGGTACACGCGCGGCTCCTTCCGTACCCGGATTAAGTTGGCGGAGAGGGGAGAGCTAAAGCCTCCAAAGGAGGTGAAGCGCGTCAGGGGTGGAACCTCCGAGTTCGTGCTATACGAGATCAGATGGTCCGACATCAAAGTTATCGAACGACGTGAAGACGGGATGGAACAGAAACGCATCGATGCTCGTCTCTACTACGCCGAGCCGCCGAACGTCGGGCTAATGTTGCTCGGGTTGCACTGTCACGAGAAACGTGTAGACGGAACACCTGCAGAGATCCGGGAGTGGCAGGATGCTGAAATCGATAAAGCGGCGAATCTCTACAACGAGGGGATGCGCGACGGATGGGGTGTTCTCGGATAGCGAATGTACGTCATCCAGGAGTTTGTGTTGCGAACAGCGCCCCTCCAGACATAAGGTTTATCTTATGCATGACGAGCCTCTGGAAGTCCTCGACGCGCGAGCCGATGCACTCTTTGAGGACCACACCAATATGATGCGCGACCTCATACAGATGCGTCACAAGCACAATCTCAAGCAGAGTGTTGTTGCCGAGCGCATGGGCGTGACTCAGCCCTCGGTTTCCCAGTTCGAACGGTATGACGCCAACCCAACCCTTGACACTGTTCGCCGCTACGCAATGGCAGTGGGGGCTCGCGTCTCGACCCGGGTCATTGATGATCTTGCGGGTTATCTACCTAACACTGGCTCCGCGAACCAAGTCAGCGTCACCCGCACCAAGACCTCCGCCCCGTACCGGGGTGTGGGTTTGCTGGAGCAGCACGCGAACCAAGTCAACGTCACCCGCACCAAGACCTCCAGGACGATTCCCTGGGGGTCTACCCCCACCCGCTTAACTACCGCAGCATGAGCGAACCATCCGAGGCGCTGGTCGCACTGGTGCCCAACGTTGAGTTGCAGGCCATCTTCTACCGAGAGATTGTGGGCCGCCTGGGAACGGGGCAGCGAGAGGAGCCCGGCCTACCAGAGTTCTCACTCGCGTTCGATCGGAGCCAAGAGAACCCCGCACACTTCAGGCTTCACCTCAGATGCGCGATCAGATTCCCGGACGGGGCGGAACTGATCGCCGAACCCGTTGCCGAGTATGCGATCACGGACCCGGCGCAGGTGCCCATCACCGATGAGCTGATGGTTGAGTACGCCAACGAAGTCGCGGTCATGGCCTTGATCCCGTATGTTCGCCAGACGATCGCGAGCGTCTCGCAGCAGGTATTCGGCACAGCAGTACTCATGCCGATCATGCAGCGAGGTGCGCTGTCGTTCTCCATTGACGCCGCGCCACCGGACAATGCTGACTGACACACTGCATTCATTGAGCACCCACGACTCGAACGCCTACGCTTTCGGGAGCTTCGAGGAGGCGATCAGCCGGTGCAGGTCACCTTCGGTGATGAAGCGTGCTTGCTGCACGCCACCACCGGTATCAAGGGGTAGCGTTTCGCGACCCCCTCGCAGTGCTTGGTCAGCGCATCGGCGGGATTCTGGTAGCCGGATACGGTGGCGGCATCGCTACCGCAGACCATGATCCTGCCCGCATCCTCGATGGTTCGGATCTGCCCGAAGGCCGCGTGGACGAATGCTTGTAGTCCGGGGCTCATGACCGGCTCCTTAAGGCCTCCGGCTATCCCGTTCCGAGCCTCCAGCCCCGCTGCTCCTTGGTGCGTGTGGCTGCTCGTGGTAGACTTGGGTTAATCGTTCAGCCCGCTTCGACTCCGGTCGGAGACGGGCTGGATTTCTATCCGGGCTGAGGAGCATGTGCGTGGGGGCTGTCAAGCAGTCGACTACCATCGACGAGCAGTTCGCTCTGCTACGTGCCCGTGGCATGACTGTTGACGAGCCGTTGGCTAGGCAGTGGCTCGCAAGTGTCTCCTATTACCGTCTGTCTGGGTACTGGTACTCCTACCGGATCTTGCCGGTCCCCGATGACCCGAAGAAGCCTGAACGCCTGGATGACTTCGAGGCAGGTGCTAGCTTCGCCGAGATTGCGGCGCTCTACGAGTTCGACCGGAAGATGCGCACTCTCATCCACGATGGGATGGAACGCATCGAGGTGGCGATGCGCGCTAGAATCGGTGAGCTCCTGGTAGCAAAGGGGCCCTTGTCGTACCAAGATGCCTCGCTATTTCGAGACGGGTTCGATCACGCCGCGTGGTTGCAGACGGCTCGAGACCGAATTGAGCGAGCGCGCAACCGCAATCATGCTATCCAGCATTACGCTACTCATTACGATGGCTACCCGTTCTGGGTGCTCGCCGATGTCCTCGATTTCTCGGACATCTCACAGCTTTACGATGGACTTGTCCTAGAGGATCAACGCACCATCGCTCATAGCTTCGGCCTGAAAGCCGATCCCGGCAGACTCAACGCCAAGCAGAAGAAGAGCTACTACAACCAAGATCCGCTGGCGCGCTGGTGCGAACAGTTCACCGTGCTGCGCAACACCTGCGCCCACCACGGGCGTCTGTGGAATCGCTATCTCACTCCTGCATCCACTAATGCGTTCCGAACCATCTCTCCGCTGTCGAGCCTGCCTAAGGGTCAAAGCGATCGGCTCTACGGCGCCTTGCTGCTCATGGTGTTCATGCTGAACAACATCTCTCCAAGAACCTCCTGGACGCGAAAGGTCCGTAATCTCATTGAGACGGAGTACCTCCCTCTGAAGGCTCGCTCCCTCGACGAGATGGGGTTTCCTCCCAACTGGCAACAACTTGAGATTTGGACTGGAGAGACCGCCTCCAGTTAATCCTTGCGGTAGAAGTCGCATTCGTAGCCGTCGGCGCCCAGCAGTAGCCCGTGTACCCAGGTGGGTGTTTGCGCCATGAGCTCACAAATCTCTAGACGGTGACGTTGTGGTTGCGGGGTGCGTCGATGACGGCTTCGTCGTGGATGTGCATGGCGATGTGACGCCCGGCGGCATCCCGCGCCCGGTCCGACGCAGAACCCTTGTGGGGCCTGCGCGGTGTTGGCGGCGGGCAGGAGATCGGCTAGCGCCTTAGCGTCGGCCTCCATTTCTTCGCGTGTGGCCCCCTGCAACCGGGCCGGCCAGCATGGTGGCAGGTTGTTCGCGGCCGCCACCTCATGGCGGAGCATCCCCGATCCCCTTTCCGGGTGAGTTGGCCCACCGATGCGGGCATGAAAAACCCGCGAGCATGGCGCTTGCGGGCGTGTAAGAGACGAAGGACGGAAAACCTGCCCTGACCCGCCGGCCTGGTGTCCGTCTTTCTACGCATAAGGCCTAGCCATCCCAGTCAGGGATAGCATAGCCTTGGTAGGGCAAGGGTAATAGTCCTCGCCAGGCGCTTGACGCCAGAACAGGCGGGAGCATCGCAACCAAGGACGTGATACATGGAGGGCGAATGAAGGCTAACATGGTTTTGTTCGATGTGTTTGGCGTTTTGGTCAAACCACAAGTCGACGAAGTCTTTGCGGCTCTGGCGAGTTTCTTCAACTTGCCAGAGGAGCGGGTATCTAAGGCTTATTGGGCGAACCGCTCGGATTACGATCGAGGCACAATTTCTGACTTCGACTATTGGAACCGAGTATCCAATTCTCTTGACACTCATTCGCCATCCCCGGAAGAAACCGATTACCTGATAGCTTTAGATCGCGAAAGTTGGAGTGCATCCGATTCTCGGTTGTTGCCCATATTTGACGGATTGACCGAGGCGGGCATAGAACTAGCTATCCTGTCAAATGCGCCACACTATCAGGCAGATCTGATCAGAGAAGCAGCATGGAGTAGCGGGTTTCAGCATCTCTTTTTCTCATGCGAGCTAGGACTGATCAAGCCAGAGCCCCAGATATACGAGAAAGTAGTGACCGAGCTTAAACTTAACCCGAGGGAAATAGTCTTCGTTGATGACAACCCAAAGAACACGGCCTCTGCTCGCCAGCTAGGGCTACAAACTATCGATTTTACGGACCCCGAGTCCTTGCGGCTGGAGTTGATTAGAAACGGGCTTATGGAATCAGTGAGGTTTCCAAAGGATAAGACCCTATCCATGATATCCCGAGAGAGGTCGAGGAGTCATCTGTATTATTCAAGTGGGCCTTTCCGCATAAAGCGCGCACAAGGAGTGTGGGTTTGGGATGCAGATGACAACCGTTATCTAGATTGTTCTGCTGGAACCTTCAATCTGTCTCTCGGATATCAACATCCTGAGATAGTCCGGGTTATTCAGGAGCAGGCGGATGATCTGATCCACGCCACTTCTTCACTACGCGCCGATGTCGTTGACCGATTCGTGGACACAATAGGCAGTATCGCGCCTTGGCGCGATACCTTGGTACACCCGAAGGTCTCATCCGGTTCGGTAGCCAACGAAGGTGCAATTAAGATAGCCCAGAGAGTAACCGGCAGAGCTGAAATCGTAAGTCTATATAGGGCGCATCTTGGTCAGACACTCGCAATGACCGCACTCTCAGGTAACTCCTTCCGCCGGAGACCGCTACAGAGCTTACCGCATATGGGATTTCAAATTATCGAACCATACTGCAGCGGATGCAACCGGCAGCATCCTGAAGATCAATGCATCAACCGATCCATTCGGCAGCTTGAAGACCAGTTAGAGTTTGGCTCCCGAGGAGACCTGGCCGCCGTGATCGTTGAGCCAATCTCTGGAAACGGCGGAAACATAGTCTATCCGAATGAATTCTTCACTCAACTGAGACGAGTCGTAGACGAACACGGTGCAAAACTGGTTTTTGACGAGATCCAGACAGGCATAGGACGCACCGGGGCGATGCTTGCTGCCGACCACCTTGACGCCAAACCCGATATAATAACATTAGCAAAGGGGCTGGGAGGCTCTGGTGCGCAAGTAGCAACGATTCTTGCTCGCCGTGATTGCAGTGGGTTACCGGGCGACGGGCATTCTTTCACTTACGGCGCGAACCTACTTGCTCTTGCCGTTGGGCATAGAACGGTAGAAATTGTATCGGACCCATCCTTTCTGGCACATGTGCGCCTGGCTGGCGTCTATATTATGAATCGCTTATATAGCATGGGTAATGAATTCAGCGCTTACATATCGGACGTGCGCGGCAAAGGCTTGATGATTGGGATCGAATTCAACGCCGGCGACATGGTCAAAACGGTGTCCCTTGTGAACTCACTGGCGGCTGCGGCACCCAAATACGGCCTCCTTATGCGTACCTCACGGTACGGTAAGGGAAACGTACTCAAGATCCGGCCTGCGCTTAACATTTCAATCTCCGAAGCTCAATACCTGTGCGACCAACTACATTTGATGCTTAGCAAGGAGCTAGCGTGAAACCTCATCTGCTCTCGCTCGCAGAATATGTCCGCGACGGGCTGATATCTCTGCCGCAGCCTGCCCGGGGGGCGGGAAGCAATCGGGTATCTCCAGGCGGGGACGCCCAATTTGATATAGACGAAGTGGCCGAGAGACTTGTTCTTGAGGGAATTCAAAAATATTTTCCAGAAGGTGTTTGCGTCTATACCGAGGACGGGGCCAAGATGCAGATCGGCGATGACGACTCCGTCTTGTTATTGATCGATCCTATCGACGGTACACGCCCAGCAGCAGCCGGGTTCCAACAAGCCATGATCTCTATTGCAACGCTGCCGAATCGCGACGATGCCATAATTGGCGACGTGTCTCATGCACTGCTAATGAACATTGTGACCGGCCACTGGCTGTACAGCGACTCAGCGGAAAACCTCGAGATCTCGTGGGATAGGTATCGCATTCGAGCTTTGGACTCGCCTATTCGGCTTGAGAAGATGTTTTGGAGCTTTGAACTGAACGGGCATCCTATGCACTTGATGAGCGAAGCGCTGGGAGACCTAGTCGATGCCACCGCAAACACGGGAGGAGTATTCGTATTTAATTCCTGTTCCTATTCGATTGCATCAATCATTTTGGGTCAAACGGACGCTTACGTCGACATCGGCAATCGCATTCTGAAAGATCATCCTTTGACGGAGCCGGCGTTTCGGCAAGTTGGCAGGGGAAGTATTCTGCACCTGTTTCCCTACGATATTGCAGCTGCTGTCACTCTCGCTAAGCGTTGTGGTATAGCGATCACCGATGCTTACGGTCAAGGTTTTGAATCGGTCCTCGCCACGGATCTATCTCCGAGTAATCAGCGGTCCTGTGTCGCGGCAGTAAACCCCGAACTCCACGCAACCATACTGGAACACATCAACTTCAACTTGAACGGAGCACCGGATGAAGGCGTTAATACTTAACGATAGACATTCTCTACAGTTGGTTGATAAAACGAAGCCGTCGATCGAGTCCGCTTCTGAAGCCATTTTCCAAGTTGCGTACACGGGCATATGCGGTACCGACAGAAGCGTTCTCGTCGGAAAATTCCCCGCCAACACGGGAGTGGTGATGGGACACGAGTCGGTTGGTGTCGTAGCGGAGGCCGGTGAGGAAGCAAGCGTTGCGGTAGGCGACCGCGTTTTGCTCAATCCGACATTGTATTGCGGATGGTGCCCGCGGTGCCGGTTAGGCAACCAAAATTTCTGTATCAACAAGCGTGGTACAGAAGTTGGTCTGGATATGGATGGCACTTACGCCGAGTATATGAAAGTCGATAGCCGGTACTTACACATAATCCCCGATTCCATGACATTTGAAAGAGCCGTATTGATTGAACCCCTTGCTTGTGCATTAAATAACGTTGAAAGAGCTCAGGTGTCTTGCAATGATCGGGTTCTTATCATTGGCGGCGGTCCTATCGGGGCATTATGTGCCATGGTGGTTCTCATCAAAGGCGCTGAAGTGACTCTTGTGGAGACCTCAGATGTACGACGTGAGATGGTTTCCGACTTTTTATCTGGAGTGTCCGTTAGGAAAGCCAATGTTGTTGCCGAATTATGCACTTCATCGGACGTGTACAGCGTAGCAATAGACACTGTAGGCTCATGCTTGACCGAATGCGTCAGCAAACTAGATGTTGGTGGCCGAGCAGTATTGATGGGCTATAACTCAAACGTACAAACCGCGCTTCGGAATATCGACATAGTCACAAACGCTTGGAGTATCATGGGTGCAGGCGATTTCACACCCGCTATATTTGAAAATGCTCTTTCGCTGTCCTCGAGTTTGCCCCTAGAAAAGCTTGTCACGCACGTGTTCCCGCTGGAGTCGTATGAGGAAGCGTTTGCTCTCTTAGGCATGGGTCAAGGGAACGGCAACTATAACGCTATGAAGGTATTGCTAAGGAGCTAGAATGCTTTCTGTAGAATATCCGTACTATCGCGCAAGCGCACAGCATTGGAGTCGGGATCTTGCTAGAATAAAAAGTTTGGGAATTAAGGCGGTCAGTTTTTATATCCCGTGGAGCTTTCATGCTCACTCGGAAGATGCATTTGATTTTCACGGTGAGACTCATCCACAGGCTAACCTCACTGCCTTCCTCGAACAGATTTCTAGTAACGATCTGGAACCAATTGTCAAGGTTGGCCCCTATGTTCACGCCGAGCTCAGGTACGGCGGCCTTCCTGAAGGCCTAGTCGGAGCGTCTAGCCCGCTGCAATCACGTGCACGTATCATAAGAAGCCAAGACCGGCTTCTTCCGGATCTTTGTGATGCGACATTCAAGGAAGGCTGGTCTAGATGGTTTGATCGCCTGTTCAATTATCTAGGAAACACTCATATCGGCACAGCGGGCCTTCGTGTACAATTAGGTAATGAGGGATCGGTAGGTGAATTCTCGTTATTTCTCGACGATAGATCCTTTTTCGAGCGCTGTATTGCCCCAGCATATGAAGCACTCCTTGAAACGGCCCCGAAAGATATCGCCCCCTTTTTCAATCTCTCGATACCGGAGGTGCACGTCGACTCAGTACCGTGGGTAGAATGGGAGCGCAGGGTCTCTTTAATGTGCGATATCTTTCCTGACGTATCCCTGACAAGAACTGAATGGGCCGGGAACCCACTCGTCGATTATGCTGCGCTGCAGCGGATCATTCGCTGTTCCGAAATTGGGCTTACGAACGTTGGGGAGGCTAATTGGGGATACACCTGGCGTTCCCCGCTATGGGGAGAGCCGGGAAATGGTCTCGGAAACTTTTTACTGGCCTGGGCGCTTGGCGCTAGACGCTATAACATATACTCGGTCGTTCAAACTTGTCACATTCCAAATAGTTTGAGGATGGAACCTGCGTTCCTTTGCGAACATGAGGGGCAGCCTGTAGATCACGAAGGTTGGTATCCTCATGCTGCCCCGCTTCGAGAGGGGACCTCACATGTTAATCCGCTGATCTTTGATTTGCTCCGCGTCCTAGAGATCAGCGATCATGATCCGGCATTTAGTCCGCAGGCCTGCGCAAACTCCCGCGAGGCCGCTGACTGTCAAGTGAGTACAGACTTTCACGCGATTGCCCGGCGCGAATCAGATGAGGCTACTGTCATTCCCTTTACTCGATTTGGCAAGGCGCGGAATTTCGTAATAAACCCAAGATCCGAGTTTGCGAACCTCCCCGAACGTTTTTCCAGTCTTGGCGTTGCCCAGTTACCTCCAAAGTCTTATCGTCTGTTATAGGAAGTCGTAGGGGTTGTTATGGCGAACTCGTTTTCGAGGATCCAGGTTGCGGGTTTTCTGCTTTCGTTTTTCATGATTGGTGTAGTTCAGGCACTCTACGGCCCACTTCTCGGCAGCTTTATGGGCAGCATGCATATTAGCTATGCGCAAGCCGGATCGTTACTTGGCGTGCATTTTATCGGTGCCCTGTTAGGTGTTTTAGCCTTTCGCCCAGCTGAACGACACGGCTTTAATCCAAGGCTTTTGCTCCGGGTTTCATTATCGTGCATGATATTAGGTTCCGCTGGTGTTGCCTGTGCCCCCAACTTTTTCACGCTCTTGATGGCCGACTTTATCTGCGGGCTCGGGTTTGGCGGTATCGACTACGGGCTTAACTATATCTTTTCTTCCGTGTTTTCTGTAAGACGTGCCACGGCAATGCTTAATCTTCTCAATGGCTGCTTCGGAGTTGGCGCAATTGCTGGCCCCGGGCTCGCTCTGCTCGTTGGCTATTCCGTAGCCGGCGCGTTCTTAGTGTTTAGCGCCGGCTGTGCGGTGTGTTTCGCGCTTCTACTATCGCTCCCTGCTATTCATCTCGTGCAAGGCGGGGATCGGCCGGATACCGATTTGCGGCATACCCTCGTTTCTGTCAGATCGATTCGAGGTATCGCTATTGTCGCCTTGTTCCTGATTCTTTACATCTTCCATGTTGGCGCAGAAACCGGCATCGGTGGCTGGGGGCAATCGTATCTTGAATGGCGGAGCTATTCGAGCGAATCGGCAACCAATTTCGTCATGGCTTTCTGGCTTGCCATGACGGTCAGTCGTTTTTTGGTAATTCCGTTAGCGAAACGCTTCTCCGGCCAACTGATCGTAGGTGTGTGTCTTGCAGGTATGACGATTTCGTTGCTCGCACCCTTGCTGCATGCCTATGACGGTGTGGCGTTTGTGGCCGCAGGCCTTTTTATCGGCCCCATCTTTCCGACGTGCATCCCGTGGCTTAAGGCTTCGCTAGAAGCGAGTAGCGGTGTACTTTCTGTCGTCATTGCCTTATCCATGCTTGGCGGTGTGGTTTTCCCTCCATTGATCGGGGCCTTGATCGCGAATTGGGGCTTCCTATCGATAGCAGTCGTCGTGTTCGTGTTGACCTTGACAATGTTTGTTTCATATTTTGCTTTGCTACGTACGACCAGAGTTGCAATTCGGTAGGTTCGAGGGAGACGATGCCCGCCGAGCCTTTCGCTTCTGCCCCAGTCCAATGCTTGTATCCAAATGGATCACTAAACATCCACCTAGCCACGGCCATAACGTGGCGGGCGGGGTGCCGTTGAGCGACCCGATGCTGCTTAGCCTGGCCAGCATCTTCACCAGCGCTATCGAAAAAAGCGGGCAGCCGGTAGTCGCTAAGGCGCGTGCCGGTACTCAACTGTGTTGGTCGCGAGTCATGCACCTGGTGCCGCTTCCGGGCCATCTCGCTGGGTTCTCCGGCAGACTGGCCCACCCAGGCGCTACGCCGGGATTGTAGGGCGGGCGACTGATGGTGTCGCTTCCAACCCCAACCACGCCCTCTTTACCCAATCGTGACCCACGACATACCCCATCGCCTAGTCAGGAACAGCTACCATGACCATGGGCATACCGGACATGCCCCCGTAGTAGGAGTACGAGCTGTCCGACGACCAGGACCGGGAGAATGAATCGTGGGCGCTGACTTGAGGCCTGGCTGGGAGATGGCCGAGGTACTGGTGCTGGTGAAGACCTACCCGGCCCCGTTCGCCAGGCGTGGGGAGACGGTCTGCGTGGCGGGCGTGCGGCTTGGGTGACAATTAGCGGCAGCGTGGTGCGCGACTTATGACTGGTCGAGATTCAAAGAAGACAGTCGTCCTTGATACCAACATGTTCATCTATGCACAGGATTATGGGAGCGATAATCACGACCTCGGACAGCTTGCTGCGGGGGTGCTCAGGGCTCTGGGCGAACTCGGCTACACGGCCGCGATAGCCGAATCTACGCTGAAAGATCTTCAGCGAGGCAAAGAGCGTAAGGATAGTCGTTTACGCGAGGCGCAGCGCTATCCCGTCCTCCGCCCCAGACCTCCCGGGGATCTTCGTCAGCGGGCCGGGTATGGCGAGAGCCTGAACGCCAATGACGAGTGCGATCTCGAGATTATGGCAGCCCTCGACCAAGAAATGGCCAACTGGCTGATCACGAACGACGATCGCATGATTAACCACGCCAACCGGGCCGGACTGCACCATGTACTCAAGGCGAAGACATTCCTAGAGTTCATAGAACTCGCGCGCAACCCACAGCCGTTACCCTCATCGGTCAGGACCGTGGATCCATCCGACATCAATATCAGGTCTGAATTCTTCAAGTCGTTAAAAACCACATACCCAAAGTTCGAGAATTGGTGGAAATCGAAGGTGGTGGGAGAGAAAAGAATGACATTGGTTGTCGGAGATGTCAGCGACCCTTTGGCGCTCGCCGTGCTCAAGGAAGACGATGCAGATTATGGTCTCCCCAGAGACACCACGAAGATCTGTACATTCAAGGTGTCCACCGACTCTCGCGGTTACCGCTATGGAGAGCTGCTACTGACTGCGGTTCTGCGGCATATCCGAGCCGTCCCGAGTAGTACCGCCTTCGTGGAGGTTGCAGCGAATAATGAACTGTCCAGTTGGCTTCGCGGATTCGGTTTCGAGAAACTCGCCGACTGCTTCGCGAAGAATGGTGATCCCGTTATGGTAAAGAGGCTAACACCTGGAGGAAACCGGGCGATCGTCGACCCCTGGGAGTATCACGTCGCCTATGGTCCCGGAGCGCTGAGATGCCAGCGTGCGTTTCGTGTGCCAATCCGTCAAAACTGGCACAGACGGCTATTTCCCCCGGGTGGTGAAACTCAGCAGATGGCCCTTATAGAAACCATGGCGGAGCCGTGTGGAAATGCAATCACCAAAGTCTACATCTCGCATACCAAGTCACGGCAGCCAGCGCGCGGAGACGTACTCCTCTTCGTTGAAACAAAAACCGACCAACGAATCACCAACATTGGGATCGTTGAGGATGTAATTGTAACGACTGATCCCATTGAGGTCATCCAATTTGCCGGGACGAGAACCGTCTACTCGCCGGAGGAGGTCGAGCAGATGTGTCGGAAAGGTATGGTGCATGTAATGAAGTTTCGCCACGATCGGGTGCTGACGAAACCGTGGAATCGCTCTCTGCCCGGCTATGCTGCATGGATTGGAGGCAGGACACCGCAGTCGATCGCCAAGGTAGGCAAGGAGGGGTTGAAGTGGCTACAGGACCAACTGGGCGGGTAGCGCTCATGTCGATCTACCCGCGATACGCTCATGCGATCCTAGACGGGATTAAAACGGTCGAGTTCCGCAAGCGCCGCCTCGCCGAGGATGTGACGCACGTAGTCATCTATTCGACCCAACCCGACAAGGCGGTCATCGGCTACTTCACCGTTGACGGGCAAGAGACCCTGCCACCATCCGCCCTGTGGCAGGAGTTTCGTGACAGTGGAGTCATCGACGAGGAGGACTTCTTCCGCTACTACGAGGGGCACAAAGAGGGCACCGGGATCCGCGTAGGGAACGTGACACGTCTGAAGTATGGGCTATCTCTCGAGGGCGACCTTGACATGCAGAATCCCCCACAGAGCTTCCAGTACATTCCACGAGAGACCTTCGAGAAGGTGCTCGTGGCTTCCTGAGGAGCCGAGGATAATGACCCCTTGTCCCTACCATGACCCGCCAGGGTCTGCAGAGGAGCCGAAAGGTGAAGGGATAGGCGAGGGCGCTGTTTCCGTTTCGGGCTCGATAGGGCGTTGACGACTATGCGCGTGCCCGGGCGGATGTCCCGGGTATTTACTCAATGCTCGGTTGCGGTGCGTAGCATGAGCGGTCCCTGCTTGGTATCGGCCACGATCAAAGGGAAATCGGTAGTGTGCATCAGTTGGTGCGTGTGCTGTCAGGTGGCATCGGCCCGAGGGTTAGACTTCCTAGGTCTCACCACGGCCCTTCCCGGTTAGCCGGTGAATCCGCTGCGCCCGGGCTGACCGATCACGCTTGCCCGCGATCTGCGGTCCGGCAGGCTCAAGCAGCCCAGTCCCCGAGCGCTCCTTCGAGGGCGCCCAGCGCGGCTTCGATCAACGGCCAGCGCTCGTCGGGCGGGCAGCCGGCATCCACCCAGCGCAGGCAGGCGACGTCCAGAAAACCAAGATAGCCCCATAGCGCGTAGTCGTGGCGGGCGTGCTTGCCCGGTTGCAGCAGATCGGCCAGGCCAGCCACATACTGCTGCCGGGCCTGGGCGCGCAATTCGGCAACCGCCGCCGGCTCCATGCCGGGCCGCCGCAGAGGCAGCGCCCAGGCCTGCGGATGACTGGCGATGTGATCCAGGTAGATCGCGGTGACCGCCTTGAGCCGTTCCCGCGCGGCCAGCCCGGCTGGCAGCCCGGCCAGGCATTGGGCCTGACGGTCGGCCAGCTCGGCGATCGCCAACCGCACCACCTCCCCGTAGAGCTCCTCCTTGCTTGTAAAATAGCGATAGACTAGTGCATTCGACGCCCCGACGGATGCTGCGATGGTGGCTATGGTGACCTCGGGATAGGGCTGGGTGGTGAAGGCTTCGATGGCAGCGGACAAGATGGCGGCCCGGCGCGCACCGGGTGCCAGCCGGCGGCGAGGTTTGCGATCGCTGCGAACCATGTTGACCATCCTAGCGCTATTGAACTAGCATCACTAGAGCACTTGTTGAACGAGAGTCAGTAAGGAGTGACGATGGACTGGGTCAAGCATGCGATCTGGTGGCAGGTATATCCCCTGGGGTTTTGCGGCGCGCCGATCCGCGAACCCGATCCCGCTCCCGGGCCGCGGCTGCGACGCCTGCTGAACTGGTTGGACTATGCGATCTCGCTGGGCTCCTCAGGCCTGCTGCTCGGCCCGATCTTCACCGCCGAAACCCACGGCTATGACACGCTCGACCATTTTGCCATCGACCCCCGGCTGGGCAGCCTGACCGATTTCGACGACCTGGTGTCCGGTTGCCGGCAACGCGGCCTGCGACTGCTGTTGGACGGAGTGTTCAGCCACGTCGGCGCCCGGCACCCCGACCTACTCCGGGCGCTTCAGGATGGCCCCGGCAGTCCCCAGGCCGCGCTGTTCGACATCGATTGGGACACCCCGGGCGGACCGCGTCCGAGGGTCTTCGAGGGGCACGACTCGCTGGTCCGGCTGAATCACGCCAACGAGCAAACCGTCGCCCAGGTGACGCGGATCATGAACCACTGGCTCGACCGGGGCATCGACGGCTGGCGGCTCGACGCCGCGTACTCGGTGCCCCCCGAGTTCTGGGCGAACGTGCTGCCCAGGGTTCGCGAGCGGCATCCGCAGGCCTGGTTCCTGGGCGAGGTCATCCACGGCGACTATGCGCAGTTCGTGGCCTCCTCTACCGTGGACTCGGTCACCCAATACGAACTGTGGAAGGCGATCTGGTCGGCGATCAAGGATCGCAACCTGTTCGAACTCGATTGGGCCCTGCAACGCCACAACGACTTCCTGACCCACTTCACCCCCAATACCTTCATCGGCAACCATGACGTGTCGCGCATCGCCAGCACCATCGGCCAGGACGCCGCCGTGAGCGCATTGGCCATCCTGCTCACCGTCGGCGGCATTCCCACCATCTATTACGGGGATGAGCAGGGCTATACCGGCCTGAAGGAGGAGCGCCTCGGTGGCGACGACGAGATCCGGCCCCCCTACTGCGATCGCCCTGATCAACTCGCCGATTGGGGCCAGCACGTCTTCCGCGCCCACCAGGAACTGATCGGACTACGCCGCCGCAATGCCTGGCTGACCACCGCCCGCACCGTTTCCCTCCAGGTGGAGAACACCCGTTACCGCTACCGCGTCGCCGCCGCCGACGGCGATGCCCACCTGGATGTCGAGATCGATCTCGCCGGCAAGCCAACGGCCACGATTCGCGATCGCTCCGGCGAGATCCTCTGGACCCAGTACCGCTGAGTTCACCCGGCACGGGGTACCCGGCCGCGGACCCGTAAGGCCCGTCGTCTGGGCGATCGGGCAGAACGCGTGCCGGCCGCGTTGGCCAGCCGGCCGCTGCGCTGTGGGCGAAATCGGGACGCGCCACCCGCACCGCGGGACCAAGAATGGATGCATGGCTACCGTTACCTTCGATTCCCAGCCCTTCCGGACCGCCGGCGAGTTGCCGGCTACCGGTCAGCCCGCTCCCGCCTTCGAGCTCGTCGGTTCCGATCTCGGCGCTGTCACCCTGGACCAGTTCGCCGGCAAGCGCGTGGTGCTCAACGTGTTTCCCAGTCTCGACACCCCGGTCTGCGCCACCAGCGTGCGTACCTTCAATCGGCTGGCCGCGGGGCTGGACAACACGGTCGTCCTATCGGTGAGCATGGACCTGCCTTTCGCGCAGGGCCGGTTTTGCACCACCGAAGGCATCGAGAACGTCGTGCCTGCCTCCGCATTCCGGTCTTCCTTCGGCACCGACTACGGCGTCAGGCTCGTCGATGGCCCACTGGCCGGCCTGTTGGCCCGGGCGGTGGTCGTGGTGGATGCCGCGGGACAGGTGATTCACTCCGAACTCGTGCCGGAGATCACCGCCGAACCCGACTATCCGGCCGCCCTCGCCGCCCTCGACTGAATCGGCGTCCTCGCCCGGATCGTCCCCCGTGACGGCCTGACAACGGCCTGATGGTCCTGTTTCGATCCGCTCGGGGCAGGACCATTCGCCGGCCGCCCGGTACACCGCACCTATGCCCCGCCGCTCGACAAGGCAAGGGCCACCGGCCCATGCCATCTGCAACGGATCGAATGGGATAATGGGCTCCATGACCGATCCGGCGCTGCCCAACTTCCAGCAACCACCCGGCGTATCCGCCCAGTCGAGGGTTTCGCATGCCGACCGATCCGAGACCATGGCCATCCTGGACGCCGCTTTTCGCGATGGCCGGCTAAGCCCTGGCGAATACAACCAGCGCAGCGCCCAGACCCGGCAGGCCACCTATCGCGCCGATCTGGAACCGCTGACCGCCGATCTGGTGGTGGTGCAGGACGCCCACCGGGCCGACGAATACTCCCCGGTGCCCGCGGTCGACAGCATACCGGCACCCGTGACATACCCGAACCAGATCCGCGCGCTGATGAGCAGCCAGACCCGGCGGGGTGTCTGGCGGGTGCCCGGCCAACTCGACGTGACCTGTCTGCTGTCGGCCATCAAGCTCGACATGCGCGAGGCGATTTTCGAGACCACCAACGTGATCATCAATCTGAACTTGGTTATGGGCGAACTCAAACTCTGGGTGCCCCAGGGCGTCGAAGTGATCGACCAGAGCCAACCGGTGCTGTCCGAAACCAAGATGCTCGGCATGTCGCCAGCCAGCCCGGAGCGCCCCCGAATCCTGCTGCGCGGACGGCAGATCATGGCCACCACAGTGGTGCGGGGCGCCAAACGCCAGAGCATCGGCGATCGGATTCTCGGGAACCTCTGAGCGAGCGCAGCCGAGACGTTCGGTTCCGCCCGGGCCGAGCATATCCCTAGTAGTGTCGGGGATTTCTAGAGTATTCTGTCGTTGTGCCCACACCAGCCGGGTGTGGCAACGATTTGACCCTTCGGATCGATAAGAATTGAGGCATGACCGGGCATCTCGCCCGATCGTACCCAGGAGAAGTCGTGCAAGACCAGAAGAACTCCCTGCTCCACGATGCAGACCGGATTCCCACCAATGATTTCGGCGGGTTGCGCAGCGACTCGTCCGATGAGATTCTCGCGCCTCCGGTGGTGGAGGCCCCACTCAGCGCCCGGCATCGTAGCGGCAGGGGCGGCGCGCTGGGCCCCACCGGCATGATGATGCCCCCGATGATGGCTGGTGGGATGGGCATGGGCGCGGGTGGCGGCGCCCACGCCGCCTCGGCCGCAACAAGCATGCGGGTCACCTCGGCGGGCGGAGTGCTGCCGCCCGGGGCAGGAATGACCGGTGGCGCCACCGCAAGCAGCGTTACGGCCGCGAATGCCGGGGTCAGCAGCGGCGGCTTCGGCGCCGGCACCGGCAGCTTTAGCGCATCCGGCATGGGTGGCTGGTCGCCCAGCAGCGCGCCGCTGCCGGCCAGCGGTCCCGCCGTTTCGACCGGCACCCACGCCGCGGACGGCGCCGATGCGGGCTCCAGCACCCCAGCCACCCTGCCGGATGCCCCGAAGACCCCCAACGACGCTCCCCATGCCGGGCAACCCGATCGGCCGGATGGTCATTTCACCTACGATCCAAACAGTTCCCGCTTCCGGTACGAGGCCTACCCCGAGAACCGCCGGCATGACCCGGGCGACACCACCGGCCCGTACGACCCCTATGACTCGAACGACAGGTACCACATCGGCCAGTCGGGGCGGAACCGCTACCAGGGGTACCCGGGCAGCGACGATTCGAACGGTTACCCAGGACCCAGCGGCGGTGCCCGCCGCACCGGGGCGCTGCAAGCCAGCGGTGTCGACGCGGATGGCTTCGGGGTCCATCTTGCCCAACTGGACGAGGCAGCGGCCAAATGGCATAACCTGGCCGATCGGCTGACCCGGGTCTGCCAATGGCTGAACGCCGCGATCGCTCAGGCAGGCGATTTTGGCCTGGTGATCCACCCGCAACCCGACTATGCGCAGGCGCATGCCACCGCGCAGGCCCAGGCCAAAGGCAGCGCCGCCGACTTCACCGACACTTCGGGACGGCTAATCCGCACATCTGGGTACTACCGCGAAACCGAGGCCGCCAATACCAAGGCCTCCAGCAGGATCGGATCTCGCGGATGAACAGTCAGCCAGTCATCGACCGTTTCCGGCATGACCATGACCCCGTAGGGAAATCGTCGATCGATGAGGATCTCATCGGCAATCTGTATACCGCGCAGCTGTTCGACCAGGCCTTCGACCTGCTTTATACGCATCTGGCCACTGCGATCCGGCTCGATGAGGAGGAACTCCAGAACGCAATGCGTGCCCTGCGCCGCAATCGCGAGCTGAACTCCTCTGGTATCGAGCAGTGGTGGGACAAGATCAAGCACGACGCCAACGACGCCTGGAACGAACTGCTGCTCACCTACCGGACCGATTTCGCGCCCTCGGTGGAGATTCCGCAGGCCCTGCTACGCACCAAGGTGCCGATCTGGGACGAGACGCTGCACGAGTTGTCCGAGATCCAGGAACTGATGGGCGAGTTGACGGTGGATCAGGCCTGGCAGGGCAATGGCGCGGCCAACTACCGCAGCGCCCTGCCGGCAAAGGAGTTCGGCGTCGCCCAGACCATCGCGCTGGCCGCCAACGCGCGCCTGGGTGTGGAGGCGGTGGCCTTGATCCAGGCCACTATCGACCAGGCCCTGTACGGTACTATCTTGAATCATTACTTCCGGATGTATGACCAGGTCAACCGGGCGGCCAGGACGCAGTGGAGCCGCAGCGGGCTGGGGCGTTCGCTCATCAGACGCAGCCGGTACTGCGGCCCGCAACAGCTCTTCTGCCGCACCGGCTACGTCACCGAGCGGTTCCAGGAGTTGACCCAGTACATTCGCAAGCTGTGCGATCCGGCCACCTCGGACTGGGCTAAGACCTCCCAAGAGGTCTCCGCTAGGCTCGGCACCGCGACTTGGGAAACGCGAACCGGTCGCGTATCGCACGTAGCCGGATACAGTTCCTCTGCTGAAATCAACCGGCACAACGCGGCTGACGGCGATTCCGCCGGGTTCGGGGCAAAGGGGCATGACTGGCTGGTTGATTGACGAGGACGATACCGAATATCCCAGCGCGGGCACTCAAGGATTCCGTTATGACCACACGCGGTCCAGGCGGCTGGACGAGTCCGCCAACGACGAGTCCGGCGATGATGCGCCGGACTCGCAGTTCGAGTCGTCGCCGGAGGATGCTACGGGTTGGGCCCCGGACTTCGATGACCCCGATTGGACGCCGGAATCGGGGTTCGCGGATCCTACCGATGCGGTCCGTATCTGGGGTGACGAGGACGGCAACCTGACGCGGTTCCGGTTGGCCATCGGCTGGCAGAACAAGCTGCGGGTGGAGGAGCTAGGGCAGGTGCTGAGCGAATGCTTCGAGACGATGGACGCCTACTTCCACCCGGATACCGAGATTCCCGCCCCACCCGAACCCGAGCCCGATCCTGCCGGGACGGCGATGAGCTGGGCATATCTGCGATCCATTCGCGATCGCCAGGCCGAGCTGATGACCAGGGCGAACACGATGGGCCCCGACCGGCCGTCCGGCTGGTCGGGGGTCCAAGCGGTCGGGGACGATTGGGACGATTCGGTGGCTGTCCGATTGAATGTGCTGGGCTACCCGATAGCCGTGGCCTTCGTCCCGGGCTGGCTGCGGGAGGCGTCCAACCACGACATCACCAGCGGGGTCATGGGCGCCTATCGCAAGGCTCGCAGCCGCTTCATCCCTCCCGATCCGGTCTGGAGCGAACACATGCTGGCCGGTATCGAGGCGCGACGCCTAACCCTAGGCGTTCATCGGGCCATGCGGGGCGGGTTGCAGTCGTGAATCAGCCTCCTGCAGGTCCGGGGCCCGGGTGGCGCCGGCCGGATTCACCGGATTCAGGGGTGCGCCTGCCGCGCATGCCAGGCCGAGGCGACCATGTCGGTCAGGCTATGCCGCATCCGCCAATCGAGGTCTCGGGCGGCCGCGTCCCCGTCGGCCACGATACGGGCGGGATCGCCGGGTCGCCGAGCAGCGATCTCCGGGGTGAATTCGATGCCGGTGACCTCACGAATGGCGGTCATAATCTCGGCCACGCTCGACCCGGTGCCGCTGCCCAGATTGTAGGCCGGCAGCAGCCGGCGTCCCGCGGTCATGGCCTGCGCCGCCGCCACATGCGAAATCGCCAGGTCGGCCACATGCACATAGTCGCGCACACAGGTACCGTCGGGCGTCGGATAGTCATCGCCGAAGATCCTGGGGGTACGACCGGCCAGCAGCGCGTCGAAGACGATCGGGAACAGATTGTGCGGGCTGGTGTCGTAGAGTTCATCCGTCCCGGAACCCACCACATTGAAGTAGCGCAGGTTGGTATAGCGCCATTCGGGATCGACCGGCACCATGTCGGCTGCCAGCCATTCGCCGATCAGTTTCGACTGGCCATAGGGCGATTCGGGGCTGGTCCGGGTCTGCTCTGTGACCAGGTCGGTGTCGGGGGTACCGTACACCGAGGCCGAGCTGGAAAAGACGTAGTGGTGGACGCCTTCGGTCTGCATGGCGCGTAGCAGCGAGACCGTGCCGGCGACGTTTTGGTCGTAGGTGTGCAACGGTTCCCGGACGCTCACCCCGGCATATTTGAATCCGGCGACGTGCACCACGCCGGTGCAGGCGTGCTCGCGCAGCGTCCGGGCGACCAGACCGGTGTCCAGGATGGATCCGCTCACGTTGGCGACCCCAGCCGGCACGAATCCGGCGTGCCCACTGGACAGGTCATCCAGCACGATCGGTTCGATGCCGGCTGCCAGAAAGGCCCGCACGATGTGCGCTCCGATATATCCGGCACCGCCGGTGACCAGCCAACTCATGGGTTCTGGGTCCTCTCTTGCGATTCAGGTTTGGCCAGCAGCCTAGTGGGGACGCCCGGTACGTCACCAGCAGCACTCGCGGCGCCCATTCGCCGACCGGACCACCGGTTGTGCCAGACCATGGCAAGGTATCCAGCCCCGATCGCTACTATGGCATCATGAACGCGATTGTTCCAGTGTTGGGCATCGACATCGGCGGATCGGGTATCAAGGGAGCACCGGTCGATCTGGCCACCGGCAAGCCGATCTCCGAGCGGCTACGCATCCCAACCCCCAAAAAGTCCACCCCGCAGGCCTGCGCCGAGGTGGTAGCCAAGATTGTCGCCCACTTTGCCTCGGCCATCGGGGACGGGCCGGTCGGTGTCGCGGTACCGGCGCCGGTGGTGCACGGGGTGGTACCGATGATGGCCAACCTGGATTCCAGCTGGGTGGACACCAATGCCGACGAATTGTTCACCAAGGAACTGGGCCGCCCGGTCACGCTGGTGAACGATGCCGATGCCGCCGGCCTGGCCGAGGTCTTGTTCGGCGCCGCGAAGGGCAATCTGGGGGTGGTCATTGTGACCACCCTGGGCACCGGGATCGGTAGCGCGGTGGTCCACAACGGCCGCCTGCTGCCGAACACCGAACTGGGTCACCTGGAAATCGACGGCCGCGACGCCGAAACCCGCGCCTCGGCCAGAGCGAAGTCACGTGAGAAACTGAGCTACAAACGCTGGACGACGCGTCTCCAGGCCTACTATGCGGCCCTGGAGCGGTTGTTCTGGCCAGACCTGTTCGTGGTGGGCGGCGGGGTGTCCAAGTGCCACGATAAGTTCCTTCCGCTACTCAAGCTGCGCACCCCGATCGTCCCGGCCAAGCTGCTGAACCAGGCGGGGATCGTCGGCGCCGCCGCGGTGGCCGCCCGCTCGGGTGGGACCGCCAGCGCGATGGCCAGCCAGCTGGACGCCTAGCCCGGCCCGGTCAGACCGCCGGGGCTTCGTCCAAGAACCGATGCCCCGGCGCAAACCGGCCGGTCCGCCCGGCCCCGGTACCGGTCAGGCGCATGGGCGGCTGCCCGCGCGGGCCGCGTTTCCCGGCCCGCATCGGCGGGCGTCTCGATGAGCGGAGATCGCATGGCTTATGAGCCGCCGCTTGGACCGGAGTTCACATCCGATCGGGCGCCTCGATACCCAGCAGTTCCAGGCCCTTGGCCAGCACCAGCCGAGTGGCTGCCACCAGGGCCAGGCGGGAGGCACGCACCGCACCCGCGCTCTGCAACACCTTGCATTTCTCGTAGAAGGTGGAGAATGCGGTGGCCAATTCGAAAAGATAGATGCACAGCTTATGGGGAGTCAACTCGTCGGCCACCAACTGCACCGTTTCGCCGAACCTGGTCAGGCAGAGCGCCAACTGTTGTTCGGCCGGGTCGTCGAGTTCGGTCACCCGGCTCCACGCCAGCCCCCGGGCCGTGGCCTCTCCCAGGATGCCTGCGCAGCGGCTGTGGGCATACTGCAGATAGGGCCCGGTATCGCCCTGGGTCTTGGCCATCCGCTCGGCATCGAAGACATAGTCCTTTTGTAGGCTGTTCGACAGATCGGCGTACTTGATCGCCGCGATGGCTATCTGCGGTGCGGCGTGTTCCTCGGCGGCATCCAGCAACGAATCCAGGCTGACGGCGCCGCCATCGCGAGTACGGATCGGAGTGCCGTTGACCCCCAGCACCATGCCGAACCCGACATGCTCGGCTTGTACCGTGTCCGGCAGATAGCCGGCCAGCCGGGCCACCGCGAACGCCAGATGGAAATGCCGGGCCTGCCTGGCGTCGGTCACGTAGATGATTCGGTCGACGTGCAGTTGCTCGACCCGGTATTTGATCGCGGCCACGTCGGTGGAGTCGTAACCGAATCCGCCGGCGGAATTGCGGATGATCGCGGGTGCGTCGAAACCATCGGCGAAAACCACCAGGGCGCCCCGATCGGATCTGGCGATCCCCCGAGCCGCTAGGTCCTCGGCGATCCCGGGTAGGGCGGCGTTATAGCTCGATTCCCCATCCACGTCGGCATCGGTCAGTAGCACGTTCAGGCGAGCGTAGGTGCGGTTGAACCCGGCCAACGAGATCTCGATCAGCCGACGCCAGTCGGCCAGGGTTTGAGCATCGCCGGACTGTAGGGCGACCACCCGTTTGCGCGCCCGTTCGGCAAACTGCGGGTCTCGCTCAAGACGCTGGTTGGCCCGCCGATAAAGGGCTTCGGCACCCGCCAGATCGAGGCTGGCCAGATCCAGTCCCTCGTCGGCCACCTGCTCTATCAGCATGCCGAACTGGCGCCCCCAGTCACCGATGTGGTTCTGGGCGATCACCCGATGCCCCAACGCGGTCAATACCCGGTTAAAGCAGTCGCCGATGATGGTCGAACGCAGGTGACCGACGTGCATCTGCTTAGCCACATTGGGCGAGGAATAGTCGATGACCACCACCTGGGGATCCGTCGCCGGTACGATGCCCGACCGCGGATCGGCAAGTTGGTCGTTCACGGTGGCGGCCAGCACGTCGGTGCGCAGCCTGAGGTTGATGAATCCCGGGCCGGCGATCTCCGGCGGCTCGCACAGATCGGCTACCTGTAGCCGGTCGACGATCCGCTGGGCGATCTGCCGCGGCTGGCCGCCGGACTGTTTGGCCAACCGCAAGGCCACATTCGATTGGAAGTGCCCGAACTGGGGTTTGGTGGCCGACCGTAGTTCGGGATCGATTCCCGCGACGGCTTGGATGCGCTGGGCCAACTGAACGGGCAATGAAGACATGCCGATCATTCTGGCATGTTTCAACAAGCAACCACGACGCAGCCTGGCGCCACACCGATCGGTTGTGGCCTCCGCCGGCCGGGCCGGCGGCAGACCGGCCAGGGGAATCACCAGACCGGATGGTTCACCGGGATGCCGTGGCGTCCGATGCCCCGGTAGGTCCAGCCCGCCTGGATCCAGCGTTCGGGATCCAGTGCATTGCGCCCATCGATGATGTTTGCGGTACGCACCAGGCCACGCAGTCCGACCGGGTCAAGCTCCACGTACTCGCGCCATTCGGTCAGCAACAGCACCAGATCGGCATCGGTCACGGCCTCGGTCACGGTGTCCGCCACCTGCAGGTTGGGGCGTTTCGCGCGCAGCGCACCCGCCGCGGCCGGGTCGGCGATGACCAGCCGGGCGCCTCGAGCCCAGATCTGCTGGGCGATCTCCAGGGCAGGCGAATCGCGCAGGTCGTCGCTGTTCGGTTTGAAGGCTGCCCCGAGCACCGCCACCTTGCGCCCCACAAAGCTATCGCCCAGCATCCGGGCGGCCAGCGCCACTGCCTTGTCCCGCTGGCGCCGGTTGATGGCGTCCACCTCGCGCAATAAGGTGCGGGCTTCGTCCACCCCCAACTCGCCGGCGCGAGCCATGGCCGCCCGGATGTCCTTCGGCAGGCAACCGCCGCCGAAGCCCACGCCGGCGTGCAGGAACCTGCGTCCGATGCGTTCGTCGTGGCCGATGGCCTCGGCGAGCTGGGTGATGTCGGCGCCGGTGGCATCGCACAACCCGGCCATCGCATTGATGAAACTGATCTTGGTGGCCAGGAAGCTGTTGGCAGCCACCTTCACCAGTTCGGCGGTGGGGTGATTGGTCAGCAGCCGAGGTATCCCGGCCGCCAGCAGCCCGGCATAGCATTCGTCCAGGATTCGCTGCCCGATCCCGGCCCGGGCCCGGTCGGCGGGCAGCCCATAGACGATCCGGTCGGGTGCCAGCGTGTCGGCCACCGCGAAACCCTCCCGCAGGAACTCGGGATTCCACACCACGATGAGCTGCCGGCCGGCGGCATCACAGGTCCGCTGGATGCGTTCCGCCGTGCCCACCGGCACCGTCGATTTGCCTGCGACGACCACTGGATGGCTGGTGGTATCGGCGTGGGCGATCAGGGTATCCACCGCCGCTTGCAGGAAGCCGAGATCGGCGCCATGCTGGCCGGCAAGCTGTGGCGTCCCGACGGCGATGAAGTGGATCTCGGCCTGCCGGCCGGCTCCGGGATCGGTGGTGAACCGCAGCCGGCCGGCCGCCAGCTGCGCGGTGAGCAGTTCGCCGAACCCCGGTTCGTAGAAGGGTGGATCGCCCGCGTTCAGCGCCGCCACCTTGGCCGGGTCCACGTCCAGCCCGATCACGCCATGCCCCAGGCTGGCCATGCAGGCTGCATGTACCGCACCCAGGTAGCCGCAGCCTATTACCGATATATCCACAGGCTCAGGGTAGCGGGGCCATCCCGGACCGCCGTTCTCATTGGCCGGTTTGCCGGCAGATCCGCCGCTGGCCATCCGGGCGGCCCATTCGGAAGGCACAATGAGTGCTAACCCAGGCACGGCAGTAACCGGAGGTGAACATGAGCTTGTGGGAAGACGAGAGCCTAGACGACCAGTACCTGGCCCCAGGGGGTGGTATCCCCGACGGGGACGACGAACTCGCCGAAGATCAAGCGGTTGATCCCAATACCTGGCGGCCGGAGGACGGCTTTCCCGATCAGGAGAATGCCGTCCGGGTGTGGGGCACCCCCGAGGGCGAACTGACCAAGGTCAGGATCTCGCTGAGTTGGCGCGAGAAACTGGGCATCGACGGCCTGTCCAGGGCATTCGGGATCTGCTTCATGATGATGAACAACTACTACGCGCCCCCGATGGACATCGGACTGTCCGATCCCGGCGCGCCAAGGGTTACCGAGCAGCTCACCGCCGAATCCCTGGACAAGTACCGCCACGACCGCGATGAACTCCGGGCCAGGCTGGCGCAGTTGCCTGCGGATATGCCAGCCAGCAGCTGGCGGGGCGGCACCACGCAGGGATCGGACTTCGAGGATGGCGTGATAGTCCAGTTGGACGTGTCCGGCAGGGTAGAGGCGGCCCTGTTCGACCCCACCTGGTTGAAGACTAAACCATCGGCGGGCAGCATTACCCGCGGCGTGATGGCGGCATACCGCCGCGCCCTGCGCAAGCACCAGCCACCACAGCTGGAAGAAACCGAGCGGGGCCGATTGCAGCGTGAACTGCTGCGAGTCAACGACCGATTCTTCCAGATGATGGCCAACGGCGTGCCCTTCCCATGGCGCAACTAGTTGGGAGTTGACCTCCTCGCGGAGGATGATTACAGCAGCGATTCCCCAGAGCACATCTGAATTTGACGAGGAGTTCGACAATGTCTGACCTTCCGTATGGCAGCCCAGAAGATCTGGCCCGCCGCGCTACTCGTCGAGCCGCCGAAAGCGGCTCGGCCGGATACACCGCAGCCAGCGACGACGAGTTGAACCAGCTGGAGATCGACGAAGGGCTGATGAACCCCTCCAGCAAACGCGGTGGGGCCAAAGCCGGCGCGGGCGGCATGATGCCCCCGATGATGATGGGTGCCGGCCGCGGCGGCATGGGCGGCGCCGACCCGCGGGTTGGCGGCGGATCTGGAGTGGGGAGCGCCGGCGGCGTGGGATCGGTGGGCGGCGTGCTGCCGCCCGGCACATATGGCGGCGCCGGAACCGGCGCCTCGGGGATCGGGGCAGGCGGCGCCCCGGGGATCGGGGCAGGCGGCGGGCCGGGACTGGGCTCGTTAGGTGGCGGTTCCATCGGTGGCACGCTGCCGTCGTCGCATTTCGGCACCTCGGCCGCGGATGGCTCCTCTTCGTCCCCTTCTAGGATCAACCCGTCGACTGGACTGCCCTGGTCGCCCGCCGACCCCAACTACCCGGGCGGCAGCAACCCCTACAACCCCGGAGCATCGGCCCCCACCGTCCCCAACTACCCGGGCGGCAGCAACCCCTACAACCCCGGGACATCGGCCCCCACCGTCCCCAACTACCCGGGCGGCAGCAACCCCTACAACCCCGCGCAACCGGGTGATAGCGATCCCGGTATCCCCAAGCAGCCGGGAACCACCCCCATCGACCCTGGATTCGGTGATATCGATATACCCCGCGGCGAGTATCCGGCCAAGCCCCCGAAAGCCGAACGACCCATCGCAGCACCGGGCGAAGACCCGGCCGATCCCCCGAAAGCCGAACGACCCATCACACCACCGGATACGGGCGGACAGAACCCTCCGGGTGGCCCGGGCGCACCGGGCGATCCCGGCGACCAAACCCAGATCGATACCGAAGATCTGCGCAACGCCGCCAGGGAGTGGGAGCAGTTAAGCGAGCGGATGTCCAGCCTCAGCAAGCAAATGGATCAGTTGAAGGTCTCCGAGGCGAGTTTCGGTCTCGCCGAGCATCCCAGGCCGTCATACACCGATGCGGTGCACACCACCGGCGTGCGGCAGGTGCAATCGGCCGAGGAGTACAGCACCACCGCGGACAAACTGGTCAGCAGCGCAAAGGATTACCAAACCACCGAGGACACCAACACCCAGGCAAGCAATAGCCTCATGGCGAACTAGGAGATCACCGATATGTCAACACAAATGCGCCCGGGTCTTCCTATAGCTACCGATTGGAAACAAAACATTGGGTGGGAGAAAACGGCTGGCCACGGCGCCGCTGGCGGCAGGCCGGGCAAGGCCAGGGATGCCGCCATCGATTCCGAGGGCGGCATCAAATTCTCCAGCGGCCGGCAGCTCAGCCCCACCAAGGACTACGGCGATCTCGAAAAGGATCACAGCCGCCTGGAAGAGTTGATGAACTGGGCCGAGCGCGACGACCGCGAGGAACTGGAGATCGCGGCATCGGAGCTCAAAGGCTATTGCAGTTCGGGCTGGGACGCCAACGGCACCTGGAAGGTCTTCAACGACCTCGTTGGCCAGATGCACGCCGCTTGGCAGGCATTCGACAAGCAATATGGCGAGATCATCAAGACCAAGGAGAATCCCAAGACCCTGATCGACACCACCTACAAGGAGTGGGGCGGGGTAATCTCAGAACTCGATCAGGTGGAAAAGCGCATTCCGCAACTTGGTATCGACAACTGGCAGGGGCAGGCGGCCCAAAACTATCGCCAGGGGCTGCCATCGCGCGCTCAAGACGTCCAGCAGACGAAGGCATTGGCGGTCAGCTCGCAGAATGGCATCGAGGCGGTGGCCGAGTTGCAAGCCATCATCCTGACCGGCCTACAGTCCACCATGCAGGCAGTCCTGAAACCGCATGCGGAGGACTTCTACGAGGAGAAGAAACTCACCCCAGAGCGCCGAAGCCAGCTTCACGAACACTTCAAAAACAGCTACTGGGATTTCAAGATCAACAATCAGAACCAGTACGGCTACAAGTTCTTCGTTCGCACCAAGGTGCTGGCCTACTACTTCAACTGGCTGAATGAGCAGGTCCGCGATCGGCTGACCAATACCGACAACGGGGTGTGGGTGCCCAGTTCTCAGGATGTGAACGAGTACCTGGAAACGGCGGTTCAGCAGACCAAGTCGGGTGGCACCGCCGACAATTCCCAGTACACCCAGCCAGATGTGGATGCCGGTGCCCGGGACGACCCGAATGCCAGCGGCGTGAACGGCGAGAACATGCGGCATTGATGTTGCCGGCACGTGCCCAGCCGGGGCATCGGAATACCGCGGCAGACTCGTTCCTCGATGGAGCGGTCCGCATCCGGCGGCGATCCGATACCTCGGCTGGCTTCTATAACTTCGTCGGGCGACCGTAGTAGACCAGGAACGGAGAAGAAGACGGCGATGATTTCCGCACGGCACCGCTTGACCCCGATATTCGCGACCGTGCTGCTGCTCAGCGCCTGCGCTCTGCTACCCGGCAGCGATTCCAAGCCAGCCGGGCAGTTTACCGAACTCGTCGGCAGGGCAGGCAGCAACAAACTGGTCGGCTTCAACATGTCGTTGTCCGATCGGCGATGGAAGCTGTGGATAACGGTGGAGGCGTCCGATGGCAGCCAGCAGACCTGGTCCGATACGAATGCAGGCGAAACCGACACCGAAACCGAGATTCCCGTACCGGCTAGGGAACTGACCGGCGAGGAGTTCCAACGGCGCTTCGACCAACTCAACGGCCGGCTGCCCGCGAACTGCCAGAACCCATATCTCCACTGGCGAATGGTTCCGAGCGGCAGCGAACTAACCTGGGTCGAATGCGACATTCAGGACGGGTTCGTTCCAGGCAGCGCCCGAATCGACGATCAAGCGATCCAGGACACCTACGACGCCAGCCGAGCCGAGAGCATGCAAGCCGCCCTGGAGGTGTTCGGCAGGCTGCTACCGGCAGGCACGGTGACCGAGATCGGTGTCGACCCCGATCTGAGTCCGGCACCCCACGCCTACGCCGGGCAGGTGAAAACCCGCGGTGGGCAGCAGTGCCTGCTCACGACCGTGCTATCCGACGACGCCAAGAAACCACCCGTCAGCCTGAGCTGCCCCACCGGATACGCAGACTCCGGCGGCCAGCCTTTCGATCCCACCGCTTTCGATGGGGCAGCCCTCGCCGGTATCCCAGCCCAGGCGGCAACGGAATCGGGGGCCGCCAGAGACGACATCGACAAGATCAGCTTCATCAGCCAAGACGGCACCAACCTTACCGCCGTAGTCACCATGGGCCGGCAGGAAGTCACCGTCGCCATTCCACCCAAATAGCCCAACCCGGGCTGCCGGCCGGCGGCAAAACGGGCACCATCGCATATAGCTCCACGGCGGCCGGGCGCGATTCCATTCGGGCCGGCGCCCGAGGCTCCGGTTGCGGTGTCTAGGGCCGCCGCACCGGCGGTTCAGCGATGCCTGGCCAGCGCGTCCTGAACGGCCGGGTCGTAAACCGACTGGCCGACATCGCGGCGCAGCAGCACGTCCACGATCATCTTGACATTGGCGGCCAGCTCCCGGCGTTCGTATCTGCGCCACATGGCGTCCTTGGCACGGGTGTCATCGCCGACGCCAACCGCATCGATACCGACCATGCGGCAGGTGGCAACGGTACGGGGGACGTGGTAGCTCTGCGAGATCACCGTCACGCTGGACACCTTGAACATCCCGGCTGCCCGGGCACACGAGGCATAGGAATCGTCCCCTCCGGTATCGAGCACGATGTCGGAACCGTCAACCCCCTGCGCCAGCAGGTAATCGTGCATCGTCGCCGGTTCATTGTCCGAAGTGGACCCCGACACGATGAAAACCTTGATCTTGCCTTCCCGCCATAATTCGATTGCCAGATCCAACCGGGCCTGTAGATAGGGTGTCGGGCGGCCATCCCGTACCCCCGCCCCCATCACCAGGGCGACATCGCCCGGCGGTGCGTCCTCGGCAAGCTTCCACACCCGGCCAAAGCTCAACGCATGGATCAACAGCCAGGGCCCGCCTATCCCAAGCAAGGCACACACCAGCACGGCGACTAGCAGCCCCCGGATCATTCGGCACCCGCCGGACGCTTTCGCTTCTCCCACGCGGCGGCCCGATCAGGACCGGTGAGCGCGGTAGTAGCCGATGAGGTTCTGGGTGGACGGATCCTGGGCGCCCAGCGCCTCATCGTCCCCGGTGACCGCAGGAGCGATCTGCTTGGCCAGCACCTTACCCAACTCCACTCCCCACTGATCGAAGGAATCGATACCCCACACCACGCCCTCGGTGAAGGTGATGTGCTCGTACAGCGCGATCAACTGACCCAGCACCGCCGGGCTTAGCTGCGGAGCCATGATCGAGGTGGTCGGCTTGTTGCCCGGAAAGACCCGGGCGGCCACGATGGCCTCATCGGCGCATTCCGCAGCCACCTCCTCCTCGGTCTTACCGAAGGCCAGCGCCGCGGTCTGCGCAAAGAAGTTGGACAGGAAAAGCCCGTGCACATCGGTACCGCTCTCGCGTAGCGCCCGAGCCGGCGTGGCCACAGCGATGAAATCGGCCGGGATCACCTTCGTACCCTGATGGATCAACTGGTAGAAGGCATGCTGGCCATTGGTACCCGGCTCGCCCCAGAAAACCTCGCCGGTCTGGCAGGTCACCGGCGAACAATCCCAGCGAGTACGTTTACCATTCGATTCCATCGTCAACTGCTGCAAATAGGCTGCGAACCGGTGCAGATACTGCGAATAGGGCAGCACGGCATGCGACTGGGCATCGAAAAAATTGTTGTACCACACATTCAGCAAACCCATCAGCGCCGGCACATTCTGCTCGGTGGGAGTATTACGGAAATGCTCGTCCATCACGTGGAAACCACTCAGGAACGCACGCCAGTTCTCCGGGCCGATCGCGATCACATCGGCCAGTCCCACCGCAGAATCGACCGAATAACGGCCACCCACCCAGTCCCAGAAACCGAAGGCATTCTGCGGATCAATGCCAAACTCTGCCACCTTGTCAAGGGCCGTGGAAACCGCAACAAAGTGGCGTCTGATGGCTGCCGTGCGGGAGTCCTCGTCCCCGGGGATCGCACCAGCCGCCTCCAGGGAATTCAACAACCAATTCTTGGCCATCCGGGCATTGGTCATCGTCTCCAAGGTGGTGAACGTCTTCGAGGCGATGATGAACAACGCCGTCTCAGGGTCGACATCGTGGGTTTTCTCGTACATATCGGCCGGGTCGATATTGCTGATGAAGCGGCAGTCGATGCCGTTGATCTTGTAGGGTCTCAACGCCTCGTAGACCATTGCCGGCCCCAGATCGGACCCACCGATACCGATATTGATCACCGTACGAATCGGTTTGCCGGTGACGCCCAACCAGGCGCCGCTACGAACCTGCTCGGCAAAGGCGCAGACCCGATCCAGTACCTCGTGCACCGCGGCCACCACATCGGTGCCGGCCACCTCAAGGCTGGCCGTCCTGGGCAGTCTCAGCGCGGTGTGCAGCGCCGCGCGCCGTTCGGTGGTGTTGATGCATTCGCCGGCGAACATCGCCTCACGACGCTCGGCCAGGCCGACCTCTTCGGCAAGCCTTACCAAGGCCGCCCGCACCTCGTCGGTCAGGTAGTTCTTCGACAAGTCCACGAACAGATCCCCGGCAGTCAGCGAAAAGCGCCGGGCACGATCGGGATCAGTCGCGAACCAGGCGCGAAAATCGACATTGAGTTGGTCGTGCAGCCTGGTCAGTTCGCCCCAGGCCGCCGTGGCGGTGGCATCAACCGGTGTACGCATGCTCTCAGCCTAGGGCCACCGACCGGGACCGGGCAGATACCGGCCGAAACTCGGGGCCCCGACGGCTCTCAGGCGACCCGCCGGATGGCCACGATGGACTGTGAACTCAACGGGCTGGTGATCACGCCGGTCGAGGAGTCCTGAGCGTGCACGATCTGCCCATTGCCGATGTACATTGCCACGTGACCACCGCCATAGGAGACGATCAGATCCCCCGGCTGCAGATCGCCGTAGCTGACCGCATAGCCGGCCGAGGCTATGGCATAGCTGGTGCGTGGCAGGGAAATCCCCACCGAGGCGTATGCAGCCACCATCAACCCGGAGCAGTCGTAGCCGCCCGGCCCGGTCGATCCCCAAACATAGGGCGCACCAAGCTGGCTGAGAGCAAAAGCAACTGCGCCTTGGGCGGCACCGCTGGCACTGCCAGCGGACGGCACCGGAGCCGGCCGGGTAGGTCCGGTGCTGGGGGCGTTGGCTGACGGCTGGTCGTTGGCGGGCTGCTGGGCCGCTGCCGCCTGCTCGGCAGCCCGCGCCTCGGCGGCGCGCGCCTCTTCGGCGGCTCGGGTTTCCTCGGCGATCCGGGCTTCCTCGGCCTTTCGGGATTCCTCCGCCGTCTTTGCCTGCTCGGCGAGCTGCGCCTGGGCCTCAGCCCTAGCCTGCGCCTCGGCGGCCTTGGCGGCGCGCGCCTCCGCCATCCGGGTCCGCTCCTCGGCTCGCTGGGCGTTCTCGACGGTGACGGCATCGAGCGACGACCGATCGGAATCCCGCGAGATCGACTGGGGATCATTCACCGGGATAGTGTGGGAAATCCGGTCCTGGGCCGCCGATACGTTGTTCACCAGGTTGGGCACGACCAGCACCGCGCCCGCGGTAGCTGCCGTGGCCACCCCCAGCAGGGTCCTGCGCAGCCGCAGCGACGAACGCCGCAGGCCACGGGGCAACTGGGTGGCCCCCCCATCGACAACCACGACGGGATCCTCGTCCGGTTCGAAGCCGATCCCCGGGGCCAACGCGCAGGTAGCGGTTGACAGGGCGGATACGCTGCGCAACTCGTCCTCAAGGGTCTCAAGGGTCAAGGCGCGCCGCGCCGAACCCGGCTTCTGTTCCAGATCGGCGTCTTCGACCGGTTCCAGCAACGCTCGGTGTGCGCTCATCATGTCCTCCGAGTTCTCCGCTTGGTCAGCGGACCGTCACGTGCACGTGATCGTAATGGTTCTGGGTCGGGCTGCCACGGTCAGCCATCCAGACGAAGCCGGCGCCCGGGGCCCAACTGCCCCAGATGCGTTGCTCAAAGATGATGTATTCCACGCTATAGGTGGACGAGTTCGCGACCAGCCAGTTGGCGATCTCCCAGCCTTCGTCGGAGCTACTGATCATGATGTCGATGGCCTGCCCGGCACCGTGGTCATCCGACGATGGACGCCAGCCACCGTAGCTGGTCACGTTCGGGAAGCGGGCGCAGATAGCCTGAAAGGCGATCCGCGCCTGGGAGGTGAGCCCCAGGCTGGATCCGTCGCCATGGGCGCAGGCACCGGTCGCCGGCGGATCGCTGGGCTTCGCCGGCTCCTGAATGGGGGCGGTACCGCTATTGCCCGGTGCCACCGGGCTAGGCGTGGCGGCGGCCTCCTCGGCAGCCTTGCGCTCCTCGGCGGCCTTACGCTCCTCCTCCGCGATGCGGGCTTCCTCGGCCTTGCGAGCCTCCTCACCGGCACGGGCCTGTTCGGCCAGCTTGTCCTGCTCGACGGCGCGGGCCTCCTCGGCCGCCTTCGCCTGGGCTTCGGAAACCGGATCGACCACCGGGGCGCGATCCTCATCGCGGGTAACCTGCCCCCGATCGCGATTCCCGCTCACCGCCTGCGAGATGTCGCTTTGGGCGCTCACCCCGGTCAACGCGTTCGGAATGATCAGGGCCGCCCCAACCGTGGCGGTCGCAGCCGCGCCAAGCATCGTCCGCTTCACGCGTCTGGTGCGGGTCAGCTTCCGCCCAGCCGGGCTGATCACGGCCGGCGCGCTGGCCGCCGACACGGCATCGCCGGTCAGCGGCTCATCCGGCTCAAAGAAGACCATCTCGCCGGCTGTCGCAGTCCGGCGCGCAGTTACGCTGAACAGTTCCTCCGCGAAAGGCTCAGCCTCGACCGCCGCGCGCCGGGCGGCGCCACGCCGGAAGGCGGCAAGGGAGAACTCCTGCTCGTCGGGGATCTCCGACTCGATCAGGGCACGTCGTGCACTCACAGACTACTCTTCCGTTTGCGGTCAATTCCTGAGAGGAAGCTTAAGGTGTTCTTCAGGCCAACTCAAACCGATTGTGCAGATTCATGCCGAAGAGTTTCGTTGTCCCCTGTCAGCGCCGCCTCCAGATAGGGCCTGGCGCGCAGCCTGAGCCCAGCCAGATCACCACCCCCGATCGAGTCGCCTAATAGCTTGTCAGCGACGAATACCGCCCGGGCACCGGCAGCCAGCCAGACACGCGCCTCATAGCTGGAATCGGCGCCACGAGTAGTCAACGCGATGTCTGGCAACAGCGCGACAAGATGAGCCGCATAAGAATTGCCGAAAACTCCGGCGGGCACCACCTGCACCGCCGACACGGGATCCGCCCAGGCCCTGGCCACCTCGCCGGGAGTGAGCGCACCCACCAGTGTGGGCACCTCGGCGGCGACCAGCAGATCCACCGCTTGCGGCGCGCCCAGGCTGCTGGCAAACTCGGCCCCCTCGGCGATGGCCTGCCGGGCCTGCGCGATATCCCGCACATCATGGACGCCGAAACAACCCCGAGCAGCGAAAACGGCCCGCAACTCGCCTGGGCGAGCGCCAGTCGCCGGCAGGCTGAAAGCACGCAATCCCTCCTGGATGAGCACCTCCACCGGGGCGATCAGTTCGGCCACCCCCACCGCCGGCAGCATCACCACCACCCGGGTCGCCAACACCACAGCGGGCAGCGGCACGCGGCTGACGTCATCGGGCATGACCTCAATCATGACAGGTCATGCGGCGAAGCCGATCCGCAGCACGGCGACACGCAGCAAACCCACGACCGGGCCGGCCACGGCAGCGGCCAAGAAAACCGATAGCGGCCGCCGACCGGCCTGCTTTAGGCAAACCGCGGCCGAACTCCAAACCGGCAGCCACGAACACCGGAGACAAGACCGGTGCGCAAAGCGCCGGCCGGCCCGCTGGCCGGCGTCACGATCAGCGGAGCAGCGGCATGCCCGTAGCCGGTAGCCGACACCGAGGCGATCGGGCAGGCATAGCCTTCGGGCACCCGCGCCGCGGAAAGCCGGTAGTCGCGCCGGCCGGCCGATCCGATACCGCGCAGACAGCCATGGCTAGCGATCGTGCGGGCCGGCAAGCGCCGCCGTAAGCAAGCGTGTCACAATCGGCAGCATGTCCACCGCCCCGCTCGCCCGGCTGCTGGCGGAGCTGGGCCCGATGCCCGACCCGGATGAGCTCTACCTGGCCTTCGAGCGGTGGGTAACCGGCCAGGGCATGGCCTTGTATCCGCATCAGGCCGAGGCCCTGCTGGCCACGGTGACCGGGGCGAACACGATCATCACCACCCCCACCGGTTCCGGCAAATCGCTGATCGCCACCGCGGCCCACGTGATCACGCTGGCCAATCGCGGCCGGGTCTACTACACCGCCCCGATCAAGGCCCTGGTGAGCGAGAAGTTCTTCGGCTGGGTCGCGGACTTCGGCGCCGACCTGGTGGGTATGGTCACCGGGGACGCCTCGGTCAACCCGGAAGCACCGATCATCTGCTGTACCGCCGAGATACTCGCCAATATCGCCCTGCGGCAGGGTGCGGCAGCCGATATCTCGATGGTGGTAGCCGACGAATACCATTTCATCGCCGACCCCGACCGAGGCTGGGCATGGCAGGTGGCCACCACCGAACTGCCGCAGGCACAGTTCATGATCATGAGCGCTACCCTGGGCGATGCCGGCGAGCTGGCCGCCGGCCTGACCGCGCGGACCGGGCGGCCCACCGAGTCGATCGCCCAGGCGGCCCGGCCGGTACCGCTAGCCTTCAAGTGGTCGCTGGATCCGCTACCCGAGACCCTGACCGAACTGGTGCACACCGGTGACGCCCCCATCTATCTGGTGCACCCGAGCCAGGCCGCAGCCACCGAGCAGGCCCAGGGGTTGCTCAGCACTCGCCTGGTAGACACCGCCCAGCGCCACGCCATCGTCGCGGCGCTGGGTGGTTTCCGGTTCGCCCGGGGATTCGGCGCCACCCTGGCCAAGCTGCTGCGGGCCGGCATCGGCGTCCACCACGCCGGGCTATTGCCCAAATACCGCCGCCTGGTCGAAACCCTCGCCCAGCAGGGGATGCTGAAGGTGATCTGCGGCACCGATACGCTCGGGGTCGGCATCAACGTGCCGATCCGCACCGTGGTGTTCACCACGTTGAGCAAATTCGATGGCCGCCGGCAGCGGCTGCTGCGCGCCCGCGAGTTCCATCAGATCGCCGGCCGGGCCGGGCGTCCCGGGTTCGACCCGGTGGGTCACGTGGTGGCCCAGGCCCCCGAATACCAGATAGAAAACGCCCGCCTGCTTGCCAAATTCGCGGGGGACGAGAAGAAACTCAAGTCGGTGCGCCACAAGAAGCCACCGGAGGGTTTCATCAACTACACCGAGGCGAGCTTCGAAAGGCTGATCGCCCAGACCCCCGAGACCCTGCGGGCCCGGCTGGAGGTAACCCATTCGATGCTGCTCAACCTGCTGCAGCGGGACGAGGACACCGGCGTGGCCCTGGCCCGGATAGTGCGGGCCGCGGTCGGGGACCCCGGCCGGCAACGCCGCCAGTTGCGCCGGGCCGTGCGGTTCGGCCGCTCGCTGCTGGCGGCCGGAGTGGTCATCCGGCGGCCCACTCCCACACCAGGCGGCCGCCGATTCGATCTGGCCCCCGGCCTACAAGACGATTTCGCCCTCAACCAACCGCTGTCGGCCTTCGCGATGGCCGCCCTGGACGCCCTCAACCCGCAGGCCGGCGACCACTTCCTCCAGCAGGTCAGTGTGATCGAGGCGACCCTGGAGGATCCGCTGGCGATCCTGCTGGCCCAGCGATTCCACGAACGGGGCGAACTGGTGGCCCAGCTCAAACAGGACGGCTACGACTACGAGGAACGCCAGGAGATTCTGGCCGAGGTGAGCTGGCCGCAGCCGTTGGCCGAGGAACTGGCCCAGGTACACGCCGCCTTCGCCCGCACTCGGCCATGGCTGGTGGAACACCAGCTGCACCCGAAATCGATCGTGCGCGACATGTACGAGCGGGGCATGACCTTCACCGAATACGTGGCCTTCTACAGGCTGCAACGCAGTGAGGGCCTGTTGCTGCGCTATCTATCGGACACCTGGCGGGCGTTGCGCCAGACCATTCCGGCCAGCGCCCACACCGACGACCTGGACGACCTGATCGCCTGGCTGGGTGAACTCATCCGGGCCACCGATTCGAGTCTGGTGGACGAATGGGAGGCTCTCGCGGCCGGCATCGCCACCGGGGACCGGGGCACCGCATCCGCCGATCCACCGGCGGTCCATCCGCTCACCGGCAATCGGCGCGCCTTCACCGTGCTGGTGCGCAATGCGATGTTCCGGCGCGTCCAGTTGTGCGCGGCGGACGATCCCGATGGGCTCGCCGCCTTGGATACCGAGACGCCGGACGCCGGTTTCACCGCCGAGGACTGGGACGCAGCCCTGGGCGAGTATTGGGACGAGCACGACGATCTCAACGATGGGCCGAGCGCCCGCAGCCCGCAGCTGTTCATCGTGGAACCGCAGCCCGGCCGGCACTGGCTGGTGCGTCAGATCGTCGACGATCCGGCCGGCAACCACGACTGGCAGATCACCGCCGATGTCGACCTGGCCGCCAGCGATGAGCAGGGCGAGCTGGTGGCCCGGGTGATCCATTTCGGGCGGCTGGGCTGACTAGGCGGGCCGGCGCGTGACCCGCCTTCCCGGGCCACCCGGCCGGCTGCGAGCGCGCCCCCGGATCCGACCGCACCCGGCCCCGGGTATCGCAAAACCAGCCCACGGCAACACGCCACCGGCATGACACGATTGGGTTACAACTGGGATGCTCCGCTTCCGGCGGTGGGCAAACACCGGTAAAACTTCGCGCAATGGTACCACCGGCCCAGAGCCGTACACACCAAGACAGGAACCGCATATGCGCAAACAATTCCGTGTACTCACCGTGGCCACCGCGGCAGCACTGAGCCTGGCGCTCGCCGCTTGTGGCGGCGCGGGGAGCGCCAACAATCCGAGCGGCGGCGCCGGGGGCGGCGACATCGTCATCCGCGGTTGCGCCCCGGAGAACCCGCTGGTGCCCGGCAACTCTTCCGAAACCTGCGGCGGCGACATGGTGACGGCGATGACCGCCGGGCTGATCCGTTACGACACCGAGACCTCGGATCCCAAGCTGGACATCGCCGAGTCCATCGAGACCGAGGACAACGTCAACTTCACCGTCAAGCTCAAGCAGGGCTACAAGTTCCATGACGGCACCGAGGTGAAGGCACACAACTTCGTGGATGCCTGGAACTACACCGCCGCTTATGCCAATGGCCAGGCCGGCGCCTACTTCATGGGTGTCGTCAAGGGCTACGACGAGGTGAGCAAGCAGGACGCCACGCTGACCGAGATGTCGGGGCTGAAGGTCGTCGACGACCACACCTTCACCATCGAGGCCTCCGAGCCGGTTTCCAATCTGCAGGTGCGGCTGGGCTACTCGGCCTTCGCGCCGCTGCCCGATTCGTTCTTCGAGGATCCGGCAGCCTTCGCCGAGGCCCCGATCGGCGCCGGCCCGTTCATGCTGGAGTCGAAGAGCCCCACCGAGTACAAGTTCGTGAAGTTCGCCGACTATTCCGGCGATACCCCGGCCCACGTCGACTCGATCACCTTCCGTGTCTACACCGACGATTCGGCCGCCTACAACGATGTCGTGGCGAACAACCTCGACTACACCAACAACATCACCTCAGACTTCCTGGTTGACGAGCAGTACAAGGCCGACCTCGAGGGACGCAACCTGGTGCGCGAGACCGGGCGTTTCGCCGGCATCGTGTTCTCCTCGAACGACCCCCAGCTCAAGGACAACCTCGATCTTCGCCGGGCGATCTCGATGTCGATCGACCGGCAGCTGATCATCGATCAGATCTATAACGGTATCTACAAGCCGGCCTCCGGCTGGGCGCCCAGCGTGGTCTCCGGGGCCACCGATTCCGCCTGCGGCGACAACTGCAAGTTCGATCCCGAGGCCGCCAAGCGGCTCTACGAAAAGGCCGGCGGCTACAATGGCACCCTGACCCTGACGGCCAACGGCGACGGGGGTCACAAGGCCTGGACCGAGGCCGTCTGCAATTCGATCCACAACACCCTAGGCACCTCCTGCGTGGTCAACCTGACCGCCGATTTCAAGGAGTTCAACAAGCTGGTCGATTCCGGCGAGCTACAGGGTATCTTCCGCACCGGCTGGCAGATGGACTATCCGTCGATCGAGAACTTCCTGGCGCCGACCTATGGCACCGGAGCCGATTCGAACTGGTCGCACTATTCCAACCCCAATTTCGATGCCAAGCTGAAGGAAGCCGCCTCGGCCCGCAGCAACGAGGATGCCAACAAGCTGTATCAGGAGGCCGAGCAGATGCTCGGCATGGATATGCCGACGTCTCCGCTGTGGTACCCGCAGACCGTGGTCGGCTGGTCCGACCGGGTTGAGAACGTGAAGATCAACGCCTTCGGCGTCCTCGACTTCACCCAGATCAGCCTGAAGTGAATCCTGCATCGCCTGCTTGAACAGCACGAGACTGGCCGGTCTCCGAACGTTCGGGAGACCGGCCAGTTCGTTGTTGCCCTAGAGTGCAACCCAGACCACCGACCAGGAAGGCGACCATTCGATGGGGACTTACGTCCTGAGACGCTTGCTGCAAATGATCCCAGTGATCATAGGCACCACCTTCCTCATCTACTGGATGGTCTTCTCGCTCGGCGACCCCACCGTGGGACGCTGCGGCGAGCGGCCCTGCCCGCAGGCCTATGTGGACCGGCTGACCGCCGAATACCATCTGGACAGGCCCCTGCCCGAACAGTATGTGCGCTACATGGGCAAGGTAATGACCGGCGACCTGGGCACCAGCTTCAACGGCAGCAAGGTCTCGGAGCAACTCGGCACCCGGTGGCCGACGACCATGAAACTGGCCACGATCGCCATCGTCTTCGAGTCGCTGATCGGCATCGGCGGCGGCCTGCTGGCGGGGCTGCGAAGACGAAGCTTCTGGGATTCCCTCGTCTTCGTCACCACCCTGCTGATCATCTCGATCCCCTCGTTCGTGCTCGGCTCGGTCGCCCAGATGGTATTCGGGGTGCGGTTGGGCTGGTTCCCGGTCACCGCCACCCAGGGAACCTGGGGCCAACTGTTGCTGCCGGGTTTCGTGCTGGGGTCGATGTCGATGGCCTATGTGGCCCGGTTGACCCGCAATTCGCTGACCGACAACCTGTCCAGCGACTATGTGCGCACCGCCCGCGCCAAGGGCCTGTCGCCCGCCCGGATAGTGGGGGTGCACACCTTCCGCAACTCCCTCATCCCGGTGGTCACCTTCATCGGTGCCGACTTCGGGGCCCTGATGGGCGGGGCCATCGTCACCGAGCGCATCTTCAACATCCCCGGCATCGGCGGCTACATCTACCACTCCATCGTCACCAAGGACGCCACCGCCGTGGTGGGCACCATCACGCTGCTGGTGCTCGTCTTCCTGGCCATGAACCTGATCGTCGATCTGCTGTATGGCGCCCTGGACCCGAGGATTTCCCATGAGTGACATCAGGCCACTGCACGACGAGACAGTAGACCCGGCCATGCTGCAGCGTGACGTCGATGCCGATGGCAGCGGCATCGACCCCGAATCGGTGGTGCACGCCGCCAAGGAAGACGCCCGCTCGCTCAGCCGCGATGCCTGGGACGACCTGCGGCGGCGGCCGGCGTTCTGGATCTCGGCGATCCTGATCGCGTTGATGCTATCGATGGCCGCATTCCCGCAGCTGTTCACCTTCTTCGCCCCCCAGACAGATCCGGGATTCGCCCAGCTGGCCAACGCCCGCAAGCCGCCCTCTGCGCGGGCCTGGTTCGGTTTCGACACGCAGGGCTATGACATCTATGCCCGCACGATCTATGGCGCCCGCGCATCGATCCTGGTCGGGATACTGACCACCGCCGGCACGCTGCTGTTGGGGGGCGCCATTGGGCTGTTATCGGGTTTCTACGGTGGCTGGCTCGATTCCCTACTCAGCCGGGTAGGTGAGATCTTCTGGGCGATCCCGCTGCTGCTGGGTGGGGTCTTGTTCATGACCAGCTTCCCGTCCACCGCGGAAACCCCATACCTGGTGGTGGTGGGCAAGGTGGTGCTGGTGCTGTCCCTCCTCGGCTGGCCACGCATCGCCCGGATCATGCGTTCGGCGGTGCTACAGGTCAAACCGCTGGACTATGTGCAGGCGGCCCGGGCGCTGGGTGCCACCCGCTGGCAGATCATCACCAAACATGTGCTGCCCAACTCGTTCACTTCGGTGATCGTGGTGGCGACCATCGACCTGGGGGCCTATATCGCCACCGAGGCCACCCTGTCCTTCCTGGGTATCGGGCTGCGTCCCCCAACCGTCTCCTGGGGTATCGCCATCTCGGACGCCTCCGGCCTCGGCATGCTGCGCAGCGCACCGCACATGCTGTTGTTCCCCTCGCTGTTCCTGTCGCTCACCGTGCTCGCCTTCATCATGCTCGGCGATGCGGTGCGCGACGCCTTCGATCCGAAGGGCCGGTGACGCCATGTCCGGCAAAACGACCAGCCGCCCGGGCGGTTTGAAACAGCTGACCACCTGGCAACCCGGCGGTACACCGCTGCTGGATGTCCGAGAGTTGAATGTCGAGTTCCGCACCCGCGATGGGGTCGCGAAGGCGATCAACGGAGCAAGTTTCCACCTGGACGCCGGCGAGTCGCTGGCTATCCTGGGCGAATCCGGCTCGGGTAAATCGGTCACCGCGCAGGCGATCATGGGCATCCTGGACAGCCCACCCGCGTTCGTCACCGGCGGCGAGGTGCTGTTCCGGGGCGTCGACCTGCTGAAACTACCCGACGATCAGCGTCGCCAGGTGCGGGGCAGCAGAATAGCGATGATCTTCCAGGACGCGCTGTCGGCGCTCAACCCGGTGTTCACCGTGGGCTGGCAGATCGCCGAAATGTTCCGCGTCCACAAGGGCATGAACCGCGCCGATGCCCGCGATGCCGCGGTCGGGCTGATGGAACGGGTCAATATTCCCGGCGCCAGACAGCGGGTCAACAACTTCCCCCACCAGTTCTCCGGCGGGATGCGCCAGCGCATCATGATCGCGATGGCGCTGGCCTTGGATCCCGAGGTGCTGATCGCCGACGAGCCGACCACCGCGTTGGATGTCACGGTGCAAGCCCAGATCATGGAGCTGCTGAAGCAGCTACAGCAGGAGACCGGCATGGGGCTGATCCTGATCACCCACGACCTGGGGGTGGTAGCCGATGCCGCCGATCGGATCAATGTGATGTACGCCGGGCGAATGGTCGAGTCGGCCGGGGTGAACGAACTGTACGCCAACCCGGCCCATCCCTATACCGAGGGATTGCTCAACTCGATTCCCCGGCTCGACCAGCAGGCCGGCGAACTGGCCGCCATCGGTGGGCTGCCGCCGAACCTGACCAGGATTCCGCCCGGCTGCGCCTTCAACCCGCGCTGCCGGTATGCCCGGGAGGTGTGCCGGGCCGATCCGATACCCGCCCTGACCGATCTGGGCGCGGGCCGCACCAGCGCCTGCCACTTCACCGCGGAATTGCTGGCTGGAGAATTGCGCATCCCGGCGGCCGAGGAGGACGACCATGAATGAGAGCATCCTGCGCGCCGATGCGCTGAAGAAATACTATCCGATCAAGAAAGGGGTGCTGCGCCGCACGGTCGGCCAGGTCAAGGCGGTCGATGGGGTGTCGTTCGGGCTGGCAGCCGGCGAAACCCTGGGGGTGGTCGGCGAGTCCGGCTGTGGCAAATCGACGCTGGGCCGCCTGCTCGTCCAGCTTGAGCGGCCCACCTCCGGGGTGGTGGAGCTGGCCGGCCGCCGGATTCGTCCCGGCGAGGAACTGCGGCGGGCCCGGCGCGACATCCAGATCGTCTTCCAGGATCCATATACCTCGCTGAATCCCCGCATGACGGTGGGCGATATCGTCGCCGAGCCGTTGCTGATCCACCGGAAGGCCATCGGCTTCAAGGGGTCGGTTCGCGCCCGGGCCAGGGAACTGATCGACCAGGTCGGCCTGAACCCCGAGCACATCAACCGTTACCCCCACCAGTTCTCGGGCGGTCAGCGGCAACGCATCGGCATCGCCCGCGGGATAGCGCTCAACCCAAGGGTGCTGATCTGCGATGAGCCGGTATCGGCGCTGGACGTCTCAGTGCAGGCACAGGTGGTAAACCTGCTGGAACGGTTGCAACGCGAACTCGGTTTGTCTTATGTGTTCATCGCCCACGACCTGGCCGTCGTCCGGCACATCTCGCATCGGGTTGCGGTGATGTATCTGGGTCAGATCGTGGAGACGGGCGACCGCGACGCGATCTACCACCACCCGATGCACCCCTACACCCAGGCGTTGATGTCGGCCGCGCCGGTACCCGACCCGGTGCAGCAGGCCAAACGCCAGCGGATCGTGCTCTCGGGCGACGTGCCCAGCCCGGCTAACCCGCCGGCGGGCTGCCGCTTCCACACCCGTTGCTGGAAGGCCACCGAGATCTGCCGCAGGCAGGCGCCCGGTACCATCGCGGCCGATGGCACCGACCCGAGCCACGTCACGGTGTGCCACCACCCGGAGGAAAGCTTCGCGGTGCTCTCCGGTTAGGAAGCCGCCGGACGGCCATGCCCAATAGCGGAACCGGGATCGGGCGAGCCGGCCGGTCAGCTACCAGAACTGGCAGTCCTTACCCGCATCACAAGCCGAGGTGGCTCGTCGCCAAGAAGGGAGTTGGGCGTGCCCCAGACGAGCAAGACGCGGCGCCGGGCGACGGCCGGGCTCGGCCCGCGGCCGGCGATCACAGGCATATCAGAAATGTCAGACGCGGAGTCTAGATTTGTTATTGGGTCGACGTGGTTCTCGCGCTGTGGTGGGCTGAGCTGTGGAAGCCCGGCGGCGAAGTCCTCCCGTTGGCGTTCCACTCCTTCAAGGGTGGCCATGAGGAGGCTGCGGCTACCCTGCCGCTTAACCACGTCACCCGGAACGTATCCGACCTCGACGCCACTTACCTCAACGATGCTCTGACCGCGCTAAACGTGTAGGACCGTGACGCACCACGGAAGCTGGAGCCAGCGCTACAGCGTGTTGTCGAGATCTTGCGGCCCGGCGGCAATGGCTCAGTGAAGGCGGCATACCTGCAGTTGGCGGAGGCCATCGGCGACGTGTCGACACGAGAACTCCGCGCGCCTCACCTCGCCCACACAAAACGGCTCGCCCAGCTACAAGAGCGACTGAAGTTTCCTGGACGTCCAGTTCCTGGTCTGACAGCCCATCAGGCTAAGGGGGGCGAGTGGCAGGTCGTCGGGCTTCGCCTGAGGCCGGACGAACAGGCAGCCTTGGCCGCCGGCCTCGACAGCGCTCAGGACCTGCATCGCATGACCTACGTTGCCTGCACCCGCGCGCGAACGCACCGTAGAGCTCATACCCCAACCGACACCTGCATCCCGAGCGCCCAAGCGGCGAAAGGGCCGCGCGAGCACCACCTAAACGCGATCCGCGCCCGGTCCGCGAGACACCGAACACTAGGGCACAGCGACCACGGCGCATCCGTGCGCCTCAACCGTCGTTCGATCGTCGTTCGACGCCCGGAAGCGTGGTGGTGCTTTGTAAGCCCCCGACCTCGTCGCCAGATGAAGAGCCCACCCCAGTGGATGACCAGATCCTATCCGCGAAGCCGGGCGCGAGGTCGGGTGGGTGCTCGGCCCTGCACAGATCTGCCTCACTTCTGCGCTCGCCCACCATGACTTGACCGACGCCATTCCCGACACTCTCGATGTCGCGATCCCCCGTGGCGGGCGCTCCCCCGCAACCGAGCGCGCGATCACCTGGCACCAGTTCGATGCCGCCACCTTCGACCTCGGCCGCGACGAGATCCCCATCGAAGGCACGGACCTGTCGATCGGGCTCTACTCCCCCGAACGCTGCATCGCGGACGCGTTCCGCCTGCGCGGCCAGCTCGGCTACGAGACCGCACGAGACGCCCTCAAGGAATGGCTGCGCCGCGGCGGGAAACCCAACACCCTGATGCGGATCGCCCTGCAGCTCCCCCGGGCCAAGACTCCGATCCTTCACGCCCTGGAGACGCTGTCATGACGCGCGGCGAAGAAGTCTTCACTATCCTCCAATCCAAGGCTCGATCAACGGCGAGCAGAACCGGAGGACCGGCGCCCACCCAGGAATACCTGGTTCGACACCTACTCGAGTCCTTCCTGGACCGTCTCGTCCGCAGCGGGCACGGGGATGACTTCGTGCTCAAGGGCGGCATCCTGCTCGCCGCGTACGGCGTTCGTCGCCCCACCAAGGACGCCGACGCGAACGCGATCAACGCCGGCGTCACTCCCGAACACCTCACACTCGTCGTGACCGAACTCGCCGAGGTGCCATCCGATGACGGCGTCACCTTCGACATCGACAGCATCAGCGTCCAGGAGATTCGAGAGCATGCCGACTACCCCGGCTTCCGGGTACGCGTGAACGCATCCATGTTGCCCGCTTCATCGATCCCGTTTCCGCCTCCACACCCGGTGATTAACCGCGCAAGGCCAAGGTCACATGTCTTTCCGCACGGTGTGCTTTGCAAGCCCCTGACCTCGCCGCCAGATAGAAAGTACATCCCAGCGGATGAACGGATTCTAGCAGGGCGAACTGTCACAGCGCCGTGGGCCAGTGGGACTCATGTACCCCGCTTTCGCAAGCAGGTACACCGGGTCTTGCTGACACGTGCTCCTTCAAAGTGACGTGCCCGCTAGTTGCACTGACCGGACACGTTGATCGACGAGGATGACATGGCGCTTAGCTAGAGTTAGTGGGTAGAAGCGCTATTCGAGCGCATGCCTTGCAAGTCTCGGCGCGACGGGAAGCAAGAGCCGAAGAATGACTTTCAACCAGCATGATCACCTGCACTTGGGCTACCCGCGGCCGACCGCCTACGAAGTGGAGGGGAACTTCAAGGCCAGCGCGGAGGGGCAGCTTCGCTTAAGGACCTGTCCGCCAAGTCAGGCGTCGAGTCAGCCGAGAGAATCAAATACACCGTTCTCCCCGGGGTCGACCCCACTCGACGAACGCAGCTTCTCAGCGTTGCAGCCAAGACTACCCGGTCGAACGTAGCGCCGAAGCGACCACAGTAGCCCCGCGGCGGCGGAGGACGCCCGCCCCGGTGCCACTGGACGACCTCACGGTGCAGCATGTCGCGAACCGGGCGCTGGATTGCTGCGGAGCGGATGCATCAACGTGGACACCGCACCGCCTGACCGAGCACGTCACCCACATCACCACCGAAGCGGGTGTGCAAGCGACAGCTGCAGAGTTGCGGGAGTCCATCATCGACTTGGCAACCGGACTCGCAGCCGCAGATTGCTTCTCCGTGCTCCCACCGGGAATGGCGCAGCCCGGCCATGTGTGGCGCACCTGACCAGCCTGATGTGCCTCGTGCAGCGCAAGCCGTTGGGCTCGATGCGGGGCAGACCGTGGCTGCCGCCACGTCGCCTCGACCGATCCGCTGGTGATCGTGAACGGCGCGGCAGGCAGCGAGAAGACCACGATGCTCCGCACGGCCATCGAGGCCGCGGCCGGGCGCGGCAGAGCGTCGCAGGTCGTTGCGCCAGCGTTGCGGGCCGCGCAGGTCGCAGGGCAGGAACTCGGAGTACCCGCAACCAGCGTTGCAGCGCTCATGCACGCGCACACGGATTCCGGTGGAACGATGACGGCGTGCGTATGGACATGCCTACTCCCGGGCGACCCCGCAACCGGCATCACCTACACCGGCCGGCCGTGTGACGCTCGGCTGGCACATGGTGAGCGGGGGATCTTCGATATGGCTGCGCAGATCAGGGGCCGCACCTACGTGCATGACCGAAATCCACAGGTTCACCGACCCCGACCACGCGGCACTCACGTTGGCGATGCGGGACCGGGAGAATCCCGGCGAAGTGTCCGACCAGTTCGCAGCGATGAACCTCATCACCCTGCACGCCGATGACGACGAGGCGATCACCGTAGCCACGAAAGACGAAGCGACCGCGTTAAACGAGCGCATCCTCGCTAAACGCGGCAAAATGGACGACACCGGCGGCGACGGACTGAGCATCGGAGCCGGTGACCCTCAGCCAAACCCGCAAGAACGACAGTGCCCTGGATGTAGCGAACCGGCAGCAATGGATCGTCCAGCACGTCGAGGTCGCGAGAGCCGACTGCGCCGAGATTCGGCAGCAAGCACTCCTCGAACACGAACGGCAACTCAACGAGCCGAACGAACGCGATGCACGCCGCCACGAGCTACGACGCGACGGGTCAGCACGCGGCCTATGAACATCGGCAGCACATCGTGTCGGCGTGACGTTCACGGCAGCCCCGCAGACCGAGACACAGACATCCAGGGCGATTGTCGGCCGTTCGACGTACACTTGATGATCATGACATCGGACACCGCAACTCTGATCCGGGACTGCCTTGCGCTAGATGCTGATCAGCGCGCGGTCGTCGCTAACGCCCTGCTCGAAAGCCTCCATGATGCAGGCGACACGGGCGAGGTCGATGCAACCTGGCGCGCCGAGGCCACCCGGCGACTTGCTGAGGTACGTGAGGGTGCGGTCGAGTTGGTGGATGCCGGCGAGCACTACGCCCGATTGCGCGCCTCACTCACCGCATGACTTTGGTCCAGCGGGAGCACCCCGGAGCCGTCGCCGAGTTCGACGAGGCCGTGCGCTGGTACGAAGAGCAAGAGCCAGGGATCGGCCTCGCGCTCATTAACCGGGCGCAGGAAGCCCGGAAAGACATTGACCAATGGCCGAACGCCGCCCCACTGTTCACAACCGCTGACGACGACACCGTGATCCGAAGCAAGGCTGTTCGCGGATATCCCCGTACCGCATCGTCTACACGGTGGAGCCGGACATGATCCTGATCCTCGCTTACGCCCACGAGCGCCGCGAACCCGGCTACTGGCTCCACAGACCGAACAGCACCCCGCGTGCCTGGGGTTGGCCCTGTTTGGTGGATATCGGTTGAGCGGTCTGGTTGGCCGTGGTGGTGGTTTGGTGTTCGTGGGTTACTGGGGGTCTGGCCGAGGGTGTCGTGGGGTCGGCGGTGGTTGTAGACGGTTTCGGTACAGGAGTTGACTGCCTGGATCGCCTGCGCGTGGGTGGCGAACTCGTGACGGTCGTGGAACTCGGTCTTCGGTGTGGGCCAGAAGCTCTCGTGTCGGGCGTTGTCCCAGCACACCCCGGTGCGTCCGGCCGAAAGCAGGACCGCTAGTCCTTCGGCGACGTCGGCCAGCCAGGTCAAGGTGTACCGGCTGCCGCGGTCTGCGTGGGAGACGACCCCGGCGGTGCCGGCGTCGCAGAAGGCGACCGCGCATCGTAGCACGGTTCCTCCGATGCCGGTGTGGCGGAAGCCGGAGAAGGGTATAGCCGGTGACGAACCCGCCCCCAGTCAACGACCCGCCGCCTTCGAGTTCAGGGAAGGAGCCGCAGTCATGAGCCGCCGCAGCCCTACCCCTGTGCAGGCAAGTCTGACGATGGCGGGGTGACGGAAGGGGGTCATTCGGGCACGGTGACGAGGCAAAAGGGATGGCCTGCGGGGTCTGCGTAAATGCGCCAAGCTTTCGGGCCGGGGTCCAACACGTCGGTGAGTGGTTGGCCACCGACTGCTTCAACGATGGCACACGCCTCCCAGAGGTCATCGACCAGCAGGTCAAGGTGAATCTGTAGCTCGCCTCTGTGTCCTGGCCACTGAGGTGGTTCGTAATCGGGCACGCGGTGGAAGGAGAGGCGTCCCACCGGCGGCCAGTCCAGCGTCAGCCACTCGTCGACACCGGTAGCTGACGGAAGATCCAAGATCCTCTGCCAGAAGGTTGCTTCTACTCTCGGGTCCCTGCATTCAAAGACGAACTGGGTGAGGCGTCCAACCGCTGACATCTCTCCATGCTAGGACTCGTCACCCGACAGGTCCCGGCTCTTCTATCGGGGTGCAGGGTGTTCGCCGCGCGCTGCCCGGTCAATCGCACCGGCGAAGCGGGAGTTCATCGGATCGCGCCGGTCGAACCACTCGATCGCTGCGAGTTCGTGGACGTGCTCTCGATACAGCTCATGCCACGCGTCCCCAATAACTTGGGTGTCGGCCGGTGTGGCATATCCCAGCGCGTCGCCCGCCACGGGAACCAACCGATCGCCGATGTGTGCCAGCGTGCTCCAGAGGCGGTGCCGCCCGTTGGTGATGGGCTCGAACCAAGGGTCGACACAGACGGCTTCGGCGGCAGAGAACCAGGAGTTCACAATGTGTCGCTCGGTCTTCGTCAGAGGTTTAGACACCGCGACCGTCACCGTCCCGTAGTACGTGTTGTCATCTTCATCAGTGGTCCACCGCCCTGCGGCAAGCTCGTCTCCGATGGTCGCCACGGCATCGGCGATCAGTCCCCAGTGCTGTTGAGCGGTGTCACTCCAACGAGGTTCACGCCGGTCCTCCCGGTCAGGGTCTTCGGGCACCCATTCTCGAATGTGCTGCTCTGCGCCTCTCTACCAGAACGCGGGCATCCACACGGGAACTGACAACTCCACGACTACCTCGCATCCGTCGAATCGGCTCCTCAGGCCGTACTCAAGGCTAGAGGAAGCCTTCGCACACCTCCCTCGTAGGCGTACCGCCGCTACTAAGAGAGGACTGTCGGGATGGCGACGTTTGTTGATCCGGTTGCTGATGCTGCTGAGGCCTATGAGGGGTTGCGGGGGCTGGCTCATGCTACCCGGGCTTTCGAGGATCCGGCTGACACGTTCCGGGTGTTGGCGGAGTGGTCGGGGTCGGTGCGGCTGTTGCGGCAGGTGTTGGATCAGGTGTCGCGGGCTCATGCCGATCACCGGGGGCGGGCGTTTACCGATGGTGGCCTGGTCGCGGAGCAGATCGCGTTGCTGGCTGCTGATGAGTTGCATCAGGCAGCCGACGTGCTGGACGGGACCGAGATCGGGTGATGCGCGCCCATGAGGCGTCTGGCCGGATCGCGTGGCATGACCAGCCGGCCCCGGAACAGGCTCGGCGGCGGGTGAGCGTGGTCTTCCTCCAGGGCTCGGAGGCCTATGAGGTGTTGGACCTGATCGACCTGGAGGGGGTGCATGCGGGGATCGCGCATCTGTCCCAGTGGGATTTCGGGGAGGAAACCACGGACGCGGCGTTGGTGAACGGGGATGTGTATGACCAGTTCCCGGCGGGCGGGCTGGACCAGGTCGCCGAACATGACGGCTACACCCTCATGTTCAACCCGGCGATGGGCTACGCCGGGCTGCCGCAGTAGCGTGCAGCACTGGGCCAAGTGCCGCTTTGCAGCAAGCTGCCGCTCACTCATCGAGTCGGTCTCGACCTCCGCCAGGAGCGCCTTGATCCCCATGATCAGCTTGGCACCAGCAGTTGCCGTGTTCGGCTCCTGGTCACTGTCCTGGTGCGGGACCAAGTACACGCCAGCCTCCCGACACCGCCCAATCCATTCGATGCACTGCGATGCAATGCGGTTGGTGCGGTCCAGCTTCCAGAAGGCCACGGCAGGCACCCTGCCTGGGTCCTGGTTGAGTTGCCGCCACCTCTTGCGATTTCGTAGCGCTGAGGCGTTTGCCGAATCGTTGTAGATGTACTCCCCAGCACCGTCCAATCTCCCTCAGCGTTCAGCTTGCGAAGCAGGTCGAGTCCTCGATCTCCCCGAAGGTGTCAGCGGAGGCTACACCCTCCGGGAGCGCTCGTTCGATCAACATGGCTCCATCGTCTCTCGCTCCCGTTCGCCACCCTCTCCCCGGCCCGATGCCCAAGGCTGACCGCCGGACACGGGATCGGAACGGTATCAGCGGGTCAGTGCCCGGATACGTCGCCAGACGAAGACCGCCCCCGGCAGGCCAGGAAACACCGAAGTTGCCGTGCCGGGCATGAAGGAATGCGTCCTGAGCGACACCCCTATGTGCATGCAGAAAGCACTTGCCCACATGAGGACCAGAGAGCTTGTCACCACCCGGGTGAGGTGCCGACTGTGCTTAGTTACCCGGTACAGCACCCACAGACACACACCTTGACTTGCGACGACGCCGACGCGCTTGCGCCAGTCGAGCCCGGCCAGCGGGTTGTCCCGCAGATGGGCATCCAGCAATGGCACACCGGTGGTGCCCACCTCGTCCACCCAACGCTGGATGGACAACAGCACCTCCTCGGACTGGTGAATCCCGAGCAGCATCGCCGTGAGCGCCCAAGCTCGATCACAGCCGGTCATGATTGCGCGTCCTCAATACGTGAGAGACCAGCGCACCTGTGGCATGGGAGACGGCCAGCCATCCCCCGGTGACATACAAGGCACGCAGGGGCTTGACGGTTGAGGGCACCCCACCGGCGCGCAGGGCGCGAACAGCATATGCCAGCTGCGGCAGCACCACCGGCAGGGACGTCGCCGAACCCGTGGTGTAGCCCCTGGTGACCGCCGCCATCGCCAAGTGGCCGAATCCGTGCAGCCCGAAGACCCACTGGAAGTCCTGGTACAACCGACCGCGCCCCCTGGTGCGGACACCGTCCACCACAGCCGCAGCGCACAGCCCGCCCATCATGGCAATCGCCACGTTCACGTGACGCTGGTCGATCCGCCGACTCCAAGGAGGAACCGGAATCCACGAGGGCAGTGCGTCCAGGGTCCGCTCCATCGTGGGAACCATGGTTAGCGCCTCCTCACCGTCATTGGCAATGAACGACACCGCCAGCGACAAGGGGACCAGCCACCTGTGGCGGTCATCAAGCGTTCCGTTCACAATGTCTAGCTCCTTTCCCAAATTTTTCGCTACCTATAGTAGCGTATTACTCAACAGTACATGAGGAGTAGCAATGACACCGTCAGGCCGTCTGCGAGACCCGAGCATCGAGGAAAGGGCCACTTCGACCACACTGATGCTGCTGATCGCCAAGGGATACACTGCCCTGCGCATCGATGACATCGCCGAGGCTTCGGGGGTGGCCAAGTCGACCATCTACAGACGTTGGGATTCCCTCGCCCATCTGACCGTCGACGCCATCGCGTCGATCACGACCAAGCTGGATTTCGAACCCACCGACAACCCGAGAGCTGACCTGCGTCGAGTATGCGGGCTGCTGGCGAGCTCTGTGCGCAAAGGACTTGACTGCTGGTTGACGGTGGCTCTGGACATTTATGGTCAAGATGACGAAGACTTACGGTCGCTGTATCGAGAACGCGTAGTCGAGCCCCCGAGGCGGTTGGTGATCGACACCCTCACACGCATGCGGGCGACAGGACAACTCCGATCCACCATGCGAACCACCGATCTGGCGGATCTGCTCATCGGAGCAATCATCTATCGCCTCGTCGTGCTGCGGGACCCGTAAGTGCCATCGGCCCACAGCCAGTCGCTGCAGTGCTCCGATGGGGGTCTTGCTGAACCGCCCCTGATCGAAGCGACAGACCACTGGGCCCGTCAACCACTGACCACCGACATCTCGAGGAACCCAACCCGAGCAGAAGCAATTGAGGAGTAGGAATGAACACACCAACCACCGAAGACCGCCTCTTCTGGAACCCGAGCGCAGGCGTACGCCGGATAGGGCATTCCTGCCAAGTGGCCGGATGCACCTTCCCCAGGTCCGCGTCGGAAACAATCGAAGCCATCGCGGATCTGACAACAACGGGGGCGACGAGTGAGGAGATCACTGCCTCATGCCCCGGAGCCGGGGACGTCCGACGACTGGTCACGTCACTGAAGCAGCTCGGCGTCCTCATCGCTGCCCCCATGGGCATCAAGCAACTCACACACGGTCAAGCATCCATCCTGGGAGAACCATTGCTCACGGATCAGGAGCTGGTCGACCCCGAGAAGAACGCCGCCTTCCGCGCCAGGCAAGCTTCTCGTCGACCACCGGGAACCCGCAGCATCTCGCTACCGAGCACGCAACTGCCCCCCTGGCTGGCCGGCAGACGATCCGTACGGCGATTCTCCACCGACCCCGTGACCCGCCAACAGTTGGGTCAACTCCTCGCCCCGCTGCGTCATCGACCGTGCCCGGACCTTCCCGAGGGACGACGAGGATGGCCGAGTGCCGGAGGCCTGTACGAGATCGATTGCTTCCTTGACGTGAAACCCAACAGGGTCGAATCCATCGGCCCCGGCATCTACGCCTTCGACCCGGTGGCGAATGCCCTGGTAGGGGTCGACGGTCCAGGGAACTGGGGAGAGTCCTTCCACTACCTGTCTAATCGTGCGATCCACAACAGTTCCGCCCTGACGGCCATCCTCGTGATGGATCTGGCAGTCATCATGCCGAAGTACCGCGACCTCGGCTACCCACTTGCTCTGATAGACGCCGGGATCGTCGCCGCAACAATCGGTCTCGCCGCATGTGACGCCCGTCTCGGCTCCTGCTGCATCGGCGACTTCGACTTCGACGGAACCCACGAGGTTCTTCATCTCAGGAACACCCAACAGGTCGTGCATGCGATCGAGATCGGAACCATGGAGGAGCAGTCATGACGACCACCACGGATGCCCCCGAGATCCCTCTCACGCAACTCCAGGAAGCGTACCTGCAGGGCCGCGATCCACACGTACCGCTGGGCGGCGTGGGCACCGCTGGGCATTACGACTATGAGTGCTCCGTCGATCCGGAGGTGCTGGAGCAGGCCATCAACACCGTCGTCCAACGCCACGAGATGATGCGAATGGTCGCCTGCCCGCGGCGACATACCCAGCGTCCCATCATCCCTCCTCACTACCGGGTACCAGTCACTGACCTGCAACATCTGACCGGGGACGAAGCCGAACAGCAACTGGCCGAGATACGCAGGAAACGGGTCCTCGAGGTCATGGATGTCACCACTTGGCCTTGTTTCCGCTTCGCCGTGATTCTCCTCCCCCACGGTCGGCAGATCGTGGGGGTAGACTTCGACCTCTTCTTCCTGGACGGTCCCAGCATCTTCGCGCTCCTTCAGGAGATCTGGGAACTCATCACAGACCCGTCATCACGTGCCAGTGGCCACTCCACGGATAAGCCTCGATTCATGGACCTGTGCAAGGAGATCGAGGCAAGAGGTTCCCGTCGCCGCGACAAGGATCAGGAGTTCTGGTCGGCCCTGTTCTCCAGCGCCCCGGAGCCTCCTTCCCTTCCCCTTGGCCGGACTCCCGCAGGAGAACCCACCGGCATCTTCCGGCGGGTCCGCGAGGTCCTCACGATCGACGAGTGGCGCAAGCTCAAGGACAACTCCCGGAAGCACGGCGTGCCTCCGATCGGCACCATCGTCGAGTCATATGTGGATGCCCTTCGCCGGTGGAGTGGGGCACCGGAGTTCACTCTCAACTTCACCACCTCGAACCGTCCCGGAGCCACGCATGCAGGCGCCCATGTCCTAGGGGAATACACATCGACGATGCTGTTCCCCGTGGAAGCTCCTTTGGGGGACCACTGGACCGACGCGCGAGCGCTGGCACGCGAGCTCAGTCGTTTGCTGGCTCACCGGGGGTACAGCGGGATGAGCGTCGCGAAGGACCTGAAACCGCAACTGGGGCAGAACCTGCATCTGGCCGCGCCGGTGGTGTTCACCGGGATGCTGATGGATTCTCGGGGGTTCAACGACGGGTCCACGGCCTTCGGCCCCGTCGTGTGGTCGGTTTCCTCCACGCCACAGGTCCTCATCGACTGTCAGGTGATCGAGACGTCGAATGACGTGTCGATCTCGTTGGACTACCGCGAACCCTACGTAGACCAACGAACGGCACGGGCGATCCTCGATGACATGATGGCCATGCTGCGTTCCTGTTGTTCCGGTACGACTCCCGAGGCTGCCGTCCTGCTCCCCGACGAGGACCAACGCCTGTGGGCCGAGGTCAACTCCACGGCATGGGAACACTCGGATGAGTTGCTCCACGACATGGTCGAGGCCAGCATGACCGCCCACCCGGACCGGCACATCATCCGCGATGACCAGGGGTGGCACACCAACCGAGAACTGCTCGAGGAAGCCGAGACCATCCGGGCGAGCTTGGTCGACATGGGCATTGGCGTCGGTGACTACGTCGCTATCGATGGACATCGACGGGCACGCAGTATCGCGGCCATGTTAGCGGTCATGAAGGCCGGGGCCGCCTACATTCCACTCGACCCGCACCAACCCGACTTGCGCCATCAGCAGATACTCGACTCGAGTGAGGCGTGTGCACAGATCACGTCGACGGGCATCAAGTCGCTGCGCAAGGGCTCGGGCTCCGGGTCGGGACCGACCACATCTGACCCCGCCTATGCCATATTCACGTCGGGGACTACGGGAACCCCGAAGGGAGTGGTGATCTCCCACCGATCGGTCGTCAACACTGTCCTGGATGTCCTTGACTCGCACGACATCGGTCCGGGCGATCGGATCGCGGGGGTGTCTTCGTTCTCCTTCGATCTTTCCGTCTTCGACATCCACGGGACTCTCGCGTCCCAGGCGCAGTTGATCCTCTACCCTGACCAGCGGGATATTCCCTGCTTGGCGGACGGTCTGTGCCGCGATGGCATCACCGTGTGGAACACCGTTCCCGCCATCATGGGTCTGGTCACCGCCGAGCTCGAACGTCGCAGCGAACGGTTGCTCCAACCGTACTGGCGGTCACCTGAACCGCAGTACGTGGATGTTCCATGGGATCTACGCCTGGTCCTCATGAGCGGCGACTGGATCCCCGTCGACTTGCCGGACAGGATCCGAGCACTGGCTCCGTCAGCGCGGGTGATGAGTCTGGGAGGGGCGACAGAGGGAACCATCTGGTCGATCTGGTTCGACATCGGCGAGATCGACCCGGACTGGCGGACGATCCCCTACGGCCACGCGATGAGGAACCAGTCCATGTGGGTCGTCGACCACCGCTTGAGGCTCGCGCCCGTGGGTTGCGTCGGGGAGATCTGTATCGGAGGTCAGGGTGTCGCATCCGGCTACCTCAACGCTCCCAACCTCACCGACAGGGCATTCGTCACCACCTCTGAACTGGGACGCATCTACCGCACCGGCGACTACGGGCTCCTCGACCCGGACGGCGAGATCCGTTTCCTCGGGCGACGGGATTCCCAAGTGAAGCTCAACGGACACCGCATCGAACTGTCCGAGGTCGAGTCAAGCATCATCAGGTCGTTCCCCGTTTCGAGGGCCTGCGCCGCGGTCAAGGAGGTCCCACACAGCGGGAAGAAGACCTTGTGCGTGTACTACACCGGCGACACGGTGCTGTCCTTGGCCGAGGTACGGGAGCAGTTGCGTTCTCGCCTGCCTGGCTACATGATCCCCTCACACGTGATCCGCATGGACCAGCTACCAATGACCGCCAACTCCAAGGTAGACACGGCCCTCCTCCCTACGCCGACCCGAACCAGCTCAGCCGACTCGACCAAAGAGGTGATGAACCCGCGCGAAGCCTTGGTCAAGGAGTTGTGGTGCACCATCCTCGACGAGAAGTCGCTGGGCCTCGACGATGACCTGTTCGACCTGGGTGCCGACTCACTCAATATCATCCAGTTCCATTCACAGTTGCGGGATGCCGGTATCACGAGTCTCTCGGTCTACGACATCTTCGAGAACCCCACCGTCAGGGGCCTCGCGCTGCTCATTCCGCAGACCTGTCGGATCGCCAAGCAACCGACGCCCCCAACACGGCTGTGGACATCCCAGGAGCACGCCAAGGCCTGGAATTCGCTAGGAACCATCGGGAGACCGCCGGTGAGCAGGATCCTGCTCACCGGCGCCACCGGATACCTCGGCAGCTACCTGCTGCGAGAGGAGCTGGAACGAGGCGTCGAGATCTGGTGCCTGGTTCGAGCAAGCTCGGCTCGCCAGGCCCAGGCGCGCGTGGAGGACACGCTCATCGCTCGATTCGGGGATCGCATCCCTCCCGATGCCCTGGCCAGGATCCACGCCATCCCGGGGGACATCACTGCCCTGATGCTCGGCATGTCCGAATCTGCACTGTCCTCCTGCTCCACAGTGGACGCGGTGATCCACGCCGCCGCCGATGTCTCTCATTTCGCGGCTCCGGGTCTGCTCAGCCAAGTGAACGGCCACGCCATGGGGAATGTCATCGAGGTCGCCCGGAGGCTGGGGTGCCGGTTGTTCCATGTCTCTACATCGCAGGTCATGGGCATCGTCGAGGGAGGCCAGGGGATCTTCGGCGAGTTGAGTCACAACGTGGGACAAAAATTCGTCGACCAGTACTCATCGAGCAAGTTCCTGGCGGAACAGATCTGCTTCGAAGCCTTCGACGCTGGCCTGGACGGAGCCGTCATGAGGGTGGGCAATCTCGCCTTCGATTCCCGAACCGGGGCGGCACCCGGCAACGCGCAGGAGATCACCTTCACGGCACTGCTTTCCGTCATCGCCAGACTGGGTGCAATTCCCAACAACCTGGCAACCATCGCGGACCTGTCCTACGTCGACGTGGCTGCCGAGGCGATGACAGCCCTCATCCACGCCGAGAGCCTGCCGAACAGTCGCGTCTTCCACATCATGAACGGAACGCGTCCCGAGCTGGGGATCATCCAACAGCTCGTGGGGGTCCCTGCCACACCGGTCCCACCCGAGGAGTTCCGATCCATGGTGGAGCGGGAGTTCACAGGACACCCCACCGACGAGTCCCTGAGGAACTGCCTCCTCAATGCGCACATATGGGACGGAAGCTACGGAATGGCCTTCTCGTGCGATGCGACGAGCGAGTTGCTCGCCTCGCTGGGAGTCCGTTGGCCGTCACCGCAGACCGTCCTCGCCCGCACTCGCCTTGATCGGAGAATAACCCACTGACAGATATCGGCCGCTGCCCACGAAACAGTGAAGCTTCGTGGGCAGCGGCCGATGCCGTGTCGGCTGTCGCAGACCTCGTCCGAGGACGGCCACCGGTCAATCGGCATTCAAAGCCCGGTTGACCACGGAATTGAGATCGCCAACAGTTGCGATGCCGTTCAGTTCCTCCACGTCGATCCCCTTTCCTGTGGCCATCTCCAGATCGCCCACGGCCTGGATGAGGTCGAAGGAGGTCATTCCAAGATCCGTCACGAGATGCGAGTTCTCGCTCAGCTGGAGGTCCGGGTCACAGTACGCACCCAGTGCGTCGATGAGGTGCTGGTTCATTGTGCGTTTTCCTTTCCCTAGTTCCCATTGGATGCAGCGTTCACCGCTGCCACGTCAGCTTTCGTCGAACGATCTTCCCCAGATCCGAACGAGGTACGTCGTCCGGGGCGACCCGGACCACCCGGATCTGACGATGGGCGGGCGCCTGGCTATTCACCGTGGCCACTGCGCTGACGACCGACTGCGGCACCCGACCGACGACGGTGATCCCCGGATACTCGCTGACCTCACCACCCGTGATCCCATCACACACGCATGTGGCCGCGAGCACGTCACGCCCTCCCAATCCCAATGGTTCGGCGGTGACGATGGCCTCAGTGACGGACGGGAACTCCGTCAGTTCCCGCTCTATCTGCTCGGGGGACACGTTGTTGCCGTCACCGAGGATGATGATGTTCTTACTGCGGCCGGTAAGAACGATCTCCCCGTCCGAGCAAATCTCGGCCAGATCCCCGGTGGCGAGCCACCCAGAGCTGACAGGGGAACGGTCTAGCTCACCGTCCACGAGGTATCCGGACATGAGCGTGGGACCGGCTATCTGCAACTGCCCATCCACGATACGAGTACGAATCACATCGCCCACGGCGCGCCCAACGCCCCCAACCGACTCCTTGGGGCCGGTCTGGCACGACACCACCCCGCTGCACTCGGTCATGCCGTACCCGTTGAGGACCCGGACCCCGCTGGCGGATAGCCTGTCGACGAGCGAGGCCGGCAGCGGAGCGGCCCCGCATATCAGGTAGTCCAGGCGCCCACCCAACAACTCCTTGGGACCCATCCCCGCGGCCTTCACCCTGGCCGACTGCGACAGCTTCCAGATCCCTTCGACGATCATTGGCACCGCCACCAGGATCCGTGGCTGGTAGTGCTGCATGACGGCCGGCAGGTTCTTCATGTTGTGTGCGCACCCCAAGGTGAATCCATGATCCATGGCAGTCAGCACCGCTGCCACGGTTCCCAGGACATGGTGTGCGGGGAGCAGGGGTACAGTGACACTTCCAGGGCCGAGATTCAGCTTGCCCAAGATGTGTTGACTGGTGACGGCGACGCAGGTGAAGACCGCCTGGTGGGTGAGCACCGCGACCTTGGGCAGGCCACTGGTGCCAGATGTCTTGAAGTAGAAGGCGACGTCATCGGGATCTTGCTCCCCGGGCTCGGCATCGCCGGGCGCCCAAGGGACCGGAAGCAGCACCTTCACGTCCGTGGCGCCCGGAAAGGAGATCTCCTCAGGAGTGCGCACCGCCACCGCGCCGAGCTGGACCGCAGTGTGCGCAAATACTTCCACGCTCGCGCTCGCGGCTATCGGATGAATGATGGCCCCGGCGCACAGCAACGCGAGCAGATCGACGATGAGGCGCTCGTCGAGGGCCCCTCGGACGAGCACGACGCGCCCTCGTAGATCAGGTTCCCAACGAGCGGCAGCGGCGAACACGACGCGTGCCAGCTGCGAGTAGGTCAGCAGGCAGTTGTCATCAAGGGTGTTGATGATTGCGGGGACGTCGGGGAACCGCGCTGCGCACCCACGAATCAGCTCCTGCGCAGTCGGGATCGCGAGCAGGTCAGATGAAGTCGTCACGTCGTACCTCCGGGAATATCGAGGCAGCTTCGCCGAAACTGCGAACACAGCCGATGCACTTCGCCCTGCCGGTCGTTCGCTGCAACCCGGCCACGCAGTGCTGGAAATAGGTGAAGTTGTTGTGGAACAGGATCTGGGCGAGGCCCTGGACTAAGACGCTGTACATGGATGGCGGCCACAAGGTCGAGCACAACATGCCTCGTTCCTGACCATGACGACCCGACACCCATCGCCAGATTGGGGCGAAGGCTCGCACCGCCATCGCGGTGACCTGGGAATTCGTGGTCCCGGAAAAGGAACCGCCGGGAACCGGGTTAGCTGTCATCACACCGTTCTCCACGAACGTGGGTACGCTCACCCCGACCGCGCCGATTCCCTGCAGGACACCATTTCGATCGAAGCTCACCGCCCCTGGGTCGAGTTCGGCATCCACGGTGAGCTCGGTGCATCGGTCCATGCACTCGATCACGTCATTCAACTCCAGACCGGTGCCGGTCCGGTGACTGATGGTCGACTCCTGGAACAGCCCCGTTTCCTCCTGCCGCGACTGGAGGAGGGCCTTGAACCCGGCGAGTCCGTAGACAAGTTCGAAAACGTGTCGGCATCCATAGTTGGTCGGCTCGACGAGGGCCGGTTCTCGAGTGCGCAGGGGGACGCCGATGATATGGGAGCGCGCCCTGCGTTCGATGAAGGATCGGGAACAGGCGATACCCTGGCTGCCTTGGAAGGACTCGTCGATGTCGAGGGAGCGGATCACACCTGTCTGGTCCCACCTTATGGCCAGCGTCAGCGGGAAAGCGACGTCGAAACGTTCGGCGTCGGCCATGTTGCACATCCAGGCCGTCCCGGCACCGCCCCGGTCGTCCTCGCCGACCCAGTAGCCGATTTGTCTCCCGCACAGACCTCCGCCAAGGTCACAGGCCGCAACACTGTCCCTGATGCTCTCCATGTCCCAGGGCCGCGAGGTGCTCGCCAATCGGGCTGCAACGACCGCGGTCACGATGTCGCCCTCATCATCCCTCCGAAGATGACTCGCTGGTCACCCGGAACACCATTGATCGCCCAGTCGACGAGCACCTTCTTGTCGATCTTCCCTGCGAGGATGATGGGCACCTGGGCCACGACGTGGTATTCATCCGGTTGCTTGTAGTCCGCGATCCGGGATCTCATCGCCTTGGCCAATGCCCCCGGGGTGGTCTCCTCCCCGGGCAGCGGTACGACGAAGGCAACGAGTTTCTCACCCAGGATGTCGTGCGGTATTCCTACCACCGCTGCGGTCTGCACTCCCGGCAGTTGCAGCAGTTGCTCCTCGACATCGCTGGGGTACACGTTGAATCCGCCGCGGATGACCATGTCCTTGCAGCGACCGACGATGCTGACGTTCTCCTTATCGAACCAGCGTGCGAGGTCCCCGGTGTACAACCATCCATCGTCGTCGACCACTTCGGCAGTCTTGTCGGGGTTCCCGTAGTAGCCCTTCATGATGAACCCACGAACGGCAAGCTCGCCGGTGGTGCTCGCACCCCGGGGGATCTCCCGGCGGTCGGTGTCGACGATCTTGATCTCGACCCCCGGGACAGGTCGACCGACGGTCCGCAGGCGCACATCCTCCGGGTCCCCAATCCGGGTCATCGTGGCGATCGAGCAGGACTCAACCAACCCATAGGCATTAAGCAGCTCACAACCGAGCCTGCTCTCGATCTGTCGTGCCAGTTCGGGATTGCACACCGACCCGGATACAACTAGTCGTTCCAGTCCCTCGAATCGGGCGAAGTCCATCTCCCGGGAGTGCAGCATGAGGGACCACATGGTCGGCTGCGTATGGATGCACTGCTCCTGCCCGGTCGAGACCTGCCGGAGGATGTCATTGGGGTTGAACGTCGACAACATGTGGAAACTGCTTTCACGGGCGAAGTTCTCGAACAACCCGATGAACCCTTGGGCGGAATAGAGAGGCGCGATGGACAATGCCCTCAGACCTGGAGCGGCGAAGGTGTAGCACGTACTCAACGAGATGGTCACGATGTCCCTGTTGCGGGTGACGACACCCTTCGGGGAGCCGGTCGTTCCCGAGGTGTACGAAATCATCGCCGCATCCTCACCATCAATGGGCTCCAGCCGAGGCTCCCCCGCGTTCTGCGTGACATCGGCGTATCGAACGAATGGCGCCGGAGCCTTGTCAGCGATGAGGACGCACGCGGTCAGAGGTAGCCCATCGGCAATCAAGTTCTGGGCCATCTCGAGGTACGACTTGCCCGCGCCCCTTTCCTGGAGGATCATCCCGATGGCTCCACAGTCCTCAAGGACGTTGCGTATCTCACGTTCCTGCCATCGGCTGTTCAGGGGGACGGGCAGGGCTCCCAGGACGAATAGCGCGAAGTAGGAGTGGATGTACTCCAGCCGGTTCTCCATCAACAAGGCAACCCGGTCACCGGCATGCACGCCCAGACGCTGGAGCCCCTCGGCCAGGGCCATAACATCAGCGTGCAGGTCGTCATAGGTGACGACCTCGTCATCGAACCTGAGAGCGATCTCGCCCAGGTGACGGTGACAGATGTCAAGGAACATGTCGCGCACGGTTACGCCGGGCAGCCCCAACTCGGTGTTGATGGCATGGACCCAGCCGACGATCGTGTCGTCGCCGGTCGGGGCGGGAAGAGTCTCGGCGGGCACGTCCCATCGTCGAGCCACAGCGTCACCAAGGATGGTACGCCGCTCGTCATCGAGGATGCCCGTGCTCGTCATGGGGAGGGTGAGGGGAATATCGGTCAAATCTGGGAAGAGCTCCTTCACCAGCGCAGACAGCTCTTCTTCCCGGACGATGATCATGATCTTCTCCATAGGTCTGAGAGTTTTGTGAGGACGGGGAAATGGGTGAACATTGGGGAAATGGGTGAACATTGGGAAGTGGATACGGAACTCCTTGGTTGTGGGGCAGAAGTGGTGCTGTGTGCACTGGGTGCCGCGACGTCAAGGGCCGAGGGGGCCCTGTGCTCGCTGCTGACGCGGGAGGAGTTGGACCGAGCATCCGCATTCCGCCGCGCCATAGACCGTCGACGTTTCGTCATCGGCCATGGAGCGCTGCGGGTGCTCGCAGCTCGCCACTTGGGCTTGGACAGCTCCGAGGTGCCCTTCGTGCAGGATCGACGGGGTAGTCCCGAACTGCCGGGCACCGGGCTGGAATGCTCGACCTCGCACAGCGGCGACCTTGTTGCCATCGCCGTGGCAGGTGGTCGCATCGGCGTCGACGTACAGCATCGTCCAGAGGAAACCCCGAGCGGATGGCACTTGGTGGCGATCGACGCTGAACTCGAACCCACCGGGCCGGACCCGAACGCGCATTTCCTCCGCAGATGGACCCAGATGGAAGCCGTCATGAAAGTCACAGGACTGGGTCTGGCAATGCCCAAGAGATCCCGAAAGCTCATTCGCGACAAGGGACTTCGATCCTCCTACGACACCCCCTTCGGAGTGGTGCACTGCATCACGCTCGAGCTCGATGACGACCACGCCTTGTCCGTGTGCACCACCGAGGAACTCAACTGGTCGCCCTCGGCGGCCAGTGCCGACCTGATCCCCGAGGAGTTGCCCGTTCTCCGGTCGTGGAGGGGTGAAAGAACCGTCGCCAACCCGTCGCCGGGTGACACACGAGTCCAACCACCCTCGCCCCAGGCGAAGACATACTGACCTTGACGCGGACCCTCCCCGGGCCCAACCGTCGGCAGGGGGCCGCACCGGAGAGCAAGCGGACGACGACACACCGGGCCGTAGACACGGGAACCTCACGATGCCTGGACTGACTCATCATCTGCCGTGAGTCTCTCGATGAGAGCTTGGAAGTCACCTATCGTTCGACACTCGACGAGATCGGATGCGGGCAACACCACCCCGTATCGGTCTTGGATCCTGTCGCCCAGAATCACAAGCCCCAACGAATCGATTCCGAACGTCGAGGTCACCTCCATGTCCGGGGTCATCTCCTCGGCGAGCAGGCCGTAGCTCTCGGCCAGGAATTCAACGAGTTCATCGAAGATAATCACTGGTTTCTCCTCATTTTCAACAAACCGCCAATTCACGTTCGTTCAGTCGACCGGCCAGGTAGTGGGGTACTTCTTCACTCTCGTAGAAGAAGAAGTGATCTCCCATGAAGGTGCACTCCTCGCACAGGCCGGCGGTGAGAGAGCGCCAATCGGTACCGCCCGAAGCAGTCAGCGGATCAGCCGATCCGTACAGGGCGATGATCGGGCATTCCAGTACGGTCATCTCACGACAGACGTACCTGTCGAGGATGCCGAAGTCCGACCTCAGCGGGTCGAAGAAGACGCGACGGAGCTCTGGCCTGAGGAGTATCTCCGCAGGAATGCTGGCGTAGTCCTTTACCGAGTCAAGGAAAGCCCGGTCATCGAGCGGCTCTACCGTGTCCGGTTTGGCAACGGTCCTAGGCCTTGTGTTGCCCGAGACCACCAACACCGACGGCCGGGGCCGACTCGTCCGGTGCAGGGCCGCGGCCACCTCGTAGGCCTGCCACGCACCCATGCTGTGGCCCAGCAGGCCAAAGGGCTCATCCATCGCTGGAGCCATTTGTTCGATGGCATCCTGCACATAGTCCTCCATGGATTCTAGGAGGGGTTCAGCCAGTCTGGTGCCGTGGCCGGAACGCTCCACGGGGACCAGAGCACAACCGTCGACTCGCTTGATGATCGAGCCGAACGATGCGGCGGTGCCACCGGCATGAGCGAAGCAGAAGAGCTTCATCGCGGGGCTCCCGTCGACAGTCGGGAAAGCCATTCATCAACCCGGTTCGCGACCGCAACCAGATTGGTTCCTGTCATCATCGACATGTGGTTGCCACCAACGGTGGTCAGGTGACATGACCCGTCAATGTAGTCGGACCAGAGACGACGGGGGTGTTCTACGATGCCCATCTCGGCGAGGACGTCTGGAGGCATCTGCTCCCGGGCGCACACGACGGTCACATCCCCCGGGAAACGCTTCGGGGGGTCGTATGCCAGGATTCGGTGACTCATGAGCCACTTGTCGACGATGTCCTGGCTCTCGGTTCGAGTCAGTCCCCGGGAGATGAGCAGCTTCTGGACGCCACGCTCGTCGTGGGCGGCACTGTCGCGCAGTTGCTCGGCCTCAATCCCTATGGCATCCAAGAGGAAACCCTGTATCCCCGCAGGGACGCTCGAGCGAGGATCGGTGTGCGCATAGCTCAATGGGGGAAGGGGATCGATGAGACATGGAGGAGCAACCGCCCTCCCCTGTCCTGAAAGAATCGTCGCAACCTCGACAGTGATGTTCCCCCCTGCCGAGTACCCCCCGAGACGTACCTCACCGCATGGCCAGAAGCTGTCGATCTGTCGGGCGTACAGATCTGCCAGGGAATGCAGGTCTTGGTAGTCGCGGTAGTCATCGGGCAAGGAGACGCCCACGAGACGCGTCGGAGTCGCCATCATCCGGCTCATCACTCGGTACTGGAACACCGTGCCGCCAGCGGGATGGATGAGGAATGTCGGTGTCGCCTCGTCTCCAGCATCGTCACGAAGCACGGTGAAATTCTCGGGAAGGGTCGGGTGAAATCCTTCGGATGCAGATTCAACCTCGATGGTGGCGGCGATGTCGCGCAGACTCGACGCCCCGAGGAAAGCCGCCAGGTTCAGGTCCGGGTACTCATCCCGCAACAGGTCAAGGACCTCGATCGCTTGAAGCGAGTCTCCGCCGAGGGTGAAGAAGTCGCTGTCCGGCGCCGCTGGCACATTGAGTACCTCACTTACCGCAGACACCACCCGATCAAGCGCGGTGAATGACCGTCCGACGTGCACTCTCGAGTGGGCATCCGAACCGTTCGAAGGTTCCCAGACGGAACGGAGAGTATCCTCGGGTCCGACCCAATGCTTGATGGGGGCCAGCGGGCAGTGCGGGATTGGAACACGAATCGTCCCGGTACCTGCGAACAGTGGCATGAGATTCTTGCTGCCGTCTGCACCCAGGAGGAACCCCAACAAGGCGCGGAGCGCGCCCACCGCGTCGTCGTCGACCGGCCTGTTCCACAACTGGGTCTCAACGGGTGCCAAGGATCTAGTGACCCGCGATGCCTCCTCCTCCAAGCCCAGTTGGGCCACCGCGGGATCTTGGGGACAGACCATGGCTGCCAACACCAGAACAGCTGCCTCGGTTTCCTCGTGGTCTGGGAGCAGATGCCGTTCGGCGACCGCCCGGCGGCACGCGTCAAGAACGGGAAGCAGCCCGGGTGTGCCGACACTTGCATGGGAGAGCAACCCTTGCAAGGTGACGTCATCGGGGATGGTTCCGCCGAGAGACGCGACTGCATCGCAGCTCATCCGTCTGTCGTTTCGCAGCGCTGAATAGGCCACGTCCCATGAGTCAGCTCCGGACTCGACTGCCCGCCGCAGGTCATCGAGCCGCCGTTCCACGTCCTGGGGACGCACTGCCGAGACATGCACCAACGCCGGAAGCTGGGTGACGGAGGTCCTGCCGACGTGCGTTCGAATCGCATGGGCACTGACGACGGCATGGGCGTTCGTCCCACCGATACCGAAGGAGCTGATTCCGACGTGGCGTAGCTGGTGTCCCTCCTCGATCACTGTCGGGAATCTGAAGGTTCCCTTGCTGTTGTCGATCTCCGGATTGAGGGCAGTGAAATTGATGAGAGGCGGCAGGATTCCGGTACGCAGCATGCTGGTCACCTTCACCAAGGAGGTCAGCCCGGCAGCACAGTCGAGATGCCCGACATTGGCCTTGATGCTTCCCACCGGAAGACCCACGGTCTGTGAATCGAAGACGCGAGCGAGGGCACGGATTTCAATCGGATCACCCAGTGCCGTACCAGTTCCGTGGGCCTCGAGGTAGTCGATATCAGAAGGTGCCAGATCGGCAAGGGACAACGCTTCCCGAATTACCTCTTCCTCACCGGTCACGCTGGGAGCCGTGTACCCGACCTTGTCGTCGCCGTCGTTGTTGACCGCCACGGCATCGATGACAGCCAGGACCGGATCATGGTCGTCGATGGCGTCCTCGAGCCGACGCAGCACCACGGCACTGCATCCATTGCCCTTAATCGTTCCTGCCCCGCTGGCGTCGAAGGGACGACAATAGCCGTCTGCGGAGAAGATCGACTCCTTGGTGTGTCGTCTGGTCCCTCGTTGTGGGATGGTCAATGAACAGGCCGCCACCACGGCACCATCACACTCGTAGTCCAGCAGGCTCCGGCAAGCGATCCCGAGGGCCACCAAGGATGAGGAACAGGCCGTCTGGACGGTCATCGCCGGACCTTGGAGGTTGAGTCGATAGGCGAGTCGGGTGGCTGCGCTGTCCGGGATGTTACCGATCATGGCGAGCATGTTTGCCCCTTGGACGAGATCCGGGCGCGCGGTCATCACATTGTTGAGCAGATAGGTGCTGAAGGAGGTCGACGCGAACACCCCCCACCGACGTGGGGCCCCATCCCCGTATCCCGCGTCCTCAAGGGCGCGAAAGGCGCATGTCAGTATGAGTCTCTGTTGCGGATCGATGAGGGCGGCCTCAGCCGGCGACATTCCGAAGAACTCATGGTCGAATTCCGCCGCACCAGCTACTTGGGGGACCCGCGGAATGTGACCTTGCGGAACCGGCTGATCAGCATCCGTGTTCAGTTCACGCCCTTCGACGAGGGCTTCCCACAGCTCATCAGAGGACGACGCGTTGCTGTACCGTCCGGCTGTGGACACCACAGCGATGTCGAATCCGCTCATTGCTCTGTCTCTCCTTCTCGTTCTGCATGTGCGTTGCGACGCCGCTGCGCGCGTCGCTGGAGGTCCCGATCACGGCGTCTCTGCCGGTCGAGCTCTCTGGTACGTTGCGCATCCTCCGTTTCCGCGTCACTCGGCACCCGATCGCGTCTGATGCGTGCGGCGATCGATTCCACCGTTGGATGCTGGAAGAGGTCGACCATGGCAAGATTCACGTCCGGAAAACCGCTGTGGAGCCGGTCGAAGAGGTCCGCGAGACTGAGTGAGGTGACCCCGATGTCGAAGAGATTCTCCGAGCAGGTGAAGTCCCGCGAACCGATGACTTGCGACACTGCATCGTGGACGTGTGCCTCGACCGGGTCCAGGATCATGACCCCTTCGGCGAGATGCGCATCTTTCACATCCTCTGCTAGTGCCGCCAGTGCCGCCACGTCGACCTTCCCGTTGACATTCATGGGAAGGGCCGAGAAGACGGTGACGATCCTTTCAGGGACCATGTACCAAGGAACCACCTGACGCATCGCGGCCCGCCAGTGCTGTATCTGGGAGTCGTCGGTGGTGACAACCGCGGCGACCAACCTCGTTGGTCTCTTGGGATCAACAAAGGCAACCACGCTGGAGGCCCCGCTGACGCGCCGAAGCGCGCTGCTCACCTCACCGAGCTCGATCCGATAGCCACCCACCTTGACCTGGTCATCGACTCTGCCCAGGAAGTCGAAGCGACCATCGGGATTCACCCTGACAAGATCACCGGTTTTGTACCACCTGCCCGGCAACCCCCTGAGATCGGTCACGAAGGCGCGACGAGTGAGCTCCGCCCGATTGAGGTAGCCGTTGGCGAGACAGGGGCCACTCACCACCAGTTCGCCGATGACACCCTGCGGAACACGCCGTCCGGCCGAGTCGACGACGGCCACTCCTGCTTGGTCGAGAGGATACCCGAGGGGAACCAGCCCATCACGATCGAGCAGATCGGCAGCGGTTACCTCCCCGGCGACGCAGATGACGGTTGCCTCTGTCGGCCCGTAGACGTTCATGATGCGGTGTCTCGGGTTGCCCACACGGACGGCCCAGTTGGATGCGACTGCCGCAGGTACTGCCTCGGCGCCCATCAAGGTCGTGCGCAGATCCGGTGCACCATCCTGGGGCAGGAATGCCTGAACCTGGTCGGCGAAGCTGGGAGTCATCAGCAGACAAGTAGCACGCGACCTAACGAGTACATCCGCGAACCGCTGGGCATCACGGATCTCCTCTTGATCGGGAAGATGGACCGCTGCCCCAGACGCCAAGGGCGTGAGGATATCGATCACTGATGCGTCGAATGCCAGGTGATGGGTACGGAGGTGGATGTCACCGGGTTCACAAGGGACGAACCTCCTCCAGCCTCGGATGAATGTGGACAACGCTCGATGCGACACTTCGACACCTTTGGGCCGGCCCGTCGAACCTGACGTGAAGATCACGTAGGCCGGATCGTCGCCGTGGACCTGCGTACGCCGGGGCGAGACGGGCTGGGCGGACTCCAATTCGTCGAGTGACACTGCCTCCATCCCTTGAGCTGTCAGCAACTGCGACGTGTGGGCGTCGCCGATGATGGGTACCCTCCCCAGATCCTCAAGAATGGACGGCACCCGAAGCATCAGATCCGGGTCGACGGGAACATGGGCCTTGCCGCTCTTCAGGACCCCGACCACAGCGCTCACCTCGTCCACACCCCATGAATGGCAGATAACGACGTGTGTGGCCGAGGGCCACCGATGGTGAATGGCTGCTGCGAGTCGATCCGTCCGGTCGTCGAGCTGGCCATAGGTCACCTTTCGCTCCCCAGCGATCAGCGCGACCCGCCCAGGCGCCTGCTCAGCCTGGCGGCGAAAACTGGTCACCATATCCGGGGCGTCATCGATCCTGGGCTCGACCAGGGAATTCATGCCCGAGTCATACTCGCTGACACCGACCAGGCCGATCTCTCCGAGAGGAGCCGAGGGGCGGGCCACCACCTGCTCGACGATCGACCGCAGGGCACTCGCAATGTCGATGCCATCGGCCCACCGGCCCACCTCCACGACGAAGCGATACCCGAGCCCGTCAACGCTGCGGAATGCCGACGCGACGATGCTCAAGGGGAAGGAGACGAAATCACTCGGGAAGAATACCGGTGTCACCGTCGCGTTCCCCAGCGCCGCCGATGGTTCCTCACCCTGGAACGTGAAGCATGAGGCCAACGTCCCCACCCCGGGCTGGACTCCTGTCAGGGAGTAGTCGACATCGCGGCGTCTCAGACACTCAATGATGGACGCGTGGGCGGTCCGAACCAGTTCGACCGCGTTCATCCCTTCGCGGACCGTAAGGCGGACGGGAAGGGTGTTGACATGGTAGCCGCAGTCCTCGGGGGAAGTGCGAGTGCTCACCGGGCATCCGACGACCACTGACTCCGTGTCGAGCAATCGAGCCTGGAAGAGGGCAGAGATCGCCATGAACAAGGCGCTCGGCGGTAGGTGATGATCGTGACACAATCTGCCTGCCCCAATGCCGAGTTCACCGTCGACGATGACCTCCACTCGACGCCCGGGCAGACGGCCGTTGGCATCGCGCCGGTTCGGCATTCTTTCGTGGCCGAAGGAGACCAGCCCGTCGAAAGCGCTTGCGAAGAAGTCGTATGAGGCAACGGCGCGATCCCTGTCAGCATGGCTGGGTTCCAGCCCTGCCGCCCGCTGATCGCCCTTGGCGTAGGGGTCATGACCGGCATAGACCTCCGACAGTCTCTGCATGACCAGCACACCCGTCTGCGCATCCCACACCAGATGCGAGGCCCGGACGAGGATGTGAGTGACCATTCCATGGCTGGTGAGCAGTTCCACTTGCACCAGAGGTGAGCGGTCGACCTCCATGGCCGATCCCTGCCGATCTCGGGCCATGAGCTTCGCCTGCCGGTCAGGATCGTCACCGATCTCCACCAAGCGGCAGGCTTGCAAGGGATGGGCTCCGAAGAACCGACGCCAACCCGATGCAGTACGTGCCATCCTCATCGCGATGCCCGGTTCATTCCGCAGGACCCTGTCCACCGCTCGTACCAGACGGTCCTTGTCCACCTCACCGTCCACCCTGATCAGCCGAACGATGGTCAGCGCAGGATCCTGCGGGTACAAGTCGATCTGTCTCAGCAGGACCCATTGGGGCCAGGTCGGTTCATCGACCCCAGCCCCGTCGGTCAAGACGGAGACGTCGTGGGTCCTTTCTCCACGTGAGGTTCCTGGGGATGATGTGAGGGTGATCATTCTGCCTCCTTCAATGCGTCGACCATGTTGATTCCGGCGATCTGGCTGCCGAGGGCGATGGTCGTGACCAGTGCGGAGGACACCGCGATCACCACTGCAAGCGCCGCTGACACGCCCGTGATGTAAGGCAGATACTGAAGACGTGGACTCGCGACCTGGGCAACGTAGAGGTCCAGGAACCAGACCCCGCCGGGGACCCCGAGCACCACACCAATCAGAGCCGAGGTCACGACCTCCACCGAGGACAGCCGCCGCAGTTCGCCGGGGGACATCCCCAGCACACTCAATGTGGCGTACTGACGTCGCCGTTCATCGAAGGTGAGGCTGCCCAGGGAGTAGAGCACGATGATGCACAGCACGATCGCCATCACCCTCATCAGGTTGAAGATGCCACCGAGGCTCCCCCTGATGTTGAGGGCATTGGACTGCTGATCGGCCCGGGACACGACATCCAGCACCCGCGGATCATCGAGGAGCCGAGCGGCATCGGCGTCCGATCCCACGAGTATTGACGTCGGGGAGAAAGTCATCCCCAGTGATTCCCAGCCCTGTCGACTCATGAAGAATCCTTGGGGCATCTCGGCAGAGACGACGCCACTGATGGCCAGGTCAAGATCACCGAGACCGCGTGGCAGCCTCAGCGTCACCAAGGATCCCGTGTCAAGGGAAAGCCGCTCAGCAGTGTCGCTGGTCACCCACAGTCCATCCCCCGCCACAACTTCGCCATCGCGGGTTCGTAGGTGGAATCGATCGTTCTCGTCCAGCACGGTGATGACTCGGTCGTACCCATCAGATGGGCCAGTCATCACGGGCATCTGCATGATGGCTTGTGACTTTGACCCCAAACCCTCGATGGGGGTGGCCATCTGGGGAACGCTCACGACATCAGCCCGGAAGTCGTAGTCCATGGATTCGGCGCTGAACGACGATTCAGCTCTGTTCTGCATGGTGTCGGGCAACCCGAACCCGGTGAACAGCAACATCAGACAACCGGCAACCCCGATGATCCCCATCGAGAATCGTGCAAGGTTGGATGCAGTGTCACGGATCGCCCAGCGGATGCCATAGCGCTGACCACCGCCCAGACGACGTAGCCGGGTCGCCGCACGAGAGGCCCGCACCAGCCCCGGACGCATCAACAGCGCGGGAGATCTGGTGAGTGCCGAGCCGGATGCAAGATACCCTCCGGCAACGCACGCCACCACCACTAGGGTTGCGACGAGTAGCGGGGCCCAAGTGTACGCGACCCGCCAATCCGGCAGATCGAACTGGGTCGACTGCGAGCGCAGCACCACGCGCGACAGCAGCGGCGCCAGAGCGAGTCCCACGATGGCTCCCGCCACACCGGCCAGCATGCCGAACATCGAGAAGTGCAGGCGCAGCTCACTACGCCCATACCCCATGGACTGGAGGGTCGCGATCGTCTTCAGCTCACTGTCCACAAGACGCCTGGTCGACGAGTACATGGCAAGCACCCCGACTAGGAGGAAGAGGACGGAGAAGAGCATCGACACGTTGCGAATCACGGTGACTCGGTCGTAGGCGGCGGAGATGTGACTGTCGGTCTGGCGGGTGGTGACACGCAATCCCTGCTCGTCGAAGCACTCCCACAGCTTGTCCACCGTGTCCGAGGAATCATCGCCACGTACCAGAACGCTGTTGCTCGCTGCCCACTGCCATGAGGTGCCCCACAGTTCCTGGGCAGTGGCGGGCGTGATGAAGCCATAGCTGAACATGCCTGGTTCAGGAACCAGGAAGAGCGACTCCTTGACGTCGTAGAGCTGATCGGGGGACTGCACGGTTCCTCGAACGGGAACCTTCAACTCCCTTCGTCCTCCGGGGACGGGTACCGTCAACACCAGTTGATCCCCTTCAGCAAGGTCGTTTGCGTCGAAGTACCGCGGACTCACCCAGATTCCCTGACCAACATCCGTGACCGGTTCCCCGTCGATGACCGAGGGAATGCTGACCTGCCAGGAGTCGATGTCGGCCGTCGAGGTGAGAGACAGCCAGGACATGTCCCCCCTGTTCGACACCACCTCGGCAGACCGGATGACTCGCTTCTCGACCGCATCGACCCCAGGTAGGCTCATGGCCTCGTCAAGTTGCGCTTCGCTGACGCTGGTGGCCTGAATCCACATGTCTGCCATGGATGACGATTCGGCATAGTCCTGAAGACTCACCTGCATTCCCCGCCATCCGCCTTCGAGTCCCGCATAGGCGAGAACGCTGAGAGTGGCCATGCAGAAGACAGCGATGAACTGTGCCCACGAACTGAGCAGACCGCGTCGGAGCATGGCTGCCTTGAATCTCATTCCGCTGGACCTGCTCATGGGATGCTCACCACATTGTTCCCGATGACCTCGGCAACTCGACCATCGCGGAGGCGTATCAGTTGATCCGCCAAGCCGACATATCCCTCGTTGTGTGTGACGATCACCACCGCGGTGTTGGAGGTGTGGGCGGATTCACACAGAGTTGCCATCACCTCATCACCGGTAGCGGAGTCGAGAGCCCCAGTCGGTTCGTCGCACAGCAACAGAGCGGGCCTCTTCGCGAGAGCTCTTCCGATCGCAACTCTTTGCATCTGGCCACCCGACAGCTCGTGGGGGAAGGAGGCTTCGCGCCCTGCCAACCCCAGCTGCGCAAGGATTTGCGAGGGGTCGATGGGATCCCCGACACCACGACTGGCGATCCCGATGTTCTCGGCGGCAGTGAGGGTGGGAATGAGGTTGTAGAACTGAAAGACGAATCCGACACTCTCGCGCCGGTATCGCGTCAGCCCTGAATTGGTCATCTCCTCGATCCGAACCCCGTTGCACTCGATGGTTCCCGAACTGGGCTGGTCCATGCCACCCAAGATGTTCAGTAAGGTGGACTTTCCCGATCCGGAAGGGCCGACGATGATCGACACTTCACCACTGTGAATGTCGAGTGACACACCGTCCAACGCACGGACATCGATGTCCCCGGTCCGGTAGACGCGTTGGACATCTCGAGCAGAAATCAATGACACTGGTCCTCCTTAGTTTGAACAGGGCGCAGCGAACCGGCACCGTTTACGGGCGCACTCCAAGACAGATATTCCCGCAAAGCGGGTAGAAGCTCTTCGAGCAGGACTTGACACCATGAATGGCGTGTGCATCATTAATGCGTGACTTCGCGGCCCTGGCTATTCGAGGATTCGCAGGGTCCGCCGCCGTCGACGTGTTTGTCTACGGCCATAGGGAAGCATCAAGGATGAAACGGCATCACAACAGGTGATACGAAATGGTCAGGTTCACCGGTTCGGTGGGCCTGCGCCCACGACTCCCGATATCTCTTGCGGTCTCATGATATGTCCTCACTGGTTCTGGGGGACGGCTCTGCATCGAAACGCCATATTTCCCCATCGGGGGAAAAGGGACTGACGCACTTGGCACAGGTTCATGTACACAGCAACGTCACGACGCATTCGGAGCTGGACACTCAGAAGCGTGACAATCCCGTTCCGCCCGCCACCCTCTCCGAGATGAGCCGTGATCGGCCCGGGACGTGACGCACGGATGGCGCGGGACCCGAAGCACGAGTCACTCAGGGACCCCGTATGCAGGCAGACTCGCATCAGTCGGCAAGGAATAGCAACATCATTCACCGGTATCCGCACGAGTCGCTTGACCCGGGCATCACGCGTTGTCACGACATCACCTTCTCCGCTGATTTTTTTCGCTACTGTCAGTACTATAACACGAAGAGTCCGAACAGGAGAACTTCATGGCACCGTCAGGACGGCCCAGGGATCCCCGAATCCAGGAACGGGTAATGGGCACGACCCTCCAGCTGCTTGCTGACAAGGGGTACACCAACGTGCGCATCGACGAGATCGCGAAGCTGTCAGGCGTGGCGAAGACGACCATCTACCGCCGGTGGCCCTCCCTGCCGCACTTGGTGGTGGACACGATCGCCAGCGCCATCGGCGAACGAAGGATGGCCCGGTCGGACGATCCAGTGCACGATCTCCGTCTGGCCTGCACGATGCTGGTCCGATCGGTGAATGCAGGCATCGACTCCTGGTTGGCGGTCGCCATGGACCTGCATCGCCAGCAGGACGAGGAACTCCGCGCCGAATACCGGAGTCGCATCGTCGAACCTGCGCGGCAGTTCCTGACAGCGGCGCTGCAGCGAACGGCCGCTGCCGGAAAGCTGCATTCTGGTGTCCCTTGCCCGGACATGGCAGACCTGCTCATCGGCGGCGCCATCTATCGACTGGTGGTGTTGCACGAACCCATCACCCAGGAACAGATCAACACCATCATCGACGGACTGCTCACGCCCGGGCCGGGGACGCCGGGCCCTCCCCCGCAGGACTGAGCTCTCCGACCAGGGCATGGGCGACAGGTCCCCGTGAGCACTCGCGCGGACACCCCCACTGGGCGTGCCCCAGACGAGCAAGACGCGGCGCCGGTCAAGTCAGCGGATCGCCGGGGTCGGCCCGCAGCCGGCGACGACCGACCGGGGCATCGCTAACCCCGTAAAGGCCGCGCCGGCAGCGGAACCTACACCAGACGCCAGCCGGACGCTTGGGCGCGCCGCGCCCAGAAACCCCGGTAGGGGCCGGGCTGGTCGACCAGTTCGGCATGCCTGCCGACCTGGGCTACCCGCCCATCGGCGCCCAGCACCACGATCTGGTCGGCTGCCTTGACCGTGTCGAGCTTATGGGCGATGACCAGCAGGGTTGCGGTACGGCGCAGTTCCTGCATGGCGGCCACGATATTGGCCTCGTTCTCGGCGTCCAAAGCCGAGGTGGCCTCGTCGAACAGCACGACGGGGGCCTGTTTCAGCAGCGCCCGCGCCACCGATACCCGCTGTCGCTCACCACCGGACAGCGCCCGGCCACCCTCACCAACCCGGGTCTGGTAGCCCTGCGGCAGCCTGCGGACGATCTCGTCCACCCCGGCCAACCGGGATGCCTGACGCACCTGCTCATCGCTGGCCTGCGGATTGCCGACCCGGATGTTGGCCTCCAAAGTGTCGTCGAACAGGTAGACATCCTGGAAGACCATGGACAGTTGGGCCATCAGATCGGTGGTGGTCAGTTCGCGCACGTCGGCGCCGCCCACCTGCACCGCGCCCCGATCGACCTCGTAGAAGCGGGCGATCAACCGGGCCAGGGTGGTCTTGCCGGAACCGGACGGCCCGACCAGGGCACACATCGAATGGGCGGGCACCTCGATGCTCACCCCATCGAGCACCAGCCGACCCGGTTGATAGCCGAAATCCACCTCGTGCAGCGCGATCGTCCCGGGGGTCGGCTGGCTCGCCGAGGCCGCTACCTCGGGCAGCAGGGGGGCCTGGATGATCTCATCCAGCTGGTCCATCAGCATCCGGCGGTCCTCGACTCCGAACAGATTCGCCTGAATCGATTCCAGCACCACCATGAACCGCAAAGACATGCCGAGGAAGGCGATCGCCTCGATCGGCCCCAATACCGCGGCCGCCGCCAGGCTTGCGGCCACCACGATCAAAGCGACCACGAACAGCTGGGCTATCGTCCCGCTGATCAGGTTGGCGCCCAGCGCCCACCACAGGTCGCGGCGCACCGCCCGGTGATTTTGGGTCAAGGCCCGGTCGAGTTCGCCGAAATCCCGGCCCCGGCCGCAGGAACGCAGCGCGCCCTGGCAGCTAGCGAACTCGACGATCCGGCTGGCCAGTTCCTGCTCGGTGGGTTCCACTATGCGTTTGCCGCGCAGCAGCAGCGCCCGCGACAGGTTGAGCATCAGATACAGCAGGGGAACCGCACTGGTGAACACCAACCCGAGACGCCAATCCCACAGCCAGGCCCCGGCCAGCACCACCAGCATCGCCATGACATTGCTGACCAACGGATAGGCCATGTGGGCGAGGGTCTCACCCAGTTGCAGCATCTCCCTGGAAACCATCCGGGAATACTTGCCTGCGGTGTCGGCCTTGAACCAGCCGAGCGGGATGCGGGCGATCGCATTGCCGAGTTTGCGGTGCACCGTCTGCAGGAAGTTCAGGGCACTGGAATAGCCGATGATCGCCAGCAGGTAATCGTTGACCGCCCCGGCCACGGCCAGCACCGCCAGCACCACCAGCCAGCCACCGAAACCAAGCCCCCAGGCGATGCCGCCGGAGGCCAATGTCACCGCGCCGGGCAGCAGCACCAGCAAAGCCAGCCCCTGGATCAGCCCTCCGATCACCGACAACGCCAACGCCTTGCGCAGCATCGCCCACCCCTGGTCGGTGAGCATCGGCCGGAAGCGCGGCAGCATCAGGTCACCGATCGGTTGTATCGCCATCTCAGTTCTCCTCACCGGTCGTGGTGGCTGTGTCGGCTGCGGCCGCCTCGGCCGCGGGCCGGTCGCCGCTGCCCGGGTCGCCGGCCGGCCCGCCGTCCTTCCCTGAAGACTCCGCATCGTTTTCCGGCCGCGCCGCAGGGCTGCCGGTCGTCCCGGGTTCCGGGGCAGGCGCCGTATCCCCTGCCGGCTCGGCGGTGGCCGCGCCGCCTGCGGCAGGCTCCACGGCCTGCCCGCTGAGTTGCCAAATCTGCCGGTAGTGCGGTTCGCCGGCGAGCTCCTCATGACTGCCGGCGGCGATCATCCGGCCACGATCGAGCACCACGATCCGATCGGCGCCGACGATGGAGGCGGGACGGTGCGCGATGACCAGCACCGTGCGGCCGACCACCAACCGCGACAGCGCCTGCTGGATCTCCGCCTCGCAATCGGGGTCGGTGAAAGCGGTCGCCTCATCCAGCAGCAGCACCGGCGCGTCCACCAGCAACGCCCGGGCGATGGCCACCCGCTGGGCTTGGCCACCCGACAGGTCGGATTGCTCGCCGATTACGGTGTCGTAGCCGTCGGGTAGGGATTCGATGTATTCGTCGATCTGCGCGGCCCGGGCTACGGCCCGGATCTGCTCGTCGGTGGCGTCGGGCCGGCCCAGGGCGATATTTGCGCGGATCGAGGTGCGCAGCAGCTGCGCGTCCTGCAGGACGAAGGCCACCGTGCGATACAGCTCGGCGGTGGTCATCTCTCGGACATCGACCCCACCGATCGTCACCGCCCCCGAATCGACGTCGGAGAATCGGGCCACCAGCGAGGCCAGGGTCGATTTGCCCGATCCGGAATGCCCCACCAGGGCGGTGACGCTGCCCTCCGGCAGCGTCAGGCTGACGTCGTCCACCGCCAGCACATCGTCATAGCTGAAACTGACATGCTCGAAGCGGACCTCATGCCCGGCCGGCGATTTCGGGTTGGCGGGCTCGGCCAGTTGCGGGGTGTCCAGGGTCTGCACGATGCGCAGCGCCGCCCCGCCGGCAAGCTGGTAGGCCCACAACCCGTTGCTGAGCACGATCAGCGCATTGGGCAGCAGCAACGCGATCAGGGTGGTGGTCAGCACCTCGACCGCGCTGACCCAGCCGGCCCGCATCATCAGATAGCCGCCGCCCAGATTGACCGACAGCAGCACCGCGGTGGATACGATCGACCTGGAGATCGCCGAACCCTTCATCAGCGGGCTGGCCCAGGCGAGATAGAACTCGGCAAACTCCTCGGCCGCCCGGGCGAACCGGCGGTGCGCCCGCCCCACCCGTCCGAACGCCTTGACCACGGTGATCCCGGCAACGAACTCGACCATGGTCGCCGAGATCAGATCCAGCCGGGTATCCATCTCGGCGGTCTTCTCGGCCATGCCACGCATCATGATGGCGTAGTAGCCGAGATAGAGCGGGAACACCGCGACCGAGAACAGGCCCAGCCGCCAGTCGATCACGATGGCGTAGACCAGCAGGGCCAGCGGCGTCGCCACCGCCGAGGTGGTTTCCACCGGGGCGTGCGCAATCAGCATGTGCAGCATCACCGCATCGTCCTGGATGGCCTTGCGGATGCGGCCGGAATTGGTGCTGGTGAACCACGACAGCGGCGCCCGGGCGAGCCGGTCGAGTAGCAGCCGGTGGATGTGGACCCGCACCGTCGCATCGGCGAAGTGGGTGACCGCCAAGGCGATCGCATACAACCCGACGCGGGCACCGAAGGCACCCGCCAACACCATCACCCAAAACCACAGCGCATCCCGGTCGAGTTCGCCGCCCGTTCCCGGCCAGGCCGCCAGCAGGAGCGCGCCCAGTTGCACCAGGGCGACATAGGGTGCGATGGCCAGCACCGCCGACAGCACGGCCAGCAGCCGCCCCAGATTCAGCGCGGCGGCTGCCGGACGCATCAGTTCGCGCAGCGCCGCCTGCCCGGCCCGGTCCTTGGCCCGGTTGTCCTGTTTGGCGGGGTCGATCCCCAGATCGACATGATCATCGGCCTGACCCAGCCGATCGTCTGGGATCACCCGGCCGGGCTCGGCTTGCAGGTTGCTACTGATCATCGGATTCCCCTTCGGTATTCCTCGGATGCCTGATTGGCTGGCTGGCCAGTTGCGTCCCGGTTGGGCCCAGCGTGCCCAGGGCATGCAGTTCGGCGATCTCGTCGGCGCATTCGATCACCAGTTCGGGATCGTGGGTGATGACGATCACCACCACACCGGTGGCTGCCAGCCCGCGCAGCAGATCGGCGATCGAGCACAGATGCCGGTGGTCTACCCCGGACGTCGGCTCGTCGAAGATGTACACCTGCTTGTCCTGGGCGAGCGCCGAGCCGATCACCAGGCGCTGCTGTTGCCCGCCCGATAGCGACAGCGGATGCCGGTCGGCCTGCTCGGCCAGATCAAGCCGATCCAACAGCCGCTCGGCGGTGCCGGATATCCCCGAGCGGGCACCCAGGGTGATCTCCCGGCGGACGGTCTCGGCGAACAGCTGCCGGTGTACGTCCTGCATGACGATATAGGACGCCCGGTTCAGCGCGGCCGGGCTGCAATCCCGGCCGGCCAGCCCGATCCGGCTACCGCGATCGGGTTTCGCCAGCCCGCACAGCACCCGGGCCAGACTCGATTTGCCTACCCCATTGTCCCCGATCAGGGCGGTCACCCGGCCGGCGCGGAAGATGTGCCGGTCGATGCGCAATACTGGCCGGTTCCGGTACCCGAAACCCAGGTTTTGCAGCAGCAGGTCACCGGGCCCCGGGGCCGGCGCGGCGGCGGTATCCGAGCGCGGCGCCCTGGGCGGCAGCAGGGGTGCGGTGAGGCTGCGTAATCCCAGCCGGCGGCGGGCCGCCTCGTCCAGCGCGAAGAACTCCGCTCCCGTGAACCGTTCGGCGATGCGCCCACCGGCAAGCAGCAGCACCTGATCGGCCAGGCCGCGCAGAAAGTACAGCCGGTGTTCGGCGATCACCACGGTGTGCCCGGCCGCCTTGAGTTCCGCCAGCAGGGCCGCGAACTCGGCGATGGCGCCGGGCGCCAGATTCGAGGTGGGCTCATCGAACAGCAACACCGGGGTTTGCGAGGCCAACGCCTGGGCGCAGGCGATCTTCTGCAACTGGCCACCGGACAGCTCGGTGAATCTCGCGGTGGCCAGGTCGGTAGCCTTGACCTTGGCCAGGGCGGCCTGCGCCCGCTGCCCGATCACCACCGGATCGAGCCCCTCATTCTCGCCGCGGAAGGCCAGCTCGGCCCGCACCTCGGGGGTGAAGAACTGGTTGCGTGGGTTCTGGAAAACCGTCGCCGAATCGGTCCCGAGCATGGCCAGCGGCAGGTCGGGAACCGATCGTCCGCAGACTTCGATACGGCCCGTCAGATCGCCCTCGTTGAAGTGCGGAATGAGGCCGTTGATCAGTCGCAGCACCGAAGACTTGCCCGACCCGGAGGCCCCGCACAACAGCGTCAGCTCACCGGGCCGGCATTGGAAGCTGATGTCGATCAGCGACTTGATCAGGGCGCGGGCGGGCTCGGTTTCGGGGCGCGGCCCGTAGGGGCTCACCGGGGTGGCCGAATTGGCCCGGTAGCCGAACCCCGCCCCGACGAGTTCGATCGTCGGGTTCATAGCAGCTCCCATCCGGTGACCAACAGCGCGATCAGCCCACCCAGCAGGCCGATCAGCAGGGCGTCCGGCCAGCCGAAGACGAGCCGGGTGATGCAGGTGCGGCGGCCGGGACGAGTCAGCCCGCGCAGCAGGCCGGAGGCGGCCAGATCGTCGCCGATGCGGGTGCTGGAGGCCAGCAGCGGCACCACGACGAACTCCGCGGTGCGGATCGGATGACGCAGCGCCGACCAGGAACCGGTCAGTAGCCCGCGCAACCGCATGGCCTCGACGATCGCCCGTAGCTCGCCGAAGGCGGTCGGGATGAACCGCAGCATCACCGTCATCGGGACGACCAGACTGCGCGGGATCCGCATCGCCTGCAGGGCGGCGGTGAACTCGGCCGGCCGTACCGAGGCCAGCACATATCCGGCCATGCCGATGCTGATCGCAAACCGGCCGCTCCAGTAGCCGGCCATCGCCGCGATCGCGACCAGTGGCTGGTCGATGTGGGCGGCGGCCAGCACGGAGGCGATGACCACGAGCGGGACGCCGACGGCGAACCGCAGCCAGCGGCCCAATGGCCAGCAGCCGGCCAGTAACCCGCAGACCAATAGAAACGCCGCAGCCAGGGCGGTCTGCGAGACGATCTGAAAAGCCATCGCGTTGACCACCACCAACGCCAGCAGCTTGGTGCGTGGATCGAGCCGCCACCGCCCGGCCGGGCCCCCACTCGGCATCGGTGCGTCCTCGCCCGATCGGGTATGCGGCATCGTGGCCGGTTCGGGATCCCGGCCGGCCGACTGTGCGAGATCGGCCTCATCTGCCCGGGCGTCGGACCGGGCTCCCATCAGACGATGCCCGCGCGAGCAAAGTGCCGCTCCACCACCTTGGTGCCCAGCCACCCGGAGCAGAGCGCGAACCCGAAGGCGACGACCGCCCAAACCCCGATCACCCAGGGCTGGAAGATGCGCCGCATGGCATCGGCGTATTCCTGGTTGTTCATCTGGACGGCCACATTGGCGAAGTAGGCGTCCGCCTGATAGATGATCGGCAGCAGCGGGGTGGCGTACCAGAGGGTGAACACGGCATAGGCCAGTACGTTTTTTCCGCGGGACCGGTAGTCTCCGGAGCGCACGATCAGGTCACCTACCAGGCCAAGCAGCGTCGAAACCAGTGCGCCGTACCAGACGTGGCCGGTCAGCACGAAGCCCAGGCCGACGATCAGGCCGAGCAGCGCCAGCGCCCCGACGGTCGGGGTACGGGCCAGGTGAAGCATGATCACCGTTCCATTGATGAGAACCCCGAGCAGGAACCCGACGAACATGAACCCCGGGCCGAAGAAGCCGACCATGCCGGAAGCGAATGCGACCAGGAAATAGATCGCGGCGAATACCCCGATGTTGACCAGATACTTGGGTGACAGCGATGTGGTGGCGCTCATGCTGCGTTCACGTTCCCTCCGCACGACCGGATTGCTTAGGTTACCCTAAGGAAAGGTACCCGCAGCGCGCCAGAGGCCTGCATGGGGTTGCCGTCCACGCCGCCGATTTGCCAGCGAGCCGAGCCGGTGTGCTACCCTATTCGGGCTGGTCCCCGCCGGGGATCGGGCGCGAGTGGCGGAATGGCAGACGCGCTGGCTTCAGGTGCCAGTGCCCAGTACGGGCGTGGAGGTTCAACTCCTCTCTCGCGCACGACACCTATTGAGATGATCATGAAGAGACCGTCGGTGGTAGGTGGCATCCTCAAGATCATGAGCGACTACCACTACCGGAACCTCACCTCGGCGGTGAAGGACAAGGGCTCCCCGCTGCGGCAGCACTTGGACCGACGCTTCCCGAACACCCGCCCTCTTCAAGCCGACTACAAGCAGCAGTGCGGCTCGTTGCTCGTGAATGGCGGCGACGCGAACCCTGGCACACTCGGGGCTGCCTTCGACTTCATGATCCTGCGCCTGCGCGGCGTCTTCGAACAGCAGCAGGTCGTCTGGCACACTCGGGGCTGCCTTCGACTTCATGATCCGGTTCATCCTGGACCCGGACCACAAGCCCGCCGTCGCGGTGCAGGCGTTCCTCGACAAGCCACCCCTGCTGGCCCCGGTTGTCCAGGTCGTGGCGGCTGCACACACCTCGATGACCGCTGGTGACGCGGATGCGCTCGCGAGGGCCTCGTGGGCACTGGCGCTATGCACGGAGGTGTACCGAGTTGGGGGCGTCCTGCCAGGGTCACCTCTCGCGCTCTTGCTCCAACAGCGGGAGTTCACGGCGGATGCCTTGCTGTCCCTGGCATCTGAGGGAGCCATGCGGCAACTGCGCGACCTGCGCAAGGTGGCCGAAGAGCGCCCGCTCCCATCCATCCTTCCGGCGACCCGCCTCGACCTCGGGCCGACCTTCGACGGCTCGGCCCTTTGCCCTGCCGACGCTGACCTCATCCACGACGGACGGCTGCTCGACATCAAGACCCACCTGGGGGCACTCAACAAGAGGACGGGGGCGCGGTCGGACAGCCTGTCGCTCACCGACCTGTACCAGGTCCTGGCGTACGCATTGTTCGATCGGACGGACGTTTACGCCATCCGGTCGCTGGGCATCTACTCGGCCCGCTACGGGGCGCTTGTAACCTGGCCGCTCTCCGAGGCCCTGGAGTCGATGGCCGGGACTTCCATCGACATGGCCGTGGAGCGCGAGGTGGTCTGGGGGTTGCTCAATGGATAGCCAGTGATCGGTGTGCTGCGGTGACTAAAAGTGCAGCGCCCCCTGCCCAGACCTTGGGTGTTCGCGATAGCGTGTAGCAAACCAGAGCCGAGGGAGACGACCGACCTATGACAGCCGTGCCAGCGTCAGCATTGGGCCAAGTTGCCGAGCGGGTGGCCGCTGCCACCCAGAGAGCCTGGGAGGTACATGGTGAACGGGTGGTGCTCCGGGAGACCCCTGTCAACGGCCACGCCCGGCTCACGTCGCTGGCGGCACCAATCTCACGTCGCGTCGAGTATGTCGTGGAGTGTGACGACCCGGATGTCTGGGATGTGCTCGCCGCCGCTACGACAGCCGACAAGTGGCAACTGTGCGCTCTGGTTCCCCTTGCTCTGATGGGCACCGCACACGAGCGCCTCTGCGATCACGGCTTCGAACTCCAGGGTTGGTGGCTCCAGGGGGACCATGTGGCGTTCGGCGGAATCGAGATCGCGTAACTCATGCCACCGCCGCTCTACACCCAAAGCATCATCGCGCTGATCTGGGATTTCGACAAGACCCTGACGCACGGCTACATGCAGAACCCTCTCTTCGCTGAGTTCGGCGTTGACGCCAATAAGTTCTGGGCCGAGGTCACCGCTCTACCGGACTACTACGGAAAACTCAAGCCCCCGGATGGGCCATATCAGGTGAATAGGGACACGATCTACCTGAACCACATCTTGACCTATGTCCGCAGGGGCATCTTCGAGGACCTGACCAACGCCAAGTTGCGTGAGTTGGGGGCCAAGATCGAACTCGCCCCCGGCCTACCGGAGTTCTTTGACCGTACCCGCAAGATCGTCAAGGTCGATCCGTACGTCAAGCACGACATTTCGGTGGAGCACTACGTGGTGTCCACCGGACTACGACCGATGATTGAAGGATCGGGGCTCTTGGAGGCCGTGGACGGCATCTGGGCCTGTGACCTCCTCCCGGAGGCGGCTCAGCCAGGATTCCAGGACAAACCCGGGGCCTTCGGTAGTCCCGTAGTCGCCCAGATTGGTTACGCCATCGACAATACGAGTAAGACCCGGGCGATCTTTGAGATCAACAGGGGCGTCAACAAGAGCGACAAGGTTGAGGTGAATACCGTGGTTCCCGAGGATCAGCGCCGCGTCCCGATGCAGAACATGATCTACATTGCGGACGGCCCGAGTGACGTGCCGAGTTTCTCCCTGGTCAACAGCAAAGGCGGCAAGACCCTGGGCGTATACGCCCCAGGCGACGACAATTACGACAACGCATTCCAGCTACAGGAGCAGGGGCGGGTCAACAGCATCGCAGAGGCTGACTACACTCCCGACAGCGCTGCCGACCGCTGGCTGCGCAAAGTCGTCACTAAGATGGCCGACCGCATCGTACGGGACCGCGAGCACGTCTTTTCCTCGTACGGTGGCGCGCCGGGCCACAAGGTCTAAGGTCGCGATACTCCAGTTCCAGTGCGGGGGCTGCTGCCCCGGGCGGTTACAGGCCGAACGCATAGCCAGTGTTTGGGGCACTGGAACCCGCCGCAGAACGCAGCAGGGCCCAAGTTACGGCGAGGAGACCACGTCACCGAGCCAGACTGCCTCAAGCATCCGAAGCGCCATTCTCGACACGACATCCTAAGCCACTGGCGCAGCGAGCCTGGAGCGAAGAAGCGCGACATGGCCACCCTGCTCGCCGTTCTCCGGCACGTAGGCGTGCACGCCTCTGCGTGTTGCGTTACTGCGCGGGCCAGCAGGTTGGGGCCGTAACGCTCGGTCTGTACGTAGCCCGAACGGAGCCTTCGCTTTCGATCAAGGGGACCGCGAAGCGTGAGCCGTCCTAACCTAAGTGAGAGGCTGAAGCCATGGACACCTTCTGGGGCCTATCGGGCACGGCTTGGACTGCGATCTACACGATTCTCACGGCATTGCTCCTGATCACGGCGTGGGTCGCGGCGGGGATCGCATGGGGCCAGTGGAAGGCAGGTCGCGACGCGGTTCAGGAGGCGCGCAAAGCCCAGATCGAGGCGAGCCGTCCCTACGTTCTCGTCACGGCGGAACCGGCTGCCGCGAACAGGCGCCTGTTCGACCTGTCGATCCGCAACATCGGCAAGCGCCCAGCCCTGGATATCCGGGTCCGCATCGATCCTCCACCCGTCCGGGCCAAGGAGATCGACAAATACGAGTTCGCCAAGATGAAGATGGTGAACGAGCCCATCGTCATGCTGGCGCCCGACCAGGACATGCGTGCTTACTGGGACAACCGCCTCGACCGCCGCGGCGCCGGCCTGCCCACCTCGCACCAAGTGCACCTCACCTACAAGGACTCGTCCGGGGCCACCTACGAAGAGACCTCGGTGATCGACCTCGACGCGATGCAGGGAAGCATATTCACCGAGGTGAAGACACTCCATGACGTGGGGGAGTCGTTGGATGAGATCAGGAAAACCCTCAGAGACGCGTCGATCCTCTCGCGCCCCGGTAGCGCCGAGGTGCTGGCCGTCACCGAAACCCGCAAGGAAAACGAGGAACGTAAAGACCGCGACATCTATAAACGCCTCCAAGCCACGCTGGAATCCGAACGAGAGTGGAACCGCAGTGACTCCAAGCAGATCGCCGAGTTGGAGGCGAAGGTGGCTCGGTTCGAAGAGGCGCACCCACACGTGAAGGGGGCAGTCTCACGGTCTGCCTCGACCGCCGAGGGACCCTCGCAGGGAACCACGGCCCAGTTGCGCCTGACGGCGGGGCAACGGCTGCGGGCACTGTTTGGTCGCCTATTCCCACGGGGACTAGTCCTCACGCCTGACAAAGAGTGATATCAGGTCAGGGCGCCTTTTGCCTACATGCCATATGGCGAACCCCTACTCACCGGCGTGCCGGACGTCCTCATGCTCGCATCGACCGGCGACAGAGCCGAGAATGCGCAAGCCTACCGAGTAGGCTCCCAGGGCGGGCAATTGCACACCAGGTTGCGGTCGCCGTAGGTGTTATCGACCCGGCCCACCGGCGGCCAATACTTGTCGACCCGGAAGGCGCCGGGCGGGAAGCAGCCCTGCTCACGAGAGTAGGGCCGATCCCAGTCGGCCACCAGATCCTCCACGGTGTGCGGGGCGCGGCGCAGCGGCGACTCCTCGACACCGATCCGGCCCTCTGCCACATCCCCGGCCTCGCGGGCGATGTCGAGCATCGCGGTGACGAACCGGTCCAGTTCGGCCAGGGTCTCGGACTCGGTCGGCTCCACCATCAGCGTCCCGGCAACCGGGAACGACACGGTGGGGGCGTGGAAACCGTGATCGACCAGGCGTTTGGCGATGTCGTCCACGCTCACCCCATGCCTGGCGAACACCCTGGTGTCCAGGATGCACTCGTGGGCGACCCGGCCGCCCCGGCCCCGGAACAGGATCGGATAGGCCTTCGACAACCTGGTGGCCAGATAGTTGGCGTTCAGGATCGCTACCCGGGTGGCCTGGGTCAGCCCGGCTCCACCCATCAGGCGCAGATAGGCCCACGAGATCGGCAGAATCGACGCGGAACCGAAAGCCGCCGCCGAAACCGCACCCGCCGCCCCGGTCGCCGGGTCACCGGGCAGGTACGCCCTGAGATGCTCCTTGACACCGATCGGCCCCATGCCCGGGCCGCCACCACCGTGCGGGATGGCGAAGGTCTTGTGCAGATTGACGTGACCGACATCACCACCCAGGTCGCCGGGCCGGACAAGCCCCACCAGGGCGTTCATGTTCGCGCCGTCGATATAGACCTGACCACCGTGCTCGTGGGTGATCTGACAAAGCTGCCGCACCGTGTCCTCGAAGACGCCATGGGTGGACGGATAGGTGATCATCGCCGCAGCCAATCGGTCTCCAGCCTCCGCAGCCCTGGCGGCGAAGTCGGCCACATCGATGTCGCCGTTCTCGCGAACCTTGACGGCCACCACCCGCATGCCGGCCATGGCCGCCGAAGCCGGGTTGGTGCCGTGCGCCGAGGTCGGGATCAGGCAGATGTCGCGCTGCTCGCCGCCGGCGCGATGGTAGGCCGCGATGGCGCTCAGCCCCGCATACTCGCCCTGGGCGCCACTGTTGGGTTGCATTGAGAAGGCGGCATAACCGGTGATCTGGCACAGCCGGGACTCCAGATCGGCGACCAGTTCCCGATAGCCTGAGGCCTGGTCGGCCGGCGCGTAGGGATGCAACTCGGCGAACTCGGGCCAGGTGATGGGCATCATCTCCGCTACCGCGTTCAGTTTCATGGTGCACGAGCCCAGCGGAATCATCGCCCGGTCGAGCGCCAGATCGCGATCGGCGAGCCGGCGCATATAGCGCGTCATCTCCGACTCGGCCCGGTTCATGTGGAAGACCGGGTGGGTCAGGTACTGCGTGGTCCGCAACAGATGGTCGGGAATAGCCGGTTGACTGGCCAGTTCTCGCACCGGATCAAGCCCGAAGGCGTCCAGTACCCGGCAGAGCACCGCCAGCGTGGTGGTCTCGTCCAGCGAGATACCAACCCGGTCCCATCCCACTCGCCGCAGGTTGATGCCGCGGTGTTCGGCGGCGGCCAGAATGTCGGCCTGCCCATTCCCGACACGCACCGTGATGGTGTCGAAATACGCCGCGGGCTCCACCTCGACACCCCCGGCGCGCAGGCTGGACGCAAGAGTGACCGCCATCAGATGGACGCGCTGCCCGATAGCCTTCAGGCCCTCCGGGCCGTGGAAGACGGCGTAGCAGGACGCCATCACCGCCAGTAGGGCCTGCGCGGTGCAGACATTCGAGGTGGCCTTCTCTCGGCGAATGTGCTGCTCACGGGTTTGCAGGGCCAGCCGGTAGGCCCGACGGCCGTTGGCGTCCCTGGAGACCCCGACCAGCCGGCCCGGCATGCTGCGCTTCAGCGCATCCCGGCAGGCCAGGAAGGCGGCGTGCGGGCCGCCGAAACCCATCGGTACTCCGAACCGCTGGGCCGAGCCGACGGCGATATCGGCCCCCATCGCGCCGGGTTCCTTCACCACGGTGAGGGCCAGCAGATCGGTGGCGATGATCGCCAGCGCCCCGGCCCGGTGCAGCCCCCGGCATTGGGTGGTGTAGTCGCGCAGGTCGCCGAAGGTGCCGGGATGGGCGAGGATCGCCCCGCACAGCCCATCGGCCACCAGCTCCGCCACCGGGGCGATCACCAGTTCGATGCCGAGCGGCCGCGCCCTGGTCGCCAGCACGGCCAGCACCTGCGGGTGCAGGTCGTCGGCGGCGAAGAACCTGGTCCGTTTGCCCTTGCCAACGACGAAGGCCATGTGCATGGCCTCGGCGGCGGCGGTCGCCTCGTCCAGCAGGGAGGCGTTGGCGATCTCCAGGCCGGTGAGGTCGGCGACCATCGTCTGGAAGTTCAGCAGCGCCTCCAGTCGGCCCTGGGCGATCTCCGGTTGATAGGGGGTGTAGGCGGTATACCAGGCGGGGTTTTCCAGGATGTTGCGTTGAATGGCCGGCGGGGTGATCGTCCCGTAGTAGCCCTGGCCGATCAGCGAAGTCAGCACCCGGTTGCCCGCCGCTATGCGGCGCAGCTCGGCGATGGTGGCGCCCTCGGTGAGCGGGGCCCAGGCCAGGGGCTGGGCCTGCCGCAATGCCGCGGGTACGGTCTGGTCGATCAGCTCGTCGAGGCTGCCGGCGCCCACCGCGGCGAGCATCCGGGTCATCTCGGCGGGACTGGGGCCGATATGGCGGCGGTTCGCGAAATCGTCCGGGTCGTAGCCGGCCGGCTGCCAGCCGGTCATCGGCCGAGCAGCGCCCGGTAGGCGTCCTCGTCGAGGTACTCGTCCAGGAAGCCGGGATCGTGCGGGGTGATCTTGATGAACCAGGACTCGGCCGTGATGGTTTCGGGTGCATCGGCCACCGGCTGGTTGACCGCAGCTATCGTGCACTCACAGGGCGCAACGATACCCGAGGTGGCCTTGGTGGATTCGATGACCACGACTTCTTCCCCTTTGGCGGCCTCGGCGCCGGCCTCGGGCAGCTCAACGTAGACAATGTCGCCCAGTTCGGACAGGGCATGGGCGGTCAGGCCGATGGCCACCTCGTTCTCGGAATCATCCAGCCAGTCATGATCCTCGGTGTACTTTCGCATTTCCTTCTCCTCAACGCTTGTAGGACGGGTTTACGAATGGGAGCGTCACGACGCTCAGGGGCAGACGTTTGCCACGCACCTCGGCGTGAACGGTGCTGCCGGGGGTCATGTCCACCGGCAGCATTGCCATGGCAATGGGGCCGCCGACGGTGGCCCCGAAGCCACCCGAGGTGACCTTTGCGACAGGTTCGGAATCGTTTACGTTGCGGAACAGCGCTGCGCCCTCGCGGACGGGCACTCGTCCCGCAACCTTGAGCCCGACACGCTGCCGGGGGACACCGTTGGCGAGTTGCGCAAGGATTATTTCGGCGCCGGGGAAACCACCGGCCCGGCTGCCGCCCTGGCGGCGCAATTTCGGGATCGACCAGGCCAGGCCGGCCTCGATGGGGCTGATGGTTTCGCTCAGTTCGTGGCCGTACAGCGGCATGCCGGCCTCCAGGCGCAGGGAATCGCGGGCGCCCAGCCCCGCAGGCAACACCCAGTCGAGCCCCAGCAGGGCACGGGCCAGACCCTCGGCGTCCGGGTTGGGTATCGAGATCTCGAAGCCGTCCTCGCCGGTGTAACCGGAACGGGATACCCAAACCTCCACCCCGTCGAAATCGAGTGCCCGGGAGTCCATGAACTTGAGTTCTGCCGCAGCCGGAATCAAGGTGGCCAGCGCCTCTTCGGCACGGGGACCCTGCAATGCCAGCAGGGCCCGGTCGGTCAGGTGCCGCACCGTGACACCGGCCAGTTGCCCAAGCCAGGCAAGATCATGCGCGGTGCGGGCTGCATTCACGACCAGGAAATAGTGGTCGCCGTGATGGGCGAACATCAGGTCGTCAAGAACACCACCGGATGCGGCGGTGAACAGACCGTAGCGTTGCCGCCACTCCCCCAGGCCAATGACGTTCGCGGGAATCAGGGTTTCCAGGGCGGCGGCCGCGGCCGCCAAATCTCCCCGGGCAGATCCGATGATCACCTGGCCCATATGACTAACGTCGAACAAGGAAGCCGCTTCACGCGTATGCCGATGTTCGGCGATGATACCGGCGAACTGCACCGGCAAATCCCAACCCGCGAAGTCGACCATGCGACCTTCGAGTTCGGTGTGCAGGCCGTGCAAGGCCGTGCTGGACAGTGGCATGGGGCCCCTTTCGTCGATGCGTGGCGATACAACGGCACCGCCACACCGCAGCCCCCTCTGTCGCTGTGCCTGAGATCGTTTAATCCTTCGGCGGACCCTTTAGGCGTGGTCTCTTTCCAGAGTCTGGTGCGTCGCGGTGCTTGAGCCTGAGAGTTTCCGGGGCGGTTGCTCCTTCGGCACCAACCCAGTAACCACCAGGTTGCGATGGTCGGGCCGGTTCTCCCACGACATCACAAATGCTATCCGGCCATCCCGAAAGGTGCGTGCTGGACGCAGCATTCTCCATGACCGGTTGGCCAACTTGACAACCAGCTTCCTCCGCGCCCACGAGCCAGATGCTGACGATCCAGGTGATGTGCTCCCCTACCAAGAAGTCGGCGCCCACCTGCGGGAGGACCTCCTCCGGCACTGCCCGAACCCGCGATAGTGCTTTCCTCCCCGCCGAAGCTGTCACCATTCATGGGGGCGCGATGCATTACGGTTCGGTCAGTTGGACGGTCGCAACGACGTACTTCGGATACCGCATCCTCGGGTCCGGAAGAAAATGTCAGTGATCTGCGACATAGTGAGGCTCGTGAAGCAAGCAGGTTCCCCTGACAGGTGAGGCCGTTCAGGACATGAACGTCCTCACCTGCAGCCAATGCTCGCCTTCATCAGCCCACCAGGACCCAGTTTTTGACCGTCACAGCACTCGATTGACCGGAGGGAAACGACCATGGCCAAGCTCTCACTCGACTCGCTTCTAGAGAAGCTGCTGAATCCGGAATGGGCCGCAGCCCGCATTACCGCCACCTACCAGCCAAGCGGAGGACCGGGCAGCCGGGTGTTTCCGCCCACTTTCCCCATGGGCTCGGAGGATGAATCACCGTACCTACTTGAGGAAAGAACGCGGGACGGGGCGATTCGGAAGGCAGTTATTCTGGATCAGATCCCGTCACAGGCCAACCGTTGCGAGGAAGCAATTGCTGACGCCTGGTACCGAGATGAGGTACAGATGCCCATGCTGCGGCTGGTGCATCAAGGTGCCGCCGACTTCGAGATTATTGGGCTATCCGCCCCGCACCGAGCCTTCGACGCCTATTGGCGTGACTCACTGCTCGACGGCGTGAAGTTTGACCGCACCGACATCGGCAAAGCACTTCAAGCCGCCTCGTTGGCAGACGCCACAGCGCTGCTCCAATATGACCCGGGGACGCTGGTCTATGGCGGCTGGAACAGCCACCGCAAGGGGCATCAGGCGAAGTTCCCGCGTCTCTACAGCAGCGAATTGATCGGTTGGGATCCAGTGAAAGGTACCCGCAAAGCCGGGCGCATGGACCCGGCGAACCTAACCGGCTCGCGCAGCGGGGCAGGCGATGATTGGTCCTATTCTACGGCTGCCGCCAAGAAGGCCGACTCGAAGCTCAGCGAAATCGGTCACGGGAACATCGCTCCCAATTCCGCGCACGGCGGCGTGACCATCACGGGGGCAACACGGTCGGCAGTGCTCAGCCTTTCTGCCACCAGGCGTATCCATTTCGGATCCCTGGCGGCCGCCGCCCAGAACTCGGCGCGCGCCTTGTTGGGGGCCTTCGGCCTGCTCGGGGACCGCCTGGCCTTCGGCAATGCAGGTGTCTGGTTGCGCAGCGGCTGTGACATGGTCCAGGAATCGGAAGTCCTGGAATGGGTCGGCCGAGGCGATGCTGTTGAACAGTTCACGTTGTCACCGCAGGAGGCGTTGGCGCTCTATGCCGAGGCTGTACAGACCGCGAAGACAGCCGGGGTACCCCTGAAACTGGAAACAGTGGAGTTGACCCCGTCCAAGGCCTTGGCTGAGGCCATCGATTTTGCCTTGACCAAGGCCGAGTCGTCTGGGGAATGACATGCCCATCCGCTTGGATATCACTCTTTTGAGTGGGCGATATGACGCCGGAGGTGAAGACCCGCAAGTACCGGAATGGCCACCGCATCCGGCACGGATTTTCTCGGCTCTGCGGTCGGTGGCAGGTGACGATGAAGTGGACCCTCTGACCGAACTTGAGCAGTTGGCCCCACCACTGATCCATGCTTCCGAGGCCGGCATCAGCCGTTCCAGGAGCTATGTCGTGACAAACGTGAGGAAACGCAAGGGCGGGCATCAGGCGCATCCGGGCAGGACATCTGCCGCTCGTCACCGCGTTGGCGGTCTGCCTCAGGATTCCCGCATCCAATACGACTGGTTGGATGGCGATGCCGTATCCGATCAGTCCCTAGCCGAATTGGATGCTCTGGCCCGTCGGGTCCCCTATCTGGGACGCTCCACCTCGCCCGCCATGTTGCTGTTCAGCCGGGTGCCCAGCCCAGAGCCCCTTGCCGGATTGGCTACCTATGAGCCGATAGCAGGAACTGAGGGTATGCAGGTGCGAGTGCCATTCCCTGGTTATCTGACAGAACTGAACGAGCTCTATGAACTCGATCAGCCCGCTTGGCAGGCAGCCGGGGCCCGGGCTCGTCGTACCTACCGAGTGGCGGGCGCCGAGCCAGCAGAGCCACCGGCGAAACCCATCAAATCGCCGTACCCCGACTTGGTAATCCTGCGTTTCATTGGTCAACGCCCACCGGGTAATCTTGTGGCGCGCTTCACCGAGGCGCTTCGTAGAAAAGTCATGGGCCAGACGAAAGACCCGTTGCCGCCCGTTCTTCATGGTCACGGTCTGCCCGGTCAACCGCATGTGGCATATCTGGGGCTACCCTTCGCAGGCTTTGAGCACGGGGATGGCCAACTCATGGCGCTGGCCGTTGCGATCCCGGGGCTTGGTCGGGAAGAGCGGAGGCGAATACTTCGGGGCATCCTTGGTGACGATGAGGGCCACAAAGTGATGCTTGAGGTTCCCGGTATCCGGCAACCCTTTGAGTTGCAGTACAGCCCCGATGATCCACTGCCCAGGAGCGCAACCGTGGAGCGCTGGACGCGTCCAGTTCGCTCGTGGGTTTCGGTGACGCCACTGGTACTCGACCGGTTTCCCAAGAATGGCGATCTCTCTGCGGCGGTGGTCACGTCCTTCGTACAGGCCGGTCTACCCGCACCCCGCAGTGTTCAGCTCAGTATGCAACCTCTGACTTCCGGGGCAGTTCGCTTGATGCCAAACGAGCTGCCCAAACGCTGCCGCGGACGTCTTTACCGTCATGTGCGGGTGGTCTTTGAAGGGTTGGTGAGCGGTCCGGTTCTGGCTGGAGCCGGACGGTACTTTGGCGTGGGGCTGTTTGCCCCCGAGACTCAGGGATGTGCAGGATGAAAGCCACCGACTTTGCACAATTCATGCAGGAGATCCACGGTAACCCACCGTTCTCTTGGCAATCGACTGCGGTGGAGGAAACCCTGAGGAGAGAGAGTTGGCCAGCAACGGTTGATGTTCCCACTGGCTTGGGTAAAACCGCAATGCTGGATGCAGCCGTATTCCTTCTGGCGATGAGCGTCGGCGGCGAAGCCCCGCCGGGCCTGGGCAGACGACGCATCTACCTTGTGGTTGACCGGCGTATCGTCGTCGACCAGGCCTACGCACATGGGCAACGGATCGCCCACGCTCTTGAGGGAGCACAAGCCGGGACCATCTGCTGGCAGATTGCCCAGCGTTTACGGAGCCTGTCAGGTGCAGCCGAGCAGGACAGCGTATTACGTGTGGTAAAGATGCGAGGAGGAACCACTTGGGATGCCGCATGGCTGACTCGTCCGGACCTGCCCGCCATCGTTACGGGCACCGTCGATCAGGTGGGCAGTCGATTGTTCTTCCGCGGTTACGGAGTAAGCCAACGGCGTCGACCTATTGACGCTGCACTGGTGGGAACCGACTCGGTGATCATGATCGATGAGGCTCACTTGGCACAGGCGCTGACGGCGGCACTCACATCAGCCCGTGCTTTTGACACGAGCCATGTCCTCGGCCTTCCTACATCATCGATCATCCACCTCAGCGCGACCGCCACCAAGCACCGGCACGGGTGGACGGTGCCGTTCGATGTAGCCGCCAACGCCCGCAATAAGACGGCGAAACAGCGCCTGACCGCACCCAAGACTCTGACCTTCGTTGACTCAACGGAAAACACCATCGTCCAAGATATGGTTGATCGAGTTGCCGCACTGGCGGATAAAACCAAAGCACGGGTTCTGGTCGTTTGCAACACCGTGAAACGTGCCCGCGAAGTGTATGCGGGCCTCACCACTGGCGCCACAAAGCCGTCAAACGCGGAAGTGCTGCTGCTCATGGGCCGGTCCCGCCCACTGGATCGCGAGAATATCACGAAACGCGTTACAGAGTTGTTCGGTGCCGACCGCCCGGATTCGCCAGATTCGGCCGTGGTTGTGGCAACGCAAACCATCGAGGTAGGGATCGATCTCGACGCCACGGGTATGATCACCGAAACAGCCCCTTGGGATTCATTGGTACAGCGCTTCGGCCGGGTAAACCGTCGTGGATTGCAGAGTAATGCCTCAGTGATAGTGCTGGAGGACTGTGCCGAGAAGCCGCCGGTGTACGGCCGGTCGAAGGTGGCCAGCGCCGATTTCCTGAGGAGGCGCGGGCCCATGGACGTGTCACCGTTGGCACTGCGGCGCATGCAAGTGTCTGAAGATCTAGTCGCTCCGGCACCACTGGTGCCAGTGCTGTTGCCGAAGCTACTTGATGCCTGGACTCGCACCAGCCCTGCACCCACCAATGACCCGCCCATAGACCCATATCTGCACGGCATGAAGAAGTCTCCGGCATCAGTTACGTTGATATGGCGAGATGGCCTGCTCGATTGCTTCGGTGACCCTCTGCCTGCTGATAACGCCGGTGCGGTCGTGGATCTATTGCCGATTCACAGCGATGAGGCCATGGAGATCCCATTGATGGCCATCCGCGCCTGGCTCGAAGAGCAGAAGCCGACGTTGCTTGGCGATGTGGAGGACTTCGACGACATTCCATTCAGCGACAACACCTCCGGTCGGATGGTGCTGCGCAGAACCGGGGACGCCAACTGGCAGTGGGTCACCGCTGGCTCGCTACTGCCGGGAGAGATCGCAGTTGCGCCCACGGAATACGGAGGCCTGGACAGGTTCGGGTGGAATCCACTCAGCATCGACCCCGTCAGAGACCTCGCCGAACTGGCAGCTCTGCGACACGGCCAGGTGGCACTGCGCATTGATCCGGGGCTCGCCACCCGACTTGGCCTGACACCCATCGATGGGATGACCGAGTTACGGGCCAATTGGTTGGACGCCGAGGAACCAGCGGCGCGAGACGCAGCAGAACAACTCCTGGTGGACGCTGTTCGTGTCTGGCTTGAGCACGCTGAGCGGTCGACCGAAGAGTCCCCCTGGACCGCAGAGGATCTTCGGCAACTCCAAAAAGAGATCGACAGGGCTGTTGTCATCGCATCCGGAGATGCGCAGGTTCCGCCAGTAATCCGTACCCTCGGTTCCAGCAACAGTTGGCAGGCTGTCGATGAGGAGGCAACCGCAGCCAGTTCAAGCCTGAACAGGAGGGTAACGCTGACCGATCACCTCAGTGCAGTGGAGAAACGGGCAGCCAGAATCGCTGCAAACCTGGATCTTCCGGAAGAAGTGCGCCGCACAGTGGTCGACGCCGCCCGCTGGCACGATCTGGGTAAGGTGGATCAAAGATTCCAAGCAATGCTCTTCGGTGGCAGTGCGATCGCCGCGGAGATGGCCGACGAGCCACTCGCAAAGTCCGGCATGCCACCATCGGATCGTCAACAGCACCGAAGGGCCCTGCAACTGAGCGGTCTGCCGAGGGGCGCACGACACGAGGCGTGGTCAGAAGTGATAGTTTCCGCGCACTTGGCAGGTCTCACAGAGCCCTATGAAGGCGACGCTGATCTTCTTCGACACCTGGTTGCCAGTCACCATGGTCACGGCCGGCCTCTGCTGCCTCCCGTGAACGACTCGGATGATCATGCTCTTGAAGCCAGTGTTGCAGGCGTGAATGTGCAGACCGCTCTGCCAACTCGTGTATGCGTGTCGAGTGCCGATCGTTTCGCCCAGTTGAACAGGAAATATGGCCGGTGGGGGCTCGCGCTGCTAGAGACCATTGTGAGATGTGCAGACATGACTGTTTCGTCGGAGGGATCATGAATAGCGTTAAGTTCCCCGCACTGGCCGGGGATTCCCCCTTGGCCATACTGGCAGCGATCGGAACTCTACAACTCATCTGTCAAAGTATTGATGACCATGCCCTCCTGTACTGGGATCAAGAAACCCGCCTGCCAGTGCTGGATTCATTCTTGAATTCTGTTGACGATGTCGCAGAGCAGCTTGTGCGGATCGTGGAAGCCATGCCCACCAATGTGGTCATCCCCGGTGGACCTGCCGGTTTTCCGCCACCCGGTGCTGCACCCGACAAACTACGTTTGGAGCAGGGCAAATTGGACGGTTTTCTGCGCGCCATTACCACCGATGTCTCCTCCGCCGAGGCTGCTACGGTGCATTCTTGGGTCGCTAGCCTGATAACAGACTTGGCTATTGATAGTTCCGGTCGCGGCGCAATCAGCCAGTTCGCCGCGCCAGCCGGCAAACAATCCATGTCCACAATGCTGGAGAAACCGCTCGAGTCGGTGCGTTCTGAACCAGATTATTTACGGCAGGCGCTCGTGGGCTGGCGCCGGGTGCCGGGAGTGACAGGCGAGTATCTGGATCACCGGGCAAACTGGGACAGCAGCGAGGACGGCAGTGGCAAGGCGGAGATGCGCGGTGTGCCCGGCGCGACTTGGCTGGCGCTGATGTCCTATTCACTGTGGACAACCACGGCCACAGGATCGCATGTTAGATCCAGTGGTTGGCACTCGGCACATGAGGGGCGTCGGCGAGTTCAGGAGTTACGGTTACCGCTTTGGGAAGAGCCACTGGGCCCAGCCGCGGTGAAGACTCTTGTCGAGCATCCAGTGCTGGATTGCGAATGGCGAGATGTGGATTGGAATGCCTTGCGAATCTTGGGCATCTTCGACGTGTGCCGCGCTCATCGTCGTCCGGCAATCGGGGGCAAGTCGGCCGGCGCGCTGGTGCCACTGTCGTGAGTACGATCCGGCCGGAAAGCCCTGGGCTGCCCGAGGTGATACCTGCGCGCATGCTGAATCAGTTCGTCTACTGCCCCAGACTGTTCCATCTGGAATGGGTTCAGCAGCGATTCACTACCAGCGATGATGTGGAGGAGGGGCTGTATCTGCATCGGTTGGTCGACCAGGAGATCGGGACTTTGCCGGATAAGTCTGAGGCATGGGCGGGACGGGCGGCGCGCTCGGTGTCCGTGTCTTCACCACGCCTTGGGCTGGCAGCACGAATAGACCTTGTCGAGGACGGTGGCGACGGCACCGTCGTACCAGTTGACTACAAGAAAGGCCAGCCCGACAAGAACGGTAGAGTATGGCCGGGCGATCGAGTCCAATTGCTGACGCAGGCACTTCTGCTTCAGGAGGAAGGTTACCAGGTCCAGTGGGCGGAAATCTGGTATGCGCAAACACGCCAACGCATCGGCATCGTGGTGGATGATGAAGCGCTGCATGAAGTCAAAGCCATCGTTCAACGGGCATGGCGCGTGGCAGCCGACAGCAAACCACCACTTCCCCTGCGAGACAGTCCGAAGTGTCCAAAATGCTCATTGGTAGGGGTCTGTCTACCAGATGAGTTGGAAGCGCTTCACATGGCACCTCGACAGCGAAAGCCCCTGAAACGACTTATGGCACCAATACTCGAGGGGCGCCCAGTGTACGTGACTCTGCAGGGTGCCACTGTGGGGATTCGTAATGACCGCTTGGAAGTGTACCTCGATGGTGAAAAGCAAGCCAGCTATCGGTTGATCGATGTTAGCCAACTCTGTGTTTTTGGGAATGTGACAGTTTCATCACAAGCGGTAAGAGGGCTCATGCTGCGTGCGACCCCGGTGCTGTGGTTCAGCTACGGAGGCTGGTTTGCTGGAATGGCAGAGGGACTGCCAAGAAAGAACGTCGATTTGCGGATTGCCCAGTTCGGAGCATCAGAACAGCAGCAGTTCGAAGTCGCCAAAAGAATGGTAGCCGGGAAGATCAGGAACAGCCGCACAATGCTCCGACGTAACTCGCGCACGAGCACAGAGCCTACGGCTGACCAGCTGAAGGAACTCGCCTCACAGGCGCTTCATGCCGAGTCGGCCCAGCAACTCCTGGGTATCGAGGGGACGGCTGCTCGCCTCTACTTTGGCCGCTTCACATCCATGGTAGGACCAAACACCAAGGTGGACGTATCGGATTTCCAGCAGAATGGTAGAGCGAGAAGGCCTCCGCCTGACCCCCTGAATGCCCTGCTCTCGTTCTGCTATTCCCTGCTGGTTAAGGATCTCACAGTGATTCTATTTTCCGTCGGTTTTGACCCGTATTACGGAGTCTTCCATCGACCGCGATTCGGGCGCCCAGCCTTGTCACTCGATCTGGCGGAAGAGTTCCGACCTCTGGTAGCCGAAAGCGTGGCGCTGCAGGTGCTGAACAACGCCGAGGTGGGGCCGCGCGACTACAAGATACGAGCTGGTGGCTGCACCTTGGAGGCGAGCGGCCGCAAGGCGGTGCTCAAGGCATACGAGCGGAGGCTTGAGCAGGAAATCACGCATCCTCAGTTCGGGTATAAAGCGTCGTATCGGCGCGTGATGGACATTCAAGCTCGCCTACTCGGTGCTGTCATGATAGGTGAGGTCTCAGACTATGTGGCCATGGTGACACGATGAAAACCAGCAGGCGCCGGTACCTAATTGCCTACGACATCCGAGAGCCTGCCCGACTCAGACGTGTCTGTAAACTCATGGAGGCCAACGGGGATCGGATCCAGTACTCGGTATTCATTTGCGACCTGACCAGAGCAGAGTTGATTCACCTGAGAGCATCTGGAGAGCGCATCATGAACTTGGCGGAGGATTCAGTGGTAATAGTTGACTTGGGAGACATCGGTGAGAATCGGTTCACATTCGTGGGCCAGCACCATGCACTTCCTACCCCCGGAGAAGCGCACATCGTGTAGCGAGCGCTATGGTGCAGACCTGGTCCCGAAGCAGTGCTCGTCACCTTGTCACATTCCACTTCTAGCCAAGTGCGAGGGTGATCAATGAGTCCGTTTCAGCATCAGGATCACAGTGCTCGAAGACATGTGCAAGACTGGTAGCCAGAGGCAACGTCAGCGGCGAGCGCCCATTCCCAGCCGATAAGGCTGGGCTCCATTGCGGGCAGGGTGCGGACACGCAAGTGGTGCTGCGCGAGGCCCCCATTCCCAGCCGATAAGGCTGGGCTCCATTGCGGGGGTAAACGCCTGAGTGCTCGGCCACACGTTCCAGCTGCCCATTCCCAGCCGATAAGGCTGGGCTCCATTGCGGCTTGCATCTGCGTGAGGTGCACGCCTTGTGGATAGAGCCCCATTCCCAGCCGATAAGGCTGGGCTCCATTGCGGCATCATGTAGGCGACTGCGATGGCCATCATTACCCCACCCATTCCCAGCCGATAAGGCTGGGCTCCATTGCGGCGCTCCCGCCGACCTGCCGTGCGCCGATGGGCTGCTGCCCATTCCCAGCCGATAAGGCTGGGCTCCATTGCGGCCGAGACCAACCCGGTAAGCAAAGCGGTCTACCAAGGCCCCATTCCCAGCCGATAAGGCTGGGCTCCATTGCGGCACGCGAAAGCGTATGACCGGTGGTCCGCCGGAATTCCCCATTCCCAGCCGATAAGGCTGGGCTCCATTGCGGCCAGACCAACCCCGATGGTGGTTGGCGGGTAATGGAAGCCCATTCCCAGCCGATAAGGCTGGGCTCCATTGCGGCTTGGTGGCAGCGTCCCCGGTTACGTCGGCGCCGGAACCCATTCCCAGCCGATAAGGCTGGGCTCCATTGCGGCTTGGTGGCAGCGTCCCCGGTTACGTCGGCGCCGGAACCCATTCCCAGCCGATAAGGCTGGGCTCCATTGCGGCTGGCCCCACGGCTCGGTCTCGACCATATATGTGGCGGCCCATTCCCAGCCGATAAGGCTGGGCTCCATTGCGGCTTGAACCGCGACATGAGGATGTTGATCCTAACGAACCCATTCCCAGCCGATAAGGCTGGGCTCCATTGCGGCCCGGCTATCGCCGCCGAGATCCGTGCGCCGCTACTACCCATTCCCAGCCGATAAGGCTGGGCTCCATTGCGGCTTGCAGTTCCCACCGGATGACGATCAGATCCCGCTCCAGCCATTCCCAGCCGATAAGACTGGGCTCCATTGCGGTGGCGCTGGCGTGGTGCGCACGATCACCCTTGCGGAACCATTTCCAGCCGATTCCGCCTGCTGTGTTTTTTCATCAAACCGAGAACAATTGGCTTAGTTTCGAAAAAATCTCATATCCACGATCGCACAGCCTTTACAGTGGCAGAATTATCTAGTTTTTATATATTTTGTACCGGCTTTCTCAGGGTTGCAGCTCACAACCGGTTCTGTTTTTGTTTTGACGACTCAGCTTACCGATTGCAAGACTACTGACCATTGATTACCCTGCGCACTCAATTTGGGGTATAAGTGGTGCTAATACAAGGCTCTTCCCGCAGAACTTGGGTAACCTTATGCACATTCGGTTGTATGCAGCCGCCCAAGGAACCAGGCCACCCAGAACGATAGGGAACCCCATGACTTCGCGGACCAGTTCGACAACGACATCGTCGGATGACAGGTCACCGACCACCGACCGGCCGGGCAGGCTGCTGCACACCGGTCCCGCGATCGTCGACATCAGACTCGACGTCACACACCACCCCACCCCGGGATGCGATGTGTTGGCCTCGGCCAGCCACATCACCGCGGGTGGCGGATTCAATGTGATGGTCGCTGCCGCCCGAGCCGGTGCCCAGGTGAGCTACCTGGGCCCGCTGGGCGACGGGCCGATGTCACAGATGGTCGCCGGCCAACTGATCGCGGAAGGCATCAAGATTGGCGCGCCCCGGGCATCCCAGACCGATATCGCCTACTGCGTGGCGCTGGTCAGCCCGAACGGCGAGCGGTCCTTCGTCTCCTACCTGGCAGGCGACGACGCCCCCGCCCCGGAACTGTCCGGTATCGATCTGCGAGCAGCCGATGTCGTCTACCTGATCGGTTATTCCATGTTGAATGCGGCCAACCGGCAGATGCTCTGCGCCTGGCTGCCGACCCTGCCCGACCGGCTGCGAGTGGTGTTGGACGCCTCCCCCATGGTTGGCGAGATACCCCAGGATGCCTGGCAGGTGCTGGTCGACCGGGTGAGCATCTGGACGCTCAGTATCACCGAGGCCAATACCACCCACACCCGCCTGACCGGGCGTCCGGCCCCGGCGAACCCTGCCGAGTTGTGTGGCGGGTTGGCGGCCACGCTGGGCCGATCGGTGGTGCTACGCGCCGGAACGGCCGGCACCTGGCTGGCCGAAGGCACCCGCACACCGGCCACCCACTTCCCGGCTCCCCAGGTGGAGGCGGTGGACACCATCGGCGCCGGGGACGCCCACACCGGTCATCTGATCGCCCAATTGCTCGCCGGCAGGCCTCTGCCCTGGGCCGTACACCGGGCCAATCTGGCCGCGGCCATCGCCGTCACCAGATTCGGCCCCGCCACCGCCCCAACCCTGGCCGAGGTGGAGGCCGCATTGACCAGGGAAGAATGAAGGCCATGATCCCGCAACCCCATCCCCGGGTCCGTGGGGACCACGTCACCCGCGCACCGCACCGGTCACCGACGCCGGGCGCCCGAATCCGTCCGGTTTGAAGATCATCTTTCTGCCACCCGGGTGACCCGACCCGCAGCCCCGCTGGGCCGGCGGCACAATCCAACCCTTGCCAGCGTGCGCAGGCATGCCGATCGGCAACCCGGTGGCCTGCTGCGCCTCGACCGCCTCAGCCCCGCGGAACGCGCCAACACGCCCCAGAGGCACGACCACACCGGCAGCAGAACCCACCAACACGACCGGGCCGCGATCCGGGGAGATGCCGCCGCTCCCGTCCGCGGCAGAACGCGACTATGGTTTCGTCCTGCTGGACCAGTGCGCATTGGAGCATCCGCTGGGCGCAGCCGGAAAGGAGTGACCAGATGCCATTGGTGGCCGGGATCGATTCCTCAACTCAATCCTGCAAGGTGGTGATCCGGGACGCCGGGACCGGTCGGCTGGTCAGAAAGGGCTCGGCCCGCCATCCCGAAGGCACCGAGGTCGACCCCGGCCACTGGTGGACGGCTCTACAGGCCGCCCTGGCGGCAGCCGGCGGACTCGCCGATGTGGCCGCTCTGAGCGTCGGTGGGCAACAGCATGGCCTGGTGGCTCTGGATTCCGCCGGCCAGGTGATCCGGCCGGCCCTGCTGTGGAATGACACTCGCAGCGCCGAAGCCGCCGACCAGTTGATCGCCGAGCTGGGCGGCCAGGCGGCCTGGGCGAGCGCCACCGGCAGCGTCCCCGTGGCCTCGTTCACGGTCAGCAAACTGCGTTGGCTCACCGACCATGAACCCGACCGGGCCAGCCGATTGGCCGCGGTGGCGCTGCCACACGACTGGCTGACCTGGCGGCTGCTGGGCGGGCCGGACGCCGGTCTGGCTGCCCTGACGACCGACCGCTCCGATGCCTCGGGCACCGGCTATTTCGATGCGGTCGCCAACCGCTACCGCCGTGATCTGCTGGCCCTGGCCCTGCGCCGGGACTCGGCCGGCCAGCTCATCCTGCCCAGGGTGCTGGGGCCAGCCGACCGGGCGGGCACCACCGGCGATGGTGTGGTGGTCGGCCCGGGCTGCGGCGACAATGCGGGCGCCGCCCTGGCGCTGCGGATGACCCCCGGCGAGGTTTCGATCTCGATCGGCACTTCGGGGGTGGTGGCGGCGGTGAGCACCACCCCGGTGCGCGACGAAACCGGGTCGATCAACGGTTTCGCCGACGCCACCGGGTGTTTCCTTCCCCTGGGAGTCACTCTCAACTGCGCCCAGACCCTGGACGTCGTCCGCGAATTGCTGGATCTCGACCATGCCGCCTTCGACCGGCTCGCCCTGCAGGCGCCACCCGGAGCCGGCGGGCTGACCCTGGTGCCCTACTACCAGGGGGAACGCACCCCGAATCTGCCATTGGCCACCGCATCCCTGCTCGGCATGACCCTGGCGGGGCTGACCCGGGCCAATCTGGCCCGGGCAGCGGTCGAGGGACTGCTGTGTTCCTTGGCCGACGCCTTGCAGTCGTTCGCCGATCGCCGGATTGCGGTGCGCGGCATCCGGTTGATCGGTGGCGGCGCCCGGTCCCGGGCCGTGCAGCAGCTTGCCCCGCTGGTATTGGGCTGCCCGGTGAGTATCCCGCCGGCCGGGGAGTATGTCGCCGATGGGGCGGCCCGGCAGGCGGCCTGGGCGCTCACCGGCGAGTTGCCCGACTGGCAGGCCGACGGCCCGGTCGGGCAGGCGACCGGTGAGCCGACCCCGCAGGTACTGGCCGCCTACCGGAACCGGCGAAGGCTGTACGCCGAGCGCGCTGCCAGGTCGATCGGCTGACCGCTACGACCACCGAACCCGGCTCGGAGGTTCTGGCAGGCCGGTTTGTCCCCGGCCGATACGGTTGCCGAGTGTGCCGTACCGAATGGGGGAAGCATTGAGAGATCTCGAACGACTGTGGGCGGCCGCCTATGACCCGGCGACCCGCCGCCACCTCAGCTACCCCAGCGGCACCCTGTTGACCGAATTCGAGCTGTTCACCAGCAAATATGCCTCTCGGCCGGCTCTGGACTTCTTCGGCGCCCGGACCAGCTATGCCGAGTTGCGCCGAGCGGTGCAGCGGGTGGCCGGGCAGTTGTACCGGCTAGGGGTCCGTCCGGGCGATCACGTGGCGTTGCTGATGCCGACCTGCCCCCAGCATGTGGTGGCCTACTATGCGGTGCTGGCCTGCGGGGCGAGTGTGGTGGAGCACAATCCGCTGTACACCTCCCGCGAGCTGGCCCCCCTGTTCGCCGATCACCGGGCCAGGCTGGCGATCGTCTGGGATGCCGCGGCCCCCAGCCTGCAGGCGCTGCCCGAGCAGGTCAGGCCGGCCACGATCATCGCGATCGACCTGATCGCCGGAATGCCCCTGCTCAAGCGGCTGCTACTCAAGCTGCCTTTCGCCAGGGCTCGCCGGGCCAGGGCCCAATTGTCCAGGCCCGCGCCCGGCACCATCCCCTTCGGCGATCTGCTGGCGCCGTGCGCCCCGCCGCCCCGGCACACCCGGCCGGCATCCTCCGACGTGGCGCTGCTGCTATACACCTCGGGCACCACCGGCGCCCCCAAGGGGGTACCGCTGACCCACGCCAATCTGCTCGCCTCCACCACCCAGGCGCTGGAGTGGGTGCACACGATGGTTCCGGGCCGGGAGGTGTTCCTGGCCTGCCTGCCGCTGTTCCACGTTTTCGGCTGCTCGCTGTCGATGAATGCCGGGCTGAGTATCGGGGCGATGCTGCACCTGATTCCCAAGCCCGAGACCGGCCTGATCCTGGACGCGATCAAACGCCGCACCCCGACCATGGTGATCGCGGTGCCACCGCTGTTCGACCGGATCGTGACCGGGGCGGCCCAGCGCCACGTTTCGCTGCGCGGCATCCGCACCGGGATTTCAGGTGCCATGGCGCTGCGCGGCGATCTCACCGATCGCTGGGAGCAGGCCACCGGCGGCCTGCTGATCGAGGGCTATGGCCTGTCGGAATGTTCCCCGATCGTGGCTGGCAACCCGGTGAACCCGACTCGCAGGGCGGGTTCGATCGGGGTGCCCTTCCCGGACACCCAGGTGCGGTTGGCCGACCCGCAGGATCCGGCCGCAGATGTGGGGCCCGGTGAGCCCGGGGAGATCCTGGTGCGCGGCCCGCAGGTGTTCGCCGGCTATCGCGAGCTGCCGGACGAGACCGCCGAGGCCTTCCATGAGGGCTGGTTTCGTACCGGGGATGTCGCGGTCGCCGATGAGCAGGGTTTCCTGACCATCGTAGACCGGATCAAGGAGGTCGTGATCACCGGCGGTTTCAACGTGTACCCCTCCGAGGTGGAGCAGGCGATGCGCGACCGGGATGGCATCGCCGACATAGCGGTGGTTGGTCTCGCCGACGAGCGAGGCGGCGAGCAGGTGGTGGCCGCCGTCGTCACCCGGGACGGCCTACTGCCGGATCTGGAGGAGCTGCGGCGTTCGGTGAAGCAACGGCTGGCCGCCTACAAGGTGCCCCGCCGGATCTATCTGCTGTCCGAACTGCCCCGCAACGAGATGGGCAAGATACTGCGGCGTGAGGTGCGTAGCCGGCTGGATCGCATCGACCTGGGCGAGAGACTGGCCGGCCTGCGGCCGCAGTTGAAGTTGCCCGAGATCCTGCCGGAGCTGGGGGAACGACTGGCCGAGCTGGGGCCGCAATTGCGCGAACGGCTGGAGACGGCGGGGCCGGAGGTCAGGGAACGGCTCGGCGCGCTGGATGCCGAGGTGCGCGCCCGGTTGGCCAGCCACGGCCCGAGGCTGCGGGAGCGGATAGAGGCGCTGGATCTGGGTGCCCGGCTGGAGCTGTGGCGGACGCATTTGTTCGGCATAACCCCACACCCGGCAGCGGCCGAGAGCCGATCCCCCGCCCGGCAGAGGAGGAATCGGTCGTCCGGTCGAGCTGCCGGCCGGCACCCGGCTGGCGGCGGCATCCAGTGACCCGGGTTACCTCAGGGTAAACACCGACTGATCGATCGGCCACGCCGTCGACAGACTGTACGGGTGAATGACGATCCTTCGGAGGCCGCATCCCCAAGCAGCGCCTCCCCGAATGACCCAACCCCAGCCGACCGGACATCTAGCGGAGACCAGCCCGCATCGGTAGCGATGGTCTCCCGGCCGCCGGACGAGCAGTCGAGCAGCCCGCTGCCCGGCGACGCTAGCTCCCAGGCCGACACGGCACCGCAGCCCACATTGCCCGAGCCATCGGATGCGGTGGCCGAAACCGGCCCCCCGCTTCCAGAGCATGCCGCCCGCCCGGCATATCACCGCGTGCTGGCCCCCGACCTGGCCCGGGGGTTCATGCTGCTGTTCATCGCATTGGCCAATATCCCCTGGTACCTGCACTCCCAGCAGCCGTCCACTAGGATATTCGGCGCCCCACCGGGCAATGTGGCGGACGCGATAGCCCAGTTCATCACCGTGGTGTTCATCGACGCGCGCAGCTTCCCGATGTTTGCCTTCCTTTTCGGCTACGGGATGGTGCAGTTCTACCGATCCCGGCTAGCCAGGGGTCTTGCCGACAAGACGGTTCGCGGCATGCTGCAGCGCCGGCATCTGTTCCTGTTCGTCTTCGGTGCGGTGCACTTCCTGCTGCTTTTCGAGGGCGACGTGCTGGCCCCCTATGGCGTGATCGGGTTGATCTTGGTGGCCATCTTCTTCCGCCGCCGCGACAAGACCATCCTGATCTGGGCGCTGATCGGCTACGGCCTGCTGCTCACCCTGACGACGGTGAATATGGTTAGCGCCATACTGATGCCCGACCAGACCGCCCAATTGACCTCGCAGGCCATGGTGAGCGCCGCCCATGGGCGTTCGGTCACGAACCCCGACTACCTGGCCACCTTCGCCGCCAAGCCCCTGCAATTCGCCATGTCGCAGCTCGGCCAGGTCTTCATGTCGCCCTTCGGCACCATGATGATGCTTGGCTGGCTGGCCGCCAGACGGCGCTATCTCGAGAATGCCGCCCAGCACACCCGGCTGCTGCGCCGAGTCGCCATCGGCGGGCTTGGCGTTGCCTGGGTCATTGCGCTGCCGGTTGCGCTGACCGCGGTCGGCGTCCACCAGCTCAGCCAGCCCCTGTTTGCCTGGGCGATCCTGTCCAATATCCTTGGCTGCCTGGGTGGCCTGGGCTATATCGCGCTGTTCGCGCTGCTGGCCGTCAGATGGCAGGCCAGCCCCGGGCCTGCCGTGCAGGCCGTGGCCAATGTCGGCGCTCGATCGCTGTCCAGCTATCTGCTGCAATCGGTGATCTTCGCCCCGCTGCTGTGCGCCTGGGGATTCAACCTCGGCCAGGACCTCGGCCGGTTCCCCGCCGCCTTGATCGCCATCGGCACCTGGCTGATCGGAGTCGCCGCCTGCTGGTGGCTGGCCCAGCACCACCACCGTGGCCCAGCCGAAACCCTGCTGCGCCGGCTCACCTACGGCGCCTACCGCTGACCGCGGCCGGTCTTCGGCGGGGGCTATCGCCCACCGGCCGGCGATAGCCCCCGCCGGGATGCTGCCGGTCGGCCACGCCGCCCACAGGCGGGCCGGCGAGCCGCATCCAGTCCAGAATCGGGCTAGTCGCGGCCGGGTAGCCCGCCCGAGTCATCCGGGCGGAGGCGGCTGGGCTAACCTCGGGATCACAGGTCGCGTCGCCCAGGGCGGCGACGCCGAATCCAATGATCACACGAGGTCAACGTCGATGAATGCTCAGTCACCCCGGGTTTTCGTAGCGCCTTCGCCCGGCATAGCCGATCCCAGACACACCTTGGGCATCGTCGGCGCCGGAAAGCTAGGCCGCGCGATCGGCGGTTCCGCAGCCGACGGCGGCTGGCGGGTGCTGTTCCATGACGCCGCAGTCACCGAGCCGCTGCGTACCGAATTGGCGAGCAGCGCACCGACCGCCCGATTGACCGGCCTGGCCGAGTTGGCGTCCCAGGCAGACCTGATCGTCCTGGCGGTGCCTTTCGGCGCCGCGGACGGGCTCGACTACACCCTATTCGACGGCAAGATCGTGTTGGACGCCATGAATCATTGGGCGCCGGTCGATGGCGAAATGCCCGAGCTGGCCGCCTACCCACAGGGCACCAGTGCGCTGGTCGCCGGTCGCGGCCCGGGCATGCGGATGGTCAAATCGCTGAACCACCTCAGCTACCACGACTACACCACCGATGCGCGTTCCCCCGAGGTCACGGCTCGGCGAGCGGTGGCGGTGGCCACCGACGACCGGCAGGGCGCCCGGCTGGTCGGCGCCCTGGTGAACGATCTCGGTTTCGATCCGGTTCCGGTCCCCTGGGATCGCGGCCGACTGCTGGAACCCGGCGGTCCCGTATTCGGGCGTTGGCTGACCGCCCAGCAGATGCGCGAGCTGCTGGCCTGAGGTATTGGGCGTCCGGCAGTGGGGAAGCCCCTCAGCAGCGGACGATGCCGGTAGATCCGGGCGGCTGGCAGGCCGGGCACCAGAAGAGGTTCCGTCCGGCCAGATCGGCCTGCTGCACCTCGGTGCCGCAGACCAGGCAGGGCAGCCCGCCCCGCCGGTAGACGTAGACCTCCCCGCCGTGCGCGTCCGCCCGTGGCGCCCGCCCCATGGCCTCGGGGGTGTGGGCGGCCACGACGGTGTCGATCCGGCCACGGTCGACCGCCTGCCGCATCAGCGCCACCAGATCCACCCAGACCGACTCGAAGACCGCTCGGGGCAACTCCCTGGCCGGCAGCAGGGGATCTATCCGGTGCCGGAACAGCACCTCGGCCCGGAAGATGTTGCCGACCCCGGCGAAGCAGGCCTGATCCATCAGGAGCGCCGCAAGCGGCCGGCCCGTGCGTGCGATCCGTTGCCAGGCGATCTCCGGGGACGCGTCGGCACGCAACGGGTCCGGCCCCGAACGAGCCATCACCTGCGCCCGTTCAGCCGCCTCGATCAGCCGGCACCACTGGGGGCCCCGCAGGTCGGCCACCGCGTGGCCCGAGGCGATCCGCAGCCGCAGGGTCTGCGGGCTGGCCGGCTGGCCGGCCGGCCCGAAGCTCAACCGCCCGATCAGGCCCAGATGAATCCATATGGTGCGGTCATTCTCGAAGTCGATGAGCAGTTGCTTGCCGACCGCTTCGGCGCCGGTGAGCACCTTGCCGTCGATGAGCCCGGCCGCCGCGGCGAAGCGTCCCTGGGGGCTGGTGACCCGCACCGCCTGCCGGGCGAACCGTTGGGTCAGCCCGGCCGCCAGTCGATGGATGACATGCCCCTCGGGCAATCGGTACCTCCCATGCTGCCGGGCCAGCCGGCGGCCACCGCGCCGCGGGCCAGCCGTCGTAGGATCCGCTCAGCCTAGTACCCCATTCAGCGATATCGGTATCGGATGTCGATCCGCCAGGAACCGGGTCGCCTCGGCGGCGTCCCGGCCCCGAACCGGACGCGGGTTCCCGCACGTCCGGTGCCGGCCGTCCGGCGCGGCCCAGTCAGGCGGGGTGGCGGCGAAGCAGACGATGGGCGAGACCGCGGATCGGCGACGGTTCGTTTCCCCGGCTGCTCGAAACCCAGCACGGAACCAAAGCAAGCCTTGCTTAACCAGCCCGATGGACGCCGGCGGAGTTCCGCCTCGTCATTTCTCGTCGCCTCCCAACCAATTCAAATTAGACAACCAAAACCTTTCCTAATTGATAGGAATTACGCCGCCGCGGTTTGGATCCAATCAGCCAGACCGGGTTACTGCGTGCCGGCCGAATTCGGGCCGGTGGCTTGCGGATACCGCGACCATATCGCCCCGAGAAACAGCCGGCAACCGGCGGGTCCCACCCGGCACCGGGTATCCGATGCGGCGGCGCCCATCGCCCACCCCACCCGGCAGCGCCAGATACGACGGCATAGGCTGGTCCCATGCTTGTTGCCTTCTCGGTCAGCCCGGCCACCAGCGAACCCGACGGCTCGGTCCACGACGCGGTGGCCGCCGCCGTCCGGGTGGTACGCGACTCGGGACTGCCCAACCGCACAGATGCCATGTTCACCACCATCGAAGGCGACTGGGACGAATGCATGGCCGTGGTCAAGCGGGCCTGCGAGGCGGCCGGACGGTACGGCCCCCGGGTCGCACTGGTGCTCAAGGCGGATATTCGCCCGGGGTACCGTGGGGAATTGACCGGCAAATTGGAGCGGCTGGCGGCCGCCTTGGAAAGCACCGCGCAATCGCCGGCGCCGGATAAGTAAGTGAATTGAATCCCAGACAAATAACAGTGAGTAGAATGTGGCTACAAGACCTCGTTGTAGGTGACGGCCACAATGTGGTTGTCGCACCGGGGAACTGGACCAGTTGCCCCGGTTCGCCAACCAGTTAGGGTAAGGGCTTACCAATGACCGAAGAACGGCTCGATATCACGCAGCTACCCGATCTGGCGGCCACCGGCGGTCGTGTCGGCCCGGTGCGGACCCGGATGCCGATCTATGTCGACCTGCTGCCGCCGTGCAACAACGCCTGCCCGGCGGGCGAGAACGTCCAAGAGTGGCTGCGGTTGATCAAGGAGGACCGGCTCGAAGCCGCCTGGCGCCAGCTGGTTCGCGACAACCCCTTCCCGGCCATCCACGGGCGGGTGTGCTACCACCCCTGCGAGACCGCCTGCAATCGCAAGGATCTCGACCAGGCGGTATCCATCCACTCGGTGGAACGCTTCCTCGGCGACCGGGCCATTGAGCAGGGCTGGGCCTTCAACCCGCCGCGCAACAGCACCGGCTATCGCGTGCTGGTGATCGGCGCCGGCCCCTCGGGGCTCTCCGCGGCCTACCACCTGGCCCGGGTCGGTCACGAGGTGGAGATCCACGATGCCGGCGAGTTGCCCGGCGGCATGATGCGCTACGGCATCCCCGAATACCGACTGCCCCGCGACGTGGTGGACGCCGAGATCAAACGCATCGAAGACCTGGGCGTCAAGATCGTTCTCAACCACCCGGTGAAGGATCTGCTGGCCGAACAGCGTGCCGGCCGCTTCGATGCGGTATTCGTGGCGATCGGCGCTCACCTGTCTCGCCGGGTCGAGATCCCCAGCATGGACGCCGGCAAGATGGTCGATGCGGTCGATTTCCTGCGGGATGTGGCCTCCGGCGAGAAACCCCGGATCGGCCGGCGGGTGGCGGTATACGGCGGCGGCAATACGGCCATGGATGCCGCCCGCGTCGCCCGCCGGATGGGCGCCGAGGAGGCGGTGATCATCTACCGGCGCACCGAGGAACAGATGCCCGCACATGCCGAGGAACTGGCCGACGCCCTGCAGGAAGGCGTCCAGGTGCACTGGCTGCGGACCATCAACGAGGTTGCCGAGGACATCGAGGTCGAGATCATGGAACTCGACGAACGGGGCAAGCCATATGGCACCGGCAAGTTCGAGAAGCTACCCGCCGATACCGTGATCATGGCGGTCGGCCAGATGGCCGATACCGGCTTCCTGGCCAATATCCCGGGCCTGCGATTCACCGGGGACGTGGTGGCCGTCGACCCGGCCACCCTGATGACCGACGTACCGGGCATCTTCGCTGGTGGCGATGCGGTACCGTCCGACCGCACCGTCACCATCGGGGTGGGGCACGGCAAGAAGGCCGCCAAGATGATCGACACCTGGCTGAACCGCCAGCAGAGCAGCGTCAAGATCAAGCACCCGATCGTCGAGTTCGACGACCTACACCTGTGGTACTTCGGCGATCATCCGCGTGCCATCCAATCCGAGCTGAGCCCGGAGGAACGAGTCACCGATTTCGATGAGGTGGTCGCCGGCCTGACCATGGCCGAGGCGACCTTCGAAGCCCGGCGCTGTTTGTCGTGCGGCAACTGTTTCGAATGCGATGGCTGCCTGGGAGCCTGCCCCGAGGATGCCATCATCAAACTCGGCAAGGGCCATCGATACCGCTTTGACTACGAGAAATGCACCGGCTGTGCGTCCTGCTTCGATCAATGCCCGGCACACGCCATCGAGATGATTGCGGAGAAGTGATGACTACCATTGTTGATTCTACCAAGATTCCGGCACCACGACCCAACATGCTGGGTGCCGAAGACCCGGTGGCCAACCTCGATCGCGATGAGCCCGAGGCCACCCCGGACGCCGCCCGGGAGATCGTCGATGGCAACACCGCCGCCGCCGATGTCGCCTTCCGGGTGAACGAGTTGTGTTCGATCTACCCGATCACCCCATCGTCCCCGATGGCCGAGCTGGCCGACGAGTGGGCGGCCCACGACCGGCCCAATATCTGGGGTCAGATTCCCAGCGTGATCGAGATGCAGTCCGAGGGCGGTGCGGCGGGGGCCATGCACGGTGCCCTGCAGGCCGGCGCCTTGTCGACCACCTTCACCGCCTCGCAGGGTCTGCTGCTGATGATCCCGAACATGTACAAGATCGCCGGCGAACTGACCAGCACCGTAATGCATGTGGCCGCGCGCTCGCTGGCGGCCCAGGGCCTGTCGATCTTCGGCGATCATCAGGACGTGATGGCTGCCCGCCAGACCGGCTGGGCGATGCTGGCATCGTCCTCGGTGCAGGAATGCCACGACAACGCCCTGATCGCCCAGGTCGCGACGATGCGTTCCCGGGTACCGTTCATGCACTTCTTCGACGGTTTCCGCACCAGCCACGAGTTGAACACCTGCCAGATGCTGACCGATGACCAGCTCCGGGCGATGATTCCCGAACGGTTGGTCATCGAACACCGTGCCCGGGCGCTCAGCCCCGAGCATCCGTTCATCCGCGGCACCGCGCAGAACCCCGACGTCTACTTCCAGGGACGCGAATCGGCCAATCGATTCTACCTCGCCACACCGGGTATCGTTCAGCAGGCGATGGACGAGTTCGCCAAGCTGGCGGGCCGCCAATACCACCTGGTCGACTATGTCGGCGATCCACAGGCCGACCGCGTGGTGGTGGTGATGGGGTCGGGCGCCGAGGTCGTCGACCAGGCCGTCCGCTATCTCAACGCCCAGGGCCAGCGGGTCGGCATGGCGATCGTCCGGCTCTTCCGGCCGATGCCCGACGAGGCGCTGCTGGCGGCCATCCCGGCCAGCGCCACCCGGGTTGCCGTCCTGGACCGTACCAAGGAACCCGGTTCGGGCGGTGAACCCCTGTTCCTGGATGTCACCGCGGTGTTGGCCGAGGCGGCCAGCACCGGCGAGCGCGAGCGGCTGCCCAGGGTCATCGGTGGTCGCTATGGGCTGTCCAGCAAGGACTTCACCCCGGCAATGGCGGTAGCGGTATTCGACGAACTGGCCAAGCCAAAGCCGCGTCCCAGGTTCACCGTCGGCATCAACGACGACGTGACCAGGCTGTCATTGGATTTCGACCCCACCATCGACCTGGAGGATCCGCTCACCCAACGAGCGGTGTTCTACGGGCTAGGTTCCGACGGCACGGTGGGCGCCAACAAGAACACGATCAAGATCCTGGGCAGCGATTCCGGCACCTACGCCCAGGGCTACTTCGTGTACGACTCTAAAAAGTCCGGTTCCCGCACCACCAGCCATCTGCGGTTCGGGCCCGACCCGATCAAGGCGCCCTATCTGGTCAACAGCGCGGCCTTCATCGGTTGCCATCACTGGTCGATCCTGGAGCGCATCGACGTGCTGGAGTTCGCCCGGCCGGCGGTGCGCGACGGCGAGGGCAACCGGGTCGGTGGCACCACCCTGCTGCTCAATTCGCCGTTCGACCACCACGAGGTGTGGGATCGCCTGCCGGCTCCCATGCAGCGCAGGATCATCGATCTCGACATCGACGTGTATGCGATCAATGCCAACGAGGTTGCCCGGACCGCGGGTCTGGGCGGCCGCACCAACACGGTGTTGCAGACCTGCTACTTCGCGATCTCGGGGGTGCTGCCCCGAGAGGTGGCCATCGAACGCATCAAGCAGGCGATCGTCAAGACCTATTCGAAGAAGTCGATGGAGATCGTCCGCAAGAACCATGTGGCGGTCGACGAGGCGATCGCCCACCTGCACCATGTCGAGGTGCCCAGCCGGGTGACCAGCGATCACGACTATCTGGCGCCGGTGCCCGCCGATGCGCCGGAGTTCGTGCGCGATGTCACCGCGACCATGCTGATCGACCGGGGCGACTCGCTGCCGGTCAGCAAACTGCCGGTAGACGGGTCCTATCCCAGCGGCACTACCAGGTACGAGAAACGCAACATCTCCGACATCATCGCGGTCTGGGATCCCGAAACCTGCATCCAGTGCGGCAACTGCTCGTTCGTCTGCCCGCACGCGGTGCTGCGGGCCAAGCACTACCCGCCGGAGGCGTTGGCGGGTGCCCCCGAGGGATTCGAATCGGCGGAATTGGATGCTGCGGGTCTGCCGTATGCCAGATACACCCTGCAGGTCTATGCCGAGGACTGCACCGGCTGTGGGCTGTGCGTGGAGGCCTGCCCGGTCTCGCCCATCGGGCAACCGCAGCGCAAGGCGATCAACCTGGCGCCGGTGCTCGAACGCAGCCGGCAGCGCGCGAACGTGGAATTCTTCGAGACCCTGCCCAGGCCGAAACGCAGCCGGGTGAACTATTCGTCGGTGCGTGGGGTGCAGTTCCTCACCCCACTGTTCGAGTTCTCGGGCGCCTGCTCGGGCTGCGGCGAGACCCCCTATCTGAAGCTGCTCACCCAGCTTTTCGGCGAACGCCTACAGGTGGCCAACGCGACCGGGTGCTCGTCCATCTATGGTGGCAACCTGCCGACCACGCCGTGGGCGAAGAACGATGAGGGCCGCGGCCCAGCCTGGTCGAACTCCCTATTCGAGGACAATGCCGAGTTCGGCCTGGGTATGCGGTTGGCTGCCGACCTGCACAACGAACTCGCCCGCAAGCGGCTGGAGGAATTGCGCACCCAGATCGCCGACGACGAACTGGTCGATGGCCTGCTGCATGCCCCGCAACAGACCATGTACGAACTGCGCGCCCAGTACCGTCGCCAGGAGAGGCTCAAGGCCCGGCTCGCCGACCTTGAGGGTCCCCTGGTGGAGGACCTCAAGTCGGTCGCCGATCACCTGATGCGGCGCTCGGTCTGGATCATCGGCGGCGACGGCTGGGCCTATGACATCGGTTCGGCGGGGCTGGACCACGTGCTGGCCTCCGGCCGCAACGTAAACATCCTGGTGATGGACACCGAGGTGTATTCCAATACCGGCGGGCAGTCGTCCAAATCGACCCCGTTGGGGGCGATCGCCAAGTTCGCCACCGCGGGCAAGACGACCCACAAGAAGGACCTGGCCATGCAGGCGGTCGCCTACGGCCATGTCTATGTGGCCCGGGTGGCGATGGGCGCCGACCCACAGCAGACGTTGAAGGCCTTCCGCGAGGCGGAGGCCTACGACGGTCCGAGCCTGATCATCGCCTACAGTCACTGCATCAGCCACGGCTTCGACATGCGTAAGGGCCTGGACCAGCAATACAAGGCAGTGGCCTGTGGCCACTGGCCGCTGATGCGTTTCAACCCGGTGCTGCGCGAAGAGGGCAAGAACCCCTTCCTGCTGGATTCCCCCCGGCCTCGGATCTCGCTGCGCGACTACCGCGCCGGCGAGTTGCGTTACAAGATACTGGCCCAATCCGACCCGGCCGAGGCCGAGCGCCTGCTGGACATCGGCGAGCAGCACGTCCGGCGGCGCTACGCCGAATATGAGCAGCTGGCCAGCCGGCCAGCCGAAACGTTCACCGCGGATGCGCGAAGGGAGCTTTGAGATGGTGACCGTCAACCCCCGGACTAGCCGCTGCGAGGCCTACCCGGCCGGGCATTGGGCAGGAGTTCCGAGATGGTGAACATCGACCCCGAGGCCCTGCGAGCGGCAGCCGAATCGGCACGGCAGAAATCCCAGTTGGGCAGCAGCGCTACCGATCAGTTGGCCCCGGGTGGGTCGATCGTGGTGTCTCCCGAGCCCCTGCAATCCCAGCGATCCGCGCGATCCCAGCGTCCCGGTCAGCCCGGGACGACAGATCTGCGCACCCGCTATATGGGGCTGTGGCTGGAGAACCCGGTGGTGGCCTCGGCGGGTCCGCTGAGCCAGTCGGTCGCCGGCATCGAGGAGCTCGCCGCCGGTGGGGTCGGGGCGATCGTGATGTACTCGCTGTTCGAAGAACAGATCCGCCACGAGAAAATGCGCGCCCAGGAGCTGATCGATCTGCACACCGAGAGCTTCGCCGAGGCGCTCGGCTATTTCCCGACCGAGCCCAGCAACGAATCCGGGCTTACCAGGAGGTACCTGGACACGCTGGAGAAGGCCGCCGGACGCATCCGGGTCCCCTTGATCGCCAGCCTCAACGGCTCCGCCGCCGGCGATTGGACGGGCACGGCCCGCCGATTGCAGGACGCCGGCGCGGCCGGCATCGAGTTGAACGTGTATTACGTGCCCGGCAATATCCACGACGATGCCCGGGAGGCGGAACAGCGTCACCTGGAGATCCTGGCCGAGGTGAAACAGCAGGTCGGAGTCCCGGTCGCGATGAAGCTGAGTCCCTATTTCTCCAGCTTCGGCCAGTTGGCCACCAGACTGGACGATGCCGGGGTGGACGCACTGGTGCTGTTCAATCGCTATTTGCAACCCGATATCGATCTGGATACCCTAACGGTTGTTCCCGGATTCGAACTCAGTACCCCAGCCGAAGCGAAACTGCCCCGGAGCTGGATTTCGGCGCTCCACGGCCGCGTCCGGGCCTCGCTGGCCGCCACCACCGGTGTCGAAACCGTGGAGGACATCGTAAAGTACCTGCTCGCCGGGGCGGATGTGGTGATGACCACCGCGGCCCTGGTGCGGCACGGCGCCGACTACGCCGGCCAATTGGTCGATGGGGTGCAATCCTGGTTGAATCGCAAACAGCTGACCTTGGCCAGGGTGCGCGGCCTGCTCGCGGTACCGGCCGAGGCCGAGGGGGATGCCTACGCCCGCGCCGGCTATGTGTCCGGCCTGGAACGGGCCAAGAGGATCCATACCCGCTGATCGGCTTGTCCGAGGCGCCGGCCCGGGCCGGCGCCTCTCGCCCTCGCCCGGGTTCACTCCCCCGGTCTGCCGAATCGGCAGGGCCGGCTGATCGCGGTAGGCCACGTCCGCAGAACGACAGCGACCCAGCCGAGGCTGGCTGTCGGCTTGGCGAATCGGGCCGGGGCGCTCGGCGGGGCGCACGCGGCTCAGCCGCCGGCCAGGCGACCGGGACGCCAGGTGCGCAATCGCAGGGAATTGGTGACCACGAAGACCGAACTGAAGGCCATCGCCGCGCCCGCGAGCATCGGAGTCAGGTAGCCGAACGCGGCGATCGGGATGGCGACCACGTTGTATCCGAAGGCCCAGAACAGGTTGCCGCGGATGGTGTTCAGCGTCCGCCGCGACAGTCGCAGCGCCGTCACCACCAGCCGCAGGTCGTGACGCATCAGGGTCAGTTCGGATGCCGCGATCGCCGCGTCCGTGCCGGAACCCATCGAGATGCCCAGATCGGCCTTGGCCAGCCCGGCGGCATCGTTGACTCCGTCTCCTACCATCGCTACCTTGTGGGCGCCGCCGGCCTGCAACTCGGCGATCACGATGTACTTGTCGGCCGGCAGCACCTCGGCGTGTACCTCGTCGATGCCGACCCGGGCCGCCACCTGCTCGGCGGCCGCCCGGCCATCGCCGGTGATCATCACCGTCCGCAGGCCCAGCCCGCGCAGGCTGGCCACCGCCGCGGCGGCATGCTCGGTAAGTTCATCGGCCACCGTCAGCAGGCCGAGGACGCGGCCATCCAGCGCCACGAACACCGCGCTGGCCCCCTGCTGGGCGGCCTGCCCGGCGGCTAGCCCCAGGCCGGCGGGCACCGTTAGTCCTTCGGCGGTCAGCAGGGCGCGATTGCCGGCGATGGCCGGCCGGCCGGCAAGCCGGGCGCGGACGCCGCGGCCCGGGATGTTCTCGAATCCTTCGATGGGCCCGGCATCGGCCGGGCAGGCGTCCGCCACGGCGCGCGCGATGGGATGCTCGGAACCGGATTCCAACCTGGCCGCCACCGCCAGCAACTCGTCTTGTCCCACCCCATCGGCTGGCAGCACATCGCGTACCCGCATCCGGCCGGCGGTGATGGTGCCGGTCTTGTCCATGGCGATGGTGTCGATGCGGTGGGCCTGTTCCAGGGCGTGCGGGCCACGGATCAGGATGCCCAGTTGGGCGCCGCGCAACGAGCCGGCCAGCAGTGCGGTGGGGGTAGCCAGCCCGAGTGCGCAGGGGCAGCTGATGATCAGCACCGCCACCGCCGCGGTCACCGCGAAGGTGGCGCCGGCACCGGCGATCAGCCAAGCCACCAGGGTCAGCGCCGACAGCCCGATGACCGTCGGTACGAACACCCCCGAGATCTTGTCGGCCAGATCTTGGGTGCGGGACTTGCCGGTCTGGGCGAGTTCCACCAGCCGGGCCATCTGGGCCAGTTGGGTGTCGGCGCCCACCGCGGTGGCCCGCACGGCCAACAGCCCGGTGGTATTGATGGCGGCCCCGACCACGATCGATCCCGGACCCACCTCGACGGGCAGCGATTCCCCGGTGATCACCGAGTTGTCCAGCGCCGAGCGGCCCTCGACCACCACGCCGTCGGTGGCGACCTTTTCGCCGGGCCGCACCACGAACTCGTCGCCGACCCGCAGCCCTTCGATGGGGATGGTGGCCTCCCCCGCCTCTCCGGGGCGGCGCACCCGGACGGTTCGGGCACCCACCTCGGCCAGCGCCCGGAGCGCCTGGCCCGCGTCCTGCCTGGAGGTGGCCTCGATATAGCGGCCCAGCAGGATGAAGCAGATGATGCCCACCGAGGCCTCGAAGTAGATGGTCGTCAACCCGTGTTCGCGGCCGAGGGCTAGCGTCCACTGGTGGGTCATGCCGATCCGGCCGGCCGAGCCGAATAGCATGGCGGCCAGCGACCACAGATAGGCCGCAGTGGTGCCCAGCGAGATGAGGGTGTCCATGGTGGACGCACCGTGCCGCAGGTTGACCAGCGCCGATTTGTGGAACGGCCAGGCGCCCCAGAGCACCACCGGAGTGGCCAATGCCAGGCTGGCCCACTGCCAGCCGGGAAACTGTAGGGGCGGAATCATCGCCAGTACCACCACCGGGATGGCCAACGCGGCGCAGCCGGTCAACCGGCGGCGGAGTCCGGCCGCCCGGTCGATCGGTGGGTTGGCCGGGGTCGGCACCGAAGCGTCGTAGCCGGCCTGCTGAATGGTGCGGATCAGGTCGGCCACGCCCAATCCGGGGGGCACCACCAGGTGGGCCTTCTCGGTGGCGTAGTTGACGCTGGCCTGCACTCCGGGCAGCTTGTTCAGCTTCTTCTGGATGCGTGCCGCGCAGGATGCGCAGGTCATCTGTTGGACATCCAACTCCACCAACCGGCCCGCGATCCCGGTCGCGGAATCGGTTTCGGTGGTGCCGGTGGCCGACGTGGGCCCGGGTGGTGGCATGGTCATCGGGCGGGGGTCACCTGGTAATCGCCGGCTTCGGCGACCGCGGCGGCGACCAGCGCAAAATCGGGTTCGGTTTCGGTGGTGAGGCGCAGTTCCCCGGCCTGGTTCAGTTGCACCTGGCTGACACCTGGCAGGGCTTCGAGTTCCTCGGTGACCGCGCGTACGCAATGACCGCAGGTCATGCCGGTGACCAGATAGTTCGTGATCATGGGGTTTCCTTTCGAGGGTCGGTGCCGGCCGGGCCGGCACGGGTTCGGTTCGCCGTTCAGGACTTGACCAGGCGGGCGATGGCCTGGTTGGCCTCGGCCAGTCTCTCGGCCGCTGCGGAGTCGCCCTGCTGGGCAGCCTCCAGCACACAACTGCTCAGGTGCTCGGCCAGCAGCCCGAGCGCCACAGATTGCAGGGCCTTGGTGGCGGCGGATACCTGGGTGAGGATGTCGATGCAGTATTGCTCCTGCTCCAGCATGCGGGCGATACCGCGCACCTGGCCTGTTATCCGATTCAGTCGCTTCAGGTAGGCGTCCTTGTCGGCCAGATACCCGTGCCGATGGCCGGGCAGGTGGCAGCGCGGTGCTGGTTCGAGGGGCTTCACATCATCGCAATATACCCCCATAGGGTATATTCGACAAGCAAGTTCGATCGCTGCCATGGTCGCGGGTCCCACAGGCCACCGCTTCCGGCATCGATCCCCGGTAGCCGCCGGGATTCCGGCGGCCGGCAAGCCGTCCGGCGCCAGGACGCAGCACCGCGGTGGCCCGGCGCGCCGTATCCGGCGGTCCAGGGTCGAGATGCCCGGGACCAGGCATCCGCACCCGGCGGGGCCGGGCGGCGACCATCCCACAGCCGGCCCCAGGCAGCGCTGCCCTGCGCCATCGAACTCTCCACAACCCCTGTGGAAACGCTTCCCGGCGACCGGGAGATCCGGATTCGGCGGAAACCGCCACGGGCTGCCGTCAAGGCCCCCACCGGCACTTCGCATCGATCGTTCTGGATGCATCTTGTGATTTGAATCACCTTGTAGCCGTGTAATTGAACCTAAGATCAATGTGATGCCAGGCCAGTCACGCACACACCTTTCCACCGGCGGCACGGCGCGTTCCACAGCCCTGGAGCACTATCCACAGGGCCTGTGGATAACTATGCGGCCGATTGGGTGCCAAACCCGGAGAATCCTGGTAGGGTGCCGCCGCTGCATGCGCACGGGTAGCCCATCGCCGGCCGGCCGCGGCGGGGACGCCGTTTACCTGCCCGCGGGGAACTCCCGGCCGAGCCGCAATAGCCTGTAATCGGATGAAGCCGTTTCCGCCTACCCACGGGGGACCCCCATGTACGATGACGAGCCGCCGCCTGAGCCCAGCGGGGTGGATCGCACCCCACCCCAGGACTTTGCCGCCGAGCAGGGCGTGCTAGGCGCCATGCTGATGAGCAAGGACGCCATCGCCGAGGTGATCGAGGTGGTCAGGCCGATCGACTTCTATCGTCCGGCGCATGAACTGATCTATCAGACCATCATCGACCTGTACGGGCATGGCGAGCCGGCCGATCCGGTGACCGTGGCGGCCGAACTCGAACGCCAGGGCACGCTGACCCGGGCCGGCGGATACGTCTACCTGGCCGATCTGCTGTCCACCATCTCGGTGGCCGCCAACGCGGCCTACTATGCCGAGATCGTGCGCGATAAGGCGGTGCTGCGGCGGCTGGTGGACGCGTCCATCAAGATCGCCCAGCTCGGCTACCGGGGTCAGGGAGAGGTCACCGACATCGTCGACATGGCCCAGCAGACCATCTACGAGGTTTCCGAGGGCAAGACCAGCGAGGACTACAAGCCGCTGCGTGAGCTGCTCGAACCCACCTATGACGAGATGGAGGCGATCGGAGCACACGGCGGCGGGCTGTCCGGCATTCCCACCGGCTTCGCCAAGTTCGACGACCTGACCAACGGGCTCCACGGCGGGCAGATGGTCATCATCGCCGCCCGCCCGGCGGTGGGCAAGTCCACCCTGGCGCTCGACTTTGCCCGCTCGGCGGCCATCAAGAACCGGCTGGCAACGGCTTTCTTCAGTCTAGAGATGAGTCAGACCGAGATCGTGATGCGCCTGCTGGCGGCCGAGGCCGGGGTACTGCTGCACCACATCCGCAATGGACAGCTCAGCGAGGACGATTGGGGACGCATCATCGCGCGCACCAACGCCTTACAGGATGCGCCGCTGTTCATCGACGATTCGCCGAATCTGACGATGATGGAGATCCGGGCCAAGGCGCGCCGGCTCAAACAGCGCCACGACCTGCGCTTCGTCGTGATCGACTACATGCAGTTGATGAGCTCGGGTAAGAAGGTCGAGAGCCGCCAACTGGAGGTCTCGGAATTCAGCCGGCAGATCAAGCTGCTCGCGAAGGAACTCGACATCCCCGTGCTGGCTCTCAGCCAGCTCAACCGCGGCCCCGAACAGCGGCAGGATAAGAAACCGATGATGAGCGATCTGCGCGAGTCGGGCTCGCTGGAGCAGGACGCCGATATCGTCATCCTGCTGCATCGCGAGGATCTCTACGACCGGGACAACCGTCCCGGGGAGGCCGACCTGATCATCGCCAAGCATCGCAATGGCCGCACCGACACCATACCGGTCTCCTTTCAGGGCCACCTGAGCCGTTTCGTGGACATGCCCGACTGAGCCGGTGCCGAGATGCAGCGGGCCGTCCGGCGCTATCCAGGCTCGTCGGACAGCCGGTGCGGCCGCCGGTGCGCCTGGGCACCGGCAGGCTTCGGGGTGCCGCCGCAGGGATACCGCCGGGACCGCGAACCGGCCCCCGGCGCCGGGGAGAATAATGGGGCTGCGCGGCCGCCGGGCCGCGGCAGGTCCCGGGAAGACGACAGCGTTCTGGATCGCGGAGAGGAAGCCGCCATGTGGGAAACCATCGGGTGGATCGGCTCGGGCATCGTGGTCATCTCGATGCTGCAACAGCGCATCACCCGGCTGCGGCTGATCAACCTGGCCGGCTGCCTGGTTTCGCTCGCCTATGCGGTGGCGATCGCCGCCTGGCCACTGGCAGGCCTGAATGCCGTGCTGGCCGGCATCCAGATCGTCCATCTCCACCGGCTGTGGGCCACCCGCCATGACGCAGCCAGCTATACGGTGGTGCGGGTCGACCCACACGATGACATCGTGGCCCATGTGCTGGCCCGGCATGCCGCCGACATCAAACGCTGGTTTCCGCAGTTCACCGCCGCGACCGAGACGACGCTGGCCCATCTGGTGCTCAATGCGGACACCGTGGTGGGTATCCAGCTGGCCACCCGGCACGGCGATGTCGCCCAGCTGGCGGTGGACTATGTGATCCCCGCCTACCAGGATCTGACTCCCGGCGAGTTCATCTTCCGCCGATCCGCCCTGTGGCGCGAACTCGGGGTTCGTCTGGTGCGCAGCCCCCGCAACGGTCCCGACTACTACGCCAGGCTGGGTTTCACCCGGCGGGGCGACCACTATGAGCTGACGCTTGCCCAAAGCGGGCATGCCACACCGCCCGGCCGGCCCGCCGGGGACGTCTCCGGTAAAGGGTGACCACGACCGGCGGCCGATACGGCCCGGGCCGGGCAGCGCCCGCCGATCCGGCCGTCCTATGCCAGGGCGGTATCGACCGGGCGCCCAGCCAGCACCGCCGCCTCCAGGGCCAGCAGCCGGCGTTTGATGGATAACCCACTGGCATAGCCGGTCAGCGACCCATCCCCGCCAATCAGTCGATGGCAAGGCACTATTATGCTCCACGGGTTACGTCCCGTGGCCGCGCCGACAGCCCGGCAGGCCCGGGGCCGCCCGATATCGCGCGCCAGTTCGCCATAGCTGGCCGTCTGCCCGTAGCCGATCTGCCGCAGCCCGGCCCAGACCGCCCGCTGGAAGCCGGTACCCCGGGGCGCCAGCTCGACATCGAAGCTGCGCCGGCGGCCGGCAAAGTATTCGCCCAGCTGCCCGATCACCCCGGCGGCCGCGGTGTCATCTAGGTCGCCGAACAGTCCGGCGTCCGGTTCATGACGCTGACCTACCAGGTAGATCCCCACGAGCCGATCCCGGGAATCGACCACCACCCGGTATTCGCCCACTGGTGTGCGCGCGATGCGGAATCGATTCATCGGTTCGGCTCCATTCGGTTGGTGGGATACTGCGGATCGACGGCCCATGGATACCGGTGGCTTGGCCGCACCGGGGCGTCGGTTCGCTGGCACGAGCCGCCGGGCGGCCGAGGCCGGCCAGGCCGATCGACCCCCAGTGCTGCGACCGGGCCGGGCAGCGCGGTCCGCGAACCGATCCTGTGGCCATCGTAGCGGCCGACGGCAACCAAGACCCGCTGGGTCGGCGCCGCCGGGCCAGCCCAGCGGTCTGCCCCACCTGCCGGCTGGAAACAGCCCAGGCCAGCCGCCCACCCGGTCGTCCCGGCCCGGTCCGTCAGGGCCCGGGACGAGACAAGGCCGGGCCGCACGACATCGCATGGCAGTCTGGAGGTCATGGCACATCCGGTCTTCGGCACCTTGACACCGATGCCGGCCGCCGGGCATCCCGAGTTGCTCAACCCCGCGACCCACGCCGCGGTGCTGGCGCACCTACCCGATGCCCTGGTGGCCCCGATAGATCCCGAGCTGGCCGATACGGCTGCGATGTGCGCGGCCTATGGCGTCCCACCAGAGGTTTCGGCGAATGTGGTGCTGATAACCGGCAAGCGGGCCGGCCAGACCAGACAGGTGGCCTGCCAGGTGCTGGCCACCCACCGGGTAGACGTCAACGGCCGGGTGCGCCGGGCATTGAACGTACGCAAGGCGTCCTTCGCAGCCATGGCCGAGGCGGTGGCGGCCTCGGGCATGGCCTACGGCGGGATCACCCCGGTAGGGCTACCCGGCGACTGGCCGGTCTGGGTGGACGGCGCGGTCGCCGACTGCGCCTGGATCTGCTTGGGCTCCGGGGTGCGCGAGTCGAAGCTATTCATGCCCGGTGCCGACCTGTTGAAGCTGCCCACCGCCATCCGCGTGGCCGGATTGGCCCACCCGGCCGGCTGACCCGGGTGGCGACCGCCATGGCATTCCCGACCCCGAGCACAAAGGAGCCCCACGATGAACACCGACCACTGCGTAGTCCTGATCACCACACCCGATGAGGGCCTGGCCCATCGAATCGCCGATCTGCTGGTGACCGAGAACCTGGCGGCCTGCGTACAGACCGCGCCAATAGACTCGATCTACCGTTGGTCAAGTGAGATTCACCGGCACCCGGAGGTGTTGCTGCTGGTCAAGACGCGCACCGCCGTGTTACCGGAACTGATCGCCGCGGTTCGCGAATTGCACGTCTACGATGCGCCCGAGATCGTGGCGCTGCCCATCGTCGGCGGGGCGGCCGACTACCTGAACTGGGTGGACGACCAGACCCGTCCGGTGCATCGCTGAGCCGGGAACCGGCCGGCATGCCCAATCGGCTGCGATCCCGGTAGGACGCGAAGCGCGCGCTGCACGCTTCGCGATTCAGGGCGAAACGCCACCGAAGCGGCCGGTTGCGCCCTGGCCGGCGAGTGCCCCGAGGCCGGCGTGGCCGCGGCCGGGGCCGGGCGCGGGACGCCGCCTGGTGCACCGGCCGGCCCGCCGGGCTCGAACGGGGGTTTAGGCCATGCCAGGGGTCGCGCCGGTGACGGCTCACCGAATCCGCGCCTACTCGTACATCACATAGGACGGCACCGGGTTGAGGCCCAGCACTTCTTCGGGACTCATCACCACGCCGCTGGCGTTCGCATCCTCTTCGAAGAAGAGTTTGAAGCCCATGAACACGAAGGGGGGCACCTCGGCCTTGACCCGCTCATAGGTGGCGATCTTGTCGGCCGGTGAGCCGATGCCGTCCACGCTTTTGATGGCGACCACTCCGGGACGCTGCTGCAGCGCCCACTCGTTGGTGATGATCTCGGGATGCAGGATGTGGTAGAGCATCACCTTCTCCGGCAGGTTGCGCTCCCTGACCAGGCCGTCCAGGTAGGCCGAGACCCGATCCAGTTCTTCTCCCGAGGTGGAACCGAAGCTTTGCATCGGGATCTCGCCCGGTTTCATCGCCCATTCGGGATCGAGCGCCACACCGACATCGGGCTGGATCAGATAGGGCTCCAGCGCCTGCAATTCGGTGAGGAAGTCGGAATGCCCGGGCTGGATGTCGAGCAGCAGCAGGGCATTGTTGGCCCGGGCCACCGTCAGCCAGCTGTCGATGATGGCCGGATCGGTCCGCTCGCGCCACATGCCGTCCGGCCCGGGGGCCGGGGCCACCGTCACCGTGATCAGTTCCATCACGGGCATGATCTGGGCATCGGTGCCATAGGGCTGGCAGGTCTGATGTAGTTCCACCATGCGTTCGTTGATATCGCCGATACCCAGCCGGCCCTGACCGCTCGCCCCCGGATAGCCCACGAACCCGCACAGCCGGTACTGCGGGAAAAGCCGCCGACCGCCATTCGGCAGTTCGAGGCTGGGAGCCGGGGCGGTGGTGCCCGGCTGCGGGGATTGGCTGGGGCGTTGTTCCGGAGGAGATTGGTTCGGAGCCTGTTCCTGGGGGGATTGGGACATCTCGTTGCCCGATGCCGAGTTGCCGGGAGCCTGTGAGCCGCCGGAGCAACCCACCAACAGCAGCGTCGCAACGAGCAGAGCAGCTATTCGTCGGGACATGATCCCCAGTAGAGCATATCTGCGGGTTCTCCCCTAGGAGATAGTCCTTGCCGGTAGTCAACAGCGGTTCGCATTTGAGAATGATTCTCGTTATATTACGTCTATGCGTCCCAACCACAGATTCCTTGTATCCCTGGCCGCACTACCGCTGCTGGCGCTGGCCGGCTGCGGCGGCTCCACCGGCCCGGCCTCGCCCTCGGCCGAGGCTTCCGGCAAGACCGGCTCCCCGGCCGCCGCCGGCCACGACGGGCATGATCACGAAGCCGAAGGCGATGCGACCGAGACCGCTGAGGCCAGCCCCCGGCTGGCGGTCGGCACCGCGACCGGCATCGTCCTACTGGACGAGCACCTGAAAGTCCTGGCCACCTACGAGACGACCGCCCGGCCGGCCCTGACCACCGCAAGCGATGGCCGGCACGTCCTGGCCGTGCAGACCGAGGCCGGCACAGTCAACGTGTTAGACACCGGCACCTGGGCGCAGGGGCATGGCGACCACTTCCACTACTACGTGACCGAGCCCGAGATGCTTGCAGACTCCCTGGCAGGCGGCCGGCCCATCCATGTGGTACCCAACGCCAAGGCCGGGGTCACCACGGTGTTCTTCGACGCCGACGGCAAGGCCCAGGTACTGGATACCGAAACCCTAAGGCATGCGGAGCTTCACGGTCTGGCCACCATCGATTCCAAGGGCCCGCATCATGGGGTGGTTGTACCGCAGAGCGACCGATCCTGGCTGGTCACCCAGCCGGCCGGTACCGACGGCGGCACCCCGGATACGGTGGACCGCACCACCGCGGATGGCACCGTCCGGCAGACCTTCGATTGCAAGGGACTGCATGGTGAGGTGGTGGTCGGCAATACCACCGCCTTCGGCTGCGCTGACAAGGTGCTGATCGTACGCGAAGGCCAGGCCACCGATGTCGCCTATCCCGACGCCTCCGGAGAGCGCGTGGGCGGCATCGTCTCGGACGCCAAGGCCACCACGTTCGTGGGCGACTACGCGTCCGACAGCCTGCTGTTTGTGAGCAACGACACCGCCACCGTGGTCAACGTGGGCACCGAATACAGCAATATCGCCGTCACCGCCGACGATCGTTTCGTGGTGCTGGGCACCGACGGCAAGCTGCGTCTCTACGACAGGGCCGGCACCGAATTGCAGACCATCGAGGTGACCGGCGCCTGGACCAAGCCGAGCGGGCACGGCGGCATCTCCCCCAAGATCACCGCCGGCGTGCTGAAGGCGGCCAACATGGTGTGGGTCACCGAACCGGGCGCCAACAAGGTGCACGCGGTCGATCTGTTCGCCAACACCGTCACCGGCGTCGAGGTGGCCGGTCAACCGAACTCGGTCGCCGTGGCGAACGCGGCGGAATAGCCGAGATCACCACCACCGGCGACCCGGCAGCCGCCACGGCCCCCAGGTCGTCGGGTCGCCGGGAGCCGGGTGCCCGGCAGGCATGGGTACCCGGCCCCGGCATGCCCGAGCGGCACCTGCCCTGCTCAGCGCACCTCGCGCAGTTCGCAGACGAAGACCAGCGCCTCGTCCGGCCCGATCACCCCCGGGATGCCCCGGGCCCCATAGGCCTGGTCGGCGGGAATCACCAGCTTGCGGCGGCCACCGACCCTCATGCCGGCCACCCCGTCGTCCCAGCCCTTGATCACCTGTCCGGTCCCGAGCCGGAAGGCCAGCGGCTCGCCGCGGTTGTAGGATGCATCGAATTCGCGCCCCGAGCCGAAACCAACCCCCACATAGTCGACCAGCACGGTGGCACCCACGATGGCCTCGGCACCGTCCCCGACGACTTCGTCGACTATTTGCAGTTCGGTGGGCGCGGCTCCGCTGGGCAGGTCAACATGCGGTTTGTCGGTCATGGCCCCAACCTACCCGACGGCTTCAAGGCGCCTGGATCCGAACCGGGATGCGCCGGGAACCCAACGTCCCGGGCGCCGAAGAGAACCGGCCGGCTAGCCCGGTGCCGCAGACCGCACAGTTCCCCCGGGAATCGCAGTTGTAGCTCTGGATCGTGTAACGATCGCGTCTGATCACCGGGGAATCGCAATTCGGGCAGTAGGTGGTCTGCCCATCGGGATCATGCACATTGCCGGTGTAGACATACCGCAGGCCGGCCTCCAAACCGATCAACCGGGCCCGGGCCAGGGTCCGCGGCGGGGTCGGCGGCAATGTCCGCATCCGGTAGTCGGGATGAAAAGCGGTGAAATGCAGCGGCACATCGGGGCCGAGCTCGTCATGGATCCAACGACACATCTCACGCAGGTCGCTGGAGGCATCGTTGTGGCCGGGGATCAGCAGACAGGTCAGCTCGGTCCACACCCGGGTCTGATGGATCAGATAGTTGATCGTGTCCAGCACCGGCGCCAGCCGTCCCCCGATCACCTGCCGGTAGAAGCTGTCCGAGAAGCCCTTCAGGTCGACGTTCGCGGCGTCCATCGCCCCGAAGAAGTCCTCGCGGGCCCCCGGGTTGATATAGCCGGCCGTCACCGCGATATTCGCGACACCGGCCTGGCGGCAGGCCCGGGCCACGTCGATGGCATACTCCGCAAAGATGATCGGGTCATTGTAGGTGTAGGCCACCGCCGCGCAGCCACACCTGATCGCCGCCTCGGCGATCTCGGCCGGGCTGGCCTCGTCCGCGAGCCGGTCCATCTCGCGGGACTTCGAGATGTCCCAGTTCTGGCAGAATTTGCAGCTCAGATTGCACCCAGCGGTGCCGAAGCTCAGCACACTGCTGCCCGGCAGGAAATGGTTGAGCGGCTTCTTCTCGATCGGGTCGATGCAGAACCCGGACGATCGGCCATAGGTGGTCAGCACCAGCCCGCCGGCCACGTTCTCCCGAACGAAGCAGAAGCCTCGCTGGCCCGGGCGCATCCGGCAGGTGCGCGGGCACAACTCGCACTGGACGCGCCCATCGTCGGTGGGTCGCCAGTATCTCGCCGGATGGTCCACCGCCTATCGGCTCCTTTCGCCGGAACTCAACCTGCGCTCGGTCGGCCGGCCGTTGTCACTCGGGTAGGTGCTCCTCTTTCCAGGCCTGGACGCGGTAGCGTTCCAGCGCCACGCCGTCTTCCCAGCCGGCCAGGCCGGCCTTCTCGCACAGTGCACGCAGGAAAGCCGCCGGCTTGGGCAGCTGCTTCCAGACCTGCGGCAGGAAGGTGGCCCGGTGGCCGTCCCGTTGCAGGGTCACCCCGTCTATCCCTGGTTGCAGTTGGCGCTGGGCATCGGCCAGGCCGGTGAACTCGATCCGTTCGGGGGCGGTCAGCACGGATACCTCGATGGTCGTCTGCGAGAACTCGCCTTGGGTGAGCGGCGGGAAACGGCGGTCCTGGAAAGCGGCCCGGCGGGCATTCTGCTGGACGTCGATGCCCAACGGCTGGTAGGCCAGCAGGCTTCCTATGCAGCCGCGCAGTTGACCGTCGATGGTCAAGGTGACGAAACTGGCCCCCGGCTCACCCAGCCAGGCTGCCGAGGGTTCCGGCCGGCTCAGATCGAACTCGGCGGCGATGGCAGCCCGGGCCAATGGCAGCAGCACCCGGCCGGCGTCCTCAGGCAACATGGGTATCCTCCTGATACCAGCCGATCGCGGCATAACCCACCACCCGGCTGCGATCGCCCGCGGTGTCGCCGGAATTGCAGGCGGCCAGTAGCCGGGGCTCGAGCTCCCGGATCCCGGTGGTGGCCAGGAAGCCGTTCAGCGCACGCACGCCACAGGCCCGGGCGTCCTGGGCGATCGGCTCGCCGCGCAGGATGGTGTCGATCGTCTCGGCATCCACCTGCCTGGCCTGCTCGTAGGCCAAATAGTGGGACAGGTCCGAACTGATCACGATCAGGGTCTCCGGGCCGCCCCAGGCCGCGTCCAGCACCTCGCCCACCTGCCCGGGTGGCAGATCGCCAACCGCCAGCGGCACCAGTTCGAACTCGCCCAACAGCACCTGCAGGAAGGGCAATTGCACCTCTAGGGCGTGTTCCTCGGCATGTACATCGGGCCGGACGCCGACCTGGTCGAAATCCGCCAGCCGTTCACAGGCGGCGGTATCCACCGGGATCTCGCCCAACGGGGTGGCGAATGCGTCCACGCCCGGCAGCGCAATGCCCCGGATACCCACCCGATGGGTCGGGCAGGCCACTACGACACGCGAGATCGGCTGGGTTTCGGGATGCAATGCGGCATAGCCATGGGCCGCGGTCGAGCCGGAGTAGATATACCCAGCATGCGGGCTGATAAGGGCTTTCGGGGCCTGGTTGGGCAGCACGGGCCGGGCATCGGCCAGCAATTCGCGCACCATGGCGTCCAACGCGGCTGACGCAGCCGGATAGAACGAACCGGCAACGGCGGGTGGTCTGGTCGTCATTGGTCACCTCCCAGTTGGGCCAGCCTATCGCGCCGGGGGCCGTCGCGACGGTCCGATTCTGCGCAACCGCCGGCCGGCCCGGCCCGGAATTCCCGGCTACGGGGCAAGGGCGTGCTCCACACCGTCCAGTACCACGTGCAGCTTCCTGGCGAACCAGTCGGGCGGCGCTGTGTCCAAGGCCGCGGCCATGGCGGCTTGGACGAGCCGGCGTTCCTGCTGGGTGGCTGGCCGGGCGTTTTGCGAAGGCGCCTGGTTCGGGTAATCGTCGGGGTAGTCGGTCAGATGCTCGCTGCCGGCATCCGGATTGGCCCAGTCGAACCGCTCGATGTCGCTGCGTGTGTCGGTGACCATGTCGAATACGACATCGCAGGCCAGCACCGCGTTGATGGGGGTGAAGCCCTGCCTGAGCAGGATCGCGCACAGGTCGTCGGTCAATCGCATCCGGTTCAATGGCAGGATACCCCGCGTCGCCTCGCTCGCCGCGCCCGGATTATCGGCCCACAGCTGCCACAGGGTGAGCGCGTACTGGGTCATGACGTGCCGCCAGTGGCCATCGCGGGATGGCCAAGGGGCGTACTCGAGAAGGCGGCTGATTCCCATCCGGACCAACTCGTCGCGGTCGGCGGCATACCGATAGAGGGTGGTATGGCCGACACCGAGACGATCCCGCACGGCGGCCATCGTCAGGTTCTCAAACCCCACCTCGATCACGACCCGAGCGATCTGGGCGCGGGTCAGCGCGGGTGGGCGGCCCATACGTGCCGGCGTCATGGCCGGTTGACGGCCTCGGCGACCGGCTCGGCTGCCCGCCCGGGCAGGTCCTTTGCCCGGACGAGCAGCAGGCTGGCCAGGCCACTGAGCACGGCGGCGGTACCGGCGATGAACAGCACCTGGACCAGCCCGGTGGTGAAGGCCGCTCGCGCGAGGGCCTCATCGAGAGATCCGGAGGCGGTCAGCTGCCGGATTCGTCCCGCGGCGACCGCTCGGGCAGCCTCGGGATCCGGGATTCGCGCAGCGACGACAGCGGACATGACAGCACCATAGACCGCCACACCCACCGCGGTGCCTAGGGGGAAGAAGGCGTTCGAGGCTCCCGAGGCCATGCCGGCCCGGTCGGTAGGCACCACCCCAACGGCCAGACCCATCAGATGTGGGGTGACGATGCCCGATCCGAGACCCATCAGGATCACGGCAGGCAGGAAGGCGGCCCAGCCGCTGTGCACGTCGATCCAGACGGCCGACCAGATCAGGCCGCCGCCGATCAGCACCATGCCGGTAAGGGTCAGGACCCGGACCGGTACCATCCGGGTCAGGACCCCGCTGAAGGGCGCGATCAGCAGCATGCCGGCCGACAGGATGAGCAGGATCAGGCCGATTTGGATCGGGGTGCAGTTGAGCAGGCCGGTCAGCCACAAGATGACGATGGGATACAGCCCGAAACTGGCTACCCGGGCGGCGAAGGAGAGCACGACGGCACCGGTGAAGGTGGGGATGCGGAATAGGCTCAGATCGAGCATCGCTGCCGGGCCGCGGCGATGTTCCAGGATCAGCAGGCCCGCCAGCAGCACCGGAGCGCCCAGCAGCGCGCAGCGCACATCGCCGCGTCGCCAGGTCTGGCTGGCGCCAGCCAACAGCCCATAGTTGAGTGCGAACAGCATGCCCACGGCCAGTGCCGCCCCGGCCAGATCCAGTCGGCTTCCGGGAATCGTGGGCTGTGGCCGGACCCCGATGAGCATCGTGGCAATGATGGCGATGCCCAGCGGCAGGTTGATCAGGAAGATGCTGCGCCACCCGGCAAGCTCGATGAGGCCGCCCCCGATGAGTGGGCCCAGGGCCGCCGCCGCGGCACCCATCGCGGTGATCATCCCGAAGGCACCCTGCCTGCGCCCGGGATCCTGCCCCTCGAACGCTCCCGCTATCAGGGCCAGGCCGGTGCCCATGACCAGGGAAGCCCCCACGCCTTCAAGCGTCCGGCAGGCGATGAGGAAGACCTCCCCGGGGGCGAGGACACAGCCTAGGGAGGCCAGGGTGAACACGCTCATACCGGTTACGAACACCCCGCGCCGCCCCAAGCGGTCCGACAGCGAACCGGCGCTCAGCAGCAGGGCGGCAAAGGCCAGCGTGTAGCCGTTGACGACCCATTGCAGCCCGGACAGCGCGGCGTTGAACTCGGCGCCGATCTGAGGCAGGGCCACGTTGACCACGGTCGTATCCAGCGTCATGAGCGCGGCCGATAGCCCGACGGCTAGGACGACGGGGGTGTTGGACCCCCGCCCACGTTGCGTTTCGTTCATCTGAAACCTCCGCATATCGAGTACTTTCGGTACTACTGTACCGAAAGTACTCGATGCCCTCCCCGCCCGGCCAGGACCGGTCCGCGACCGTCTGGGATATCCGCTCTTGGGGCGGGCGGGCGCGGGCCCGGCGCACCGCCGGCGAAATCGCCAAATGCCGCCCGGTCGGCCAGAATGGGGCAATGCGCATGATCACGGCTGACCGATTGGGTGGCATCCTGGCCGGAATAACCGGCCCCGGGGACGGGCACGGGCCACGCGCGGTGGCGCCCGGCAGCTTCGCGACCCCGGTGTCCCTGCTGAACCTGATGGCCGAGCATCTGGCCGCCTGGCGGCTGTTCATCGTCAACGCCCTAGACGGCATCCCGGAGCGTGGGGTCACTCACGAGACGATCTTCGTCGGCCCCGGCATGCGCCGCTCAGCCGATCTGCGCTATTACCCCTGCCGGCTGAGCCTGGCGCCCCGGTTGTTCACCGACACCCTGCCACCCGATGTCGTCGTGCTGCACACCAGCACACCCCGGGACGGCCGGGTGTCGATGGGTATCGAGGTGCAGGTGATGACCGGCGCCCTGGAGGCCGCCCGAGCCCGGAATGCCCTGGTGATTGCCCAGGTCAACCCCAAGATGCCGTTCGTGCACGGGGACGGGGTGGTCGATCTGGCCGAGATCGACTTCGGGGTCGAGATCGACCAGGACCTACCGGTGGCGCCCCGGGCCAGTATCGATCCGGTATCCCGGCGTATCGGCCAGTCGATCGCCGCCCTGGTGCCCGACGGCGCTACGGTGCAGGCCGGTATCGGGGCACTGCCCGATGCGGTGCTGAACGAGTTGAGCATCCGGCGGGGGTTGCGGGTGTGGACCGAACTGGTCTCGGATGGCTATCTGCGTCTCGAGCGGGCCGGTGCCTTGGATCCGGAGGTGCCGATCACGGGAACCTTCATGATCGGCACACCGGAATTCTATGCCTGGGTGGACGACAACCCACGCGTCCGGCTGTTGCGTTGCGAGATCACCAACGATCCCGGCCGGATCGCCGAGCAGCCCGCGATGGTCAGCGTAAACACCGCCCTGCAGGTGGATTTGTTCGCCCAGAACAATGCCTCCCGGATTCGGCACCGGCCCTATTCGGGCACCGGCGGGGCGGCCGATTTCGTGGTCGGGGCGATGCGCTCGGCCGGCGGCCGCTCGATCATCGCGCTGCCGAGCTGGCACGCGAAATCCGATAGCTCCACGATCGTGCCGCAACTCGATCAGCCGGTGACCACCCTGCAACCCAGCACCGTGGTCACCGAGCAGGGCGTCGCCGAGATTTTCGGGCGCTGCCAGCGCCAACAGGCCGGCAACCTGATCGATCGGGCGGCCCATCCCGCGGCCCGCGGCGAGTTGCGGTCGGCGGCGCGCCGCCTCGGCCTGCTCTGAAACCGCAGGCTGCGGGGCCGGCGCGGCCGCCCGACGAGCTGCGACGAAGCCGGGCGCAAACCGTTTCCGCCGGGAATGGGAGGCCTATCGGGCAGCGCCCCGCCGGCCCACCGAGCCGGCGGGGCCGGCTGCCCGGTTCCCGGGTTTGCGGGCTACCGCAAGGAACAACGGGAAGTCGCGATCATGCCGGCGAATCGTTGCTACCGTGGTCAAGGCGACCTCGGTCAGGCCGAGATCGACCAGTTGGGCGCCCAGCCAGTCCCGGTCGATCCCGTGGTGTGCCGGTGCGGTGGCGGCCCGGGCATGGAAGGCACCCCGCTCGGGGTCCAGATCGCACAGCGCCAGCCGGCCCCCGGGTCTGACCAGTTCGGCCAGCCTGGCCAGACCCGTTGCCGGGTCCGGCAGGTGATGTAGGGCCAGCAGGCTCACCACCGCCTGATAGGTGGCCGCCATGCCGGGACCCTCGGCGAGGTCGGATCGCAGCACGCTGGCCCGGGAAGGATCGGGCAGGCCGGCGATCTTGTCAGCCGCTCGGGCCAGCATGCCCGGCGAGGTATCGGCCAGCACCATGTGGTCGGCGTGGCCCAACAATGCCAGTCCCAGCAGCCCCGTCCCCGCCCCGAAGTCCAGCCAGGTGCCGCCGGGCGGGATTCGTTCGCGGATCGCGGCGGCCACCCGTTCGGCCCGGGCGATGCGAGCCGGATCGGCGTCCCAGGTGGCGGCCAGGGAATCGAAGGGATTCCCGGCCGTACGACCACCGGTCGTCACCCGGCGCAACGCGTTCGACACGGCAAGCAGCGGACGCGCCAAACAGCGCCAGGCCGGCTGGCGCCCGGTAGACCTGCGGGTGCTGGGCGGCATGGCGCAAGACTAGTGGCCGGGTGGCCCGGCGCCAACCTTCGGACCCACCGCGTCATGTCCGACCGACGAATCGGACCATTTGGCTGGTGGCTACCGCTGATGGTGTTCCCGGCCAACGGCCGAATATGCCCTGGCAACTTGTTTCTGCCCAATATCGGGCCGGACCGAGCACCCGGGGGCAGAATGACAGCATCCAAGATCATCAAGATGCTCACTCTCGAGTGGCGTGAGGGGTAGAAATGAGCGTTGTGGAACAGTTGGTCGAGACCCGGCAGGACTACGACCGCGAGGCGTTGGTCGCCCGTTTGGCCCCGCAGGGAGTGTCGTTTGGCTACCGGAATACCTCCGGGCAGTGGATCGAGACACCCACCGCAACCCTGGCCCGGGTCGCCGGGTCCTTCCCCGCCGAGAAGGATCGCGACCACGCCGATCCGATAGTGTGCACCCCGGGACGCTGGCATCCCGACCTGTTCGGTACCCTGATCATGGAAGACGGCTTTCACTTCCAATGCCATGGGGTGGTGGACGTCCCCGGCTACCACATCCTGTACACCCGAAACGCCGAGCGGCGGTTCGTCATCGCGGCACCCGAGGAGTTGAAGACTCCCGAACGCAGCTGGGGCTGGCAGATCCAGCTCTACGCCACCAGGTCCCGGGGCTCCTGGGGCATCGGCGACTACCGGGATCTCGGGTTGATCTGCCGGCTGGCGGCCGGCCAGGGGGCGACCTGTGTGCAGGTATCCCCGGTGCATGCCACCGCACCGATCACCCATCAGCAGCCATCCCCCTATTCCCCGGCCTCTCGGCTGTTCCTCAATCTGCTGCACATCGCACCGGGCGCCGTCTACGGCGCCGAGCGGGTTGACCTGTCCGATCTCGACCGGGCTGGGCGCGCCCTGAACCGGCAGCGCATGATCGACCGGGACGCGGTCTGGGCGCTCAAAAAGGCCGCCCTGGAACGGGTCTGGGCGGCCGTCCGCGACGAACCCAATGTGGAGTTCCGGGCCTGGGAGGTCGAGCAGGGCCGGGCCCTGCAACAGTTCGCGATCTGGTCCACGATCGCCGAGCTACAAGACTACGCCGACTGGCGGCGCTGGCCGGTCGAGCTACGCCGTCCCGAATCACCGGCGGTCGCCCGAATCGCTGCCGAGCACGCCGACCGGGTACGCTTCCATGTCTGGGCGCAGTGGGCCGCGCATGTGCAGTATCGCAACGCCTGCCGGGCCGGGGTGGACGTGATCGCCGATCTGGCGGTCGGTTTCGATGCGGGCAGCGCGGACGCCTGGATCTTCCAGGATCTGCTGGAGTTCGACTTCGAGATCGGCGCCCCGCCGGATAGCCACAACACCGAAGGACAACGCTGGGGGCTGCCGCCGTTCAATCCGCGAGGCTTGCAGAACGCCGATTTCGCCCCGTTCGTCGAGATGGTGCATCGCGCACTGCGTTCGGCCGGCAGCCTGCGGATGGACCATGTGATGCAACTGTGGCGGCTCTATTGGGTGCCGGTAGACGGCGGCGCAGCCGATGGGGTCTATGTCTACTACCCGGTCGATGCGCTGTTGGCTATCCTGCGGCTGGAGGCGATGCGAGCCAATGCCTGGATCGTCGGCGAGGACATGGGCACGGTGGCCGAGGGGGTGCGTGAGACGATGGCCGCCATCGGCATGCTAGGCAACCGGTCCGGGATGCGCACCCCGGTGTCGGATTTCCCGCTGCTGGGGGTGGGGACCTCATCCACCCACGATCAGGTCAGCGTCGCCGGGCTGCTGACCGGCAGCGATGTCGCCGACCTACAGCGGATCGGCAAGAACGCCGACTGGACGCAGATCAACCGGGTGCGCCGGGCGGCGGCCGAACTGGCCATGATCGATCCCGACCGGGATCCGGCTTCCTTGACCGAGGGCGATATCCGGGCAGCGGTGCTGTCGCGCTATCGCATGCTGTCGGATGCGCCCTCGGTGATCGTGGTGGTCAACATCGATGATGCCGCGATGGTGGCCGAGCGGCCCAACATGCCGGGCACCATCGACAGCTACCCGAACTGGCGGATCGCTCTGCCACGACCGGTGGAGGACATCATGACCTCCGAGCTCACCAACGATCTGGTGCGGCTGATGCGTGAGGACCGCTGAGCGGGTCTCCGGGGTACCTGCACCGGTCGCGCCCGGCTGCGGGCCGCACCGGGTGTGCTGCGCGCCGGACGACAGGCCACCGCGGGGCTTAGGGGATCGGCAGACGGCGTAGCACGCGCAGCCCCCCGGTTAGCGCGCCGGCGAAGCGTTCGGCCGGTAGCCCGGCTCTTGAGCTGATCGGGATCAGCCGCTGGGTGGCCACCGATTGGGTTTCGGTGAACCGGTACAGCCCTTCCGCGCCGTGCCGGCGCCCCATTCCCGAATCCCCCATGCCACCCATCGGGGCGTCGATGGAGGCGATCGCGGCCGCGTAGCCCTCGTTGATGTTGACGGTGCCGGCCCGCAGTTTGCGTGCCATGGTCCGTCCGGCGGCCGGGTCGCCGGTGAAGATGGCCGCGTTCAGCCCTTGCCGGCCCCGATTGGCCAGTCGGATCGCCGCGGCGTCCCCCTTGACCGGATACAGCGCGGCCAGCGGGCCGAAGGTTTCGGTCAGGTGGCATTCTGCGCTGTCGGCGACGTCGGTCAGCACGGTCGGCTCGAAGAACCAGGGGGCTAGTTCGGGACGCGCCCGGCCACCGGTCAGCACGGCGGCGCCGTGGGCGACCGCATCGTCCAGATGGGCCTGCACCTTGGCTAGCTGGGCTGGGCTGGCCAGGGTGCCCATGTCGTTGGCCCAGTCCAGGCCGGGGGCAAGCCGCATCTCCCGGACGCGGGCCACGAACTCGTCGCGGAAGTCGTCGTGGACCCGCTGGTCTACCAGGATTCTTTCGATGTGCATGCACAGCTGGCCGGCGCTGTCGAAGCAGGCATGCACGGCACCGGCGGCGGCCCGGGCGAGATCGGCGTCCGCGCGGACGATCAAGGCATTCTTGCCACCTAGTTCGGCGCTGATCGATTTCAGTTGAGCGCCGGTGGTGGTAGCCAGCAGCCGGCCGGTGGCGGTCGAACCGGTGAAGCACAGCATGTCGGTGGCGGCGACGAGGGTGGGGCCGAGTTCGCGGCCCGGCCCGGCAATCACCTGCCAGGCCTCGGCCGGCACCCCGGCGGCATGCAGCAGGACGCTGCCGGCCAGGGCGGTCAGCACGGTCTGGGAATCGGGTTTGGCGACCACGGTGTTGCCGGCCACGAGCGCAGCCAGCCCATCGCACATCGCCATCGACAGCGGGTAGTTCCAGGGGGTGATCAGGCCCACCACCCCCTTGGGGTTGCGGTTCAGGTCGATGCGGGTCAGACCGGGGAGTACTCCGCGGCCTCGCCTGGTTCGTAGCAGCGCGGGCGCCCGCCGACCGTAATAGCGGGCGGTCAGGGCGAGGTGGACGAGTTCCTGGTAGGCGTCCATCCGGCTCTTGCCGGATTCGCGGCAGATCAGGTCGAGCAGATCGGCCTGGTGATCCAGCAGCAGGTCGTGCAGCCGCAGCAGGCAGTGGGCGCGTTCGGTCACCGGGACGCGAGCCCAGCGCGGTTGGCACGACCGGGCGGTGTGGACGGCCGAGGTCACCTCATCCGGCCCGGCAGCGGGGATGCTGGCCAGCACCTTGGCGTCCAGCGGCGAGATCAGGTCGAAACTCTGGGTGTGACCTGAAACCAGCAGTTCGGTGAGGTCGATACCCAGGAACGTGGGTGTGGCGATCGTGGGACTCACGAGCCCGAGCCTAGGCCGTTCCTTCCGGTCGCACCGGCGAAGCCGGCAGCTCTGCGGCCCGAGGCCGGCTCATGGTTTGAGTAAAACCCGGTGGCCAGCGGATCTGTCATGGCGCATGGCTTTCCTTCGCGTCACCGTCTTCGCCGAGCGATCCGATACGGGTAGGTGTCCGGCGCGCGCCTGGCTGCCCGGCGCGAAGCGGCTGCGGTGCCGCTGGGTGGCGGTGGTGGCCGTTACTGGATGATGCCCGGCCGGGCCACACCGCACTTGGGCGGCCCTGGCTGCGGCCGATCGGGTCTGCCGCGGTGGCCGGCCGATGGCAGCTAGGGTGACAGCGTGCGGCTCTACCTGATCAGACATGCCCAGACCGATTCGAACCTGTCCCAGATCCTGGATTCAGCCTATCCGGGTGCCCCGTTGAACCCTACCGGGCTGGCCGAGGCGGCCGACTTGGCCGACCGGCTCGGCGATCAACCGATCACCGCGGTGTTCTCCTCCGATATCGTGCGGGCGGTGCAGACGGCCACTCCGCTCGCCGAGCGGCTGGGGGTGCCGGTGCGGCAGCTACCGGGCCTGCGCGAGATCACCGGTGGGGCACATGAGGGCGAGATCGGCTATGCCGGTTTCATCGCCGACCTGGCCGGCTGGTTGACTAGCCCGGACGCCCGGATTACCGGTGGCGAGTCGGCTGCCGAGTTCGTGAGCAGGTATGACGCGGCCATCGCCGAGATCGCGGCCACCGGGCATCGGGTGGTAGCGGTGGTCTCCCATGGCGCCGCCTTGCGGGTGTGGACGCCGCTGCGGGCCGCCAACATGATGGTAGGTAGTGGCGACCGGTATCGCCTGGGCAATACCGCGGTCATCGTCTTGGACGGGGATCCGCAGACCGGCTGGCGGGTGCAGAGCTGGGCCGGAGAGCGGCTGGAGCGGTAGGCCCCACGGGGCGGCGATGTGGTGGTGCGGGCAGAATTGCTGCCATGAGCCAGGTTATCGCGCTGGTGTCTGCGGTTCGGGTGGGGGCGGTGCGCACCCACCTGTGGGACGGTCGCGAATACGCGAGCGGTGCGCTGAAGGAGCCGGTGCCTGGGCCGGTGTGGTTGGGGAAGCTGGGTTTCGCCGGGGATGAGCAGGCCGATCGTGTCCATCACGGCGGCCCCGATAAGGCGGTGTTGTGCTATGCGGCGCAGCACTATGCGCGCTGGGCCGAGGAGCAGGGATTGTCGCTGCCGGTCGGCGGGTTCTTCGAGAACGTCACCTTGACCGGGCCGGATGGTTCGGATGCGCCCGACGAGCGTTCGGTACTGCTGGGGGAGACTTGGCGGCTGGGCGGTGCACTGGTGCAGGTGAGCCAGCCGCGCAGCCCCTGCTACAAGCTGGCCCGCCACTGGCGGGTGCCCGATCTGGTGGCCCGCGTGCAGCAGACCGGCTGGTCGGGCTGGTATCTGCGGGTGCTGGAACCCGGCCGGGTGAGCGCCGGTGACCCGGTGGTGCTGGTCGGTCGTCCGGCCGGGGCGCCATCGGTCGGTGCGGTGGCCCGGATCCTGAACGTCGACAAGAACGACCTGGCTGGCGCCAGGTGGCTGCTGGGCGTCCCGGATCTGCCCGAACGCTGGCGCCAGAAGCTGCTCGACCGGCTGGCCGGGCGCGAGGCCGACGATTCGGCTCGGCTTGCCGGCCCCGACCGGATGTCTTGATCGTGTTTTCGCTCGCCGGGGCCGGGTTCGCGAGTCGCCTTTCCCGATCGGTCGTGGCCTTGCCAGGCAGGCCCGGTGGGTTCGGCATCAGATGACCGGCAGCGCAACGCGCCGGCAGCGGCGGCGAAGCCCTGGGTATTGGTTTACCGGCTGGTGCGAGTTGACTGGACCGGTATGCTTTGAGTCCCGCTATTGCTAGAATGGGTAGCGGTTTTACCTCAAACATATTGGATACTTAGATGCGGGCCTGTCATTGGGGAGGGCTTTGTGCGCTGGTATGACGAGTTGGCCGAGGACGAGGTGCCGGCTGCGCCGCGGTTTGCTGCGGGGCCGGGGACCGATGAGTTCGTCGAGGATTCCGAGGATGGGCTTGCCGCTGCCGGGTTTGGGGCGGCGGAGGAGCCGGTCGAGTGGACTCCGGAGCAGGGGTTCAGCGATCCGTTGAATGTGGTGCGGGTTTGGCCGGATCCGGCGGGTGGCTTGGCGCGTGTCCGGTTTTCGTTGAGTTGGCGGAGCCGGCTGGCTGGGCGTCCGCTGGGGGAGTCGGTCACGGTGGCGTTCATGTTGATGAATAACTATCTGCACGCCTATACCTCGCCGGTGTTCGACGAGGAGCTGCCTGTGGTGACCCGTGCTCCTTCTGCGGAGCGGGTGGCTAAGATCAACCAGCGGTGGGCTGAGATCGATGCCGAATTGGCCGAGTTGGATCCTGCGGAGTTTCCCGGCTATCGGGAGGTGTGGGAACCGGCGATGGGCACCGATTGCGGCAATGGTGTCGGGGTTTGGCTGGATCGTTCGGGTAGGGCGGCGGTGGCCAGGTTCAACGACGGTTGGCTGCGTACCACCAATGGCCGGGCGCTGGCGGGTGGGGTGATGTCCAGTTATCGCAGGGCGAGGGCTGGGTATCGTCGGCCGGTGCGGGCGCTGGATCGGCGTGGGGAGCTGTTGGCCGAGCGGCATCGGTTGATGCATGAGCTGTCGGGCCCACCCAGGCCGGTGGTGGGCCGGTTGAGCGATGATCTTGTTTTGCCGGCGCCACCGGGGGTGTTTGGCCGTGGCTAGTCGGTTGGGCTGTTTTAGTTACTGGGTAAGGCATTGATGTTGGAGGTTTTACTGTGAGCGGTTTGAGTGAGTCCGGTATGCCGCGCAGGGTGGCGGTTAGTGGCGTCGATGGTTATCGGGCCGATACCGATGATGAGTTGGATGTGCTGGAGGTTAAGGAGGCTCCTATCGAGGATGGCTGGGAAAGGGCTGGTTCCGGTGGGGGCGCGGGTGGATCGATGCCGCCGATGATGGGCGCTGGCGGTGCGGCAGCTGCCGGTCGTGCCGGTGCGGCTGCTGGTCGGGGCGGTGCGGCCGCTGCCGGCATTGGCGGTGTGCCTGCTGGTGTGCCGGGTGCTGCCGGTGTTGGCGGTGGTGTGACCGCTGCCGGAGGGGTTGGTTCGGTCGCTGGTGGTGGTGCTGCCGGTGGAATGGCGCCATTGGGTACGGCTGGTGTGCCGGGTGCCGGTTCGGTTGCTGGTTTGGGCGGCTATTCGCCGTTTGGTGGCACGATGGTTGCCGATGGGGCTGGCGTTAGAGCTGGTGGTGCCGGTGCGGTGGCTGGCTTGTCTGGGTCGCCGGGCGATGCTGGCCAGTCGGGTGTCTCGGGTTCGAGCGCCGGCTATCCGGGTGTCTCGGGTTCGAGCGCCGGCTATCCGGGTGTCTCGGGTTTGAGCGCCGGCTATCCGGGCGGTTTGGGTATTCCGGGCCGGTCGGCTGATTCCGGTGTCCCGGGTGTGCCTGCCTACCCGGGTGCCTCGGGCTCGGGCCGGTCGGCTGATTCCGGTGTCCCGGGTGTGCCTACCTACCCGGGTGTCTCCGGTTCGGGCTATCCGGGTGATCCTGGTACTGGTGTTCCTGGCCAGCCGGGTGGTTCTGGTGGGTTTCAGGTCAGTACCGATGAGCTTGATGGGGTTAAGGATAAATGGGCGCGGCTTGGTGGGGAGTTGACTGAGGCGCAGGCCGTTGCGGATGAGTTGCGGTTTCGCAGCGAAGCCTATTTCTTGGGGCGGTTTCCAGGTGCGCATGAGTCCAGCCGGGCGTCCTTTGCCGAAGATATGGGTCGGGCTACTAGGAATGCGTCGGGTATTGCGGTGGTGCTTGGGGTGACCTCTTCCGATTATTCGGATGTTGAGCGGGATGCCGTGTCGGCGGCTAGGGGGGTGTGGGGGTGACCGATTTTTCGCAGATTGCTGGGTTGCTGGCTGAGCTTAGGGCGGTGACGGGGGAATGCCGGGACCGGGACCGGGCTGAGTATGAGAGTGCGGTGGCGGCTCTTGAGGGTTGCGGTGAGAAGCGGATGATTTCTGCCGCGGAGGCTAGGGAACGGCTCGATTATCCCATACGGATGATCGATTATATCGAGAACGCCACGGATAGGTACTATAAGGAGGGTTTTGCCGTTCCCGAAGAGCTGGCGCGGTTGGCGACGCGTTGGGCGGAGTTGAGTGGCCGGGTTGCCGAGATCCGGGAGCAGGCTTCTCGGCTTACCCTGGATGGCTGGCAGGGTACGGGTTCGGCTGGGTACCGGGCTAGGGTGCCGGTGTTCTGCGACGATTTGACCAATATCGCCAATTTGGCTAGCAGCACGGCACGCAATTCGGGACTTGCCCGGCAGGACATCCAGGTAATCAACGATAAATACGAGAAAGCCATAAGAACGGCTCTCGATGGCGTGAGAGATGCCAGAAAGAAGGAGGTGCGGACCGATTGGCCTTCGGCTGAGTGGTGGCGGAGCTGGAATGCCGACTGGAGTAATAAGGAGCAGTACGAGTTCACCTTCTTTGAGCGGTCTGCTAATGCCGGGGTGGCGTTGTTACGGGCTGCCGAGCAGTTGCGTGAATGGGTGCTGACCTTTCAGCCCGATTCGGCGGCGGCGCAGGCGTTGGATCGGGATGTCGCGGAGATGGGCGGCAAGGTGCAAGACAATGGCTTGGCGGTCGGGATCGTCGCGTCTCCGGGCGCGGTTAGCAAAACTGGGCGGTAAGGAAACGATTGGAGGCGTCAGGATCGTGCAGGCGTTGAGGTGCCGGCGGCTGTGTTCGGCAGCAGGCCGCGGGGTACGCCACGACAGGCCGGGGACGGTGGTGTGGGGCCGGGTTGGCCGGGTGCTGGGTGTTTGGCTGGTGCTGTTGGGGCTGGTTGGTTGTGGCCTGCCGGGCGGCGGTAAGAAACAGCCGGACTGGACGGGTCTGGCCGAGCGGCTTATCGCCGAGGCCGGAACAGACCAGATAGTCAGGGTTTCGGTGGATGTCAGCGGGCAACTCGACCTGACGTTCCGGGTGGCGGGCGGTTACACCTCCTGGAGCTATGCCGGTAAAAGCGAACCCCGGCAATACAACGAATCGGCCGATATGGCCCGGGGAACGGTTACCCTGGCCGATATCGATTTCGCCGCCCTGACGGCCGCGATACCACCGGACTGCATGTTCGGCTCGGCCGAAATCATCTGGCTGCCGTTCGGGCACACCTACCAATACTCGCACTGCGACCCCGCGAAACCGGCGGTATCGGTGCTGCTGGACGGCAAGGAGATCCCCTTCGCCCAGGAAACCATCGACGAGCAAGCCATCCAATCCGCCATCGACGTCATGACCCAGCCACTACCCGGCGGCGAAGCAGTAGAATTCTGGATTCCCCTATCGAACCGCAGCAGGGTGGCCTTCACGATGACCTCCCCCGAGGTGACCCTGCCAGACGGCGCCACCGGCTACCTCGAAGTGGTCTACTTCACCGATGAAGCCAGCGGCGGATCGCTCGCCATGAACATCGCCGCCGATCCGCCCTTCGTGGTGACTCACACCCCGCCGCCGGTAGCGTTCCGCCCGGCGGACATCCCGGGCAGCGTCTACCTGCAAACCCTCAACAACGGCCTACCCCGGGCACCCTTCCCACCCGAAGCCGCCGACGGAATCGGCTTCTCCCCCCTATCGGACACCGAACTCGGCTACTCCCTCTACAGCGTCGGATACCGAACCGAACTCAAAGAAACCATCCCCCGCTAACCAAAACCGGTTTAGCGGCCGAAGTTGTCACGTCCCGGGCGCGGCTAGCAAACCTGGGCGGTAAGGAATGATTGGAGGCGTCAGGGTCATGCAAGCGTTGAAGTGCCGGCGGCTAGGGGGGTGTGGGGGTGACCGATTTTTCGCAGATTGCTGGGTTGCTG